>Ga0070741_10020711_pt1 | contig 10317 bp, 11 predicted proteins | sample Coa_R1_4_FD_66440 | JGI IMG/M metagenome (GOLD analysis project Ga0070741, IMG submission 66440) | Surface soil microbial communities from Centralia Pennsylvania, which are recovering from an underground coalmine fire - Coalmine... | ecosystem: Environmental > Terrestrial > Soil > Unclassified ...
AAATCCGGCATCGCCGATGCGCAGAACCAGATCGCCGGCTTTCTGATCGTCGAAGCCGCCGACATCGCCGCCGCCGCCGGCCTCTTCCAGGACCACCCGCACATCACCGTCTTCCCCGGCGACGGCATCGACGTCATGCCGGTCGTCACGGGGCCGCCGGAGGACTAGCCGCCATGAAGCAAGCAACAGCCCGAACAACAGCGAAGGCCGCCGCCAACTGGCGCCGCATCTATGCCATGCCCGTCGCGAGCGTCTATCCCTCCTATGTTGTCAAGGCAGAGAAGAAGGGCCGCACTCGGGCCGAGGTCGATGAGATCTTCCGCTGGCTCACCGGCCACAGCCAGGCCTCGCTGGAAGCCGAGCTTGCGAAGAAGACGAGCTTCGAGGATTTCTTCGCGCACGCGCCGAAGCTGAACCCGTCCCGCTTTCTGATCACCGGCGTCGTATGCGGCGTCCGCGTGGAGGAGATCGAGGAGCCGATGATGCGCGAGATCCGCTACCTCGACAAACTCATCGACGAACTCGCCAAGGGCAGGGCGATGGAAAAGATCCTTCGCAAATAGCCTCGCGCGCTCGCAAGCTCGCTCGCGGTGGACCACGGCGGCCTTTCCGGCCGGCATGCGGCCATGTTCATGCGAACCACTTGGGTAGAGAAGCTCCGAGAGCGGACACGCACAAGCAGGATAAGTAAGGCGGCGCTCATGCGCCGCCGCTGGCGCGGAAGTCGAACAGCGGGATGCCGAGCAGCTTGGCCTTGTCGGCGAGGTTGTCGGTGACGCCGGAGCCGGGGAACACGATAACGCCGATCGGCATGGCGTCCAGCAGCTGATCGTTGCGTTTGAACGGCGCAGCCTTGCGGTGACCAGTCCAGTCGGGCTTGAAGACGACCTGGGGAACCTTGCGATGATCGGCCCAGCAGGCGGCGATCTTCTCGGCACCACGCGGACAGCCGCCGTGCAGCAGCACCATGCCCAAATGCTTGGCATGCACCTTGTCGAGCACGGCCCAGATTCGCGTGTGGTCATTGAACTCAATGCCACCGGCGAACGCAATCCTAGTACCCTTCGGCAACAGCACCTGCGCATCGGCACGGCGGCGGGCATTGATGAACTCACGGCTGTCGATCATCGCTGCCGTCAGCGTGGCATGGTTGACCATCGAGCCGGCACGCGGCCGCCAAACCTGTCCGGTGTGGACATTGAACAGCTCGGCAGCACCATCACGCAGGAACTCGAAGCTGTTGCGGCGCTCGATCAAGGTGAGCCCTTCCGCAACCAGGCGCTCCAGCTCGAGCGAGCGGATCTCGGAGCCGTCCTGGGTGCGTTGGCTCGCACGCTGCGCAGTCTCGTTGGTGTCGAGCTCACGCTCGATCCGGTCGATGCGGCGGTGGAAGACGTTCACGATCGACCACAACAACGCCTGCAGGTCGGGCTCGAGTCGGGTATCGGACAGGGTCGCGACCAGCGCATCGAACATGTCGGCGAGGGCGCCCTGCAACCTGGCCGGCTCAGGTAGCGGCCGCGCATCGGGCTCGTCGTCATAGGGACGGTGGCCGTAGAGGGCGAGCTCGTCGAGCAGATGGGCGGTGGGAGACGCAGCCTCGTCGATGAGGCGGTCGATGGTCATGGGTCAAGTCCTCTCAGGTGAGGCCGCGCCTATCGCGGCCTTCAGGCGATGCTTTCGCCGGAAGCGGCTGAGGCCTGCACCCAAAGGCGAAGCCTGCAGGGCCGGAGCGCAAGCGGAGGACGGCGAGCACGGCTTTCTTGTCTCGCGAGGAATGGCGGCGCCTTTCGCGCCGCCAGGGGAAGAAAGCCGCGCACAGCCGTTGCGGGCCTCAGCCGCTTCTGGCCCGATCGCCCTCATGAAGGCCGGGCGCGGCCGACTGCGAGGGCGACCCTGACGGTAGCGCGCGCCGACACGGGCGTCGTTCGGACCGATGCTCTTCGCCGAGGAAGCGGGCAACATCCTCGGGTGTGAGCTGGGCACGCACGGATGCCATCAGCGTTTCACGGCCAAGCGTGCAGAGATTGGTGTTGAAGTCATCGCTGGACGGCGTGAGGAGCAGGGCCTCGACGCCGTTCTCCATCGCACGAGCAGCGAGCTTGCCGGCCGCGCGGTGTCCGGCCCGATCGTTGTCGCGGGCGACGTAGAGGCGTCGCAGTCCCGGGGGAAGGATCAGCATGGCCAGGTGCGTCGCCGACAACGCCGCGACCATCGGCAGCGCGGGCAGGACTTGGCGCAGCGCCAGCATGGTCTCCAGGCCCTCGCCGGCGGCCATCATCTCGGTCGGCACGCCGAAGCGCACGCCATTGCCGGCAAGTTGCCCCATCGCACGGCGTGGTATCGCCAAAGGCGCTTTGCCGGAGCCATCGCGCGCCAGCCACGTGCGCTGCACGCCAGCGATACGGCCATGGAGATCGGTGACGGCGGCGATCAGCGCCGGCCAGGTCTCACGCGGCGCGTCGTCGTGCGCGCGGTACCAGCAATGCGGATGGAAACGCAATGCCATGAGATCGTTCACATTCGTGATCCCTCGGCTGCGGAGATAGGTTTCGGCGAGCGTACCGCCGATCGGCTTAGCGGACGCGAACAGTCGTCGGGCTGCTTCGCGCGACCGGCTCGGGGCCGGCGGCGCCGCGGGCTGAGTCGCACTGCGCTCGGGCAGGCTCAGGAATTGGCGTGCCTCATCGACCACATCGCGAAAGGTGTCGAGGCGCTGCGCGCGGGCGATCAGATCGAGCAGATCGCCGTACTCGCTGGTGGCGAAGTCGATCCAGCGTCCGGCAGCGGTCCTACTGGTCTCGGTGAGCTGCACGCACAGGCTGCGGCCCGGCGTGTTGTCGATATCGCCGACACGCCACGTGCGCCCTTCACGACGGCCGTTGGAGAGATAGTACCGGCACACGTCTTCCGCGCGGGCTGCAAGGTGGCGTGTCACATCGGCGGCGGTTTCGCTCATGGCTGCCTCCGTGAAAAGAGGGCCTGCCGCTATGGCGGGCCCTCGGTGATATCGTTATTCGGCAGCTTCAGCGCGAGCAGGTGTGCCGCGCTTCGGCTTCGCACGCGCCTTGGCGGACGCCGGCTGTTGATGTGCTTCAGGCTCCGGCGAGCTTGACGTCTCGACCGGCGTGAACGTCTGCCCCGGCGTGCGCAAGGGCTCCGGTATCCAGCCGGTGCCGGCGAGCAGCTCTTCCGCCGCTCTTGCCATCTCAACCTTCTTGAGGTGGGCGAGGCGCTCCGCCGCCACGTCGCCCTTGGCTTCGCGCACCGCGTCGAGGATGCACGCCTTGCTGACGCGACCGAGGTAGTCGTCGACCGTGGGACGCCAGCCGGCCGTCGCCATGTCGAGCCTGACGGCCTTGGCGAGGCGGCCGGCGTGGGCAATCGCCTTCGGCCGCCGGTCATAGGCCTGGTAGACCGCATTGATCGTGAGTGACACGCAATGGGCAAACAGTGCCTGCCGGCTGTCGCTGTCGAGGCCGGCGAGGACGTCCCACAGCTCGCCGGGCTCCTTGGGCAGCTGTGCTGCCCAGTTGTCATGCCGCGCTTCGCTCGCCTTTGCGGGTACCGTGTCCGCGAGCCCCGGCGCATGGCCGAACGTGACGCTCTTCGGCTCGATCTCCAGGCAGGAATCAAGGCCGTAGCGGTAGAACAGCTTCAGGCACAGTACGTGCAGGATCGCCAGGAACGCGACATCCGGGTCGTTGGCCACTGCTTCACGCAGCGCCAGCGTCCGGTGCGCCGTGAGCTCGGTCATCAGCCGGTCGGACAGCGGACGGACGCCATCGTCCTCATCCGGCTCCTCGACGGCGGAGTCATGGTGCGTGTCCGCCTCGTGCCCAGAGGATGTCATCATCTCGGGATCGCTCGCGCCGTCCTCGCTATCGCCGTCAGGCGTTGCGATGGGCGGCTCGTCCTCGGGTCGCACATAGCCGCGCTCGACCCGCAAGGCGCCCGCGCTGTCGATGCTGACGAAGGCGCCGGCGCGAGCGATGTCGGCGGTCTCGTAGACGACAGGGCGTTCGTCGAACGCCGCCAGCGCGGTCTCGATCTCGCCGAGCCGCTGGTCTACCTCCTCCGGCACCTCGTCGGCCTCTGCGTACTTCTCCTCCAGTCGATCGAACTCGGCCTGGAGCGCGTCGTGGGCGGCCTGCTCCTCGTCCGTGATCGGCACCTCGGTGCCGCTGAGCCGGCGCAGCCCATAGGCGTGGCCGTAGGCGAGCTCCGGCGCCACCTCGACCCACTTCCAGCCCTCGCCGCGGATCGCACCCGCTTCCCGCTCCAGCTTCTCGGCCACGAGCTTCTCGAGTAGCGCCGGCTCCTGCAGCCAGCCGCCGTCGTCGGGCTCGAACAGGTCGCGCAGGATGGTGCCGCCGGCCGCTTCGTAGGCTTCGAGGCCGACGAACTGCGCCCGCTTGTCGGAGGCCCGGACCGCGCCTTCGGTCAGCAGGCGGCGGATCTGGTACGGCTCCTTGATGTGAGAGCGCTGCAAGGCTTCCCACGCCTCTTCCTGTCGCGCATGGTCGGGGTTGACAGTGAAGGCCATCAGTTGCTCGAGCGTCATGCCGTCGTCCTCGGCATAGACGTCGAGCAGCTTCGGCGACACGACGGCAAGGCGCAGGCGCTGGTGCACGACATTGGCCGATACGAAGAAGGCGGCGGCGATCTCCTCCTCCGACTGGCCTTTCTCGCGCAAGGCGAGGAAGGCGCGGAACTGGTCGAGCGGATGCAGCGGCGCTCGCTGCACGTTCTCGGCCAGACTGTCCTCCTCGGGGATGCCCTCGGTGCGCACGATGCACGGCACAGGCGCGGTCCGGGCGAGACGCTTCTTCTTGACCAACAGCTCCAGCGCGCGATAGCGGCGGCCGCCGGCCGGCACCTCGTACATGCCGGTCTCGGCGCCGGCTTGGTCGAGCACAGGCCGCACCGTCAGGCTCTGCAGCAAGGTGCGGCGGGCGATGTCCTCGGCCAGCTCCTCGATGGCGACGCCGGCCTTGATGCGGCGTACGTTGGCCTGGCTCAAGACCAGCTTGTTGAAGGGAATGTCGCGCGAGACGCTCAAGCGCATCTTGGGATGTGTGTTGGCCATGGGGATTCTCCGTGACGGGCGGCCGGGAGACTCTCTCCTGACCTCCAAACCCGTCAGTGAAACCCCACGCCCCTCTCTGCCTCTGGCCGACGGCACCGCGGACCGAGGAGGACCGCCGCACGCGGCAGCGGATCCCTCCGAGGGCGTGCTCCGCTCACCGGTTCTCGCGCAGCGCCTCGGCCGCCGCCTTGAGCCGGGCATCGTCCTCGACGATGCCACCGGCCTTGCGTGCCGCTTCGGCGTAGACGGAGAGCGGGAACGTGCCCTCGAAATAGAGATCGCGCTCGATGCCCAAGCCGAACGGCAGGCGGACCGATGCAATCTCCATCAGGCTGAACGAGCCCAGCTCAGGACAGCCGAAGCCGAGATCCGCGAGGCCGAACAGCGTGTCGTCGTCCGCGTCGAGCTCGGTCGCAAGCCACGTCGCGGCCCCCACCGGATTGAAGAACTTGACCACGGGCACATGGTCGATGTCGCGCTGACGGCCGTTGGCCAGCAGGCGGTCGCGCAATTCGCGTGTGAGGAGGATCATGCCGCCCTCCGACCGTTCGGTGCCGCCTGGCTGCCTTCCGGGAGGAAACCCAGCAGGTAGTCCGCCGCCTTGCTCGCCAGCGACGCGGCGCGCACGATGGCGCGGTTGTCCTCGTGCAAGACCTCGAGCCAGGAGCCGACATAGTCCGCGTGCCGGACGGTCGGCACGATGCCGAGGGCAGCACAGCAGAAGGCGGCGTTGATCTCGGCCACCAGCTCCTCAAAGGCGTACTTGCGCGAGCCGAAGGATCCGCCGAGATCGCGGTTGAGGCGCGACGGGTGGCCCGAAGCATGGCCGAGTTCGTGCAGGGCCGTGCGGTGCCAATTGACTGGCTCGAAGAACGCGGCCGGCGGGGGCACCTGCACATAGTCCTCCGAGGCGTCATAGAATGCCCGGTTGCCGCCGATGCGAACCTCGATGCCGGTCGCCTTGATCAGGGCCTCCACGCGCGGCTCGATAGTGCCTGGTGGCGGAGGAGGCGCGACCGTCGCAATCTCGTCCGGCAGGCCATCGCACTGGTCGGTATTGAAGACGGTGAAGCGCTTCAGGAACGGAATGGCGCGGGCTTCCCCGCCGCTTTCCGCCGCGCGTTGCTTCGCGTCGTCCGGCACAAAGCGGTCGGCGTAGACGACCGTGGTGCCGCGCTCGCCCTTGCGGACATGACCGCCGAGCGCCAAGGTCTGGCGGAACGTGAGCCAGCTCTGGCCGGAGAAGCCATGCTGGATGACAGCGCCCCACAGGATGAGCACGTTGATGCCGGAGTACGTACGGCCGGTCGATGCGTTCTTCGGCATCGCGAGCTGCGCCTTCGTGGTCGCTGAGCCCCACGGCTGCACCCATGGAACGCGGCCCTCTTGCAGCTCGCGGATGATCTTGTTCGTGATATCGTCATAGAAGTTGATCCGGTCGCCACTGGTACCGGCATGGGAGGTGGATCTGGACATCGCGGATCTCCGCGACGGGTCGGTGAGAGCCTCTCTCTCACCTCGGCAAACCCGTCACGGCGACAGCCGCTGCACTCTGCCTCTTCTGAGCGCCATCCGTCCGCCAGGTGCTGTGCGACCGATCGCGCTCATGGTGTCTTTGTCGGGCTTGCATCCCGACGACGGCGCGCGTCGTCAACGTGGTCCGCGCCATGGGGCCGTCACCCGGATGGGCCGAGACCCGCTGGCGGGGCTCGGGCGCGCGGCCTTTGGGCCGCGCGGTAGGACCCGGCCGCGGCCTTTTCGGCCGCGGGGCGCCAAAAGAGAGACGCAAAAGCCGCAGCCGATTGCTGCCGAATATCAGTGCCGACGCGATCCGAGCTGGCTTGCGCATGGGCCAAGGCTCCGCGTCTGGGTGCGCGCAAGTGTGCTGCACATTAGTTTGTTGGTTCGAACAAACAGACGAACTAACTTTGGACGAGGTGAGAGAGGCGCAGCGTCGTGCCGGGAGGAGGTTCCGAAAGCCTTGGTGTCGCAGGAGGCCAGTCTGCGTAGCGGCCAGCGTGAAGGCTATTCGGGAAGGCCCTCGGCCGACGATCTCGGCGACAATCGCTTCGGCGCTCTGATGCGGATGCGTCAGGGGCTTGAGCAGGTCAGGGAAGTATTGTGCAACTGCCCGTTGCACAAGTTGCGAGAGACACCGGGGGCGCCTTACGCTGCGGTAGATCCGCCAGAGCCTGGACCTTAAGCAGGCTTGCGCGCCCGCCCACGCAGATCCTGTTGTCGCACTGGCTCGGAAACCGACGATCGGCCAGCGACGCGATGGGCCAGGAACTGCGGACTCGTAACCTTCGCTGCCGGCCTCAGTCGAATGCCGCATCGATCGGCAGACGATAGCCTTCGGCAAAACGATTTGTCTGATTGGCCATCCCGACAACAGCCATGAGCTCGCCGAACATTACGTCGTCCACTTTGCGTTTCGCTTTGATGTCATCGAACACCGCCCGTACCTCTGGTGCCGCTTTGGTATATTCAACGGGCTTAGGTCTGCTCATGGTGATCCTCCGAGACGTGCCAATCAGTCCAAACAGACCTCCCCATAGCTGCGACTGCAACCGCTCGTTCACACCAACCGGCGTATCTGCCGGTGCACACATCATCCTTCAGCCGGCATGAACACGCAGCGGGGAGCCTGGACACCAAACGCATCGTCGGTGAAGCAGACGTGGATCCGATTATCAGGTGACGCACGCACTGCGAACCCGGGCGGGACCCATATGCGCCGATGCCCGACCGTCACGATCCTGTTGCCACCGATGTCGATGTAGATGCCGTCGGCCGGCATGCAGTCGTGGTCCGAACAGCATTCCTTCGGATACCAGGAGTGGGCATTCGCTGTGTGCGCGCAGGCGAAGGCAGCAGCGACTAGCACGGCGCACGAGAAGATGCAGAAGCGGATCATCGAGGTGTTTCCGGCTCTCTTGGGTCGCTTGGGCCTGTGTCAGCTCTGTGCGGGGACGAACAGGCAGATGGGCACCGCAAAGGTGCTATTGTCGAGCTCACCTGCGACCACCCGGAAACAGATGTGGACCCGACCGTCAGGCGACGATCCCGCGGCGAGACCTGCTGGGATCCAGATTCGCCGAGCCCCAACGACGACGATCCTGTCGCCGCGTGCGTCGGTGGTCATGAGGTCTGCGGGGACGCAGTCGCGATTGGAACAGCACTCCTTCGGGTACCAGGAGTGAGCGGCAACTTCGAGGGCACAGCTGGTTGCTAACACGGCGGCCAACACCAAGATGCGTCCATGGTTCATTGAGCGCTCCCGTCCGGCCGGTGAACTGCCTCCCACAGGATGAAGATGGCAGGAGGCCGGGGAGCGCGCTTTGCCGAGCGCTTGGCAGGGCCATGGCTTATCCTTGGGATGGGCTCCATTCTTTGTCCCCACTGATCGTGCTAGCGTCGGCGGCGGACGATGTGAGGAGGGGAAATTTGCGTTACTTCTTCGAAGACTATGCGCTCGACACGGACCGCTGTGAGCTACGCCGCGGAGGCTGTCTGCTGCCGATCGAGCCCAAAGTCTTCGATCTGCTCATGCATCTGATTGGCAACCGTGCCCGCGTCGTCAGCAAGGACGATCTCATTGCTGCAGTCTGGAACGGGCGCGTTGTGTCGGAATCGACGCTGACAAGCTGCATCAATGGTGCCCGGAGCGTGATTGGCGACAGCGGCGAGGCGCAACGCTTGATCAAGACAGTGCCCCGCAAGGGCGTCCGGTTTGTTGGCGCTGTGAGGGAGGAAGACTCTCCAAACGACACTCTAGAGTCGTCAGAGTCGTCGAGACCGACCCTTCCCTTCCCGGACAGGCCGTCGATCGCGATCTTGGCATTCACCAATATGAGCGATGATCCCGAGCAGGAATACTTCGCGGAGGGCATCTCCGAGGACTTGATTACCAGCTTATCGCGCATCCGCTGGCTGTTCGTCATCGCCCGCAACTCGTCGTTCGTCTACAAGCATCGTGCTGTCGATGTGAAGCAGGTCTCGCGCGAACTTGGCGTCCGCTACGTGCTCGAAGGCAGCGTGCGCCGGTCCGGCAAGCGGCTCCGCATTAGCACGCAACTGATCGATGCTACGACCGGTGGCCATCATTGGGCCGAGCGCTACGACCGAGAGCTGGACGACATCTTCGCTGTGCAGGACGAAATCACCTGTAGCGTCGCCGCGGCCATCGAACCTCACCTGCTGGCAGCGGAGGGCATTCGCGCCCTGTCGCGTTCCTCGAACGATCTTGGGGCTTGGGAACTTGTGGCTCGCGCGCAAACGCATGTCTGGCGCATGACGGGCCCGGACAATGAGACAGCAATCGTTGCGCTCGAACGCGCCGTCGAGGCCTATCCCGACTACGCGCCGTCTCGAAGCCTGTTGGCGTTTTGCCTGGTGTTCGCCGCGCACATGGGTTGGACAGATCGCCAACGAGGGCTGCTCGCCGGCCACGAGCATGCCATTCGAGCAGTTGCACTTGACGATCGGGATCCCTGGGCCCACGTCGCGCTCGGCTACTGGGCGATGATGGAGAGACACACCGAGGAGTCAATCGCGGCGTTTCGTCAGGCTGTGAGCCTCAATCCGAATTCCGCGGCGGGCCACTTCCATCTCAGTCATGGATTGGGCTTTGCGGGCCTGGATCGCGAGGCCATTGAGCACGGACACGAGGCCATCAGGCTTAGTCCCTTGGACCCCATGATGGCCCTTTTCTTCGCGGCATTGGCCGTCGCTCATTATGCTGCCGGCCGATATGCAGAGGCTGGCCATTACGCAACACAATCGGCGCGACTGCGCCCGGGTTTCTACGCGGCGCAGCGGATGCGTTGCGCAAGCCTGGCGCAGGTTGGCCTGGTTGACGAAGCGCGGTCACTGTTGGCAGGCGTACGACGCGAGCAGCCGCAGCTGTCGCTGAATTGGGCGAGAGTAAACGTGCCTTACCAGACCCCCCAATTGACGGAACGCTACCTGGAGGGTCTCCGAAAGGCGGGGCTGGACGAGGGCTAACGGCAGAGTTGGGTCACTTGCGTCGTCTGCACCGGAGGGCGTAACCGCAATGGTCTGAGACCGGTCGCTGGAAGCGCGCCTTCCGTTGGGCGACCCAAGCCGAGGCGCTGGTGGGACTTTCAGTTATTGCAGTTAGCCCGCTTCCTCGCTATAGTGATCGGCGAAGGAGAACAGGCCATGGCCAGCCAAGTCGTCAAATTTGCCGGACTTTCGGATCGGGA
>Ga0070741_10020712_pt1 | contig 10317 bp, 5 predicted proteins | sample Coa_R1_4_FD_66440 | JGI IMG/M metagenome (GOLD analysis project Ga0070741, IMG submission 66440) | Surface soil microbial communities from Centralia Pennsylvania, which are recovering from an underground coalmine fire - Coalmine... | ecosystem: Environmental > Terrestrial > Soil > Unclassified ...
GGCCCGGGCACGACCAGGGCGAGCTGCGGGCGCTCGGCGAGCGCGTGCGCCACGTCCTGCAGCTTCTCGCGCTCGGGCGGCTCGAGGCGCGCGCTGCCGGCGTCGAACTCCACCGCCTTCAGCTCGGACTGCCCGTCCTTGCCGCGGATCAGTCCCGCGAGCGCGCGGAACGGCGCGCTCACGATCCGCCTCACGAAATCGCCCGCCTGGGCGCGGATCACCGCGCCCAGGTCGAACCTCGGATCGTTCACGTCGCCCGTCACCGGCACGTCGACGCGCAGCCGCCCTTCCGAGTCGGTGAGCAGGCCGACCAGCAGGTCGATCGGCACGTCGAGCGCGTTCGGCGCGTCGACGCGCTCGCCGAGCGCGAGGTCGCGCACGGTGACGCGGTTCCGCCCCTGCATCTCGCCGCGCACGACGCGGTAGTCGAGGTCGAGCCAGAGCTCGCCGCCCGCGATCTTGCGGCCGAGGAAGGTCGCCGAGTACGGCGAGAGCGGCGGCATGTCGACGTTCTCGAAGGCGACGGCGATGTCGGTGAAGCGGCGCGGCGCGCCGACGTCGAGGCGCCCTTTGGCGGACGCGGCGCCGAACTTGCCGATCCGTCCTTCGAGCGCGAGCGTCGCGCGGCGTCCCGGCGCGGTGGACAGGCCCGTGATCTCGCCGTGCAGCGCGGCGACCCGCGCCGAGAACGGCAGCACCAGGCTCTGGTCGGAGAAGTCGACGCGGCTGCGGCGCACGCGCACCGCGCCGACGCGGACCGTCGCCGCCGGGCCGGCCTCGTCCGCGGGCGGCGCGGCTTCGCCGGTCTTGATCAGCTGCGCGAGATTGAGCTTGCGCTCGCGCGAGATCGCGATGCGGGCATCGGCGCCGTCGACCACGATCTGCTTCGCGGCGATCGCGACCGGGCCGGCGGTCACGCGCGCTTCGTCGGCCTCGGCGCTGCGCCAGGCGAGCACGCGCTCGCCGGTCGCGGCGTCGCGCACCTCGACGCCGGCGAGGCTCGCGCGTCCGCTCGCGTCGAGCGCGGGGTGCGCGCCGGCGCCGTGGTACTCCACGTGCGCGTCCACGCTCGCGTTGCCGGAGACGAGCTTCGCCGCGGCGAAGCGCTCCACCAGCGGCGCGAAGGGCGCGAGCGCCGCGTCGCGCAGCTCGACGTCGGCCCGCGCGCGCGCGAAGTCCCGCGGCGCCGAGCCGCGCAGCGAGAACGAGCCGCCCGCCGCGATGCGGCCGCGCGCCTCGAGCTCGACCGGCGTCTTGCTATCGCTCGCGAGGTTGCGCGCCTCGATCGCGACGTCCTCGAGCGCGACCGCGAGCGCCGGCGAGAAGCCGCGGTCCGAAAGCGCGAGCTCGAAGGCGCTCGCCCGCGCGCTCTGCACGCGGTACGTCCAGGGTTTTTCCTTCGCGGCGGGCTCGCCCTGCGGCAGCGCGGGGAGCTGCAGCTTGCCGTTCTCGTCGCGCGCCACGCGCAGCGCGCCGTGATCGAGCGAGACGCGCTCCGCCGAGATCTCGCGCTTGGCGAGGTCCAAGCGGCCGCCCTCGATCGCGAGCGAGCGCGCGGCGAGGAGCGGCGGCCCGCTGCGCGCGGGAAGCGCGAGGTCGCGCGCCGAAACGCGCACCGCGTCGAGCGCGAGCGCGCCGCCGTCCGCGGCGAAGCGGTAGCGCGCGCTCGCGTCCACCGCCCCGCGCGGCTCGGGCAGGTCGAGCTTCGCGCGCAGCAGCGGCCACAGCGTCCCGAGCTCGAGCGCCTTCACCTCGATCTCGCCCTCGGAGCGCACGGGCGCGAGCGCGAGGTCCCCGCGCCACGCGATCGAGGCGCCGTCGGCGAGGCGCGCCGAGACGGTGTAGCGCCCCTCGCGGTCGGGGCGCGTCGCCACGTCGAAGGCCTCGACCCGCACCGGGCCCGCGTCGAGCGTCTCCGGCTTGCCGCCCGAGAGCACGCGCAGCTCGGCGGCGGCCTCGATGAGGACGTGCCGCAGGACGATGCGGGGCGGCGCGCCGCCGCCCGCCGACGCGCCGGCGGAGCCGCCGGGAACGAGCTGCGCGAGATCGAGCCGGCCCGAGCGGTCGAGCTCGCCGCGAATGCGCGCGTCGGCGATGCGCACGTCGCCGAACGCCCAGCCGCGGCCGAAGCCGCTCGAGAGTGGATCGAAATCGACCGTGAGCGCGCCGATCTCGACCGGCGCCGGCCGCCCGCGGCTGCCGATGCGCAGGTCGCGCGCGCGCACCGCGAAGGTGAAGGGATTGACGCGCACCCGGCCGACGCTCACCGGCCGGCCGAGCATCGCTTCGGCGCGCTCGGGGAGGTAGCGCTCGATCAGCCGCGGCGCGACCAGGGTCCCGAGCGCGGCATAGACGAGCAGCGCGCCCAGCACGGCCGCCGCCGCTACGAAGGGCCTGCTCATGCAGATTGGGCCGGTGAGCGATCGACTGGTTCCGCGCGCGTACCCCTCCTGCGCCATGCGGACCGGGCGAGCCGCGGCGAACCGCGGGCCTGCGTGCTAGTCTGAAGAACCATGACCCCGGTCCTCGCCCGCGCGCTGATCGCGTGCATTGCTTTCCTCGCATCGGCGGCGCCGGCCGCGACGCCGCCGCGCGCCGAGGACATCGGGCGCGCGACGCTCGCCAACGGCATGCGCGTGGTCGTCGTGCGCAACGCGCTCGCGCCGGTCGTCTCGACCAGCCTCAACTACCTCGTCGGCGCCAACGAGACGCCGGAGGGCTTCCCGGGCACCGCGCACGCGGTCGAGCACATCATGTTCCGCGGCAGCCCGGGGTTGTCGGCCGACCAGCTCGCCGACATCGGCAGCATCATGGGCGGGGAGTTCAACGCGGACACGCGCCAGACCGTCACGCAGTACCTGTACACGGTGCCTGCCGAGGACCTCGGCGTCGTGCTGCACATCGAGGCGCTGCGCATGCGCTCGGTGCTCGCCGGCGAGGACGACTGGAAGGGCGAGCGCGGCGCGATCGAGCAGGAGGTCGCGCAGGACCTTTCGAACCCGCAGTACAAGCTCTACACGCGCCTGCGCGCCGCGGTGTTCGCGGGCTCGCCCTACGCGCACGACGGGCTCGGCACGCGCGAGTCGTTCGAGAAGACGAGCGGCGCGATGCTCAAGGACTTCCACGAGCGCTGGTACGCCCCGAACAACGCCGTACTGATCGTGGTCGGCAACGTCGATCCGTCGGCGACGCTGGCCGAGGTGCGCAAGCTCTTCGAGCCGATCGCGTCGCGGCCGCTGCCCGCGCGGCCCGAGATCGCGCTCGCGCCGGTCGCGCCGCAGTCGTTCACGCTCGAGAGCGACCTCGCGTACGGCCTGCAGGTGATCGCGCTGCGCTTCCCGGGACTGGAGGACGCCGACTTCCCCGCGGTCGAGGTGCTGATCGACGTGCTGAAGAGCCGCCGCGGCGAGCTCTACGGCCTCGTGCCCGAGGGCGCGGCGCTCGCGACCGACTTCTCGTTCGAGCCGCTGCCGAAGGCGGGTCTCGCGTACGCGCTCGCCGCGTTTCCCGCGGGCGGCGACGCAAAGGCGCTCGAGACGAAGATGCGCGCGATCCTCGCGAAGATCGCGCGGGACGGCGTGCCGGCCGACCTGGTCGCCGCCGCGAAGCTGCAGGAGCGCCGCGACGCCGAGCTGCAGCGCAACTCGATCGCGGGCCTCGCCGCGGTGTGGGCCGAGGCGGTCGCGGTCTACGGGCTCGAGTCGCCCGACGAGGACCTCGCGCGCATCGAGCGCGTCACGGTCGAGGACGTGAACCGCGTCGCGCGCAAGGTGCTCGACCTCGACCACGCCGTGACCGCGGTGATGACGCCGGTCGGCTCGGGCAAGCCCGTCGCCTCGCAGGGCTTCGGCGGCAAGGAGAAGATCGCGCCGGGCGAGATCAAGCCCGTGCCGCTGCCCGAGTGGGCGGCGCCGCTCGCGCGCCTGTCGGTGCCGGCGTCGAGCGTGCACCCGGTCGTGACCCGGCTGCCGAACGGCATCACGCTGATCGTGCAGCCCGAGGACGTGAGCGCCTCGGTGAGCCTCTACGGCCACGTCGAGAACCGGCCCGAGATGCAGGTCCCGAAGGGCAAGGACGGGCTCGCCGAGGTGATGGAGCAGCTCTTCGCGTACGGCTCGCGGCACCTGGACCGCGTGACGCTGCAGCGCGCGCTCGACGAGATCGGCGCCGACGCGAGCGCGGGCACCGATTTCTCGCTGAACGCCCTCGCCGAGCATTTCGACCGCGGCGTGGGGCTGCTCGCCGACAACCTGCTCGAGCCCGGGTTTCCCGCCGCGGCGTTCGAGGTGGTGAGGCGCCAGGTCGCCGACACCGTCGCGGGCCAGCGCTCGAGCCCGTCGTACCTCGGCCGCATGGCGCTGCGCGCGGCGCTCTTTCCCAAGAACGATCCGAGCCTGCGCGAGCCTTCGCCCGCGACGGTGGGCCGGGTCACGCTCGCCGACGTGCGCGCCTACTACCGCGCGGTGTTCCGCCCCGATCTCACGACGATCGTGGTGATCGGCAGGGTGACGCCCGAGCGCGCCCGCGCCGTCGTGCAGCGGTACTTCGGCGGCTGGACCGCGCGCGGCCCGGCGCCGCGCACGACGCTGCCGCCCGTGCCGCTCAACCGCGCCGCGGTGAGCGCCGTGCCCGACGCGAGCCGCGTGCAGGACCGCGTGATCCTCGGCGAGACGCTCGGGCTCACGCGCGCGCACCCGGACTCCTACGCGCTCGACCTCGGCAACGCGGTGCTGGGCGGCGCCTTCTACTCGACCCGGCTCACGCGCGATCTGCGCAAGGAGGCGGGGCTCGTCTACTACGTCGGCTCGTCGCTCCAGTTCGGGCGCACGCGCACGCTGTACCTCATCGACTACGCGTGCGACCCGCAGAACGTCGGCAAGGTGCACGACGTCGTCGCCGGCGAGCTGGTGCGGATGCAGAAGACGCCGGTCGGCGAGGACGAGCTCGGGCGCGCGAAGGCGCTGCTCGTGCGCCGGCTGCCGCTCGCGGAGGCGAGCGTGGACGGCATCGCGCGCGGCTTCATCGATCGTCGCATCCTCGGGCTGCCGCTCGACGAGCCCGCGCGCGCCGCCCGGCGCTACGCCGCGCTCGGCGCGCGCGACGTGCAGGCGGCGTTCGTGAAGTGGGTCCGGCCGGGCGCCCTGGTCCGGATCAGCGAGGGCCCGGCGCCGCGCTAGGACTCGTTGCGCCCGGAATGCGGCTGGCCGGAGGGACCCGGCACGCGCGCCGCCTTGGGCACGTCGGCGTCGGGGAGCGGAGCGCGCGTGCCGATCGCGGGATGCGCGGCGGCGTAGTCCGGATGGCGCCAGCGGAAGCGCTGCGCGATGCGGTTCTGCGTCTCGGCGAGCTCGCGGTTCTCGCGCTCGGTGACGGCGGCCTTGGCGGCGGCCAGCTGCTCAAGCTTGGCCTTCTCGGCCGGGGTGGGCGGAGGCAGCTTCCCGGCTGCTACGGTCGGGGCCGCGGCGGCGAGCGCGGCGATGATGCAGGAAATGCGTTTCATAGACCCGGAAGAAAACGTCGGGCGTCCATGACGTAAGACGCCGTTCCCCGGCGGAATGTTCCGAGCTTGAGCGCGGAACCGTGGATGCCGAGGCACGATCGATCATGGTGATGGAAGCGACGATGGAACGCGAGACGGTGGTGCTGACGCTGGGCCATTCCACGCGGCCCATCGAGGACTTCGTCAGCCTGCTGCAGGCGCACGCGGTCACGCGCCTGATCGACGTGCGCACGGTGCCGCGCTCGCGCCGCAATCCGCAGTTCAATATCGATGCGCTCCCCGCGGCGCTCGCGCCCTCGAGCATCGCGTATACGCACATGGGCGGCCTCGGCGGGCTGCGCCGCCCGCGCAAGGACTCGCCCAACGCGGGCTGGCGCAACGAGTCGTTCCGCGGCTACGCGGACTACATGCAGACCGGGGAATTCCTGGACAACCTCGAGCATCTGATCGAGATGGCCCGGCACGAGCGCGTCGCGATCATGTGCGCCGAAGCCGTCCCGTGGCGCTGCCACCGCTCGCTGATCGCCGACGCGCTGCTGGTGCGCGGCGTGCGCGTGGACGAGATCGTCGGCGCGGAGCGCGTGCGCGCCCACGCGCTGACGCCGTTCGCCCGCGTGGAAGGAACGACCATCACCTATCCTCCGGAGAAGGCCTGAGGCGCATGGCGCAGGAGAACGCGGCCCCCGGATCGCCCGGCATCCCGGCGCGCTGGACCTCGAGCGCGAAGAGCGGCGTCGGCACCGCGCTCTCGGCGCAGAGCCGCGTCTGGTTCACGATCAGCCACGGCATCCTGAACGAGATCTACTATCCGCGCATCGACCACGCGTGCACGCGCGATTTCGGGCTGATCGTCACCGACGGCCGGAGCTTCTTCTCCGAGGAGAAGCGCGGCGCGGCGAGCGTGATCCGCCAGCCGACCGAGGGCGTCCCCGCGTTCGCGATCACGAGCACCTGCCGCGAGGGCCGCTACGTGATCGAGAAGCTCGTGGTGTCGGATCCGCGGCGCGACGTGGTGCTGCAGCGGGTCGCGTTCCGCCCGGTCGTCGGCGCCCTGCGCGACTACCGCGTGTACGCGCTCGTCGCTCCGCATCTCGTCAACCGCGGCGCCGGCAACACCGCCTGGGTCGACGACTACAAGGGCGTGCCGATGCTCTTCGCCGAAGGCGGCGGCACGGCGCTCGCGGTCGCGTGCTCGGCGCCGTTCGTCGCGCGCTCGGCGGGCTTCGTCGGCGTCTCCGACGGCTGGCAGGAGCTGTCGCGCCACTTCGAGCTGCGGAGCCGGTACGACGTCGCGCGCGACGGCAACGTCGCGCTCACCGGCGAGATCGACCCCGCCGCCTGCGACGGGCGCTTCGTGCTCGCGATCGGCTTCGGCGAGAACGCCGCGGAGGCCGCGCTGCGCGCGCGCGCGAGCCTCGCCGAGGGCGTCGATGCGGCGCTCGCCGCGTACGCGCGCGAATGGCGCGAATGGCAGGCGAAGCTCGCGCCGCTCGATCGCGCGCTGCCCGCGGGCGCCCCGAACGCCTACCGCATCAGCACCGCCGTGCTGCGCGCGCACGCGGCACGCTCGTTCGCCGGCGGCTACATCGCGAGCCTCTCGATCCCGTGGGGCTCGAGCAAGGGCGACGAGGACCTCGGCGGCTATCACCTGGTGTGGCCGCGCGACCTCGCCGAGATCGCGGGCGGCCTGCTCGCCGCCGGCGCGAAGGAGGACGCGCGCCGGGTCGTCTACTACCTCCAGGCGATCCAGGAGGCCGACGGCCACTGGCCGCAGAACTGCTGGCTCGACGGCACGCCGTACTGGAGCGGCGTGCAGATGGACGAGTGCGCGTTCCCGATCCTGCTCGTCGACATGGCGTGGCGCGAGCGCGCGCTCGACGACGCCGAGCTCGAATCGCTGTGGCCGATGGTCGAGCGCGCGGCGGGGTTCGTGCTGAGGAACGGGCCGGTCACGGGACAGGACCGCTGGGAGGAGGACGGCGGCTACTCGCCGTTTACGCTCGCGGTGGAGATCTCGGCGCTGCTCGCCGCCGCGGATCTCGCCGACCGGATGAGCGAGCGCGGGAAGGCCGCATACTTGCGCGAGACCGCGGACATCTGGAACGGCATGATCGAGCGCTGGACCTGGGCCGAGGGCACGCCGCTCGCGAAGGAGGTGGGCGTCGACGGCTATTACGTGCGCATCGCGCCGCCGCAGACCGCGGACGCGGCCTCCCCGGTCGACGGCTTCGTGCCGATCAAGAACCGTCCTCCCGGCGAGGACGGGCGGCCCGCGTCTCAGATCGTGAGCCCCGACGCGCTCGCGCTCGTGCGCTTCGGGCTGCGCGCGCCGGACGATCCGAGGATCCGCGACACCGTTCGCGTGATCGACGCGCTGCTGCGCGTCGATCTGCCCGCGGGGCCGTGCTGGCGCCGCTACAACGGCGACGGCTACGGCGAGCACGAGGACGGCGCGCCCTTCGACGGCACCGGCGTCGGGCGGGCGTGGCCGCTGCTCACGGGCGAGCGCGCGCACTACGAGCTCGCCGCGGGCGAGCGCGCCGCGGCCGCGCGCCTGCTCGCGGCGCTCGAGGGCTTCGCGAGCGACGGGCATCTGATCCCCGAGCAGGTCTGGGACGCGGCCGACGTCCCCGGGCGCGAGCTCTATCGCGGCCGGCCGAGCGGCTCGGCGATGCCGCTCGCGTGGGCGCACGCCGAGCACGTCAAGCTGCTGCGCTCGCTCGCCGACGGCCGCGTGTTCGACACGCCGCCGCAGACCGTGCAGCGCTACCAGGTCGAGCGCGTGCGCTCGCGCGCGTGCGTGTGGCGCTTCAACAACAAGTGCAGCGGCCTCGCGGCGGGCGGCGTGCTGCGCGTCGAGCTCCCGGCGGCGGCGACCGTGCACTGGACGATCGAGGGCTGGCGCGGCGTGCACGACACGCCGACCCGGGACAGCGGCTTCGGCATGCACGCCGCCGATCTCGACGCGGCGGGCGCCGCGGCGGGCGGCGAGCTGGTCTTCACGATCCGCTGGGCGGCCGACGGGCGCTGGGAAGGCGCCGACTACCGGCTGAAGATCACTCCGGCTTGAGCCCGATCTTCCGCACCAGGTTCCCCACCGTCGCGAGGTCGCGCTTCAGCTCGGCGTCGAGCTCGGCCGGCGTGCTGCCGACGGGCGTGAGCGCGAGCTGGTCGAGGCGCGCGAGCACGTCGGGAAATTTCAGCGCGGCGCGCGACTCGTCGGCGATCTTCTCGCACACCTCGGCCGGCGTCCCCGCCGGCGCGAAGAACGCCCACCACACGTCGAAGGTCTGGAACTGCGGCAGCGTCTCGACCACCGCCGGGACGTCGGGCATGCGCTCGGTGCGCTTGGTCGCGAGGACCGCGAGCGGGCGCACCTTGCCCAGGTTCGGCGCGAGGAAGCCGTACGCCGGGAAGTAGAGCGGCACCCGGCCCGAGACCCAGTCGTTGATCATCTGGCCGAAGTTCGCCTGCGCGTACGGCACGTGCAGCATGTCGATGCCGGCGTAGAGCTTGAGCGACTCGCCCGCGAGGTGGAACACCGAGCCCGCGCCGGTCGAGGCGTACTCGATCTTGCCGGGATTCTTCTTCGCGAAGTCGATCAGCTCGGCGAGCGTGCGGATCGGCAGCGTGCTCGCGATCGCGACGTAGGTCGGCGAGCGCACGGTCAGGCTGATCGGGACGAAGTCGCGGAGGATGTCGAACGACACGTTCTTGAACAGGAAGCGCGCGTTCACGTACGTGCCCGAGGTGCCGAAGGTGATGGTGTGGCCGTCGGGCGCGGCCTTCGCGAGCGCCTGCGCCATCTGCGCGCCGCGCGCGGCGGGACGCACGTCGACGATCACGGGATGGCCCATCGCCGCCGACATCTTGGTCGCGACCATGCGCAGCGCGACGTCGCCGCTCGAGCCCGGCGACGCGGTGCTGATCACCTGGATGGGCTTCGTGGGGAATTGCGCCCAGGCGAGCGCCGGCGCGAGGCAGGCGATCAGGGAGACGGTTCGTCGCATCATCGAAACGAGCGTAACATAGCGCAAACCGAGGCGCCCATGCGAGCGATCAACACCCATTTCCACTGGTATCCCCGGTCGGTCTTCGAGGCGCTCGCGAAGCGCGCCGATTTCCCGAGGGCGGTCGCCACCGCGCGCGGCGGCTACATGGTGTCGCCGCACGAAGGCGCGGCGCGCACCGATACCTGGGCCGACTGGTTCGACCTCGACGCGATGCTCGGCACGATGGACGCGGCCGGCGCGAGGATCGGCTGCGACTTCGGCGTCGTCTGCACGACCGGGCCCTTCGGCGCGTTCTTCTCCGAGACCGACGCCGCGCACGGATTCGCGTTCGCCCAGCAATGGAACGACGAGATGGCGGGCGCGGTCGCGCGCAACCCGGGGCGCGTCTGGGCGAGCGGCGTCGTGCCGCTGCAGGACCCGAAGAAGGCGGTCGACGAGCTCGAGCGCGCGATGAAGCTGGGCCTCGTCGGCGTCAACGTGCCGAGCTCGATCGGGCCGCGCGGGGCGACGCGCGTCGACGATCCCTCGCTCGAGGACTTCTACGCCGCGGCCGAGCGCCTCGGCGCGATGCTCTTCCTGCACCCGACCGACGTCGTCTTCCCGCAGATCTGCGACGGCTACAACGGCGCGCTCTACAACAGCCTCGGCAAGGTGATCGAGGTCAGCGTCGCCGCGTACCGGCTCGTGCTCTCGGGCCTGATGGAGCGCCATCCCGGGCTCAAGATCTACGTCTCGCACACGGGCGGCGCGCTGCCCTACCAGTCGGGGCGCATGGACAAGAACTCGCGCGCGGCGAAGCTGCCG
>Ga0070741_10020713_pt1 | contig 10316 bp, 11 predicted proteins | sample Coa_R1_4_FD_66440 | JGI IMG/M metagenome (GOLD analysis project Ga0070741, IMG submission 66440) | Surface soil microbial communities from Centralia Pennsylvania, which are recovering from an underground coalmine fire - Coalmine... | ecosystem: Environmental > Terrestrial > Soil > Unclassified ...
AGACGGTGCCGAGCGCGAGGACGACCAGCCAGTGCCAGCGCGACCAGGCGAGACGATCGAGGCGTGCCGGGATCTTCGTCTCGACGGTCTCCGCCATGATGGCCGGCTGATTCCCCGCAGGTCAACGCGGAAACGGCGGTAGAGTCGAGGCACCCGTCCACCCGAGGAGGAGATCGCCATGCCCTGGATCGACGTCAAGCTGTTCGACACCCGCGTGAACGAGGAGTCGGTGCCGAAGATGATCGAGGCGCTGACGAAGGCGCTCGCCGAGACGAGCGGCGCGTCCCCCGACCACATCCACGTCCTCATCCAGGGCGTTCCCCCGAAGAACTGGGGAACGGCCGGGAAGCAGCTTGTCTGACGGAGACGGCCGCGTCTTCCTGATCACCGGCGCCTCGAGCGGGATCGGCGAGGCGACCGCCCGTGCGGCCGCGGCGGCTGGGTACCGGGTCGTCCTCGCCGCCCGCTCGGCCGCGAAGCTCGAGGCGCTCGCCGCCGAGCTCGGCGGGCTCGCCGTCACGTGCGACGTGACCGAGTGGCCCGACCAGCAGGCGTTGGTCGAGCGGGCGCTCGCCGGGTACGGCCGCATCGACGTCGCCTTCGCCAACGCCGGCTTCGGGTCGGACCGGGGCTTCAAGGGCTCGACCCCGGAGCACTGGCGCGCGATGGTCCTCACGAACGTCCTCGGCGTCGCCTACACGATCCGCGCCACGATGGACGCCCTGGTCGCGACGAAGGGGCACCTGCTGCTGACGAGCTCGCTCGCCGGCCGCCGCGCGCTGGCGGGCTCGCTCTACTCGGCGACGAAGTTCGCCGTCACCTCGATGGGCGAGGCCGCCCGGCTGGAGCTGAACGGCACCGGTGTGCGCGTCACGCTGGTGGAGCCGGGCATGGTCGACACGCCCTTCTTCGACGAGCGCCCCGTCGGGATGCTGGAGGTCGAGGACGTCGCCCGGGCGGTGCTGTGGGCCGTCTCGCAGCCGCCGCACGTGGACGTGAACGAGATCCTCATCCGGCCGACCGCCCAGGACAGCTAGCCGAGCGTGCGCCTCTGCGGGTAGGGCGTCTCGCCGCGCTCCAGCATCGAGACGTACCGGACGATCCGCCGCGCCCGCGTGTCGGCCCGCTTCGCCTCCGTGATCCGGTGGATGACGGCGAAGCGGTTCCGGCTGGTGAGGATGTCGAACATCGCCCGCGCCCCCGGGCTCTTCGCGAGCGCCCTGCTCAGGTCGTCGGGCACCCCGGCGCCGGCAGGCCCGGCGTAGGCGGCCGCCCAGCGGCCGTCGGCCTTCGCCCGCCCGACCTCGGCGGCGCCCGCGGGGTGCATCCGCCCCTCGGCCGCGAGCCGCTCCGCGAGGCCGACGTTCCGCTGCGACCAGGGGCTTCGCCGGCGCCTCGGGGTGAAGCGCTGGCCGTAGGTCGTCTCGTCGCGGCGGCGGACCTGGCCGTCGATCCAGCCGTGGCAGAGCGCCTCCTCGAGCGCCTCGTCGTAGGTGACGCTGGTCGGCTCGGTCACGCCCTTCCTGGCGAGCACGAGCCAGACGCCGTCCTGCTCCTCGTGGTGGTCGCCGAGCCAGGCGCGCCACGCAGCGGCGTCGCGGACGACCAGCTCGGCCGATTCGATCGCCATCGCCGCCAGCTTGCCAGGGATGCGCTGCGGTCGAGCGCTAAGCTCGTCGCGGTGACGCCGGCCAGGTTCAACTTCGCCCGCGACGTCGTCGAGCGCCACGACCCCGGCAGGCTCGCTCTACGGTTCTGCGACCGCGAGGGCCGCGTCCGCGACCTGACGTTCGGCGAGGTGAGCCGGGAGACCGCGCGCTGGGCGAGGCTGCTGCGCGGCCGCGGCGTCGCACCGGGCGACCGGATGCTGGTGCTGATCGGGAAGACCCCGGACTGGTTCGCGGTCATGCTCGGCGCGCTCAAGGTCGGCGCCGTGTCGATCCCGTGCTCCGAGATGCTGCGCGGCAGGGATCTCGACTTCCGCGTGCGCCACTCCGGAGCGCGACTGCTCGTGGCCGACCCCGACTCGCGGGACGAGGTCTCGGCGATGTCGGAGTCTCCCGACGTCGTCCACCTCGGCGAGGCGGAGCTCGGCGAGCCCGACGCGGAGACGGCCGACACCGCCGCCGGGGACAACGCCTTCATCCTCTACACCTCGGGCACGACCAAGGATCCGAAGGGCGTGGTCCACACGCACCGGTACACCTGGGCGAAGCGGGCTCAGGCCGAACGCTGGGTCGACGCCCTGCCGGACGACCTCGTCTGGTGCACCGCCGGAACCGGCTGGGCGAAGTCGATCTGGAACGTCCTGCTCGGCCCGTGGAGCTGCGGCTCGGCGGTCGTGCTCCACGAGGGCGGGTTCGACCCCGAGGAGCGCTTCCGGCTGATCGGCGAGCTCGGCGCGACCGTCCTCTGCCAGGCGCCGACCGAGTACCGGCTGATGGCCAAGGTCGACGGGCTCACGCGCTACGACCTCTCGCGCGTCCGGCACATGGTCTCGGCGGGCGAGCCGCTCAACCCGGAGGTGATCCGCGCGTTCGAGGCGGCCTTCGGCCGCACGATCCACGACGGCTACGGGCAGACCGAGAACACGCTGCTGGTCGGGAACTTCCCGGGCGCCGAGATCCGGCCGGGCTCGATGGGCCTGCCGGCGCCCGGATACGACGTGCGCGTGATCGACGGGGACGGGACCGAATGCGCCGCCGGCGAGGAGGGCGACATCGCCCTGCGCGGCGACGCGCCGGCGCTCTTCGCCGGCTACTGGAACGCCCCGGACGAGACCGCCGCCGTGTACCGCGGCGAGTGGTACGTGACCGGCGACCGGGCGGTGCGCGACGGGGACGGCTACCTCTGGTTCACCGGCCGGGCCGACGACGTGATCCTGTCGGCCGCCTACCGGATCGGGCCGTTCGAGGTCGAGAGCGCGCTGCTCGAGCACGCCGCCGTCGCCGAGAGCGCCGTGGTCGGCAAGCCCGACCCGGACCGCGGCCAGATCGTGAAGGCGTTCGTCGTGCTGCGGCCGGGGCACGACGGCGGCCCGGCGCTCGTCGCGGAGCTCCAGGAGCACTGCAAGCGGGTGACCGCCCCCTACAAGTACCCCCGGGAGATCGAGTTCGTCGCCGAGCTCCCGAAGACGCGCAGCGGGAAGATCCGGCGGGTCGACCTGCGGAAGCTCGAGGGTGAGCGGGCCGCCGGCTAGGCCCGCCAGCCGTCGAGCACGGCCTGGGCCTCGTCGAGCGACGTCACGATCGTCCCGGCCGCCTCGATGCACCCCACGACGAAGAGGTTCAGGCCCTTGACCTCGCCCTCGCGGCCCGAGTCGCGGGTCGCGCGCAGGTCGTGGGTCATCCCGACGATGCCCTTCTTCGCCGGGTCGCCCTGCATCAGGGCGTAGAAGATCCCGATCTCGCACGCGGTGCCGTCGTCGATCAGCGGGCCGTCGAGGATCGCGAGCACGGCGTCCGCGTCGCGCAGCGCCGACCAGTCCTTGGCGAAGATGCGCTCGGCGGTGACCGTGCCGTCGAGCGCGAGCTCGTGCTCGTGCGGGACGAAGACGTCGAAGCCGGCACCGCGGAGCTGCACGGCGCAGTCGTCGATGAAGCGGCGCTCGGCCGGGGTGAACAGCGGGCCGGCGAAGTAGATCTTCACGTCGCGGCCGGCTCGAGCTCGACGGGATCCGCGCCCGGGACGGCCTCCGCGGTCTCGCGGGCGTGCAGCAGCGTCGTGCGCACGATCAGCTTCGCGCGGGCGTAGTTGTCGAGCTCGGTCGGGACCGGCCCGACCGCGTGCCCGAGCGCGTACGCCGCCGCGTTCCTGCCCATCGCGCGGTACGAGTCGAGCGAGTAGAGCGGCGACATCCCGAAGAGCTCGAGGTTGTCGAGCGGCTGCAGATCGGCGCGGTGGATGACCGCGGTGCCCTTCGACTGCAGGCCGACCGAGATGCCGGAGCCGGACAGCTTCGCGCCGTCGTGGGCGATGAACGCGACGTCCGAGGACCGCCTGATCCGGACGAGCCGTGGTGCGGCGCCGCCCTCCCTGACGCCCTCGCAGACGGCGCGGAGGACGTCGGCATGCGCGAGGCCGCCGATCGTCTCTCGCAGCGCACCGGCGAAGGCGGGCCCGACCGCAACCACGACCTCGTCCGGCCTGTCGCCTACCATGGCAACGTGTGTTTCCAGAACAGGCGACGGTTCCCCGTTCGCAGAGGTCTCCTCGTGCGGATCGAGCACGTAGGGCAGCTGCTGCAGCAGCTGCCAGCGCTCGCCCTCGAGGCGGTAGCCGGTGCCCGGGCCCTCGTAACGGTTCGGATCGCTGACCGCCGAGCGGACGGTGCCGTCCGCCTCGATGATCGCGGACGTCTGGAGGTAGTCGCCGGACACGCGCTGGCGCTGCATGCCCAGCACCGCCTCGGCGACGTCCGGGTAGCCGGCGGCGTCGAGCTCCCGGACGACGTCGAGCGCCGAGACGCCGCCCGCAACCACCCGGTCGGCGGCGGCGACGTCCGCGGCCCGGTCGCGGTCGGGGACGTCCCGGCTGGCGTAGCCATACGTGGCCGCCTCGACCTCGGCGTCCGTGACCGCCGGGAAGCCCAGGCCGGCGAACACGGCCTGGACCGCCCGCGCCGCCCGCGCACGCACGGCCAGCACGTCGTCCTCGGCGACCGGCTCGATGCCGGCGTCCACCTGCCAGTCGCGCTGCGCCGTCATCCACTCCTCGAGGTCGTCGGCGTCGTAGTTGCCGCCGCCGAACGTGTTGTCCTCGCGCGGCATCACCGAGTAGCCGGAGGTGACGAAGTCGGTCCCCGGGAGGAACTGCCCCATCAGCTTGGCCGTCTTGCGGATCTCGGAGTGCGATGCGATCGCGTCGTTGCCGGAGGCGACCTCGAGGTCGAGCCAGGCGGCGAGGACGTTCTCGGCGAGGATCTCGCGGACGCCGCCGGGGACCGACAGGACCAGGGCGACGCACGAGATCGAGCCGTTCTGCACGCCCTGCGATCCGGCGGCGCGGATCGCGGCGAGGCAGCGCGCCTCGAGGTAGAGCATCGAGCAGCCCTGCGCGTGGCCCATCAGCGCCTCCGAGCCGCCGCCGGAGGTGAAGCGGACCTTGACGCCCCGCGAGGCGTACGCCGACGCCAGGAAGGCCTTCGACCACGGAGTGTCGTCGCCGTCGACGAAGACGGGCTCGGTGCCGTAGACCGAGAGCGTCTCCGCGTAGGTGACGAGGCCCTGGATCGCGAGCTGCAGGTTGCGCCGCTCCTCCACCGCGCACTGGGTCATCACGCCCGGGCGCCCGGTCTGCGAGCCGACCAGGATGGCGATCGCGTTCAGCGGCGCGTAGCGCGACACGCCGACCGTCGTCTCCAGCTCGGCGAACCCGCGGGCCGCCGCCTCGGCGGCGTCGGCGGCGAGCAGCGCCGGGTTCTCCTTCAGGTTCGTCACGTGGGCCTGGTTGGCCGGAGCCCGCCGCGCCCGGAGCTTCTTCAGCGCGAACATCAGCTCGACCGGATCGAGCCGCGAGACAACACGTGCCAGCCGCGCCGGCGTCAGCCCGCGCGAGAGCCTGATCAGGTCGCCCCTGGGCACGTCGACGTCGACGAGGCGCCGGGCGATCTCGTCGTCGCCGAGCCCGGCCGCCTCGGCGGCGACGTCGAGGTCGAGGCCGTACCGCGTGATGAACCGGTCGATCACGTCGAAGTCGGCCGCCGGGCGGCCGTCCATCGCCACGACGCGGCCGTCCTCGACCTCGAGCGAGGGCTCGGGATCGCCGGGGCCGTCCATCGCGACCAGCCCGAGCTCCGGGTACGGCGAGATCAGGAGCTCGCGGCGCAGCTCGCGCTGCTCGCGCGAGACGAACCGCTCAGACCGGCGCGTGCTCACCCGCCACCAGCAGTCCGCGCTCGGCACAGGCCGCGGCCGCCTCCCGGACGAAGGCGGCGGTCAGCGGCGCGTCGAACTCCGCCTCCAGCCGCGCGGCCCATGCCTCCAGCTCGGCCGCCGTCGAGCGGTGCGGTCGGAGAGCCGTGTAGATCTCGAGGATGGTCTCGCCCGGCACCTCGGCGAGCTCGGCGGCGCGGGCCAGGTTGTCGGCGAGCTGCGTCCGCCCGGCCGCGTGCGCGACCGCCGACTGCCGCCGGAGCGTCTCGGGCGTCGCCCGCAGGTCGTCCGCGCCGATCCGGCCCTCCCGCACGGCCTCGAGCGTGATCTCGTCGAGTGCCAGGCCGGACGGCGTCCGGACGAGATCCGGCCGCCGCGCGCCGAGCGGGTAGTCCGAGGCGGGGTCGAAGCCCATCGCGGACATCGTAGAGTTGGGCATCGAAGCTCGACAAGGAGGCAGCCCAGACATGAGAGGAATCACGCTCGCGTGCGCGCCGCTGGCAGTGGCGGCGGCGTTCCTGGCCGCGGGAGGCGCGCTCGCCGCGCGCTCGGCCTCGATCGCGCCGCACGTCTACTCCACGAAGATCGCCCGGGCGACGCCGGCCGTGCTCAACGGGACGTGGCGTTTGACCGTCAAGCAGACCACGTTCACGGTCGCCAAGGGAGCGGCGCTCGCGGTCACCGGCTCGGTGACGATCGCGGGCACGCGGATCACGTTCCACGACGTGGCCGGGCCGTTCTCGTGCCGCGGAGCGCAGGCGACGGGGGTCTACAGCTGGCGGATCGCCGGGACGAAGCTGGCGTTGACCGCGGTCCGCGAGCCGTGCGGAGGCCGCAGGACGATCCTGACCAAGCCGTTCACGCGGGTCCTCTAGGCACCGTGGCCAACGTCTACGACTTCGCCGGCCGCGTCGCGCTCGTCACCGGCGGCGCGAGCGGGATCGGCGCGGCCACGGCGGCCCGGCTCCGCGCCGGCGGCGCGGAGGTCGCGGTCTTCGACCGGGAGGCGGTCGAGGGCTACGTCTCCGTCACCGGGGACATCGCCGTGTCGGCGGACGTCGGCGCGGCCGTCGCGCAGGTGGAGCGGGACCTCGGCCGGATCGACGTCCTGGTCAACTCGGCTGGCGTGCCCGGCCAGTCGATACCCACGGTCGAGGTGACCGACGAGGAGTGGCTGCGCGTCTTCGCGATCAACGCGAACGGGAGCTTCTACATGTGCCGCGCGGTCCTGCCCGGGATGATCGAGCGCGGCTACGGCCGGATCGTGCTCGTCGCGTCGATCGCAGGGAAGGAGGGCAACCCGATGGCCGCCGCCTACTCGTCGAGCAAGGCGGCCGTGATCGCGATGACGAAGGCGATCGGCAAGGACGTCGCCGGCTCGGGCGTGCTCGTGAACTGCATCGCGCCGGCGGTGATCGAGACGCCGATCCTCGCCGGGCTGTCCCGCCACCACATCGACTACATGGTCGAGCGGATCCCGCTCGGGCGGATGGGCCAGGCCGACGAGGTGGCGGCGCTCGCCTGCTTCCTCGCGAGCGAGGATCTCTCGTTCTCGACCGGCGCGACGTACGACATCTCCGGCGGCCGCGCGGTGTACTGATGCTGCGGTTCCGCCACCACACCGACGACGGGATCGCCGAGGCGACGGCCGGGTCGCCGGCCGAGCTCGACGGGTACCGGCTCGCGATCCCGATCGAGCCGCCGGAGGTCTGGTGCGCCGGCGTCACGTACGAGCGCAGCCGCGACGCGCGCGTCGAGGAGAGCGCGGTCCAGGACGTCTACACCCTCGTCTACGAGGCCGAGCGGCCCGAGCTGTTCATGAAGGATGCGGCCTGCCGGCGAACGGTCGGGCCGGGCGAGTCGATCGGCGTCCGCAGCGACTCGGGCTGGGACGTCCCGGAGCCGGAGATCGGCGTCGTCATCGGCGGGGACGGCGCTCCGGCCGGTCTGACGATCGGCAACGACGTCTCGTCGCGCTCGATCGAGGGCGAGAACCCGCTCTACATCGCCCAGGCGAAGACGTTCGCCGGCGCGTGCGCGATCGGGCCGGCGATCCTCGTGCCGGACGACTGGGACGCGCCGCTCGACATTTGCATGCGGATCGTCGACCCGTCGGGCCGGGAGGTCTACGCCGGCGAGACGTCCTCGGCGAAGATGCGCCGTTCGTTCGCGGAGCTGGTCGGCTGGCTCCTCCGCGACAACCCCGTTCCGCCCGGGAGCGTGCTGCTCACGGGCACCGGGCTCGTCCCGCCCGACGGCTTCACGCTGGAGCCCGGTCAGACGGTCGAGATCACCGTGCCGCCGATCGGAACGCTGACCAACCCGGTCGTCTCGGCGGCCGAGCTGACGACGAGAGCAAGGAGCGTGACCCATGCCTGAAGTCCTGGAAGCACCCCCGCGGCCGGCGTTCGCGAACTTCGTCGGCGGCGAGTGGCGGCCGAGCGCCTCCGGCGCGACCTACGAGAAGCGCAGCCCATGGCGGCCGTCGGAGACGATCGGCGAGTTCCCCGCCTCGGGTGCCGAGGACGTCGAGGCGGCGGTCGAGGCGGCCGCGGCCGCGTTCCCCGAGTGGTCCCGGCGGCCGGCGGCCCAGCGCGCGGCGGTGCTGATGGCCGCCGCCGACGCGATCGAGCGCCGGGTCGAGCAGATCGCGCAGGACATGACGCTCGAGATGGGCAAGCCGCTGCGCGAGGCCCGCATGGAGGCCGGCCGCGGCGCGGCGATCCTCCGCTACTTCGCGGGGGAGGCCTGGCGGCCGAAGGGCGAAGTGTTCGAGCAGTCGGCGACCGGGAGCGCCGTGTACACAGTCCGGCGGCCGCTCGGCGTCGTCGGCCTGATCACGCCGTGGAACTTCCCGGCCGCGATCCCCGTCTGGAAGACCGCGCCGGCGCTCGTGTACGGGAACACGGTCGTGATGAAGCTCGCGCAGGAGGCGCCGCTCACCGGGCTGCACCTCGCCGCCTGCTTCGAGGAGGCGGGTATCCCGGCCGGCGTCCTCAACATCGTCGTCGGCCGCGGCTCGGAGGTGGGGACGCCGCTCGTCCGGCATCCGGACGTGAAGGCGATCTCGTTCACCGGCTCGGTTGCGGTCGGCGAGCAGGTGCGCGACCAGGCGACTGCGCTCGGCAAGCGCGTGCAGCTCGAGCTCGGCGGCCACAACCCGTTGATCGTGACGGCCGACGCCGACCTCGACCGCGCCGTCGAGGCCGCCTACGCGGGCGCGTTCTGGTCGGCCGGCCAGAAGTGCACCGCGACCCGGCGGATCTACATCGAGGACGGCGTGTACGACGACTTCCGGGCGAAGCTGCTCGATCGGGTCGAGCGCGGCATCGTCGGCGATCCCGGCGATCCGGCGACCGAGGTCGGCCCGATCGTCAACGAGAAGCAGCTCGACGAGGTCCTCGCCGGCATCGAGCGGGGCAAGGCCGATGGCGGGACAGTCGTCGCCGGCGGCGAGCGGGCCGACGACGACGCGTACCTCCTGGCGCCGACCGTGTTCGAGGGAGTCGCCGACGACGCCTTCCTCTCGTGCGAGGAGGTCTTCGGGCCGGTGACGTCGCTATACCGCTTCGTCTCCGTCGACGAGGCGCTGCGCCGCGCGAACGCGGTCGCGTTCGGCCTCTCCGCGTCGATCTTCACCGGCAACCTCGCGACCGCCCAGCGGTTCGTGAACGAGCTCGAGGCCGGGATCCTGCACGTCAACTCGCAAACGGCCGGCGCGGACGTTCACGTCCCGTTCGGCGGGATCAAGGGCTCCGGCTTCGGCCCCCACGAACAGGGCCGCGCGGCGATCGAGTTCTACACCGAGGTGGTGACCGTCTATCACGACGTCTGACCATCCGAGCCGCGTCCGCGAGGGCCGTGTCAAAGGGACAGTCCCTGGAACGAAACCGTGACGGGCAATCCCCAGAACGCACTGCCCCAGGGACAGTCCCTCGGTCGCGTCCGCGAGGGCCGTGTCAGAGGGACAGTCCCTGAAACGAGACCGTGACCGGCTATCCCCAGAACGCACTGCCCCAGGGACAGTCCCTTGACCGCGTCCCGAAGGGACGCGACCGGAGTTGACCGAGCGCTGGCTGGTCACCGGTGCCCTGGGCTGCATCGGCGCGTGGACGGCGGCGGCGCTCGTCCGCGAGGGGGCCCGCGTCACCGCCTTCGATCTCGGCGACGACCTTCGCCGGCTGCGGCTGATCGCCACGCCGCGCGAGATCGACGAGATCGAGTTCGTCCGCGGCGACATCACCGACCTCGCGACCGTCGAGCGCGTCCTCGAGGAGAACGAGATCACCCACGTCGTCCACCTGGCCGCGCTGCAGGTGCCCTTCGTCCGCGAGGACCCCGTGCTCGGCGCTCAGGTGAACGTGACCGGGACGGTGAACGTCTTCGAGGCGGCAAGGCGCAACGGCCTCCAAACGCCGATCGCGTACGCGAGCTCCGCGGCCG
>Ga0070741_10020714_pt1 | contig 10316 bp, 13 predicted proteins | sample Coa_R1_4_FD_66440 | JGI IMG/M metagenome (GOLD analysis project Ga0070741, IMG submission 66440) | Surface soil microbial communities from Centralia Pennsylvania, which are recovering from an underground coalmine fire - Coalmine... | ecosystem: Environmental > Terrestrial > Soil > Unclassified ...
ACCCAGGCACCACCGGCCAGTACGGCGAGAACGATCAGGGCTGAGGTGTTCATTCGGTCCACCCCTCGAGGGCTTGGTTCTGGGAAGCAGGTGAGGTCGAGCGACGGAGCACCGACAAGCGGACGCGCTCCATCGGCTGGCCGGTCAGAGTGAGCACGGTGTCCTCGGCTTCACGGAGAGCCCGCTCGGTGTCCTGGCGGGTGCGCCTCTCAACCGCCCAGGCCCAGGCGAAGACAGCAGCGACGAGCAGGGACACGAACGCCGCGCCGACCATGACGGTGAGCAGCACCGACAGCCCGGTGTCGGGCGGCGGGGTGTTCACCACCACCGTGGTCGGCACCTGGTGGTCGTCATCGCAGCCGGCGACGAGCACGAGCATCGGGACGGCGAGGCAGGCGATGAGTTTCATCTCCGCACCGCCGTCGAGGTCACGGTCTGGTGGTTCAGCGCGGGCGTGGTCGCCCCGTCGAGCACTGAGAAGAACGTGGCCATCGCGCCCGGGATGCCGGACCCGACCGGCGTCGACACGAGAAACAGCACGGTCAGCGCGGCGAACGCCGCCGCCGGACCGGCTGCCCGGCCCTTCACACACAGCGCGGTACCGGCGATGACCACCAGGATCAGAATTCCGACACTGGGCACGGTCAGGCTCCCATCGCGGCACGGGTGTCGGGGTGCGCCATCACCGACGCGCGATCGCACTCCCCCGCCCACGCCTCGGCGGCGGAGCGATGGATGAACCAGCGGTTGCCGATGCGGCGAGCGGGGAGACTGTCCGGGATCAACTTCCGGATCTTTTGGCAATTCGAACTCGACGAACCACCAGGTCCGATCTCGCCGAACCACAACTCAGCGACCTGTTCCACTGTCATCAGCAGGCTTGCTGGCTGCGCGGGGACCTTGGCTAGACGATCAGTCATCGGAGCCACCCCCAACGAGGTCGGCCTCGCCGACCGGGCGAGCAATCACTTGCCGTAATTCCTCGTAGGCGCGCAGCGCTGTCTCCGGGACGCGGAGGGCGCGCCCGGACCCGAGTTTCAGCGCGACCAGATGGCCGGCCTCGATGGCCCTGTAGATGGTGGCTGGCGATACGTCGTACATCGCGGCGACCGCTTTGACCCGCAGCATGCGGGTACCGTTGACCTGCATCGTTTCTCCCAAGGGTTCGATGTAGGCCCCGGCCAGCGTTGCCGCGCTGACCGGGGCACCTTCCGTTGCGCACTCAGCACCTTCAGAGCACATAGCAAACCTAGGTGCGATAGCAGTGCCATGTCCGATAGCAAGTGCACGAGCCACAAGGCGTGTCGCGGTAACCTCCCCGCTATGCGCGCCCTCGACCGGGACGACTCCCGACCGCCGTATGTGCAGGTGGCCGACGCAGTCCAGGACGCGATCGAGGCCGGCGAATTCCAGCCAGGAGACAAGCTGCCGACCCACGCTCAGCTCGTCGGCATGCACGGCGTCTCGGTCGCCACTGTCAAGAAGGCGCTGGCCAAGCTGCAAACGGCCGGACTCATCGTCAGCCGGCGCGGAGAGGGCGCATTCGTCCGCACCCGCCGAGCAGAGCTGCCAGCCGTACTCCAACCTGACGACACGACTTCGCTGCGGAAGGCGATCGAGGCACTGGAGGCCCGCCTCGACAGGGTCGAATCGCTTATCGACAAGGGTCGATAGCCCGTAGAGCCTGAGCTCGCTGAGGCGTTGTGTGGTTGCTGTGTTCACGCTCTCCACGGTGCTGCGCGACGAGACAAGTTCACAGTGTTGCCGCAGGTGAGGGCAGGGTGGCGCAGTGATATCACCGCATCACCCTCAAAGCACCCCCGTCACCGGCGGCGGGATGGAACACTGGTGTCAGAGCAGACGAAGGGGACGCCTGACGTGACGGACGACCAACCCAGCTGGTCGCGCCGCATCCGGTCGATGCGGGAGGCGCGTGGCTGGTCGCAGCCCCAGGCAGCCGAGGAAATGCGCCGGCACACGGACCAGTCGCTGCCTGATCATGACAATCTCACCCGGCGCTGGAAGGCGTGGGAACTCGGCGAGAACAAGCCCAGTCAGTTCTACGCACCGATCATCGCCGCCACTCTCGGGACGGTGACCGCGGCGCTGTTTCCGCCCGAGCGCCGCAAGATCGACCTTGACATTCTTAACCAAACGGGCATGAACACGCTGGAGATCGTCAGTCGGCTCCGGGTGTCGGACGTAAACGATGCCACACTCGACGCGGTCCGCATCACCGTGGACCGGCTGTGCTCGGAGTACGCCAGCCGCAACCCCGAGGACCTGATCTTCGAGGGCCGCCAGTGGCTGCGCCGACTGGTGGAGATGCAGGAGCAACGCTTAACGCTGCGCCAGAAACGGGAGACTGTAGAGCTCGCCGGCTGGCTCGCACTGCTGGTCGGCTGCCTCGAATACGACCTGGGCGACCGCCGAGCTGCCGAAGGCACCCGCCGCGCAGCGCTGCAGCTGGGTAAGGAGGCCGGCGAGGCGGGCATCGTCGGATGGGCTCACGAGATGCGCGCCTGGTTCAACTTGACCAGCGGGGACTATCGAGGAGTGGTCGCGGCCGCCGAGACCGGTGAGATCGCCGCCGGCAATCACAGCGTCGGCGTGCAACTCATCGCTCAGGAGGCCAAGGCGTACGCTCGCATGGGCAAGATCCCCGAGATGCGCGACGCCTTGGAACGCGGCCGGGTCCTGCTCGACTCGATGCCGTACCCGGAGAACGTCGAGAACCACTTCGTCGTCGACCCGAACAAGTTCGACTTCTACGCCATGGACTGCGCTCGGCAATCTGGAGACAACGACCTCGCACGCGAGCTGTCCGAAGAGGTCATCCGCGCAAGCACCGACTTCGACCACCGGCAGCGGTGGCCTATGCGCATCGCCGAAGCCCAGATCACGCTCGGTGTGGTCGCCGCGCGGGAGGGAGACCTCGACGAGGCCGTGGCGCGCGGCCGACGTGCTCTGGCCGGGGACCGGAAGTCAATTCCCTCGCTTAGCATGGTTTCGCGTGACCTCGGTCAGGTCCTCGCCGAGCAGTACGCCGGTGAGCCTGAGGCGGAGGGCTACCTCGAACAACTCCGTGTGATGCAACGAGCGAGCTAGACGGTTGGGGATTCCCGATCGACAAAATGTTGTCTATGCGGACGCGGGGGCGCAGACTGCGTTGAGTGCCGAGTGATGGCGCAGACACCTGGCCTTCGCGGGCTGTAGGGCGCCACGGCAGGCACTGTGACCAGCACGAACAGGGAACCCGTAGCTGAGGGTGGCCGACGCAGATACCTCGTCTCGGACCGAGACCATAGGGCGCGACCGCCGAGTGAAAGACACGGGTTGATGTGCGAGGCGGTTCGATCATGACCGCGGACCGCCAGCTTGTTCTACCCCGAAGGGGCCACCGCTGCCGGGCGAAGTCCCGGCAGCCGAGTAGCGCTCCTTTGTGTTCCAACCTTTGACGTTGATCTTGAGTTTCAGGTTGCGGTTCCCAGGCGTGCGTGGTCGATGTAGTTGTGTACGTGGCGGTCGATCGTGTGCAGCGCGTTGCGAAGCTCGGCTGGTGCCGGTGGTTGGTCGGCGGCGGTTAACGGTCTGAGCAGCCGCTGGTGGAGCTTGGTGTAGAAGATCGCGACGCGCTGTCCGTCAGCGGTAGGCAGGTAGGTGTTTGTGCCTTCGACCCGGGTTCCGCAGTTGATGGGAACACGAGGGGTCCGGATTCGGGGTTTGACCTGCGGGAACGCGCTCGGCTGGACGAAGGGCGCGTGTGCCTACGCCATCTGAGGGTCGTTGGAGCTTGTTTGGCCTGGTCAGGCCGGGTCTAGCGCGGTCACTGTGGTGGGGGCGGGAACCTGACAATCGCGCAGAATGCCCGCCTGGGCGGTGGTGGGCGGGGTGGTGTGCACGGCGGTGCCGACGCTGCCGGCCAGGGTCACGGCGTGGACCCGTGCAAGTTCGCTGTTGATGCGGCGCCAGGTCAGGCCGGTGCGGCGTTCAGCGACCCTGACGAGCAGTAGCGCCAACCAGCAGAGCAGGACGTGCGCGCGGATGCGGTGCTCGAGCCGGTGGAACACCGGCCGCAGCAGCAGGCTGGACTTGAGGTCACGGAACCCTCGGAACGGCCTCCAGAAGTGGGACAGGTTCGAATCGAGCAGGAACCTCACTGACCATAAGCCAGCGGCAGATGCCGCTCCAACACCGCCGCGGCTGCGTACTCCAGGGCGGCCGGGACGTCCGCCTGCTCCAGATCCGGATAGTCAGCCAGGATCTCCGATTCGGTGCGGCCGGCGGCGAGCTGACCCAGCACGGTGCCACCGGGATGCGCAGACCACGGATGCACGGCAGGCCGCCCATCTTCGCTAGATCGATGGTGATCCGCTCGAACGCCATGGCCGGACCTCTCCGACCATCTTGGTCAGCCGGCATCTATGGAGGGATGTTCCTCGGGACGATTTAGTAGGAGCTACTCCTGTGAACCTCTACTGTGAGCGAGTGACCGAGCTTGGAGCGCCGATCGCCGAGCGACTCGCCGAGGCGCTATGGACCGGTACATTGCTCGATCTGATCCCCGAGGCTCCGAAGGAGTTATTGCTGGACGAGGCCGAAATGCGTGGCTGGGACGCCAGCCATGACGTAGAAGGCGCGCTGCTGCGTGACCTCCTTCGCCGCCGATGTGGCGGCGACCCCGATCCACGCGGACTGCGGCTGCGCGGCGCCCGGATCTGCGGCCGTCTCGACCTCGACTTCGTAGACACCACTGTTGCCCTGAGGCTCACTGATTGCCTGCTCGAGGACGGCATGTCCGCCGAGCACGCTCGCCTGCCGGTGCTGAGCTTGATTCGTTGCCATCTAGGACAGCACGACCGGCCCGCACTGGCTGCCGAGCGGCTCCGCGTCGACGGGCCGCTCGACCTCCACGGATCGGTGATCACTAGCGAGGGTGCGGAACATGCGGCTACGTTGATCGCTGCGCACGTCAGTGGGCAGCTCCGCCTGAGCGGCGCGACCGTATGCAATCCAACTGGCCCGGCTCTCGACGCTGACGGGCTACGGACAGATGGCAGCATGTACATGGACGAGGGTTTCACCGCCCAAGGTTCTGGCGAGGACGGCACCATTCGCTTGGCCGGTGCTCAGATCGGCGGCCAGCTTCGCCTGAGCGGCGCGACCGTGCACAACCCTACTGGTCCGGCGGTTACCGCTGACCGAATGCGATCCGACGGCGGTGTGTTTTTGGACGGAGGTTTCACTGTCGAAGGCGCCGGCCACCTCGGCGCCGTGTGCCTGCTTGCTGTCCGGGTTGGTGCCCAACTGAGTGCATGCGGCGCAACAGTTCGCAACCGCACCGGCCCAGCGGTGAATGCTGACGGGTTGCAAGCCAACGGCGATGTGTTCTTTGACGAGGGCTTCACCGCTCGGGGCGCCGGCGATGACGGCGCCGTCCGGCTGCTCGCTGCTCAGATCGGCGGCCAGCTCCGCCTCAGCGGGGCGACCGTACGCAATCGCACTGGCCCTGCTGTGGTTGCTGACGGGTTGCAAGCCAGCGGCGATGTGTTCTTTGACGAGGGCTTCACCGCTCGGGGCGCCGGCGATGACGGCGCCGTCAGCCTCCACGGTGCTCAGATCGGCGGCCAGCTCACACTCAGCGGGGCGACCGTACGCAACCACACAGGCCCGGCCATCATCGCTAATCACCTGCAGACCCACGAGAGTATGTTCCTTGACGACGGCTTCACCGCCGAGGGCGGCGGCGATGATGGCGCCGTTTGCCTGGCCGGTGCTCGTATCGGCGGTCGGTTCTACGCCGATGGCTCCGTTGTCACGAGTCGGACCACGCCCGCGCTTCGGTGGGAGTTCGATGGGCTGACCTACAGCGGGGTGCCCCTCCTAGCGGACACCAAGAACCGGGAAGCCTGGCTGGACCTATTGCGCAACGGAACTCCTAGTTATGCCGCGCAGCCATATCAACAGCTCGCCGCCGCATACCGAGCGGACGGACACGACAGCGACGTACGGGCAGTCCTCATGGCTCAACGTCGAGATCAGGTCGACCGTGGCGGGCTGGGCTGGGCGGACCAATGGTGGGCACGAATTACCGGCGTCCTGCTCGGATACGGATACCAGCCCTGGCGGGCGTTATTCTTGTTGGCCGGCATCCTCGCAACATCTGTGATGCTGTCCTGGGAACTCGCCGCACACGGGGCACTGATCAGGGGGAACCAGAGCAATGTCGGTCCGCCAGCCGCCACCAAACCCGTGAACCTCACCCTAGAGGACCGGTGCCCACTCATCGATACCATTGGGCACGGTCTCGACATCGGCACTCCATTTCTCCCACGGGCAACCAGCTGCAAGACCACCACAGGGGCGACCGGCGTCGCACTCACCGTGAGCACCTGGGCGTTACAGCTGGCGGCCTGGGCGCTCGCTGCACTATTCGTAGCTGGTTTCACGGGCATCGTCCGCAAGACATAGCACATCGCTTCGCGCGACTCTCACCGGGCTGTGCCGCAGACACCGGCTGTGCCGCAATCTCCTCGTACGATTCGCCCGTGGACGCGGACACGGCAGGCGACGAGGAAGCCCTCTTCACCGCGCTCGATGGTCCGACCCAGGCTGAGCTGCGCGCCCGAGGACGTCAGCAGACCTATCGGCCTGGAAGTGTGCTGTTCTACGAAGGTCAGCTCGAGGCCCCTGTCGTGATCGCGGTGTCCGGGCACCTGAGGGTCTCGGCTTTCTCCAGCGACGGCCGGGAGCTGATACTCGCTTTCCGAGGGCGCGGTGCGATCCTCGGCGAGTTGGCCGCACTCGATCGCGGACGGCGCTCAGCCACGGTCTCCGCCGTCGATGTGGTCCGGGCGGTCATCGTGCAGCCACCGGAGTTCGAGGCGTTCCTGCGTGATACGCGCGAGGCGGCCAGGGCGCTGCTGCGCCTAGTCGTGCACCGGCTGCGCGACGCCGACCGCAAACGTATCGAATTCGCCACTGGACACCCCGGGTCGAGTCGGCACGCATCCTGGGGCTCGCCGACAGGTTCGACCAACTCCAACCCGAGGGCTCGGTGATCGTCGCGCTCACCCTGTCTAAAGAAGAGCTCGCCACCTGGATCGGCAGCTCGCGGAGACGTGGCTGGGCAAGCGGCCACAGAGTACGAAGCGGTGGCCAATTTGACCCGGTTGGCGAAATTTTTGCCATTAATAGCTTCGGCGGGAGTCTTAAGGGGTCACTGGTCGCGGCCACGGTGTTGGACATCCAGCCCCTGGCTGAGAGGTTGCCAGGGACGTACACCCGTTTGGCCGCTTCACAGAACAACGCTACTGGTGAAACATGCGTATCACTGCCTAGCGAGTCGCGCCGTCTCGCTCGGGTGGGAGCATCGAGTGTCCATAGGAATGCGATGACTGTGGGGGCATCGTGGCCGCGATTGCGTGGGAAGATCGTCCGGCGGATCTTGACCACCTTGCCACTAGCCCCCATTCAGCGTTACTCCAGCCATGTGCGCCTTTGTTGGCGCCAGATGAGGACCTCTTCCTCTTACTCGTAGCGATCGCTTAAGCGTCGGCACGGGCCATGGAGGAAGCTCGCCGCCACCCCTTCGGGGGGGCTACATAATGCGGGCAAGCATCATCGTGGCGTCTCACAACGAGGGTCCATCGCTAGTGCGGACTCTCGACTCCTGTGTGCAGGATGCGGCCGGAATGGATGTCGAGATCGTCGTCGTCGACGACTGTTCGACCGACGGGTCTATTGAGGCCGCTGTACACCGCAACCCCACCGTCGTGGTGCGCCGCACCCCCAGCCGGTGCGGCGCTTCTCCGCCCAAAGCACTATGGGCCCAGGCAGCTCGAGGTCATACGCTTCTTTTCCTCGATGCGCATTCGAAACCTGAGTCAGGCAGCTTGGAGAGGCTCCTGTCCAGCGTAGAGGCAACGGGCGGAGAGCAATCGTGACACCGCAGGTCGTGGCTCTCGATGTCGACACGTGGGAGAACGACCTCGGGCAGGGTGGGCACGGGTACCACTTGGACCTCCTCACAATCGATTGCGGGTGGAAGCCGCTCGCTGAGTTGCGACCGAACCGAGAGTTCGGACGCCAGCTCTATGAGACACCGTCCTCATCGGGTGCGCGTTTGGTGTCGACGCTCGCCTCTATCGTAAGCTCGGTGGCTTCGACCAGCACATGCTGTTCTGGGGTGTAGAGGATCTCGACCTTGGACTCAAGTGCTGGCTGATGGGAAATGAAGTGCTCCACGATCCCCTCGCGGTGGTCGGGCACCGCTTCCGAACCAGTTTTGACTCGTATAACTGACTGGGAAGGACGCGAACATGGGTGTGCTTCTTCAAGCAGCTTATCGGCGTCGTTCCGGGGTGTCGGTTCCGGCGCCGACCGACGGTAAGCCTGATGTGCCGTGGTGGTGGGACCACCTGGCCGATCAGGCCCAGCGATTGCGTCTTGCCGGCTTTTCCGCTGTGCTGCTACCGCCGGTTCTCAAGACGTCGGCTGGCGCATCGCCGGGTGCGGACGGTTACGGCCCCTTCGACGACTACGACTTGGGAAGCAAGGATCAGTTCTTCAGTGTGCCAACCCGGTTCGGGAGCCGGGAGCAGCTTGAGCGGTGTGTCGCCGTGATGAGAGCGAACGGGCTAGATGTGTACGTCGACACTGTTCCGCATCAACGCAACGGTGGCGCTAATTTCGAGTACCGCTATCGCGCTGCGGGCGGCGCCACGGCCGGGCGGTTCCCTAAGCATCGAGAATGCTTTGTGCCAAACGTGCCACGCGATCCCATTGCGGGTCCCGTCGTCGACGACTTCGGCTTCGGTGATGAGTTGGCGCCGCTGAACGCCCATCCGCCGGGGTACGTCCTGCATGGCCTCATTGATGCGGGCGATTGGATGACCAGGGCCCTCGACATCCAGGGTTATCGGGTAGACGATGTCAAGGGGCTGGCCGTCGACTTCGTGCGGGTGTGGCTTAACAGTAAGGCGATGACCAATCGCTTCGCGGTTGGAGAGTATTTCGACGGCAATCCGAACACTTTGAACTGGTGGGTTTGGCAAAGCGGCATGAATGGCCGGTGTAACGCGTTCGACTTTGCGTTGAGATTCGCTCTGGCCGCCATGTGTGACAATCCCGGTCGCTGGAATGTGGCGCAGCTCGATCATGCTGGCCTCGTCGGCATCTCACCTCTCAGCTCAGTAACGTTCGTGGAGAACCCGGACACAGATCTCAGCTCTCCAGTTGTTACTAACAAGCTTCTAGCATACGCATATATTCTGACAGCCGAGGGCTACCCTTGCATTTTCTATAAGGACTACTCGACCGACCCGGGCTGCTACGGCCTTAAGACGCCGCTCGACAACCTGATCTGGATCCACGAAAACCTCGCCTCCGGCCCCACATCAACCCGATTCGCGGACCAACAGGTCATCGTGTACGAGAGACAGGGCTTTCCTAATCTCTTGGTTGGGCTGAATAACGACCCTGACCATGGCTGGCGTACCGTCACGGTTCAGACCGGCTTCGGCCCGGGGATACTGCTGCATGACTACACCGGCCACGCCGAAGACGCCCGCACCGACGAGTCGGGCATGGCGACTGTCGGTATCCCGCCAAATCGAGACGGCACTGGCTACATCGCCTACAGCCGGGCTGACAGAGGACGCGCCTTCACTGCCACGCCCCTTCGGACCACCCAAGTGTTCGAGGGCGCCGACGACCTCGATATTGCACCAATTGTCAATGAAGAGACCAGAACGATCGCACGGATCTGGACCGCCGCTGACACTGCGATGAACATCCGCTTGAGCCTCAACACCGCTCGCTGGACAGGGCGATCTGAGGTCATGCTCAGGGTCTTTGATTCGACCGGTGCAACCCTGTTAGCGCAACGCTGGGGCGCAAACCTCTTGCCGGCGACGCTCCAAGTTCGAACGGGACCAGTCGGGTGGCATACCGTCACCGCGACTGGATTGGACCTACCAGCGCCGGGCAGGTGCCCCTTTCGACTTTCCATCACATACCTCGCGTCACCGACGATTCGTAGCCCGCACTAAGCCCATTACCCTCTGGCATTGGAGGCGCGATGCCTACCGCAGTGACCACCCGATCGTACGACAACGCCAGGACCGGCGCGACGACCACCGAGTCGACTCTCACCAGCGCCGCCGTCGGCACCCGTGGCATCCGGAGGGCCTTCTCCTTAGCCATGACTGGGGACCGGCGCGGCGTTGAAGCCCAACCTCTAGCTGTGCCAGCGGTGACGCTCACCGATGGAAGCGTGCATGATGTTATCTACTTGGCCGATATGGCGAACCAAG
>Ga0070741_10020715_pt1 | contig 10316 bp, 9 predicted proteins | sample Coa_R1_4_FD_66440 | JGI IMG/M metagenome (GOLD analysis project Ga0070741, IMG submission 66440) | Surface soil microbial communities from Centralia Pennsylvania, which are recovering from an underground coalmine fire - Coalmine... | ecosystem: Environmental > Terrestrial > Soil > Unclassified ...
GGAGATTTCTCGGTCATCCGTCGCGGCGTACCACCACCGACAGGCAACAAGTAGACCATTGACTCTTTGTCGCCCTGCGAATTGTCGCTGATCGCGAGCTGCGTGCCATCCGGCGAGGTACCGTGATCGTTGTTGCACCGGTTCGCGAATCCGGTATCGATGACCGAAGGCTGTTCGCTACTAATAGGTAACTTCTCGATGTGTCCGTCACGGTTAAACAAAAAGTAGCTGCCATCACGGCTCCAGTTCGGAGCCTCGAACCGTCCCTTTGCGAGATAAGCCACGCGCCGATCGGCGGACGCCACAGCTACCGTTTCCAGAGTGCTGTAGAGAACGGGTTCGCCCTTCGCCATGGCAGGCTGGTTTAATTCCACATTCGAAAACACCGCCGTTTCCAGCGCATCCTTATCATGGGAGCAAACGCCCAGTCCGACGTAGAACGGTCCTCGCAGGGGAATGCGTAGCCACCCGCCAGCCGGCTGAAGATCATCGCCAAGCGACATATAAATGTAGTCGCCGCGCCTGGCAATGCGCAGACGCTTCGGAGCGGACTGGTTCGACTGCACCTCGCGCGTGATTGCACCCTTCTCATCACGAAACTGTAATGAGGTCAGCCCGCTCGCATGCACCGCTACGTCCGCGTACACAGAATCTGCATCCAGGCTTTGCCGCACCATCAGTGCAGCCTTCTTGTGCGGGTTGCCAGTCTTCGTCAGAAAACTGATATCCGCTGTGAGCGTCACATCGCCGGACATTTTCTTCCACACAAACTGAAAGGCGTCGGCAGCGAACCACATGTTCTCGCCACTGCCCGAGATTGTGTAGGTTTGTTTCGCAGCATCGAATTCCACCGAACCGGGATGCAGCACCGTACCGACATCATTGTGACCTTCGAACATCCCGAGCGGCTGAACCGTTTGCGCCCCGCACGAAAACGCCACTAGGCAAATGGAAACCATGACAGACCAGGACTGAACGGACTTAAGCATAGAAAGCCTCTCAAATTTTCGAACGCACTGATGATCACAGCGGGATTGTAAATCGTAGCGAGCCGGCTTCGCAGTGATTGTTCGCCTACCAAACTTCACCCAGTTCTGGTAAAACTCTGCCATGAAACCGAGACCTCTGTCGCTCTCGCTCTGTGTGATAGTGCTGCTTTCGTTTGGAGTATCGCTGACCGCCCAGGAAACTCGCTCAGTCTCCGCGGGACTGGCACCCACGCCGCCTATGGGATGGAACTCCTGGAACAAGTTCGCCTGCAACGTCAGCGAAGACATGATCAAGAGCATGGCCGACGCCGTGGTGAAGTCGGGCATGAAAGATGCGGGATACGTCTACGTCAACATCGACGATTGCTGGCAGGTTAGCCGCGACGAGAAAGCCAACATCGTCGTTGACCCGCAACGGTTCCCGCACGGTATGAAGGCGGTTGGCGATTACATCCACTCGCTCGGGCTGAAGTTTGGTGTTTACTCCGACGCGGGATCGAAGACGTGCGCGGGACGGCCAGGCGGCCTCGGCCACGAGTATCAGGACGCGATCTCCTATGCCTCGTGGGGTGTGGATTATCTGAAGTACGACTGGTGCAACACCACTACGCAGGATGCGAAGGCATCATACGCAAATATCCGTGCCGCGCTAGATGCTTCCGGCCGGGCGATTGTCCTGAGCATCTGCGAGTGGGGCAAAGCGCAGCCGTGGCTCTGGGGCAAGGAAGTCGGCGGAAATCTCTGGCGCACCACCGGCGACATTACCGACCGTTGGGGCGGGCAGCAGAAATGGCCCGATGGAAGCTGCTGCTCGAACGGAATGCTTGCCATTCTCGATCAGCAAGTCGGCCTGCAATCCTACGCCGGGCCGGGCCACTGGAATGATCCTGACATGCTCGAAGTTGGCAACGGAGGTATGACTGACACCGAGTACCGCTCGCACTTCAGCCTCTGGGCGCTGCTTGCCGCGCCGCTATTAGCGGGAAACGATCTGCGAGATATGCGTCCCGAAATTCATGACATTCTCACAAACAAGGAAGTCATTGCGATCGATCAGGATCCAATGGGCCGGGAAGGCGAGCGCGTCGCCAAGAACGGTGATCTTGAGGTCTGGGCGAAGCAACTGAAAGACGGCAGCCGCGCCGTCATTCTCTTGAATCGCGGCGGATCAGAAGAAGAGATCACGGCGAACTGGGAAGACATCGGCTATCCGCGCAGCATCAGCGCTGCGGTTCGGGATCTCTGGCAGCATAGGGATCTTGGGAAGATGACCACGAAATTCTCAGCCCGCGTCGCTTCCCACGGCGTGGTGATGGTCACTGTGAAACCGTAGAACATACGCAAGGGAGGCGGCAGTATGCCGTCGCCTCCCACTCCACTCGATTCCTATTCCTTGGGCAAGTTCGGATCCGCCTTGACCTCCTCAATCTGAGCAGTGTGACGGGCGCTGTGCGCTGAAAGCAACAGAAGCCACTGATAGCCGTCCAGCGTTCCGAACACGGGATGGTCGAAGAAGTGATCGCGTAGATCATCATTCGTCGTGCGGATGTATTCCATATTCGTTTTACGCGCATCTTCAAAAGTCTTGGTCAATTCCGCCTCTGTAGCCCATCGTCCAGTCGGCTTCAAGATTTCCGGAGCCTGCGCCTTATGGCTGCGATCGGGCATACGCTGCAGAATCAATTGGTCTTTCTCCTTCACCTGTTCTCGCTTCTCAGGCGCCGCGGGCGATTGTAAGACCTTGTTTTGAATGAGACCCATGATGGTTGTTTCGGCGACCGTAATATGCTCCGCAACTTCTGCCACGGACCAGCGATCAGGACCTCGCTTGAACGTCCACTGCTTCTGAGAAAGTCCGGAAATTGATTTGAGAAAGTTGTCGCGGGTCGTCTCAAATTGCTTGAGTGCGAATTCCCGCTCGTAGGGAGTCAGCGTTGTGGAAGTGGCGGGAGCCGTCTGCGCAGGGGACGAAACTAGTGCCGCGCATAAGACCAACACGGCGACAGCTGGACCACAAGTCTTCAAACGCATGGAATTCCTCCTACGATTGAACCTGAGATGCTCGAGCGACCGCCGGGATGCGAAATTATGCGCGAGCCTTCTTCAACTCTTCCATTACGCTCTGAATCAACTCCTTCGCGTCGGTCAGATTCTTCATAACGATCTGGATATCAAGCACCGGCTTGCCCGGCCACCGCTGGCTTTGGCAATAAACGCCGTGCTGCCCAACCAGCGCCATCGCGTCCGTGATGGTGTCCATGGTGACGGCCAGTCGCCCCCGCGGAACACCCATCATCGTTTCGTAATGCTCCAACTCTTCTTGCTTTTCGTCGAAAACCGGCATGGTTCGATTGTAACGTGCGTTGCGCCGGAGCATAATGAATGGCTGACAAAATCCAATTTCAAACGTCCAAACAGTTTACATTCCAGCTATTCAAAAGGAGAGACAATGCAGAAACGAATTGGCTTGCTTACTGGCTTGATTTTTACTTTCACCATCTTCGCTGCCTGTCAAGGAGGCAAACCCAGCCCTGCGGCTTCGGCGTCGTGCGATCTCGGAGGCGGTAAGACCATCAAGACTGACTATTCCAGCCCGCGCATGAAGGGTCGCAAAATCTTTGGCGGACTTGTGCCCTATGGCGAAGTCTGGCGCACCGGCGCTAACGAGGCGACTACTTTTGTGACGAGCAGCAATATCATGGTTGGCGGCAAGGCCGTCCCGGCGGGCAGTTACACGATCTTCACGGTCCCGAATGCTGACAAGTGGACTCTGATCATCAATAAGAAGACGGGCGAGTGGGGTATTCCATACAAGTACGAGAGCGATGAACTCGCGCGCGTGGACATGAAGGTCTCGAAAGCGCCCACGCCGATCGAAAACTTCACGATCTCCTATGACAAATCCGGTGACGGATGCACGATGAACATCGCATGGGAAGGCACCCGCGCCTCGGTCGACATCAAGGCACAGTAGACGACATCATTTGTTTTGCAATCTCCACGCTCTAGGTTGAGCCCTGAAACGGCTGGCCTAGAGCGTTCGTTTGAAAAGGGGAACGGCGATCGCGAACGTCACCATCGTGAAAATCGTCAGGTAAAGCATGTCCCCCCACACCGCTGAGAGAGCAGTTTCCTTCAGAAGCAGGCATTTGAATCCATCCACGGCGTAGGTGAAGGGATCGCCCTTTGCAATCACGCGCAGCCACGGCGGAAATGCCTGGATCGGATACACCGACCCGCTAGGGAAAAACAGCAGCGTGTTGAGAATGCCGAACATGGCTCGCGGCACCAGAGGGTCTTCGATGCGCACCATCAGCAGGAACATCATCGTGTTGAAAGCGAGCGAGGTCAGCACAATCATGATCAACAGCCCAAACAGGGCAGTTGGATTGAAAAGGGTTCCAACTCCGGCCATCAAGGAGCCGATGCCGACTATGATCACGCCCGTCATCACTGCTTTAATCGCGCCGGCCAGATTCAGGCCCAGTACCAGCTCAAGTTTAGTAATTGGCGTGACCAAGTATCCTTCGTGCACGCCGCGCGCTTTGTCGTCGATGTAAAGCATCCCGCCGCCGATCATCACAGAAACAAACATGGCCAGCACCAGCGATCCGGGCAGCAGATACTTCATGTACTCGATATAGGGATAGAGTTCAACGATGCTCAGAGCTGTCTGTTGCAAGATTCGCGGCGACGCCGCCGGTTGATTCAGCGCTGTTGTAAGGTCGCTCAACTCGCTCTCAACGGCCGAGCTCATGAAGTTATCGCTGTTGTCGACGACCACCACGATCTGCGGATGGTTCTGTTCATAAACGCGCCGGGAATACTGTGGCGGAATGATGACCGCCCCCTGCAGTTTTCCGTTTCTTACGTCTTCCGTGGCCTGTTTGTCGTTATCGTAGGGAATCGCGACAAACGTGCGGATATTCGCGCGAACTGAATCGAAGGCTTCGCGGATCTTCAGCGCTTGCGGCCCGCCGTCCTGATCGACAATTGCAATTTTCGCGTCCCGGATCTTCCCGCCAAATGCGTTGCCCAGGATGATTAGTTGCACAAGGGGGAAAATCATCGAAGCGAGCATAAGCGCCGGCGAGCGGAAGAATTTCCGCATCTCGCGCTCTACAATGGCCATCATCCGGTTCATAAGCTAGTCCTGCGTACCGAGTTTGCTGGTATCAGTGTGCTTCGGTTGCCTCTCAGGACCCACGACTCACAACTGATCATGGCTGTAGTCCCGGCCGTTGCGGCATCACGAAGGCGTAAGATTTCTGAAGTTCGTCGCGCAATTGCCGTCCTGTGTAATGCACGAATACATCGTCTAATGTTGTGTTCTGTACGCTGAGCGTCTTCACCTGCACGCCGTTCTGCACGGCCATTTCCACCAAACCCGTCGTTGTCCGCGACCCATTGCTGGTGAGGACTCGGTACATCCCCGCGCCCTCATGCTGCACCGATGTGACCTCCTCCAGCGTCTGGAGCTTTTGCTCCCAGTCCGCCGGGGCATTGTCGAACTGCGCTTCAATCACGTTTGAGCCGGGCACGCTGGCCTTCAATGCAGTAGGTGTATCCAGTGCGACAAGTTTTCCATGATCGACGATCGCGATCCGGTCGCACAGCCGGTCCGCTTCATCCATGTAGTGAGTGGTGATCAGGATCGTGAGTTGCCGGTGCTCCTTGATATTCCCGAGCATCTCCCAGACGGCTACGCGCGAAACGGGATCGAGGCCGGTAGTCGGCTCGTCGAGAAAGAAAATCTTAGGATGATGGACTAGGCCGCGGGCGATCTCCAGTCGCCGGCGCATGCCACCGGAAAGCGTCTTGGTTGCGGCGTTCCGCCACTTCGTCAGGTCCACCAGCTCAAGGAGTTCATCGATCGACGTCTTCCGTTCCTTTGCCGGAACGTCATAGAGCTTGGCGTAGATGTTCATGTTTTCCTCAACCGTCAGGTCGAGGTCGCTGGTGAGTGCCTGCGGGATCACGCCGATGGTTCGCCGAGCCGCATTCGGCTCCTTCGCCACGTCGTGAGCGGCAATGCGAGCGTGGCCCGATGTGATGGGGATGAGGGTCGTCATCATGCGGATCAGCGTCGACTTGCCCGCGCCATTTGGTCCTAGCAGGCCGAAAATCTCCCCCTCTTTCACAGCGAACGAGATATCATCAACCGCCGTAAACTCGCCGTACTTCTTGACGATGTGATCCACTTCGATTGCGGACGGCGCCTTCGGATCGTAGACAGGCCTCTCGAGCATATGCGCGTTGCCATTCGTCTTTGGAGTGGCCTGGTCCGTCATCGCTGCTCCGAGGCATTTGCGCTCTGCGTTGCGTTGCCCTTGAGTTGGTCGGGAGACACCAGTACCTCAGCTGTCATGCCAGGGACATAAGCGCCTTTTGGATTGTCGAGCCGGATCTTCAGCACAATGGTCTTGATATCGCGCTTCCGGCGACTGACGTCGCGTTGCGTCGCGTAGTCACCTTCGACGCCTTTGAAGAAAACCTTGCCGGTGGTGACGGTCCCGCCCGGCAGACGCACGCGGAGTGCGTCGCCATAGCCAATGTGGTCGGAGTACGTTTCAGGAATTGCGGCGCGAGCCCAGGTATCGCTCAGATCGACGATGGTCACAATTGGAGCGCCAATGTTGATCACTTCTCCCTGTCGCGCGGCTCGCACCGAAACCGTGCCGCTCACCGGCGCATAGATATTCGTATAGCCGAGGCGCACTTGTGCCTGATTCTTCTGCGCGATGGCATTCTTCAAATCCGCTTCCGTTTCGGCTACCGTGCTCTTGGCCGCACTGGCCTGATAGGTACGCGCTGTCGCTGCTTTCAGATCGGCCTCAGCGGCGCTGACCATATCTTTTTGGGCCTGCACCGTTGCCTGCGCTGCCCGCAGGTTTGTCTCGGCCTGCACGCGTTCCTGATCAGAAGCAATGCCAGCCTTCGCCAACTCGATGGTGCGGCGGCTGTCGCTCTCCGTCCGGTCCAACGTCGCCTGAGCCTGAAGCAACTGTGCCTTGGCGGACGAGAGCTTGGCCTCCGCATTCGCTACATCGCTGGTGGTCGAACCCGAAGTGGAGCGTTCGGTGTGCTGCGTCTCTTCCACTCGTTGTCGCAGACTTGCGATCGTCGCAGTGGCGGCGGCCTCTTGTGCCTGCAGTTCAGCAGGATCCAGAACGGCAATCAGGTCGCCTGCCTTCACGGGAGTTCCTTCATCCACCAGCAGTTTCTGAATGCGGCCTTCCACCTGCGCGCTGACAATCACCTGATTCGCGTCCACCGTTCCGATCAGCACAAGGTCACGCGAGTGATCCGCCGAGAAGTAGTAGTAGGTCGCGGCAATCACAAAGATGACGCCAAGAAGAATGAAAAATCGATTGCGGGCACTCATAGGCGTGCTCCTTGCTTAGGTTGCTTCTGTGATTCGAAGAGTGCTGCGGAAACGAAGTCGAGCACCGCGGCGCGGCGTTCGGCGACCCGGTGGGGCGAGAGCGGATTGAATCCCACTATGCGCTGTATCATCGGTGCGCTGCTGAAATAAAAAACAATCATGGCGACAATGGATGGAACAAAGTGCTCGGGCTTGACTGGACGAAAATCGCCTCGCGCGATGCCTTCCTGCAGCACTTGGTTCACCCGCATGAAGATGGGCTGGATGTACGTTTTCACCATCTTCTCGAAGTGATCAGATTCGCCTTCCCGGGCGCGCATCATCTCCCGCTGCATGAGGCGCGGATAGAGCTGGTTCGACGCGATAAAGTCGAAATACGCACCGACATAGGCGAGCATCTTTTCCCTCGGCGGAAAATCGCTGTCTAACACCTCAAACACCGTGCTCTTCAGTCCGGAAAATGCGTTATCGAGGACCGCGGCATAAAGTGTTTCCTTGTCCTTGAAGTAGTAGTAAATCAGCGCTTTGTTGACGCGGGCTTCGCGGGCGATTGCGTCCGTTCGCGCCCCGGCGATCCCATGTTCCGCGAACTCGCGGGTCGCGGCTTGCAAGATAGCGGCGCGGCTCTCCTCCGGCTGTCCACGGGTGCCCATGTGACCGTGCCAGTCGCGACGACGATGCTGGAATAAGCGAGCCATTTATTAATTAACCAGTTAGTTAGATGATAAGGCGACGAGCTGGCAAATGCAAGCTTCAAATACATTGCAATTGACTAGTCACATTAACGATCGGCGAATTGCAGGCAGGCGTCGAACTGACTCGGCACCAGAACCCCGTCAAGGCAATCGAGATTGACAGCTGGCTTGCGCTCGTGGAAGCATCCTCTGCAGTGTTGCCCATGGATTCCGCGTGCTTTCGTGAGTGGGCACGACTTAAATCTGGAAAATCTACTGAGTTGATGGAAGACGCGATGATCGTGGCCACAGCAAGGGTTCACGATCTCGAGATCGCAACCCGCAATCAACGGGATTTCCTGCGCCTCGGCATTTCAACATTCAATCCCTCGAGGGTTGAGTCTTCTTCGCCCATCCCATGACGAAAACAGCCCAATGACCGAAGGGACCCGGGCTATTTTCTATTGCTTCATGACCGCTCGAGAGTTTTTTCCTGCAGCTAAAAACAATCTGTGGATCAGGCCGAACTTTGTCACCGAGCTCGTGTGCCCACGATCAAATCTGTAGGAAGCAAACATCGTTGACCGAGGTGGATATGAAGACGGTTTTATCGATCTGTGTAATGACCCTGCTGGCGGCAGGTGTATTCGCGCAGAAAAGTGCAACGAGTAACCCCAGTGCAGAGGGCGAACTCCGTACAGTTGAGGGTTGTCTCTCAAAAGTAGGCAAGACCTTTGTGATAAGCGGCGGTGGCCCGGGTCCGAAGCAATACCGCATCATCGGTGGTGATACATCGAACTTGGAAGGGAAGCTTGGAGACACGGTCAAGATTGTAGGGCTAGTCGGCGAGAGCGGCCCTCTCGAGAGCGTGGCACCGCCATACAACGAAGGATCGACCACAGGCGTGGGTTACAGCACGATCGTGGCGCAAAAAGCGGAGAAGATTTACAGCAATTGTAGCGAGCCTGGTAAGGCATGGCCCGGAGACCATAAATGACTTGAGCGGGCCGAGTCCCGCTCATTTTATTTTAGCGTTACCAGTTTCTCTACCAGTTCCGAATAGTCCTTCTTCTCGATTCCGTGAACCTGTTTGTTGTACTCGTCAACTTTTGACGAGTAGTTCATCGAGCAGAACTTCGGACCGCACATCGAGCAAAACGCGGCTTCCTTGTAGTGTTCCTCGGGAAGGGTCTCGTCGTGCATCGACCGCGCCGTCTCCGGGTCGAGCGAGAGCGCAAACTGTTTTTCCCAATCGAACTTGTAGCGCGCATAGCTGAGAGCGTCGTCGCGGTCGCGCGCGCCCGGACGTCCGCGTGCAATATCCGCAGCGTGCGCGGAGATCTTGTATGCGATGATGCCGTCCTTCACATCCTTTTCGTTCGGAAGGCCCAGATGTTCTTTCGGAGTGACGTAGCACAGCATTGCCGCTCCGTACCATCCAATCATTGCCGCGCCAATGGCTGACGTGATGTGGTCATATCCGGGAGCAATGTCGGTAACTAACGGGCCCAAGGTATAGAACGGAGCTTCATAGCAGAGTTCGATCTCTTTCTCGACTTGCTCCTTGATCTTGTCCATGGAGACGTGCCCCGGGCCTTCGATCATGACCTGCACGTCCTCTTGCCACGCTCGCTTGGTAAGTTCGCCCAACGTCTTTAATTCAGCAAACTGCGCCTCATCGCTTGCGTCCGCGACGCAGCCAGGACGCAGTCCATCTCCCAACGAAAAGCTGACATCGTATTTCTTGAAAATCTTCACGATGTCATCGAAACGCTCATACAGAAAATTTTGCTTATGGTTGTAGGCCATCCACTGGGCAAGAATCGCGCCGCCGCGGCTCACGATGCCTGTAATACGTTTCGAGACCAGCGGCAAGTACTGAATTAGCACGCCGGCGTGAATCGTCATGTAGTCCACGCCTTGCGCCGCCTGCTCTTCAATCACTTCAAGCATCACGTCAGCGTTCAGATCTTCCACGCGCTTGACCCGCGCAATGGCCTCGTAAATCGGGACAGTCCCGATGGGAACGGGAGAATGCCGGAGAATCGCCTCGCGAATCTCGTGAATGTTGCCGCCGGTCGAGAGATCCATAACCGTATCCGCGCCGTAATGAACGGCGGTATGCAGCTTTTTCAGTTCTTCGTTGATCTCGGAAGTGACGGCTGAGTTCCCAATATTTGCGTTGATCTTGCAGAGACTCGCCACACCTATCGCCATCGGTTCGAGCTCCGGGTGATTGATGTTGGCCGGGATGATCATCCGCCCGCG
>Ga0070741_10020716_pt1 | contig 10316 bp, 9 predicted proteins | sample Coa_R1_4_FD_66440 | JGI IMG/M metagenome (GOLD analysis project Ga0070741, IMG submission 66440) | Surface soil microbial communities from Centralia Pennsylvania, which are recovering from an underground coalmine fire - Coalmine... | ecosystem: Environmental > Terrestrial > Soil > Unclassified ...
GCGTCGGCGAACAGCTTGCCGCGGACGCTCGGATCGAGGCTCAGCGTGGCGATCGCGCGCCCGCTCTCGTAGCGGACCGAGGTCACCTGCCCCTCCGGCGTCCCCGCCACCGCGGCGGCCGGGTTGTCGGCGGGGTCGAGGCCCTTGGCGTCGGGGAAGATCACCTGGACGACGTAGCGGTCGCCGGAGACCCACGGCAGGCGCACCGACTTCTTGGACAGCGTGTAGCCGGCGAAGATCAGCGCCGCGATCACCTGGACGGCGATCGCCAGGCGCCCGAGCGGCACCCGGCCCGCGGTCCGCTTCGGGTTCAGGAACCGCCAGGCGAAGCGGCCGAGGGCGGCTGGGATCCGCAGCGCGCTCATGATCGGCAGAGGCCGAGGGCCTCGAGCTCGGCGGCCACGGCCGGGTTGATGAGCGCGATGACGTCGCAGGAGGGCAGCGCGATCCCGCCGGCGGAGCTCCGCGGGTCGAAGTAGGCCCCCAGCCGCAGCAGGTGCCCCGGCCCGTTCGGGTTCTGAAGCCGGTTCTGGAAGGGGCGCTCGGCCCCCGTGGCGCCCTCGAACGCGGCCATGAGCTGGAGGTAGGCGGGCAGGCCGAGCCGCGAGCGAGCGCCCAGCGCGGGCAGCACCGAGCGGGCCATGATCCGGGTCCCCGGCGCGAGCGCCGCGATCACCCTGCGCAGCACCGGCGCCACGTGGGCGACCCTGGCGAGGACCACCCGCAGCGAGCGCACGAGCGGCACCGCGCGGCGCGTGACCGGCGTGGCGCGGCGCAGTACCGGCCGCCCCTGGCGGAGCGCGGGCGCGAGGGCGCGAAGCGAGGGGCGGAGCGCCCTGGCCGCCGCGCCGGCCCGGTCGGCGAGCGCGGCGAGCCCCAGGCCGCCCGCGCGGAGCTGGCGCAGCGGGCCGGGGAGCGCGCCGAGGGCGGACCGAAGCGGAGCCCCGCCCCGCGCCTCGAGCGCCCGCGCGGTGGCGCCGGCGCGGCGCACGAGCGGCACCAGGTCGCGCTCGCGGGCGGCCAGGCCCTGCGTGGTCTGGGCCAGGCCCCGGATCGCGCCCGCCAGCTCGCTCCCGCGGGGGCCACGGAGGGCCTGCGCGGCCGGCGCGAGCGAGCGCATGAGCGCCGGGGCCCTGCGCTCGGCGTGCCGCAGGCCCGCGATCGCCTCGCCGGCGAGGACGCGGGACCCGACGTGGATCAGGTCGCGGAGCGCCCTGCGGTTGGGCGTCCGCAGGACGCGGGTCGCCTGGTCGAGCGAGACGTAGACCCTGGTCTGGGACCGGGGGATGAGGTTGCCGTCGAGAGGCGGCGCGCTCGGGCTGCCGGGCTCGAGCTCGACGTAGTCGGAGCCCTCGAAGAGCGTGTGCGGGCGGAGCGCGGCGATCGCGTCCGCGTGGACCTCGATGCCGGGGTCGATCTCGAGCTCGACGATGGCGTCGTCGCCGATGCGCTCGACGGATCCGATCGTGCCCACGTCCACGCCGCCCGCGCGCACGTTGCGGTCGATGCTCCCGAGCCCCTGCACGCTGTCGAAGCGGGCGTAGATCGCCTGCGTGTGGCGGAAGGGGTTCGGCCGCAGGGCCACGATCACGACCAGCCCCAGCGCGGCCGCGATCGCGGCCGCGCCCACGAGGCGCCGCCCGCGCGCGGTGGCGAGCGAGGGCAGGCGGATCGGGCTCCTAGCGGCGCGCCTCAACATGGCGGCGCGCGGTGGTGGATGGTCGTCCCGGGCGGCGGGTAGGGCGTGCGCCCGCCCTCGCAGGTGAAGACGGGCATGAAGCGAAGCGCCGGGTTGCCGGGCGCGGTCTGGCCCTCGTCGAAGCGCTTCGTCGAGGCGGAGACGACCCAGCGCCCGGCGCGCGAGAAGTCGCGGCGGTAGGGCCGGACGGTCCGGACGAGCCGGCCGAGCGGGCGAAGCAGCGGGTTGATCGAGGCCACCGTCGGCTCGAGCCGCGCGAGGACCGGCGCTGCGGCGGCGATCACGGGGCGCAGGGCGCCGGTCAGCCGGGCGGTCTGGCGGCGAAGCTCGTCGCCCCGCCCGAGCGCGCGGTTGAGCTCCGGCAGGGCGCGGGCGAGGCTCGCGAGCGGCGCCCGCAGGCGGCGCGAGAGCCGGGCAGCCGCGGCGAGCACGGGGTCGGCCAGCGGGGCCGTCCGGCGCACCGCGTCCTCGAAGGGCCGAAGCCAGGCGGTCGCGCGCTGGAGCGCTAGCGGGCGCCGCGCGAGGGCGCCGAGCGACGCGGCGCCCGAGCGGACGAGGCCGCTCACGTCGCCGGGGCGCTGGCCCGCGAGCCCGCGGGCCACGCGGTCGGCGCCGGCGACGGTGCGCGCGATCGCGCCCGGCCGGGCGGTGATCGCGCGGAGCTCCGCGGTGGCGTCGCGCTCGAGCGGTGGGAGGTCGTGGAGCGCCGAGTTGAGCTCCGCCCCGCGACCCGCCAGCCCGAGTCCGGCCTCGACCGCCGATGCCTCCAGCGTGCGACGGGTGCGGCGATCGAAGAGGCGCACGACCTGCAGCAGGTCCACCCCCGAGCGCGACTGGCGCAGCGGGATCGTGCCCCCGGGCGGGAGCGGGTCGGAGGTGTCGCCGGGGACGATGGAGACGTAGGTGAGGTAGACGATCGACTTCACCGTCACGCGCACCCGGGCGTCGCGCCCCACCGGGGCGTAGGCGGGGTCGAGCTCCATCGTCACCTCGCGGCTGGCGGCGTGGGGGGCGACGGCGGTGACGATCCCCGCCAGGCGCCCGGCGACCCGCACCGCGTCGCCGGGCTTCACGATCGGCGCTGAGGCGGGCACGAGGGCGTGCAGCTCGTAGCGCTGCTCGAGCGGCACCCCGTTGGTCGAGGCCCAGCCGATCCACGCGAGGACGGCGGCGACCGCGCTGACCGCGAGCCCGGCGGCGAGCCGGTGGCGCTCGAGCCGGCTGCCGGCCCGGCGGACGGCCCGGAGCGCGAGGGTCAGCTTGGCGCCGTCCCTCCTCATGGCCGCAGCACGTACCCCAAGAGGTCGCGGAGCCCGCCCAGCGCTCCGCCGCCGTGGCCGCCGTCGCCCCCGCGCCGCTGGCGGGGCGGGCGGTGGCGGACGAGGGGGCCGCGGCCTCCGAGCAGGTCGCGCAGGCGGTTCGCGAGGCGCTCGGCCGGCTGCGAGATCACGGGCGGCACGGCCGGACGGGCGCGCGGCTGGGCCGCCCGCGGGGCCGGGGCGGGGCGGGAGGCGCCACCCCGCGGAGAGGGGCGAGCCGCCGGGGCCGGCCGCGATGCCGCGAGCGCCTCCTCGAGGCAGCCCGGCCGGATCGGCAGCCCGAACATCTCGCACGAGGGAACGGGGTCGGCCCGGAGGAAGTAGCGCTCGGGGTCGTAGCCCTGCGGGTAGCCGAGCTGGTTGCCGCGCTCGACGGCGATCGCACCGAGCCCGACGTCGTCGCGGGAGCGCGGGCCCCGCCCGTAGCCGTCGGCGCCGAAGAGCGAGCGGATCACGTCGCGCTGCGCGAGCAGCGTGCTCAGAAGCTTGCCGGCCGCGCCCGCGATGTCGAAGGGGGCGGTGAGCACCCGCTTCGGGGCGGCGCGGAGCGTGGGCGTGGCGGCGACCATGAGCCGCCGCGTCGCGGCGAGCGTCGGCGAGACGTCGCCGAGGACGGCGCTCGCGTCGCCCAGGAACGGCCCCAGCAGGGAGGCGGTGCGGGCCAGGCCGGGAGCGGCGCGCCTGAGCGTGCGGGCGAGCGGGAGCCCGGCGACCGCGAGCCGCCGCACCCCGGCGAGCGTGCGGCGGGCGCGCGCCGCGGTCGCGGGCGCGGCGGCGAGCGCCCGGTCGAGCGCGGGCGCCTGCGCTGCGGTCGCGCGGAGGGTGGCGTCGAGCGAGTCCACGAGCCGTCCCAGCGAGCGCGACTGCGCCGCCGCCTGGCCGCTCACCCGCTCCGCGTCGGCCACCAGACGGCTGAGCGTTCGGTTCTGCGCCCCGAGCTCGGCGAGGGCGCGGTCGGCGGCGGCGAGCGCCGGGCGCAGGGCGAGGGCGGCCCGGTTCAGGTCGGCGCCCCGCGCCTCCAGGGTCATGCCGAGCTGGACGAGGACGATCTGGAGCGCCTGCTGGACCGGGCGCGTGAAGCTGTTCAGGAGGTCGTCGAAGCGGGGCGCGGTGAGCGTCCGGCTGGGCGGGATGACGGCGTCGCCGAGGGGGCGGGCCGCGTGCCCGGGCGCGAGGTCCACGTAGCTGTCCCCCGTGATGTCCTGCTCGCGGATCGAGGCCGTGGCGTCGGCCCGCGGCGGCGTCGTGCCCTCGCTGAGCCGCATCGTGACCAGGACCGTCCCGCGGTCGGTGAGCTCGATGCCCGTGACCGTGCCCGCCGGGGCGCCCCACTCGCGCACGTCCATGCCCGTCAGCAGCGGATAGACGTCGCGGAACTCGGCCCTGACCTCGGTGCCGCCGGCGAAGCCCGGGCGCGAGGTGACGTAGAGGAGCCCCGCCGAGATCACCAGCAGCGCCGCGCAGGCCAGCGCCGAGAGGCGCGCCATGGCGTCGCTCACGGGCTCGGCTCCAGGTAGCGGCCGACGGGCTTGGCGCCGCCGATGAAGCTCCGGTAGTAGCGGCGCCACGGGTCCCCCTCGAGCGCGCCCGGCAGCCGGTAGAAGGGGCGCCGCACGAGCCCGGGCCGGTCGCTTCCCGGGCCGACGGGGTTCGTGTGGCGAGGGGTCTGGATCGCCACCGAGCTCACCCGGACGAGGTTCCCGTTGGCGTCGTAGGTGGAGGTGAGGTCGCCACCGAGCGTGAAGAAGCTCACGACCTCGGGCGTCCAGACCCGCAGCACGTCCAGCATCGGGCCGAGGCGCCCGAGCGCCGGCCTCAGGTCGGGCAGGATCCGGAGCGTCGCCGCGAGCGCGGGCCGGAGCCGCCGGAGCTCGCCCGGCGCCTCGCGGATCAGGCCCCGCGCCTGCCCGAGCAGCGGCTCGAGCGCGGCGAGCGCGGGGGCGAGGGCGCGCGCCGTGGGCTTGAGCTGGGCGACGGCCGGCCGGGCGTCGGCGACGAGCCCGCGCAGGCCGGGCACCGCGGCGTGCAGGCGGGCGAGGAGGTGCCGCGCGGCGGCGAGCGCGGGGCCGACCAGGCGCGAGGTGCGCGCGAGCGCCGCCTGGCGGTCCGCGGTGGCGGCGAGCAGGGCGGCCGTGCGGTCCGCGGTGGCGGCGAGGTCGCCCGGGCTCCGGGCCACGGCCCCGACCACGGTGCGCGCGTTGGCGACCACGGCCCGGAGGGCGGCCCGGTCCGAGTTCACCTCGCCCAGGAGGTCCGCGACCTGGCCGAGCGCGGTGCCGCTGCGGCGCAGGGCCCGCGCCAGGTCGGCACCGCGGTTGCGCGTCGCGCGGTCGAGCGCGGCCAGGATCCGGCCCGCCGCGCGGCGAGTGCGCGGATCGAGGGCCGAGAGCGCGGTGTCGAGGTCGACGGGCTGGTCGGTCCGCGACGGGCCGAGGGTCGCGCCGTCGGGCAGCTCGGGCCCCGTGCCCTGGGTCAGGTCCACGTAGCGGTTGGTGCCCCCGACGTTGGAGGCCAGCCGGATGCCGGCGAAGGCGCCCTGGCGCAGGCGGAAGTCGCCGCTGATCGTCATCTGCACGCGAGGCAGCCCGTCGGGTCCGAAGCTGATCGAGTCCACGCGCCCGACGTCCACGCCGCCGGCCTTGACCTCGCCGCCAGGGATCAAGCCGCGCACGTCGTCGAAGACGGCGGTGATCCGGTAGTCGCTGCGGGCGCCGGCCAGGAGCAGGACGACCGCCGCCGCGGCGAGCGTCAGCGCCGCGATCGCGGCGACCCTCGCCAGCGCCGGGCCCGCCTCCGCCGTCGGCTCCCGCAGCCGCCTCATGCGATCGGCAGGTTCGGGTTGAAGCCCCAGAAGACGAAGGTCATGACCATGTTCAGGATCGTCACGGCCATCAGGTTCACCGCCATCGAGCGCGCGGTCGCCTCCCCCACCTCGACCGGCCCGCCGCGGACCCGGTAGCCGTAGTAGAGGGCGGTCATGATCGCGGTGAAGGAGAGGACCAGCCCCTTGACGAGCGAGTAGACGAGGTCCAGGGGCCGCAGGGCCGTGTAGAACGCGAACTGCCAGGTGCCCTGGGAGACGTCGTGGCTGCGCACGTAGGACGCGAGCCATCCGCCCGCCTCGGCGGCGGCCTGGGCGAGCGCGTAGGCGACCGGCAGCATCACGAGCGCCGCGAGCATGCGGGTGCTGACCAGGTAGGTGACCGAGGGGACGCCCATGGCCTCCAGCGCGTCCACCTCCTCGCTCACCCGCATCGCCCCGAGCTCGGCGACGATGCCGCCGCCGATCTTGGCCGCCACCACGAAGCCGAAGATGAACGGAACGACCTCGCGGGTGGTGCAGAAGGCGACGAAGATCGGGCCCGCGATCCCCGCCCCGATCCCGCGCGCGATCGCGGTGCCCTCGAGCCCGCAGACGCCGCCCGTGAGAAAGGCCATCCAGACGATCACGAGCATGCTCCCGGCGGCGATCAGCGCGGTCTGGCGGAGCGCCTCGGCGCCGTAGTCGCCGATCCAGCGCATGCCCGCGAATCCGCGCAGCACGAAGGCGGCGTAGTCGCCGGCGGCGTCGAGGACGGGCACGCGCCTGGCGATCGCCGGCGCGGCGGCCGAGGGGCGCTGGCCGCCGAGCCCGGGCCGCCCAAGGCCTGCGCCGGCGCCCAGGCGCCCCGCGCCGGCCGGCTTGCGCGGCGGGGCGCTCATCCGCCGTAGTTGACCTCTGGATAGAGGGCCAGGAACAGGCTGGTGTAGACGACCGTGAGCATGAAGACCGCGACCAGGCAGGCGACCACGGACTCGTTGACCGCCCGGCCCACGCCGGCGGCTCCGCCGCCGACCTCGAGGCCCTTGAAGGAGGCGATAAGGCCGATGAGGACGCCGAAGATCGCCGTCTTCACGACGCTCGACCAGAGGTCCACGTAGTTGGTGAGGACGAGCAGGTTGTCCCAGAAGGCGGCCGGGGTGGCGCCGTAGAGGAGCACGGCGGCGGCGAAGACGCCCGCGACCCCGGCCCAGAACACGAGCAGGTTGAGGATCGGCATCATGAGGCCGAGCGCCACGACGCGCGGCAGGACGAGGTTGCGCACCGGGCTCACGCCGAGGACCTCGAGGGCGTCGAGCTCCTGGCGGATCTTGCGGGCGCCGATCTCGGCCGTGATCGTCGCCCCCAGGGTTCCGGCGACGATCGCGGTCGTCAGCACCGGGCCGAGCTCGCGCAGGAAGGCGACGGGGGCGAACGAGGAGATGCGGTCGATGGCGCCGAACGCCGACGCCAGCGAGCCGCCCTGGATCCCGATCGAGGAGAACCCGATCACGAAGGCGACGATCGCCGCCGGGCCGAGCGTGACGGTGAGCGCGAAGATGAACTGGCGCGCGAGCTCGCGCCGCCACGAGAGCCCGGGGCTGGCCAGCTCGGCGAGCACGCGCAGCCCGAGCACCGCGACGCCGCCGGCGCGCTCGACCCAGACGCGCGGCGGCAGGTCGGGGCTCCAGAGCAGCTCGCGGACGAGCCGCGGGATGGATGCTCTGACGCCTCCAGCCTCCAATTCTCCACCCGGCCGCCGGCCCGGCGGCTCCGCGCGCCGCCCGGCGGTGCGGGCGAGCCTAGCACCGGGCCGGGAGCCAGGCCCCGGTTGGGCCGGCTAGCGGCCCATGGACCAGCGGTCGAGCAGGCCGTCGCCCTCGTCGGGGACGCGGTGGAAGCGGCCCCGGAGCCAGACGCCGACGCCCATCGGCGCCGACACGCCCACCGCCCAGAGGGCGAAGCTGGCGTCGAAGAGCTCGCCGGCGGTGCCGCGGCCCCCGGCCAGGAAGAGGAGCAGGAAGAAGCCGAGGAGCGCGGGCGGTGCGAGGGCTGCGATCCAGGTGCCGAAGAGGAAGCCGACGACGAGCGCGAGGCAGGTCCAGCCGATGACGAAGCCCGGGCTGGCGGAGCCGAAGGCGAGTCCGGCGGCGGCGTAGGCGGCGGCCACGAGCCCGGCGATCGCGCAGGCCGCGAGCGTCGCCACCACCCGGTGAGCGACCCAGCCGCCGGGCTCGCGCTCCTTCCTGCCCACCGCGGCGGAGTCTAGGCGGGCGCCGCCGCCGCGCGGCGCACCCCGCCCTCGCGCGGGCGAGCACGTAGGATGGCGCCGCCTTGAAGGTGGACGCCTACGGATATCTCGGCTCGATCGCCGAGGGTGGCCGCCTCGCCGAGCGCGCGGAGGGCTTCGGCTACGACGGCTGGTGGGCGCCGGAGACGCAGGCGGACCCTTTCCTGGCCTGCGCGATCGGCGCCGAGCGGACGCGGCGGATCGAGATCGGCACCGGCATCGCCGTCGCCTTCGCGCGCAACCCGATGACCGTGGCGATGCAGGCCAACGACCTGCAGGCGCTATCCGGCGGGCGCTTCCTGCTCGGCCTCGGCTCCCAGGTGAGCGCCCACATCCGGCGCCGCTTCTCCATGCAGTGGTCGCATCCGGCGCCCCGGATGCGCGAGTTCATCCTCGCCGTGCGGGCCATCTGGCGCTCGTGGGAGACGGGCGAGAAGCTCGACTTCCGCGGCGATTTCTACACGCACACGCTGATGACGCCGTTCTTCAACCCGGGCCCGAACGAGCACGGGAACCCCAGGGTCATCCTCGCCGCCGTGGGGCCGAGGATGTGCGAGGTGGCGGGCGAGGTGGCCGACGGCATCCTCTGCCACTTCTTCTCGACCGAGCGCTATCTGCGCGAGGTGACGCTCCCGGCGCTCGAGCGCGGGGCGGCGCGGGCGGGGCGGAGCCTCGACGGCTTCGAGATCTGCGCCCCGGGCTTCATCGTCGCCCGCGACAGCGAGGCGGAGCGGGCCGCCGGGGTCGAGTTCGTGCGCCAGCAGATCGGCTTCTACGGCTCGACGCCCGCCTACAGGCCCGTGCTCGAGCTGCACGGCTGGGGAGCGGCGGGCGACGAGCTGAACGCGATCACGAAGGCGGGCCAGTGGGACCGGCTCGCCAGCGTGGTGGACGACGAGATGCTCGCCGCCTTCGCGATCGTGGGGACGCCCGAGGAGGCGGCCGGCGAGATCCTGCGCCGCTACGGGGACATCGCCACCCGCGTCAGCCTGAGCGTGCCCGAGGACGCCGACCCCGAGCGCTGGGCGCCCGTCTTCGCGGCCCTGCGCGGCCACCCCGCGCCCCGTTGACGACTTCTACCTGCCCGGGCGACGAAAACTCGTCAATCGGCGTGGAAGGGCGGGGGCTGGACGCGGGCTGTGGGCGGGCGTACCATCGTCCCCAGCGAGAGAGGAGGGAAGAACGATGGAGGCTGCTTCATCGCAGGCGAAGGGCATCGACGCCGTCGTCCGCTACCTCGACGAGCGCGGGATCGGCTACGAGGTCGTCGATCACGACGAGACGTTCAGCGCCTCGGAGGAGGCGCGGGCGGCGGGGGTCGAGCCCGATCACGCCGCGAAGACGGTCGTCCTCTGCGAGGACGGCGAGTACCGGCTGGCGGTCGTGCCCGCGTCGGAGCGGCTCGACCTGCGCAAGGCGCGCGCGGCGCTCGACGCGGGAAGCCACCTGCGGCTCGCGACCGAGGATGAGATGGCGCGCGACTTCCCCGCCTTCGAGGTCGGGGCGCTGCCCCCGCTGGGGCCGATGCTGCCCGCGCTCGAGGTGATCGACAGGCGCCTGCTGGACCATGTGCAGATCCTCGCGAGCGGCGGCGACCACCGCCACTCGCTGCTGCTCGACCCGAGCGCCGTCGCCCGCGACACGGGCGCCGCGATCGCGGACATCTGCCAGGACTGAGCGCCAGGATCACCGCGCGCAGACTGACGATCCCGCGGGCCGTCCGCGGGCGGGTCGGGCTGCGCCCCGCTGAGCACCCGGAGCCCGAGGAGGCGGAGGCGGCGAGCGGCGCGCTCGCTAGGTCAACGGCCGCGATCCGCTCGCTGAGGCCCACGCCGTCCTCCGCCTGGGGCGCGGCGCCGATGCGCCGCGCGAGGCGCTCGCGCAGTCCTCGCCCGGGGGCGGCGTCGTCGCCTGCGAGGCGGCCTGGCGGAGGTCGCGGCGGGCCTTCCCTCCGCGACGGAGGCAGCGGAACGGCTGCGCGCGCTCGCGGCCGGCGAGGTGTTTCGCGCCTACCGGGCGGAACGGCGGCCGGGGGCGCGATCAGAGCCCGTAGGAGCGGCCGATCACGTCGAGCATGATCTCGTCGGTGCCGGCGCCGATCCGGTTCAGGCGCACGTCGCGGTAGGCGCGCTCGATCTCGTACTCCTTCATGTAGCCGTAGCCGCCGAATATCTGGACGCACTCGTCGGCGACCTCGCAGGCCACGCG
>Ga0070741_10020717_pt1 | contig 10316 bp, 17 predicted proteins | sample Coa_R1_4_FD_66440 | JGI IMG/M metagenome (GOLD analysis project Ga0070741, IMG submission 66440) | Surface soil microbial communities from Centralia Pennsylvania, which are recovering from an underground coalmine fire - Coalmine... | ecosystem: Environmental > Terrestrial > Soil > Unclassified ...
CAGATCATGGACGAATTGATTGTTCCTTTCGCGCCGGTGATCCTGAAAGTGATCTCGCGCCCATCCACGTCCGACGCGGCGGCGCAACTCCGGACGGTTCTTCCAGATTTGGTCAGTAACTGACCCGAGGTTGATACCGACGATCCGAGCGCTGTTCTCCGTCACTTGAAGGATTACATAGCGATCATAATTATCTTTGAGTTCCACCAGATGATAGAGGTTCGGCGTTGAATCAACTGCGATCCAGTTCGGCAGCGGTACTTCGAATTGAAGCGGCAGGAAGAGCGGGAGTCTGCCACCGCGTGCAAACAGGGCGACTCCTCTGGTCATAGTCGCGACTCCAGTGAGCAGAAACGCTTCGATTTTGGCCATAGCCTCCCCGAAGGTGTCCAGATCTTTGTCGGGCAGCGATCTCCTCAGCAGGTGCACCCGCTCATCCAAAATGTCCCTGTAGCCTGACCCGTTGCTGACATCCAGATAGCAACTAACGACCGGCTCTTCGCTCGGCTCGAGTGTCGCGAGCGCCCTGATGTATTCGTCGAGCTTTTCGATTCTCACTTGTGCATCCTTTCTCGCTGGCAGGGTTCGGATCTCTCAGACAGGCGGCTACTCCAGGAAACGTATGCCTACATATAAGCCGCCAAATAACAGCACCGAGATGAAGAGAACGGCAACATAGCGCAGCCAGCGCGCTTGTGGCGTTTGTACCGCGTCATCATCGCGTTTCATTTCTTCGTCCAAGCTCGTAAACATAGTCGTCCTCACTTTCCGCCTTGCGGCCTTTATGGAGCATGTCGGACCTGTTTTTCCAGTGTTGCCAGGCCAGACTGATGGTTCGGTGCACCTCGTTACGGTCAAAAGGCTTCGCCAGGACATCGTAGCCACCCAGGTTCAAGACCTCCGCCCATAGATAGTCGTCTGCCAGCCGGGACGTCACGATGACGACGGGCGGTTCCTTCCGTACCGATGTGAGTTCCAAAACGTCCTTCCAGTCACCATCCGGCAGGTCCCGTTCGGAAACGACAACGGGATGAAGATCTTGTCTAATCAGCTGCAGGGCCTGCCTGCAACTGTTAGCACGGCGAGCCTGCCATCTAGATTGACTGAATATGGACCCACCCCCACCGTCATCGTCTTCCACTGCTCCGACCAGCAGAAGCGTGAGGTCCCGCGGAGCAATACCGACGAGGCCGGCGAGCGTGGGTTCCTCTAGCGTCGAGTTCATTTGTGGCCTACTGGTTGGCGTTGACGAGAGTCGGATCGCGACACGACCGACTCCAACGCCATGGCTATGCGATTCCGGAGAGCCGCCAACGGTTGGGAGGAGCCCGTCGGCAACCGAACCTCGAACAGGGAAGCGGGCTCGACGCATACGACTTGTGTCCGATCGCCGTCGGCCGAAATGAGAATATGCAGTGGAAAGAAGACTCCGGCCGCGCGGTCCAGTGCCAGGGCTTCGAAGAGCAGGAGGGGGGAGTCCACGAGCAGTAGTTTGGATGACACCCGCTTTTTGCTGGGATCGGCAGCGACGGTGTCCGTGACGTCGAACTCGCCGGCGACGCTCAGTTCCTGGGTTTGTAGGGCATTTCGAATCAGTTTCACAGCTCTGTCGAACCGCTCCTCAATCACGTAGGTTTGTTCTGCCGATAGCGTGTTCACTGGGAACTGTCCTTCCTAATAAGGCCAAAGCAACTGCGCGACCACTCGTGTTTCCAGTGCACGTGCTGCCACTTCTGTTTGACCCAGTGCAGGCTTCGCTTTGCCCAGACGAAATGGTCGCTCAAAATCACCAATCCAACGATGATGAAAGGGATTCCGGGGCCTGGGACGAAGGGAAGGGCCAGAACAACACCCACCAATAGCGCCGCTAGGCCGACAAATATTCTCACGTACTTGAGTGTGACGTGAAGCATTACGCCCTCTGGTTAAACGGTCAAGGTCACCCGAACGCCGATCTTTTCAATGCCTTCTAAGATCTGGGCTTGGATTTGGTTGACGGCGGCCCTGGCATGCCGGCCCAGTAACCCGCCCTGATTAGACAAGATCCTCAAAACATGGACCTGACTCTGCATTCCCCGGCTCGATACGACAACGTGCAACGGAGTGAGACCCGCGGCGGAGGAACCAAGGAGCTTTCCGAGCTCAGCCGACGGTGAGACCAATAGGACCACGCAAGGGGCCGTGCCGATCAATAACCGCTGCCGAATTCGACTGGAAATATCCAGTTGCCCGGACACCTCTAGACCGCGTCCTATAAGAACTCTGCGGACCATCTTCAGCGCCTGCTCGAAGGGTTCCGCGATCGAATAAGTTATGGTTGCGGGCTCCTCGGCCATATTTCCGTCAGCCGTTCACGAAGGCAGGTTCGTTACCAAAGGTGGGGTGGCGCAGTCTGGGCTGGGGAAACGCAGGTATGCGTTGGTGCGGTGTCGACGGGTGTTCCTTTTGAGGGCGCCGTGTACGTTTTAGGTAGATTGGGAGGTTTCACTATGTCCGGGCGTTTCGGTTGAAAGGCTCTGCTCAGCCCTGGTCCTGAAATATCGACCCGCTGTGTCTGGCTATGAAAGTGCCCATCCGCATTCAGGAGGTGACAAGGCCGATATGGTCATCGAACTAGGGTTTGCCGTTGTGCTGATCGGCCTCGTAATCGCTGGGATCATCGTTCTCTACCGATTCAGCAGGAGGAACAAACCCGATCCCAAGTTTCTGTGGCTGAACTCGCTGTTAAGTCTCGTAGTCCACCATCGAATCCTACGTTGGAACGTCCGCGAGGCACACTACCGGTAAAGTCCTGCCTGTAGCGCGGGTCCAAGGGCTTTAACGGTTATTCCCCACTCTGCGGAAAGTCCACAAGGTTCAACAGCGGCTACGATTTGGAAGGGGTGTCGTCCTTGCGAATTCCATGCTTCTCCATGCGGTAGATCAAAGTCCTCCTGCTAATATCCAGGAAGCCCGCAGCCTTCGTCTGATTCCAATCGAACTTCTTGAGTGCCTTTTCGATGAGCTCTTTCTCAACGTTTTCGAGGCTGAGGCCCTGAGCAGGCAATTCCAATTGCAGCGCTCCGTTGCTCGCGTTTTCGTGGCGCAGGAAATCCGGCAGATCGTTCACGGTGATCTCCTCGCCGACGGACAACACCACCAGCCGCTCAATCACGTTTTCTAGTTCCCGTACATTGCCTGGCCAGCGGTAATTTGAGAAATAGCCCAGGAGCGCCGGCGGTAATCTGAGGTTCGGGAGATTGTGCTTTTGCTTAGCTGTGAGAAACAGATGCTGCACCAGCTCGGGGATGTCTTCGGTCCGCTCCCGGAGCGGAGGTAGTTCGAGTGGAATCACAGCCAGGCGGTAATAGAGATCCTCGCGAAACGTTCCGTCCTCAATCAGGCTCTGCAAGTTGCGGTGTGTCGCGGCCAGAATCCGCACATCGACGGTCGCTGGGGTTGTCGCTCCCACTTTTTCGAGTTCTCCGTGCTGAATCAAGCGCAACAATTTGACCTGAAGTTCGAGCGGCAGTTCACCGATCTCGTCGAGAAACAGCGTTCCGCCATCCGCCACCTCCACTTTTCCGCGCTTTGGGGCGAACGCGCCAGTGAACGATCCCTTTACATGGCCGAAGAGTTCAGACTCCAGCAAGTCCTTTGGTATGGCGCCGCAGTTGATCGTGATGAATGGCTGATCTTTGCGCCGGCTGTTCTGGTGGATGGCCTTGGCCAGCAACTCTTTTCCTGTGCCTGTTTCGCCGCGGATCAAAACCGTGGAATCGCGCAGAGCGACTCGGGAAGCCATCTCGAGCACACTCAGAAGGACTTTGGATCGGCCGATTATATTCTCGAACCCATACTTCTGATCCAGGCTGCGGCGCAGCGTCCGGACCTCTTCAACCAGTTGTTGGCGCTCCATCGCGCGGTTGACTACTAGGACCAATTCTTCGTAGTCGATGGGCTTCGTGATGTAGTCGTAAGCGCCTGCCTTCATCGCTTCAACCGCGGTTTGAACCGTCCCAAAAGCGGTAATCAACAAAACTGTGGTCTGCGGGTAGTCCTGCCGTATCTTCTTCAACAGTTCCAGCCCGGATGGTCCCGGCATCTTGAGATCGGTAATCACCAGGCCGGGGGTTTCGTCTTCAATCAGGGCTAACGCTTGGGTCGCATTCGAAGCGGTAAGCACTCGATAGCCGGCTTCCTCCAATTGCAGTTGTGTGACTCGGCGAAGACTCTCGTCGTCATCGACGACCAGAATGTTGCTAGGCTTCATAGTGCCTCTCATGGCGGAGCGGCAGAGACACCGAGAAAGTCATGCCCTTGTCGGGGTTTGCTTCCGCGGTAAGCATGCCCCCGTGCTGCTCCACAATTTGATGCGCCACGGACAGCCCCAGCCCACTGCCGTTATCTTTGGTCGTAAAAAATGGATCGAAAATTCGGTCCCGATCTTCGGGCTTGATTCCGGCGCCCCCATCTTTGACCTGGATCAACATCCGTTCGTGACGTGGCATAGCCGATACCACGATTTCACCGCCGTCCGGCATTGCCTGGATGGCATTCATGATTAAGTTGAGCAGCACCTGCTTGAGCAACTCCGGGTCGGACTCAACTGTCGGAAGCTGCGGGAACACCTCCTTGCGGAGTTCAATCCTCTGGCTTCCAGAAGCATGAGTAGCGAGCGCCAGGACTGAGTCCAGAACCGGGACAATGTCGGTCTGCTGATAGTGTGGGGTGCGAGGCCGTGCGAAATCAAGGAAGTTGCCTACGAGCCGATTCAAACGTTGGCACTCCTTGCTGATGATCTCCAGGCATTCGGCGTCTTTTGGTCCCAGATTGCTGTTCCGCTGGAGGATACCTGTCGCCCCCGCGACGCTGGCGAGGGGGTTCCGGATTTCATGCGCCAGTCCGGCGGACAATTGTCCCAAGGCGAAGAGTCGCTCGCTGCGCTTCATCCGTTCGAAGTTATCCTGGAGTTCCTGATAGACTTCCGTCAGTCGCTTTGTTGTACGTTCCAGATCCGCTCTCTGCTTGCGCCCTCGCTCAGCCAGAACTCCGGTCAAAACGCCGGCCGCGCAGAACACGGGGACGTCGAATACTTGATCGATGGCATAGCTTGGCAACGTTTCAAAACTCACAATGTTGTGAGGGATATTGGAGATCCCGGCGAGTATACCGGCTGCCAGTCCGCCAATCCAGCCTGAACTCAGCCCGGCGACCACGATTGGCAGATAGTAAAGATGCTGAAACACATTGTGCCAGTGCAGGGCGGAGAGCGGCGTCACCAGGTGTAGCGCACTGATCAGAAGAATTCCCGTTGCAACGACGACGCCGCGGATCCGGAATGGGCCTTGGATTTTCACAGTGGCTAATCAGATCGGATTCTGATGCTTACACAATAGTTTATCGGCCGGAGCGGTGCGGGACAAGGCCGGGCTTATGCTGTCGCATGGCAACTGTTCAGCTCGACTCTGCTGACGCGGTCCCAAGTGGCCGTGCATTATGAAGGTATTCTCGGGAGGACACCGGAGGTTTCACAATGGCCGGATATCATGTATCGAAAGTCGTTGTCGTTGCGGAGTGGAGATGGACATAGCCGCGGAAAATGGCGTGGCAATCGGGGCTGGTGGGGAGCAGGACCGGAGCACTGACCCAGGTTTCAGACAAAAGGCAGCGCCATCAAGGTGCCGGCGGCAATGTCGTGGTCCTGATTACCGGGCCGCTGAGCTTTGAACGAACATGCCAGTTCACGCTGGACACCGAGGCACACGAAACCATCGAGCGGGTCCGGGCGACGCTGACGAGGGAGTCGAGCAGTCTCGCAAGCGAGGAAACCGCCCATGCTTGCGCAATCCGAAAGCGCCGCGATTGAGCCTCAAGACTCGGATAATCTAGTCCTCGGACCTTCAGTCCGTTCCACAATTCGATCCGCCAATGCATCCAACAACTGCTCTTCGAATCCGTTCGCGACTTGTACGGCTGTCGGACTGACGACTGTTCTTCGAACGGTCGGTGACCGAACTAGCGCGGATCGAAGCTCTCCCGTGAGCTTCGGTAGTAATGCGTCTACTTCAGGGTCGGACTCCCGGAGGGCTTCGATTCGTTTCAGCGCTTAGCAAACCGTCGAATGGTCTCTCCCGTTGTAAAACTTTCCAATTCGAGTCGTACTCCATCCTCCGACCCGCTTGGCGAGGTACATCGCCACTTGGCGGTTGAACACCGCGGGCTGCGCATTTCCCATGACGGGAGTCGGCCCTAAATGGGCTGATACCGTGGCGTCAATGGCCGAAAGAGGTACGCGGCGCTCTAATCGAAACTGTTCCGGGTTAGGCGTACACATCGGAACCCTCCGGTTGGTGAATGGCGAGCGCCGAGCGGACAGTCAAATGCGTTCCGGCATTATTCAGGCGGGCTGGGCAATCGGGCCACATCGTGCGGATCGTCTTCAACCATTCTTCGAGCTTCTCCCGGAACCGACGTGGCCGCGCATACTCCACGTTGCCAAGTTGAGCAGCAAGGCCTTAACCACCAAAAATTGGAGTTTCTTCCTCTCGCCTGGCTGCGAAGCAGCGATAGGACAACCACATGAACAGGTCTAGAACGGCAGGCGACGGCGCCAGCACGCGGACGGCGTCCAAGTCAGTCGGTATCGGGTGCGCCGAGATCTCTTGGAAGAACTCGTCGCTGAGCACAATGACATTTTCAAATTCATCGGAAAGGACGGGTTGGTCGACATTGCGGCTGTACCAGATCTGCGCTTCGCGCAGGAAATTGAATCGCGAGCGGTGAATGACCTTAGCCTTCCCCTGGAAGCCGTCCGTCCCCAAAAAATTGTCGCGCCGAAGATCCGTTCGAAGGCTGGGATCAGTCGTCGGTATTCCTTTCCACCTTTGTGCATCCCGAACGTCTCCAGCATTTCGGCGGCGTTTCGAAACCGGATTCAGCCTAGCTCCGCCGTCAAGCGAAAGGATTCTCGTCCGCACTGCGACCGTAGATCACTGGCACCGGCACATCGAGCAGGCGAAGATAGACCGACAGCTGACCGCGATGATGATACCAGTGATTTAACAGCAGATTGCGCAGCATCACTGCACGGGGCATCGAGAATACCTCGTTCCCTCGGAGTGTAAGCCGCCACGGCGCTCTCGCGGCATCCGGCGCAAGTGCCGCCAGATAGTTCGACGCTTCTGACAGGCCCTTGTTGAATGCGCTCATGACCATCGCTTTCGATTCCGGTATCGCGGGTTCGAAATTCGCGTTGGCGGCATCAAATTGATCGAGTTGAGCGAGGCGAGTGAGATCGCCGGGAATGCTCGCCACATGCAGCGCAAGCTGACCGAGAGACATCGATTTTGGATGAGGCCTCCACTCGAACCTGTCCGCGGGGACGCGGTCGAGCAAACGCTTGGTGGTTTCAGCCTCTTGGCGGAGTTCGTTCAGCATTGGTTCCATCATTCAGTTCCTTCAAACTACTTTTGCTCCCGCTGGCAGCTTCGGCTCGGCGACGTTCTGGTAGAACCAGATCTGGTAGCCGAACGGGTCCAGCACTGTGAAAGTCCGGTCGCCCCACCATTGGTCGGTTAACGGTGTGGTCGGCTTTATCTTCTGCTTCTTGACCAGTTCGTGATAGTCCTCCACGTCGGCCACTTCCAGATAAAGCTCAACGGGGCGCTTTTCCGTTGTCGCGTTCGTGCCCTTTATCCCTTCCGAAGGGCGCATCAACATGATGCGTGCCCCGTCGAGGGAAACCGTGCAAAAGTCGAGCAGCCCATCTTTGCCGAGCATCCCCATCATGTGTGTGAATCCCAACTTGTCCACATAGAACGAGCGGGCATCCTCGACGGAGTCTACGTAGATCATCGCCATCAATTGTGCAGATTGCTTCATTCGTTTCCTCTCTGAATCAGCGTAAACGGAGCACTTCATATTTTCCACTACTATGGGTAGTAGAAAATATTCAACTATGCCGATTGCCGATCTCGGGCTATTGGAGGAATTGGGGTTCACTCAGTATGAGCGCAGAGCCCTACGAACATTGATGCTTCACGGTGTCACGGATGCCGAGACGCTTTGCCGCGAGGGGGACATCCCCAGTTCGAAAATCTACCTGGCCTTGGAGAAACTCGCGAAGCTTCGCCTCGTGGAGATTCAGCTAACGCGCCCAAAGCTGTATTCCTCGCTCTCAACGGACGCCATCTTCGCGCGACTCATAGAGATCTCGCAGGCGAAGGCCGACCGGTTTGCAGCCGAAGCTCAGAGCCTGAAGGAGTGGTTCGCCGCATTGCCGTCCCGATCAGCGGGGCGCACAACCTTCGTTGACTTGGCGCTGGGGCGCGAGAGCCATTTGAAGCGGCACCTGGTACATCTGGCGGCGGCCCAGAATCGCATCTGGTCCTATATGGAGGAAGGCGACATCACGGCAATCGATGGAGCCAAAGGATCTGGCGCGCCTCTCCTTCGTCGCATCGCCAGGAACGCCACCGCACGCAATATAGATCACCGTGTAGTTTTCGGCTTCGGATATCGATCCGCCCCCAAGCTCGTCGCCTTTCTGAAAAAGCATCGCACGAGCCTCGATCACGTCACCGGCGTTCGATACTCCAGCGAATTCGGGCACCCCTTCCACGTTATCGACGAGGAGGTAGTAATCCTGTCCGTGGATCACCCGTTTGTGCCAGACGGTCGTGTAGCATCGCTGATGGTCCGCGACGCAGGCTTGGCGAAGCGCCTGGCGGACGGTTTCGAGACGCTTTGGGCGAAGGCGATGCGGAGCCTCCGCGAAATTGCTTTCCAGCCGGGGAAGTGACGGTCCGGCGTCCTGGGATCAGTTATGAAGTCCGCAGATGTCTTGCCAGTTCGCCGATCAGTGTGCCTAGCGCGATCAGAAGCAGTGCCGCTCCTCCATGCCAGACTAAGAGATGAGGCGCCTGCTGGAACATGCACTGGAACTGAACGGGTATCAGCGCCAGGAAAACCGCCAAGGCAGTCAAGCTCGCTCCGAGTCCGGGAGATGCAAAAAGGGCACCGCGCCGTGCAAGCAGCCAGTAAACAGCGGCTGACGGAATGGTGATTGTCAGTTCCAATTCCGCACACGGCCAGCCTTCCGAAACGAAAGCGCTGGATGTGTGCCACGGAAAGAGCAATGCAATTCCGGCGATCGGGACCAGAACGGAAACCGTCAGCACCAGCGAAAACGGAATGCGCCATCGGCTGCCTGGAACCATTCGCCACGCCAGCGTGAAAGAGAACAGAATTCCCCCGCCCGCGAGAATCGCCGCGATCAAGCCCATTTGAACTCCGGTCATGAGATGAAAGCCAGCCTTGTTCAGGATTGCGATCAGTCCAACCGCACACACGGTGAAAACGGCGAGAAATGTGAAAATTAGCCTACTCTGAGGGGGAATCGGCTTCACCGGCGTCAAAGACGAGGCCAGCATGGCCTGAACTTTCCTGCGAGTTTCCGGGCTCAACACAGTGTCGGGCGGCGCGGATGCCCACTCGTCCAACCTCCGTTCGATGCCGTGATCATGAGGGTTATCTGGCACTTTCGCGATCCTTTCCGAGAGCCCGCCGGAGAGCGGTATAGGCGCGATGTGCTTTCTGCTTAACTGCTCCAGGAGTCGACGAGGTCGCCCTGGCCACCTCTTCGAGGCTCATACCCGACACTTTCAACATCATGATCACCTCGCGCTGAGCATCAGGCAGGCTGGCGACCATGCGTGCAAATTGGTCTTGTTCCGGAACTGATTCGGGCGTCGTTCGATGAAGACCTTCGGGAATGCTTGCGACCAGCACCTCTCTCGATTCCAGGCGACGCTGCTTCCGGTACGCGTCCAGGCGCGTGTGCCGCGCGATCGCATAGATCCATGGCATCACGGGCTCGGAAGCACGGTACGTGTGGCGCGAACGATGAATTCTGATCCAACAGTCCTGCAACAAATCTTCAGCCTCGGTTGGTCCGATACCGGAACGGCCAAAGAAGCGAAGAAGCGGAGGCGACATCCGCACAACCAACTCCTCGACGGCCGCCGCATCGGCATTCTGATAACGCGTCATAAGTTTCCTGAGCTCGCGGTCGTCAATCGGCGTCTCACCCATTTATTTCGACAGTTCGGCGGATTTGGTTACGCTACCATTCAATCATCGCGTACCTCGCGGACCGCGCGAGCGACAACACCGGGATCGGGCAACCTACAGGGATAAGGGATTTGACGGCTTCTTGAAGAACACGCGGCGGCAACAGACGAAGGTGCCCGTGATTGCCAGGGCTGCGGGTACCAAGCCCACGAGGGCCAAACCGCTCTGGTGAAGGAGTCGAACCTTCCAAAGTGCAACGCAGA
>Ga0070741_10020718_pt1 | contig 10315 bp, 10 predicted proteins | sample Coa_R1_4_FD_66440 | JGI IMG/M metagenome (GOLD analysis project Ga0070741, IMG submission 66440) | Surface soil microbial communities from Centralia Pennsylvania, which are recovering from an underground coalmine fire - Coalmine... | ecosystem: Environmental > Terrestrial > Soil > Unclassified ...
ACGACTCGGCCGTCGTCATGTTCGGCAACGGCGCGCGAGATCGTCAGACCACGACCCCGAGTGGCGCGGCGCCATCGTCTCCGCGCGGTCGTGATCCACGGTCCGTCGATGCTGATCGGATCCACGTTGCCGCGAACGGCCTCTAAGCGTTGCGTCTCCGACGCGGCGGCTGCCACGAGCCCGTCGGGTCCAGGGCGAACCAGCGCGTTCGCCGCGACAACGGCGCGGTCAGTGAATCGATCGAGCAGGCGCGTTTCGCCGATCGCCGACACAAGGAGCAGGGCGTGCACGATACGGTGTTGTCCGATGCGATCGACGCGACCGATCCGTTGCTCGAGGCGCACCGGATTCCAGGGAACTTCCAGATTGATGACCAGTCGACATGTGTCCTGGAGGTTGAGACCTTCGCCGGCGGCGTCGGTCGCGAGCAAGACCGCGGTGGGACTCGCACGAAACCTCCTCAGCGCCTCGCGACGTTCGACCGGCGTCAACCCGCCGTGGAGCAAGATCGTCTCGCGCGGGATGGACGCCTGCACGTGACGAAGCGTGTCGCGAAACTCGGTAAAGACGATCGCCGGTTCCGCCACGCGGCGAAGCAGCCGTCTGAGAACGCGGATCTTGGATTCAGCGCATCCTGCCTCCCGTGCGCTGTCGCCGAGCGAGCGCAAGAGGACGCGGTCCCGTTCTGCATCCGCGAGCCGGATGTCGCTCGGCCACGCCGGCGCCTCGTCGACCGTCGTCACGTCGCCCGCGAGGCCGAGTGGCAACCGCAGCTGGTTTGGATCATCTTCGGCGCCGCCGAGGCGGTGCAGACGTCGATCGACCGTCTCGGCGAGCGACCATGCGCTCGAGTACGCGCGTTTTCTCAGGACCGACGCCGCCAGTTGCCAGTCGCCGCGATCGGCAGCGAGGGCATCGATGTATCTGTCCAGCAGTCGATGCATCCGCCGCTCGGCCCTCGTCGTGCCGATGGGCCACGTGCGCACACGGCGCCGCGACGCCATACCGGCGTCGGCGCGTGTGCGCCGAAAAACGAGCAGCGGGTCGCCGTCGACCGCGCCGATCTCGCAGAGCGACGTAAACGTCTGTTCCACGCCGTCGTGCGGCGTCGCCGTCAGCAGCAGCACGAACGACGCGCGTGTCGCCAACGCGTCGGCCGCATGATGGCGGTCGGAATCATTCGCCGCGCCGTGAGCTTCGTCGACGATGACGAGGTCCCAGCGCGCGTCAGCGACGGCACGAAGCACTTCGGGCCGCTTCACGTAGTCGATCGACACGATCGCAATCGGCCACGTCCTCCACGGGTTGGTGCCGGCGGGAAGCGTGGCGAGCGATGAGCGAACGGCTGACGCGTCGGCGATCCGCGCCTCGATCCGAAAGCGTCGACACCATTCCTCCTGCCACTGCTCTCGCAGGCCCGCCGGCGTCAGCACGAGGACGCGCTCGATTGCATCGCGCGCGAGGAGCTCAGAGGCAATCAACCCGGCCTGAATCGTTTTGCCGAGTCCGACTTCGTCAGCGAGCAACACACGGCAACCGTAGCCGCGAACAATGGCAAGCGTCGGTTCGAGCTGATAGGGAAGCAGGTCGCAATCAGCCCAGGCGGCCGCATTCAGTCCGTCGGCGACCACGGCGCCTGACGCGACGGCGCGGCTGGCGCGACGCCAGACCGCATTCGAGACGGGTCGGGGTCGCGTGCGCGCCGCGATTGGTGTGATGGTGTCGAACGGCGTCAGAAATTGGCGTGTTTCCCGCCCCTCGCTGATGACGGTGACGATCGAGCAATCCTCGAACGGACGGACATCGGTCACGCGCCAGCGGGCCCGGCGAATGGAAACGATTGTTCCGGTGGGCAATTTCTGCATCGCCGATGTGCGGCGCGCGCGCAGAAATGTGAGCGGTAGTGGTTCAGGTCAATCAGTTACGGGAACGCGCGCAACGCCGCCGATGTGCTGGCAACGCTCATGCCGGTGCCAGAGTGCTCTGACACCTCTGAGGTGTCAGACCCCTTCGTCAGCACGACGGACATGTCGGTGGAGAGCTCGGTGTGCCATCCATGTTTCAAAAGCGCGGGGACGATCGGAAGCCGCTTCGGTAGCCAGATCGCGTCGGCGCCGATCGCGTCGGCGTACTGCCATGCATCCGGAGAGGCGTTCCCGTAGAACGCGAAATGATCGTGCAGCACGCGATCGCTGTAGACCGTCTCGCGACGGCCATCCATCGACACCTGCACGCCGGCCGGCGACAAGTGCCAGATCGCGTACTCGCCCCAATCGAACCACGTGAGCAGCCGTTGATGCGACGCGTGCGACCGCAGGAATGCGATCGCATCAGCATCCGGCCGCCAGTCGCCCTGGATCGGAATCCGGGCGAGACGTGAAATGCCGCATCCGATCGCACCGACGACGATCGCCGCAGTGACGTATCCATAGAGGAGCCGCGGCTGCAGCAACGGGCTCGTTGGCTGCGTGCGCGCGTCGACGAGATTCAGCCAGCCGATGATCGCGGGTCCGCAGAGCCACGCGATCGCGAGCTGCAGGAACGCATCGGTCCGGCCAATGCGAAGCGTCCCGAACGCCAACGCAGCGATTATCACGACGTGATCCATCGACGGCGCACGTCTGGTCTTCACGATCGCGACGAGCGCGAGCAGCGGCAGCGCCAGCTCGAGACCGACGATCGCGCGCGGCAGACCGAACATCGGCTGCCAATCGGAGATTTCCGGACGTGCGAGGCCGACAGTCGAGTAGAGGAATCGCCACAGTCCCACGCCGTACGGATTGATCAGCGTCGCGGCAGCGGCGACAGCTGCGATCGGCGTCCGTCGCGGTCGCCAGGCACACCAGATCGCGAGCGTGCCGAAGCCGACGATCCAGCCGCCATGCGTGTTCGCCCAGACCGCAAACAGCAGCGTGATCGCGACGAATGGAAGTTGGCCGTCACGCTCGGTGCGTTCCAGCAGCCGCAGCAGGATCGCGAAGAACAGAACCGAAAACAACTGTGGACGCAGCGACTGCGTGCGCGTGTACGTGACGACGATGAGCAAGGCCGTCACGATCGCGGCCGGAAACGCCGTTGCGGCGAGGCGGTGGGCGCGTCTCCAAGCGAGCGCGGCGATCGCACCGATCGTCACCACTTTCAGCAGGTTCAGTCCGATGGTGCCCGACAACGAGTAGACGGCCGCGAACACCGCCTCCGCCAGCCACTCGTGGTTGATCCACGCGACGTCGGACGTGAACGAATAGGGATCGTGACGCGTGAACCGCCACGAATGGAGTAGATCGGCGCCGAATCGGAGGTGGCCCCACAGATCGGCGTCAGCAACCGTGTACGAGACAAGCAGGGCGAGCAGCGCCCAGACGCTGCACAGCGCCACGTCCCAAAGCGTCCGCGAGGTCACGCCGGTCTCGCCGGTGCCTCATCGTCGCTGGTCAGTTCCTCCAGCTTCGCGAACAAGGCCGCCATGCCGGCTTGTCGCGGATCGTAAATACCCCACTCATCTTTCGGCTGTTTCGCGGCGGACGGTGGTGGGGCCGGCGGCTCCTCACGGTCCTTCCGACGCGGCAGCTGCGTGCGCGCGCTCTCGCGCTTCAGCGCGTCCACGACCTGTTGCCAATCATCGAAATCATCCGGCGGCGGCGTGGCCGACAGCTCGTAAACGGGGGCCTCTGCCTCGACGACCGGGGCCTCGGCTTCGACTTCGAGCAACTCGGAGAGATCCACGTCGACGAACGTCTCCGGCCCGGCGCATTCTCCGCCTGCTTCGTGTGCTTCGTGCTCTTCGTGCTCTTCGTGTTCTTCGTGTTCTTCGTCCTCTTCGTGGTCTTCGTGGTCCTTTTCTTTCTCGACCGCGGTGCGCTCGAGGTACTCCCGGCACTGCTCCGCGAACACGGCCGGATCGCAGCCATCCGGCGCCGAATCCGGTTTCGATTCGCCCAGGAGCGCCGACAGCATGCCGCCGCGCGGTGGTGGAGGCGCGATCGCGACGGCTGGCGCGAAGAGCGGCAGCGTCAGCGTCTGGACGTGAGCAGCGACGCCGTTCAGCGTCCGCAACCGATCGCTCAGCGCCTGTTCGTCCTTCGGCGACAGCAGCGGCGTCGTCAGGATCAGATCGGGCACGCGGTCGCCGAGCCGCTCGAGTGCGACTTCAGCGTTGTCCCCCAGGACGAGCTCTGCGCGCAGCCGGCTGCGCACGAGCGCCGTGAGGTGATTGATCTGTCGTCGATCCGATTCGATTGCGAGGATGAGCGCCATGAGTTCAGACCCGTAACATGAGCACCGTCAGGACCGTCGCTGCCACGACGAAGATCATCAGCGTCGCGTGCAGCCGCATTTCGTCGCGGAACGCGTCGACGACGACCGCGGCAAGATCGCGCGCACGGCCGCCGGCGTCTGCGACCATCGCCGACGAGGACGTGCGGCCGATGCGCACCAGCATCTGGTCACGCACGCGCGTGTCGAACGCGGTCAACAGCACGAGCAACAGCGAGACGGCGCCGATCGACATCACCACGTCGGAGACAGCACGACGCATCACAGATACTCCTGACCCTGACCTGGAGACACACGGACTCGCGATGCGATCGCAATCGGCGTTCCAAGCACCCCGTACGGATTTCGCCGCTGTTTTGTGCGCCGATCTGGCGTGTGTTCCATTTCGCGATCGATCGATCCGCACGAATTTGGACCTCGCGGTTACGAATGTGCTGACGATCGTCCACATTCCACTCGGTCGAACACGACGCCGCGCGTGACGCGCAGCGCGGGCTAACTCGAACAACGGTTCGTCACTTACGTGCGATTCGCGCGCAGCGCTCGCGATGCGTGGCACAGCCGTTGCGGAATGGCCCCGTGTCACGCGGTCCTGCAGAACGGCGTGATCACATTTCGCACACACGCACGTCGCGCGTCGCACGACGCGCAGGAGGAGAGAGAGTCATGACGTTGATGAAGTGCGTCCGTTCGTTCGCGAAGGACGACAGCGGACAGGATCTGCTCGAGTACGCGCTGCTCGTCGCGTTGATCGCGCTCGTCGCGTTCGGCGCCGTGAAGCTGGCGGGCAACAGCGTGAACACCATCTTCAGCAACATCGCCAGCCAGCTCGGTACGGCGACGTAACCACGGGACACGATGTTCAGCAACATCGCAGGTCAACTGGGATCGATGTAATGCGGATCTCGGATTGCGGATTGCGGATTGAATCACCAATGGGATCCGCAATCCGCAATCCTCAATCCGCAATGACGAGGATGCCATGAACGTGATTGCCGCCGTCGCGCGGCTCGCTCGAGAGCGCGACGGTCAGGATCTTCTGGAATACGGACTGTTGGCGGCGCTGATCGCCATCTTCGCGATCGGCGCGGTCGCGGCGGTCGGCACCAAAATCTACGACGTGTTCTGGGTGAACATTGCTCAAAATTTCTGATCCGATCGCCGTTGTCGTTGTCTGTGCCGCCGGTCTCGCGAGCACCGCGATCGACCTTCGTACACGGCGGATCCCCAACGCGCTCACGGTGTCAGTTGCGGCTGGCGGCGTGATCGCAGCGGCCTGTGGGCGCAGTGGTGTGAGCCCGGCTGCCGCGATTGCCGCGCTCGCGATCGGCCTCGCGATGATGCTGCCGGCGCACGTCGCGGGCGCGACCGGGGCTGGCGACGTCAAGCTGTTCGCGGCGATCGCGACCTGGCTCGGTCCCCGCGCGACGCTATTCGCTTTTGTCTACACCGCCGTCGCCGGCGGCGCAATCGCGCTCGTCGTCGCGATGCGGCGTCGGATTCTTCGGGCGACGCTCGCGCGGACGGCCGCGCTCGTCACGACCGCCGGCTCGAACGTCGGCGACATCGAACGCGGTCAGCTCAATCGGTTTGCGTACGCCCCGGCGATTGCCATTGGCGCGCTGGCGGCGGCGTTGGGGATGTGAGTATGCGACGCAGAAATCACCGCGGCACCGCGCTCGTCGAAACCGCCGTCACGCTGCCGCTCGTCCTGCTCGTGTCGGTCGGCATCTTCGAGTTCGGCCGTGCGTATCAGGTGTTTCAGGTGTGCACGAACGCGGCGCGCGAGGGCGCGCGCCTGTCGGTCCTGCCCGGGACGACCGACACCGACGTGAAGAATCGCGTCACCGCGTACCTCAAAGCGGGCCAGGTGACGCAGACGCCGGATCCGAGCTGGGTGACCGTCGATCACACGAAGACGGTGTCGATCGGCACGGGGACCGCGCCCGCGACGCAGGTGACCATCAACTATCCGTACACGTTCATCGTTCTGAATCCGGTCGCGAAGCTCGTGTCGCATGGGACGACGCTCGGTGGCGCGTTCACGATGAGCACGACGGCGCTGATGCGCGACGAATAGGGGAATCGTTATGGCTCGAGTTCGGGTGTTCATGGTGCTGGCGCTGGCGATGACCGTCGGAAGCGTGTTCGCCTACGGCACATACAACTACGTGCAAAACGCGCCGAAGGCTGGACCGGGCATTCCGACCAAGCCGGTGGTCGTCGCCGCGACGGATCTCGACCTCGGCGCCGACCTCACGCACGACGACCTGCGCGTCGTCGAATGGCCGGCGAACTCCGCACCCGCCGGCGCGTTCGCCGATCCCAAAGACGTGATCGGCCGCGGCCTCATCATGCCGGTGATTCAGAACGAGCCCATCCTCGCAAACAAGCTCGCGAGCAAGGAAGCGGGCGCCGGGTTGCCGCCCGCGATCCCGCAGGGGCTGCGAGCGGTGTCGGTCCGCGTCAACGAAGTCATCGGTGTCGCCGGCTACGTGTTGCCAGGTACGCGCGTCGATGTCCTCGCCGTCGTCAGTCCGAGCGAGAAGCACGACGAAGTCACGTCCAAGGTGATTCTGACGAACGTGCAGGTGCTCGCGGCCGGCACGAAGATCGAACGCGACGAGCGCAACAACAAACCGATGGCGGTGAGCGTCGTCACGCTGCTCGTCGCGCCGGAAGAGTCGGAGCGGCTCACGCTCGCGAGCACCGAAGGCAAGATCCAGCTCGCGCTGCGCAATCCGCTCGACAAGACGACACCGAACACACCTGGAATTCGCCCCGCGGCATTGCTTGGATTCGCGTCGGCGAGCCGGGCGGCCGCGGTACGAGCACGCGCGACGGCGGCGCCGAAAGTGGCGGCGGCGCCGGCGCGCGTCGTCGAAGGCGGCATGGTCGAAATCATTCGTGGCGACAAGCGGGCGCAGGAAATCGTGCGCCAGGAGCAGTGATGATGAAAAAACTGGGCCTGTTCTTCATTCTGCTGCTCATCGTCGCGGACCATTCGGTGGTGCGCGCCGACGACAGCGTGCGGCTGATGGTCGGCCGATCCGCGATCGTCAGCGTCGGCTCGCCGATCGCCCGCGTGTCGCTGACGACGCCCGACATCGCCGACGCGCTCGTCACCTCGCCGACCGAGCTCCTGATCAACGGCAAGACACCCGGCACGATTTCGATGTTCGTGTGGGATCGCGCCGGATCGATCAAGCGATACGAAGTCATCGTGCAGCGCGACCTCGCGCGGTTGACCGAGCAGATGCAGCAGCTCTTTCCCGGCGAGAAGATCGAGGTCCGCAGCAACGGCCGCGACATTGTGCTGGCCGGGACCGTGCGCGACAAGGCGGTGATGGACAAGGCCATCAATCTCGCGGCCGGGTTCGTCGACAAGAAAGAAGAAGTGATCAACCTGCTTGCGTTGCAGGAGGGCGCACCGAGCAACCAGGTCCTGCTGAAAGTGCGTTTCGCCGAAGTGAGCCGCAGCGCGCTCACCGAGCTTGGCGCGTCCTTCGTCGGCAACGGCTTCAAGGACGGCCGTTGGTACGGGCGGACGACGACCGAACAGTTTCCGGCGCCTGAATGGGACAAGGACGGCAAACTCGTTTTCAGCGACTTCCTGAATTTCTTCCTGCTCGATGCGAAGAACGATGTTGGCCTGTTGGTTCGGGCGCTGCAGCAGCGCGGCTTGCTTCAGAGCCTCGCCGAGCCGAACCTCGTCGCCGAGAGCGGCAAGGACGCGAGTTTCCTCGCCGGTGGCGAAATCCCGGTCCCGATTGCGCAACCAGGTTCCGGCGGCGCCGTGGCCATCACCGTCGTGTTCAAGGAATTCGGCATCCGATTGAACTTCACGCCGGTCGTCAACGGCGACCGGGTGCATCTGAAGGTTCGGCCCGAGGTCAGCTCGCTCGATTTCAGCAACGCCGTACTGCTGAACGGCTTCAAGATCCCGGCGCTGTCGACACGACGCACCGAGACCGAGCTCGAACTGCAGAACGGTCAGACGTTCGCGATCGCCGGTCTCGTGAGCAGTCAGATGAACAAGACGCTCGCGAAAGTGCCTGGCATCGGCGACATTCCGATCCTCGGCCTCCTCTTCCGCAGCGAAGCGGCGCAAAAGGATCGCACCGAGCTCGTCGTCATGATCACGCCAATGATCTTGCCGAACAACTCGCCGGGCGTGACGCCGAATCTGCCGCGGTTGGCGGAGCCGTTCCTGCCGCCGATCGATCCCAAGAAGTCCATCGAGCCGGCGGCGCCGGCATTCGCCGCGCCACGGACCACCACTGCAGCGGTGCAGCCGTCGGTTCCGGCCACCGCTGCGGCGGCGGTGCAGGCGCTGACGCCACAGACGCGCACGGTCGTCAACGGCGACGCCCTGCCGGCCAGGCCGATTACACCGGCAGCGGCGGTATCGCGTCCGTTGACGCCGCAAGAGCAGAAAACGCTCGAGCGCGTGCACAAGCAGGAAGCGGAGGCGGCGAAGCGTCAGGCCGAGATCGACAAAGCCGCGCACGAGACCCAGGCCAAACGCGACGCGGAGATCGCGAAGAAGCAGGCCGAGATCGACAAGAAGAAACAGAAAGAGATGGCCGAGGCCGAGGCAAAGCTCAAGGCGGCGCAGGCCGCCTACGACGCCGAAGTGGCGAAGGCGAAGAAGAAGGGGCAGTAGTCATGCGACAGCACCTGACGCGTCGCGCACGTGACGAACGCGGCCTGTCGTTCGTCTTCGTCGGACTCGGCTTCACGGCGTTCGTCGCCGCGACGACGCTGGCGATCGACGTGGGGATGTTCATGGGCGCGCGGTCGCAGGCGCAGAACTCGGCCGATGCGGGCGCGCTCGCGGGCGCGACAGCGCTCGCCGTCAACAGCTTCACGGATCACACCGCGAGCGGGCCGGCGATCGAGAGTGCGCTGACCGCCGCGCGCGCGAACAAAGTGATCGGGCAGGTGGTGTCGGTCGGCGCAGCCGACGTGGAGTTTCTGACGAACCCGGCGGGTCTGCAAAATCGCGTCAAGGTGACGGTGTATCGGACGAACGCGCGGAGCAACTCGGTGCCGACCTTGATGGGACAGCTCTTCGGCGTCGCGCGCGTCGACGTGCTGGCGACCGCAACGGCCGAAGCGTCGCCAGCGAACGCCGAGACATGCGTCAAGCCGTTCACGATTCCCGACAAGTGGATCGAGAAGCAGGACCCTGGCGGCTGGGCTCCCGATTCGACGTTCGATCTGTACGACAACAAAGGCAACACGCTCGCGAATCCGGACGTGTATGTCGGCCCAGATGATGCGCAGAACTACACCGGCTACAACGCCGATCGCGATAAGGGACTCGAAATCACGCTGAAGGCGAACAACTCGACGAACATCACGTCGAGTTTCTACAACCCGTACGACTTGCCCGGCAGCGTCGGCGCGAGCGACTACCGCAACAACATCGCGACGTGCAATTCCGCGCTCATTCATCCCGGCGACACCCTGCCGCCTGAGAACGGCAACATGGTCGGGCCGACCAAGCAGGGCATGGCCGATCTGATCGCGCTCGATCCCGACGCGTACTGGGACTCGACCTGCAACTGCGTTCAGGGCAGCAACTATCCGGCAGGCCGCAGCCCACGCATCGTCGTGATTCCGGTATACGACCCGGTTGCGTACGCGAACGGCGCACAACACGGCAAGAACATCACCCTGACCTTCACGAACTTCCTGGGATTTTTTCTCGAGCCGCTGACCGGCGCCGGCGAAGTCAAGGGCCGTGTCACGCCGGTTGCCGGCCTCGTGGACGGCAACGCCGGACCGGCGCCGGCCGCCGCATTCCCCTACGTCATTCGCCTGGTTCAGTAGTCATGGCTCACATCGTTGCCCTCGTCGCGAGTCACGAAGAATCGTTCGTCAAACACATCGGCCGGATGCTGCGTTCCGGCGCGATCCCGGTCAGCCTCGTCGACGAACGCGTCGCACGCGATCTGACCACCATCGACGTATTCATCGTCGACGCGCGCGGCGACGCGTCGGCGGCGATGGCGAACATCGAACGCGTCCGGGGCAC
>Ga0070741_10020719_pt1 | contig 10315 bp, 11 predicted proteins | sample Coa_R1_4_FD_66440 | JGI IMG/M metagenome (GOLD analysis project Ga0070741, IMG submission 66440) | Surface soil microbial communities from Centralia Pennsylvania, which are recovering from an underground coalmine fire - Coalmine... | ecosystem: Environmental > Terrestrial > Soil > Unclassified ...
GCGCGCGGGCCGCTGCCGGCGACGATCACCGGCCGGCCGCGAAGCTCCGGGCGCCGCTTGAGCTCGCAGGCGACGTAGAAGGCGTCCATGTCGAGGTGGGCGATCACCCGCCGGCCGGGCATGCGGCGATCGTACGCCCGCTCGCGGCGGCCGCTGGCGGCGGATCGCCGCGCCGCCCTCAGCGCCCGATGTGGATGCCGATCAGGCGCGGCAGCTCGGAGAGGAGGCGCGCCGCGAGCGCCGGCCGGCGGCCCGCGTCCTCGGCTGCCTCCTTGCGGACCAGCGCCTCGCGGATCAGCGCGCCGCCGACGTAGCGGAGCGGCTCGGGCGGGACCCGCACGGGCGGCGGCTCGACGATCGCCAGGCGCGAGGCCTCGTCGCGGCGCTCGAGGGCGAGCGAGGCGAGGCAGCGGCCGCACAGGCGCGACGGCCCCACGCCGTTCCCGGTGTAGCCGAAGGCGTAGTGGACGCGGCCGGAGGCGAGGCTGCCGACGACCGGCAGGTGGGTCGGCGAGACGTCTATGGGGCCGCCCCAGGCGTGCTCGATGCGGCGGCCCGCGAGGCCGGGGAAGAAGCGGCGCAGGTGGGCGACGACCTGGCGGGCGACCTCGGGGTCCACCTCCGCGCGGCCGCCGAGCCGGGCGCCGGCGGCGATGCGGCCCCCGCCCCAGCCGAATGCGATGCGGCCGTCGGGGGTCGTGCGGAAGTAGTTGACCATCGCCCGCGAGTCGGTGATGCACTCGCCGCCCGTCCAGCCGATCTCCTCGAGCAGGTCGGGGACCGGCTCCGTGATCACCATGTGCGAGGAGGTGACCGTGAGGCGCAGGCGCAGCGGCCGCAGCGCGGCCAGCGCGCCACCGGCGCCGAGCACGGCGTGAGCGGCGCGGACGCTGCCGCCCGGCGTCTCGAGGCGGACCCCGCCGGGCTCCTCGCGCAGGGCGCGCACCGGCGTCCGCTCGAAGACCCGCACCCCGCGCGCCGCCAGCCGCGCCCGCAAGCCGAGCGCCAGGCGCGCCGGCTGCACGGTCGCCGAGTCCGGGTAGAGGGCGCCGCCGCGAAAGGCCGGCGAGCGGCAGATCTCCGCCACCTCGCTCGCCGAGAGCGGCTGGATCGCCTGCGGCTCGCCGAGCTCCCGGGCGGCCCGGGCGGCCGGCTCCCAGGCCCCGTCCTGAGCCGGCGAGGCGGATACCTGGAGGTAGCCCGCGCGGCGGTACCAGGCGTCCACGCCCTCCGCCTCGCACCACTCGCCGAGCTCGTGGACCTCGACGGCCGAGGCCCGCGCCACGGCCAGCGCCGCCGCGCCCCCGGAGCGCTCGCGCAGGTTCGGAAGGCTGAGCCAGAGCGTGTTCGCGAAGCCGCCGTTGCGGCCGCTCGGGCCGTGGCCGCAGAGGCCCCGCTCGAGCAGGACGACGCGCGCGCCCGGCGCCGCGGCGGAGATGAACCAGGCCGCCCACATGCCGGTGAAGCCTCCGCCGACGATGGCGAAGTCGGCGGCCTCGTCGCCGCCGAGCGCGGGCAGAGGCTCCGGCGGGCCCGCCTCGGCGAGCCAGTATCCCTCGGCGGTGTGCCTCACTCGCGCCCCGCGGGGAGCGCCCGCGCGACGCGCCGCCCGGCGCTACGGGGCTCCGCCCGGCACCGCCTCGCGTGGGTGTGACGCGTCCTCGAACTCATGGAAGAGGCCAGTGACGACGAAGGCCACCTGCTCGCCTACGTCCACCGCATTGTCGCCGATGCGCTCGAGCGCCCGCGCGACGAGCAGCATCGTCATCGCCCACTCGCGGCGGTCCTGGTCGTCGCCGATCTCGATCGCCAGGCGGAAGCACTCGCGGTTGAGGCGGTCCACGGCGTCGTCCTGGCGCACGAGGTCGCGCGCCTGCTCGACCGACCGCTCGGCGAAGGCGCGCCGAGCGCCCTCGATCTGGAGCTCGACCGCCCGCGCCATCTCGAGGATGTTGGCGAGCATCCGCTGGTCGCACGGGGGCGCGTGGCCGACCAGGGGCACGAGCTTGGCGACGTTCACGCACTGGTCGCCCATCCGCTCGATGCTCCGCATCACGTGAAGCAGCGCCGCGCAGGTGCGGAGATCCCCGGCGACGGGCGCCTGCGTGGCCAGCAGCGCGAGGATTGCCTGGTGCACCTCGAGGTAGCGCCCGTCGATGATGTCGTCGTCGGCGATCACGCGCGCGGCCGCCACGACGTCCTGGCGCTCGACCGCCTCCGCCGTCCGCGACAGCGCCGCCGCGGCCAGCTCCAGGCCGCCGAGGACGAGGCCCTCGAGCCGCTCGAGCTCCTCGCGGTAGGCGGCGCGCGTCGCCTCGCTCATCCGAACCTCCCCGTCACGTACTGCTCGGTTCGCTCGTCATCGGGCCGGGTGAAGATCTTCTCGGTGGGGCCCACCTCCACCAGCTCGCCGCCGAGCATGAACGCCGTCGTGTCGGCGATGCGCCCGGCCTGCTGCATGTTGTGGGTGACGATCGCGACCGTCACCCGCTCCTTGAGCTGCACGAGCAGCTCCTCGATGCGCAGCGTGGCCACGGGATCGAGGGCGGAGCAGGGCTCGTCCAGCAGGAGCACGCTCGGCTCCACCGCGAGCGCGCGGGCGATGCAGAGCCGCTGCTGCTGACCGCCCGAGAGGCTCGTGCCCGGCGCCCGCAGGCGGCTCGACACCTCGTCCCACAGGCCCGCGGCGACGAGCGCCTCGCGGACGCGATCGCCGAGCTCGCCGCGCCGCACGCCGTTGAAGCGAAGCCCCGCGGCGACGTTGTCGAAGATCGACATCGTCGGGAACGGGTTCGGCTTCTGGAACACCATGCCGATCACGCGCCGGACGGCGACCACGTCCACGGCGGGCGAGCGGAGGTCCACGCCGTCGAGCAGGACCCGGCCCTCGGAGCGCGCGGCCGGAACCTCCTCGTGCATGCGGTTGACGCAGCGCACGAGCGTCGACTTGCCGCAGCCCGAGGGGCCGATGATCGCGGTCACGGCCCCCGGCTCGAAGCTGAGGCTCACGTCCCTGACGGCCTGCGCCCCGCCATACCAGGCGCTCAGCCGCTCGAGCTCCACGCGGTGTCCGGGGCCAGCCTCGCCAACCGGCTCGCGCCGCTCGGCCGCAGGGCGCGCGCCCGCGGCCGCGACCGGCTCGTCGGTCGGGCCCCCTCGCCCGCCGGCGAGGTCGGCCGCGTCGAGGGTCTTCGGTCCGTAGCTCATCTTCCGCTCCTTGCGTTCGCCTGTCGTCAACGCGCCGATCCCAGCCGCCTGCGCCCGCGCGCCGAGAGCGCGCGGGCGATCACGCTCACCAGGAGGACGAAGAGCATCAAGACGAGGGCGGCGCCCCAGGCCTGCGCGTGCTTGACCGGGTCCGGGGACTCGGAGTAGCGGAAGATGGTGACGGGAATGTTGGGCAGGGCCTGCGCCGGGTCGGTCTGCACGAAGTCGGGGAAGATGGAGGTCGTGAAGAGGAGCGGCGCGGTCTCGCCGGCCGCGCGCGCCACCGCGAGCAGCGCCCCGGTCACCATGCCGCTGAACGCGGCGGGCACCACCACCGAGACGACGGTCCGCCAGCGGCTCGCGCCGAGCGCGAGGCCGGCCTCCCGGAGCGAATCCGGCACGAGCCGCAGCACCTCGTGAGCCGAGCGGGCGACGAGGGGCAGCATCACGACTGCGAGGGCTACCGAGCCCGCGAATCCGCTCTGGCGATGCTGGGGGACGACGATGAGGCCGAAGACGAAGATGCCGACGACGATCGTCGGGACGCCGGCGAGGATGTCGAGCACGTAGCGGATCGCGACCGCCGGGCGGGCGCCGCCGAGCTCGCTCGTGTAGATCGCGACCAGGATCCCGGTCGGGATCGCGAGCAGAGCCGCGACCGCGACGAGGATCGCGGTGCCGGCGAGCGCGTTGGCGATCCCCCCGCCGCCGAAGTTCGCCGTGCTCTGCGTGAGGAAGCTGGCGTCGATCGCCCCGGCGCCCTTGACCGCGACGCTCACGACGACGGCCGCCAGGACGCCGACGGCGAGCAGCGCCGCGGCCCAGGCGCACGCGTCCACGGCGGCGCTCGCCGCGCGACGCCGGCGCAGGCGCTCCTCGCCCGCGAGGAGCGCGCTCACGGTGACGGCCCTCGCCTCGTCCACGCTAGAGGCCTGATGCGGGTTATCCACATCAAGCCTCTAGGCCTCCGTCCGCCCCTCGAGGCTGCGGACGATCACCCGCGCGGCGGCGTTGAAGGCGAGCGCGAGGACCAGGAGGATCGCCGCCAGGTAGGCGATCGAGGACGCCTGAATATCGCTGACCGCGCCCTGGTACTGGCCCGCGATTCGGCTCGCCAGCGTGTCGGCCGGGGCGAAGATGCTCGCGTTGATGCCGGCGGTGCCGCCGATCACCTGGGTAACGGCGATCGCCTCCCCGACCGCGCGGCCGAGGCCGAGGATCACCGCGGCGACGATGCCGGCGCGGGAGTGCGGCAGGACGACGGTCCTGATCATCTCCCAGCGCGTGGCGCCGAGGGCCAGCGCGCCCTCCTTGGCCGCCGCCGGGACCGTGGCGAAGATCTCCCGCGTCAGGCTGGAGACGATCGGCACGGTCATGATCGTCAGCACCACGATCGCGGGGAATAGGCCCACGAGCGAGTAATCGCTGCCGAAGAGGCCCCCGGCGACGGGCAGCCAGCCGAGCGCCGCGTGAAGGGCGGGCTCGATCGTCCCCTGGAGCGCCGGCCCGAGCACGAGGATGCCCCAGAGGCCGAGGATGACGCTCGGGATGCCCGCCAGAAGCTCGACCAGGGTGCCCACCGCGGTGCGCGCGCCGCGCGGGGCGAGCTCGGTGAGGAAGAGCGCGATCGCGACCGAAAGCGGCGTCGCGATCAGGAGCGCTCCGAGCGAGCTCACCGCCGTCCCGTAGATGAACTGGGCGGCGCCGAAGCGGTTGTGGACCGGGTCCCAGTCGCCGGTCGTGAGGAAGCCGAGGCCGAACGTGGAGATCGCCTCGTTCGCCTCGCTGAAGACCTTGAAGGCGAGTCCGGCGGCGATCGCCACCGACGCCAGGGCCGCCGCCAGGGCGAGCGCGTGGAGCCCGTGGTCGCCGAGGCGGTCGAGCGCCCCTCGGCGGCGGCCGAGCCCGGCCGCCGCCGGGGGCGCGAGGACGCCCGGTGCGCTAGCCACCGAGCCTGGCGAGCGCCGCCCGGTCGTCGGCGACCACCCGCTTGGGCAGCGTCCCGTAGCCGAGGCCCTCGGCGTAGGACTGCCCGTCGGTGATCGCGTAGGTGACGAACTTCCGCAGCGCCGCGGCCTTGTCGCTGTCCGTGGGGATGATCACGTAGGTGAAGGTCGCGTCGGGCCAGGCGGCGGGAGCGGTGGGCGGCGGGTCCACGATCGAGACGCCGCCCGGGGGCACCGAGCTCGCGGTGGCGGCCGCCGCCTCGATCGCCTTGATGGACGCCTCCGGGTAGTTGCCGGCGGCGTTCTCGAGCAGGGCGTAGTCGAACCCGTTCGAGCTCACGTAGGCGATCGTGAGGTAGCCGACGGCGCCGTCCGTCTTGGAGATCGCACCGGCGACCCCGTCGCTGCCGTCGGCGCCCACGCCGACCGGGAACTTGACCTGCGTCGACGTCCCCACCTGGGACTTCCACTCCGGGCTCACGTGCGACAGGTAGTCCGTGAACGCGTACGTGTCGCCCGACCCGTCCGTCCGGTAGACGGGGGTGATCTTGGTCGCCGGCAGCCGGACGCCGGGGTTCAGTTTCGCGATCGCGGGGTCGTTCCAGGACGTGACCTTGCCCAGGAAGATGTCCGCGAGCACCGACCCAGTCAGCTTGATGTGGCCGGGGGCCCCGTCCAGGTTGTACGCGGGAACCACCGCCCCGAGCGACCAGGGGAGCTGGATACAGGCGCCGCAGGCCTTGAGCTGATCGGGCGTCAGCGGGGCGTCCGACGCGCCGAAGTCCACGGTGCGGTTGGTGATCTGCTCGATGCCCCCTCCGGACCCGATGGCGCCGTAGGTGACCGTGTTCCCGGTCGCCGACGCGTACCCCGACTGCCACTTGGACATGAGCGGGGCGACGAACGTGCTGCCGGCGCCCGTGAGCGGGGCATCCGCGGAACCGGAGCCGCCCGCCCTGCTCGACGAGCCGCACGCGGCGGCGCCGAGCGCGAGGAGGCCGACCGCGCCTGCGACGGCCAGCTTGCGTGAACGCACTTCGAATCTTCTCCTTCGTCTCATTGCTCTGTCGCGGCCAGCGTGGCAGCGATCGAGCGGGGCGCCTGTCACGGTCCTGTTTCCGGGCTGTGAAGAACCGGTGAAGCGACGGCTTCGAAGCGGTAGCCGACGCCGACGTGGGTGTGGATGTACTCCCAGCCGGGCGAGGCGCGCTCGAGCTTGGCGCGCAGCTTGCGCACGAAGACGTCCACCGAGCGGTCACCGCGCGCCATCTCGTAGCCCCAGACGCCGCGGTAGATCTCCTCGCGCGGCATCACGCGGCCGAGATTCCTCGCCAGCAGGCTCAGGAGCTCGAACTCGCGCCGGGTGAGGCCGAGGGCCCTGCCGCCGACGCAGGCGTCGAAGCGATCGGGGCGGATCTCGACCTCGCCCGCCTCGATCGGCCCGCCGTCAGAGCTCGCCGCCGGGCCCCGGCGCCGCCGCACGGCGACCTCGATTCGGGCCATCACCTCCTCGGGGTGGCAGGGCTTGGCGATCCAGTCGTCGGCGCCCGCGCGCAGGCCACGCACCCGCTGCTCGAGGGTGGCGCCCTGCGTGCATACGACCAGCCCCAGCCCGGGCAGCGCGCGCCCCAGCCGCTCGATGAAGGCGAGCGCGTCCGCCCCGAGGACCGAGGGGTCGAGCAGCACGGCGTTGAGCCGCATGCTGGCCAGGCGCTCGACCGGGATCGGCCCGGGCGCGAGGCGAAACCGCCATCCAGCGCGCTCGAAGCGCTTGGCCAGCACCTGGAGGAAGGGGCGGTCGTCGTCCATGACCGCCACGCTCAGAGTCCCGTCGGCGTTCACCTGGCGCAGCCAGCGTAGGGCCGGGGAGGGCGGGCTTCGGCGCCGTTCACCGAACTTTCACGCCAGCCTTATCAGCCCGTTTACACCCCGTGCCCGGGTAGACTGCGCGGCGATGAAGCGCCTGCGCCGTCTCGTTCTCCTGGCCACGGCCACCGCCATCGCTCTCGGCGCGCTGGCCGCGCCCGCGCTGGCCGCGGACGGCGTGGGGCTGTGGGGCCGGACCGACGACAAGGTCGTCACCTACTGGGGGTTCGCCGTCATGGCCTTCTTCGCGATCCTGGTCACGGTCCTCTCGCTGATCCAGATCCGCCTCGAGAGCCGCAAGGAGCGACTGCGGCGCGAGCTCGAGCGGCTCCGCCGCTAGCCGCTCGGCCGGGCGAGATGGCGAACGTGACCTACGAGCGCCGCGGCGCTGCCGCCGTCCTGGCCATAGACCGGCCGGAGCGCCGCAACGCGGTGGACGCGGCGACCGCCGAGGAGCTCCTGGACGGCTTTCGCGCCTTCGAGGCCGACCAGGACGCCCGCGCCCTGATCCTGACCGGAGCGGGCGAGGAGGCGTTCTGCGCCGGCGCGGACCTGAAGGCGATCGCCGAGGCCGACCCGGAGGCGGCCGCCGAGGCCGGCGAGCGCCTCGCGGTCAGGCCCGAGGGCCCGATGGGCTTCACCCGCCTCACGGCCTCGAAGCCGACGATCGCTGCGATCTCGGGCTGGTGCCTCGCGGGCGGCCTCGAGCTCGCGCTCTGGTGCGATCTGCGGATCGCCGCGGAGACGGCCCGGCTGGGCTTTCCGGAGCGCCGCTTCGGCGTGCCGCTGATCGACGGAGGCACCGTGAGGCTGCCGCGGATCGTCGGCATGGGCCGCGCGATGGACCTCATCCTGACCGGGCGGATCATCGAGGCCCGGGAGGCGCTCGCCTGGGGCCTGGTCAACGAGGTCGTCGAATCCGGGCGCCACCTCGAGCGGGCGCTCGAGATCGCCGAGGGGCTCGCCCGCTTCCCCCAGACCACGATGCTCTCCGATCGCCGCTCTGCGATCGAGTCCGCGGGCCTGGGCCTCGCCGACGCCCTGGCCCTCGAGGCCGAGCTGGGCCGCGGCTCGATCGCCACCGGGATCCGCGGCGCGGCGCGCTTCGCCGCCGGCGAGGGCCGGGGCGGCGCCGGCGCCGGCGTGTAGGCGCCCGGGCGCGCCGCGCGGCAGCCGCCCTAGAGCCGGAACTCCCCGAGCAGGCGCTTCTCGGTCTCCCCCTCCACCGAGGCGACGACCTCCACCTGGCCCTCGAGCGGGGTGCCGCGGAGCTTGCGGGCCAGGAGGTCGTCGAGCTGGAAGACGCCGGCCGAGTTGTTCATCCGGATCCCGACCCGCACGGGCCGCTCCTCGCCCGCCTCGATCCGCACCTCGTCTATGGCCGCGGCCGAGACGGCATGGATGCCGACCTGGCCGGCCTCGACCGGGATCCGCGAGCGGCCGTGGGACATGTCGAGGGCGTCGGCCACGCGGACGACGCCCGCCTCCAGCGTGTACGGCTGGCCCGCCCGCCGGTGGCCGATGATCGCGTGCAGGGCCTCGGCGACCACGACGGCGCGCTCCGGCTCGGCGTAGATCGCCTCGAGGAGCTCGCGCAGCTTGCGCTCGGCGAGGAAGAGGCTGTAGGCCTCGTGGTCGGCGCGGTGGATGGACATGCCGGCGTCGTGGAGAAGCGCGCCAGCCGCGACCACCACCTCGGCGTCCCGCCTCCCCATCCGGTGATCGGCCACCATCGCGGGCTCGATCCCGGCGCGGGTGAGCAGCCGCAGGAGCCGCAGGGCGATGTTGAGGACGATCTGCACGTGGACCCAGGAGTGATCCGACATCCCGAGCCGCTCGGCGGTGACCTGGGCCATGTGCCACCAGGCGCGGAGCTCGTCGTCGGCGTTCGCCCGCTCGAGCAGCGCCTCCAGCCTGCGGTTGCCGCGGCTCGGGGCGTGGACGCGGGCGCCGGCGATCGCCTCCGACGGATGCCGGCCCCGCTCCCCCGGCCCGGATGCGGTCTCCGCCCCGATCTCGGTCGCGTCCGCCACGGCCGCAGTCTCGCACGCCTCGCGGCAGCGGAAGGCCTCGGCGTCCCGCCCGCGAGCGCCGGGGCGGAGCGCGCCGGCGCCGTCCGCGCGGGGCCGCCTGGTCTAGATTGCGGGCCGCCGCGATGGCGGAGCTGCTCTCGATCGAACGGCTTGGGGAGGTTGCGCTGGTCACGCTGCAGCGGCCCGAGAAGCGGAACGCCCTCTCGATCGAGCTCCGCGAGGAGCTGGCGCGCGCCTTCGGCGAGCTCTCCGGCGACGATTCCCTGGGCTGCGTGGTCCTGACCGGGGCGGGCCCCGCCTTCTGCTCGGGCATGGACACGACCCAGTTCGGCGGCAGCCTCGAGAACCGCCGCCGCCTGGTCGAGACCAGCACGCTCGCCTTCGAGGCGGTCGGGGAATGCGCGCGGCCGGTCGTCGCGGCCGTGAACGGGCCGGCGCTCGCCGGCGGCTTCGCCCTCGCCCTGCTCTGCGACCTGCGGATCGCGAGCCCGCGCGCGGCGTTCGGCTACCCGGAGCTCCCGCGCGGCGTGCCCCCGAGCTACGCCGCAGCGCGCGCCGTCCTGCCCGCGACCGTCGCCCAGGAGCTCTGCCTGACCGGGCGCATCGTCGGCGCCGAGGAGGCGCGCAGGCTGGGGATCGTGCGCGAGGTGGCCGAGGGCGACGTCGTCGAAGCGGGCGTTGAGCTTGCCCGGCGGGTCAGCGCGCTTCCCCGCGCCGCGATCCTGGAGACGAAGCGGCGCACCCTACTCGAGCGCAAGCACCTCTGGGGGTTCCTCTTCGAGGAGGAGCGCGAGGTCTTTCGCCGCGCCCTGCTCGGCGAGGGCGACCCCGGCGGCTGAGCGGCTCCGCCCCGCCCGCTCAGACCACCGGCGAGGCGGCCATCAGGAGCTGGGGCCAGACGTAGGCCTCCCAGGTCGCGGCCAGGACCAGCATCGGGATCGCGATCGCCACCGTGACCAGGGTCGCGGCCAAGAGCCCGTCCCACTCGCCCCGGCGGCTCGCGATCGTCCAGGCCGCGAGCGGCAGGAAGAGCGCCGTTAGCTCGACCAGGGCGTGCGGAAGGACCGTGACGATCAGCGCCAGGGGCGTGATCCCGAGCTGGCTCGCGATCGTGGCCCCCTGCGAGCCCAGGACGTAGGCCTGGGTGGCCAGCGAGAAGCAGGTGACCGCGACCACCCAGGCGAGCGCGATCGGCCGCGCCCGCTCGTGGACGACGCGGTCGAGGCCCTTGCGCCGGGCGGCCGAGAGCGGCAGCGAGCTGCC
>Ga0070741_10020720_pt1 | contig 10315 bp, 10 predicted proteins | sample Coa_R1_4_FD_66440 | JGI IMG/M metagenome (GOLD analysis project Ga0070741, IMG submission 66440) | Surface soil microbial communities from Centralia Pennsylvania, which are recovering from an underground coalmine fire - Coalmine... | ecosystem: Environmental > Terrestrial > Soil > Unclassified ...
ACAAGGGCGGAAAGATGAAAGATCGCGATTGGTCTAAGTAAGACCGTTTCTAACTCGCCTGCTGCAGCTCCTCGGCCGACTCGCAGGCGATGCGGACGAACTGGCGCGCAGCGAGGCTCGAGCTCCGCTCGCGGTGCCAGGCGATCGCGAGCGCGCGCGGGGGGACGTCGCTCGTCACGCGCAGGAACTCGACGTCGGGGCGCGGCGCGCTCGCAAACTCGGGCGCGATGCCGACGCCGAGCCCCGCCGCCACGAATGCGGCGACGGCAGTCGAGTCCTCGAGCTCGCGCACCGTGTCGATGCCGCGCGCACGCACCGTCTGCAGGTGGCGCGCGGCGTGCCGGCTGGCGTCGGCGACGAGCGGCCGCAGGGCGAGCTCCTCGAGGCCGACCGACTCGCGCTGCGCGAGCGCGTCGCCGCGCGGCACGACCGCCACGTGCTCCTCGTGGCACAGAACGGTCGTCGCGAACGGGCCGCGCCGCGTCGGCAGCACGGTGAATGCGAGATCGATCGTGCCCTCCTCGAGGAGGTCGAGCAGGAGCTCTTCGTCGAAGCGCTCGATCAGGACGACCTCGACCTCGGGCCGGGCGGCGGCGAAGCGGCGGAGAGCGCCGGGGAGGATCGCCTGCGAGGCGCTCGGGAACGTGCCGAGACGGATCTCGTCGACGGCTTCGCTCCGGCCGCCGAGCAGATGGTCCGAGGCGGCCTCGAAGCGGGAGACGATGTCGCTCGCGTACTGGAGGAGGATCGTCCCCTCGCGGGTCAGCCGGACGCCCTTGACCCCGCGCGAGCGGTCGAGGAGGCGCATGCCGACGAGCCGCTCGAGCGTCCGGATCTGGGCGCTCACGGCTGACTGGGTGTAGCCGAGGCGGGCGGCGGCCGCGTTGAAGGACCCGGCCGCGACGACGGCCTGGAGGGCGATGAGGTGGCGCAGCTCGACCCCCGGCCACGCCGACCGCGTCGGGAACCGGATCACCACCTGCTGGGTGTCGGGCCTGGACAAGGAATACTCCGCCTTAGGGCCGTAGACGCCCGACTCCAAAATTTGTTTGCAAACAGTTTTTGGCTTTACATTTGCCCGACGAGCGCCCCGTCATCCCGGCAACCCGCGACCAGATGCGCGCGATGGCGCATCCGCTCCGGCTCCGGCTCTACGAGCTCCTCCGCGACGGCCCCTCGACCGCGACGAAGCTCGCCGGCGAGCTCGGCGAGTCGAGCGGGGCGACGAGCTACCACCTCCGGATCCTCGCGAAGGCCGGGCTGATCGAGGAGGACGACGAGCGCGGCAACCTCCGCGACCGCTGGTGGCGTCGCACGCCGGCGGTCGTCTACCTGCCGACGGACGCCGACGACCCCGAGGGCCGAGCACTCGAGGCGGAGGCCCGGCTCGTGCACCTCCGCCGCGACGAGGAAGCACTCGCGCGCTTCACGCACGCGCTGCCGACCCTCGAGCGCGAGTGGCGGCGCGCGACCTTCACCGGCTCGTTCTTCGTCCAGCTCACCGCCGACGAGGTGCTCGAGCTCGGGCTCGAGATGCTCGCTCGCATCGACACGCTGCGCCGCCCCGCGTCGGAGCGTCCGCCCGACGCGCGCAAGGTCCTGCTGACCTTCCGCGCCGTGCCGTGGTTCGAGGAGAGCGAAGAGAAAGGGGCGGAGCCGGGGCAGCGGCCCCGCCCGACGAACTAACCCCACGTCAGAGGGTCAAGCGCAGCGAGTGGAAAGGGGTTCCCGCCGCTGCCGCGAGCGTACGCCGAGAGCGAGCGCCCGCTTAGTCGCATCGTTCGCGACGCTTATCGATTCCCTTTCTATTGCAGCGGGCGAGACTCGACGACCCGGCTGTCGGCGAGCTCCGGCACCACGCAGCCGCCGATTGCCCACAGCCGCCCGTCGAGCGCGAAGAGCCCGAGTGCATGGCGCGGCACGCCGAGCGCCGGCCCGAGCCGCCAGCCGCGCCCGGGTGAGTACGTCTCGAAGACGTTCTCGGAGACGACGTAGATCCGTCCGGCGGCCGCAGTCGCGCCGAGCATCGCGACCGGCGCGGCCAGTCGCGGGCCCGAGCGCCAGCGGTGCGTCCGCGGCGAGTAGACGAACACGGACCGCACGGAATCGCCCGCACGGTCGAAGCCGCCGATCGCCCAGAGCTCCCCGCGGAAGGGAACGAGCGCGAGCGTGTGGAGCGCCCGCGGCAGAGGCGCGATCGCGCGCCAGCGGTTCGCGCGCGGGTCGTACCGGTAGGCGCTGCGCGTCGGATCGATCGCCCGCACGCCGCCGGCGACGTACACGAAGCCGTCGAGCTCGGCGGCGGCCGCGTTGTAGCGCGGCACCGGCAACGGCGCGCGAACCGTCCACCGCCGCGCGCGCGTGTCGTAGGCATAGACACGACGCGAGGTCCCTGCGGTCGTCTGGCCTCCGATCACGTACAGCATTCCCCGCAGCGCCGCACCGGCGGCGGCCCGCGCCTGACCCGGCAGATCCGGCTCGCGTGACCACGAATCCCGCGCGGGGTCGAAGCGATCCAGGCGGAAGACGTACGTGCCCGACGCACCGACCATGCCGCCGGCGACGAAGACGCCGTTGCCGATCTGCGCCGCTGCGAAATAGCTCCGGCGCTCCGGCATCGACGCTGCGGAGTGCCAGGGAACGGGTGTCGCGAGCATCAAAGTGAGACTGCGTGCGCGAGCTTGCGGCGCTCGCGCTTGCGCTCGCGCATCCTGCGCGGGTCCGGCACGGGCACCGCGGCGAGCAGCGCACGCGTGTAGTCGTCCTGCGGGTTCGTGTAGACCTGCTCGGCGGCGCCCATCTCGACGATCTTGCCCTTGTTCATCACCGCGATCCGATCGCTCATCGCGCGGACGACGGCGAGATCGTGGGCGACGAAGAGATACGCGAGGCCGAGATCGCGCTGCAGATCCTTCAGCAGATTGAGGATCTGCGCCTGAATCGAGACGTCGAGCGCCGACACGGGCTCGTCGCAGACGATCAGCCGCGGGTTGAGCGCAAGCGCGCGGGCGATGCCGATGCGCTGGCGCTGGCCGCCCGAGAACTCGTGCGGGTAGCGGTTCGTGAAGTCCGGGTTGAAGCCGACGATCTCGAGCAGCTCGCGCACACGCGCTTCACGCGAGCGCCTCGTGCCCTGGTCGTGCACGAGCATCGGCTCGGCGACGATGTTCCCGACCGTCATACGCGGATTGAGCGAGGAGTACGGATCCTGGAAGACGATCTGCATCTCCTTGCGCATCTCGCGGAGGTCGTCGCGCGAGAGCTTCGTCAGCTCCTTGTCCATGAACCGGACGGAGCCGTTCGTCGGCTTCAGGAGCTGCAGCACGCAGTAGCCCGTCGTCGACTTCCCGGAGCCGGACTCGCCGACGAGGCCGAGCGTCTCGCCCTCGGCGATCTCGAACGAGACGTCGTCGACGGCGCGGACGTAGTCCACGGTGCGCTCGATCAGGAGCCCCCGCTTGACGGGGAAGAGCTTCTCGAGGTTCTTGACCTCGAGGAGGCTCATGCGACGACCGCCACGCGCTCGCTCGCCGGATGCGCCGTGCGCACGAGATGCCCCGGCCGGATCTCGCGGAGCTGCGGCGGCTCCTGGGTGCACGAGTCGGTCCCCGCGTACTTGCAGCGCGGCGCGAAGCGACAGGCGGCCGGCGGATTGAGGAGGTCCGGCGGGCGGCCGGGAATCGCGGTGAGCCGGCCCTGGCGCACACCTTCGCCCTCGAGCTGGGGCAGCGCTCCGAGCAGCGCCTCGGTGTACGGATGCTCCGGATGGTCGAACAGCTCTTCGGCCGACGCCTGCTCCACGATCTGGCCCGCGTACATGACCGCGATGTCGTCGGCCGCCTCGGCGACGACGCCCATGTCGTGCGTGATGATGATCATCGACATCTCGTGCTCGTCACGCAGCTCCTCCAGCAGGTCGAGGATGCCCGCCTGCACGGTGACGTCGAGCGCCGTCGTCGGCTCGTCGGCGATCAGGAGCTTTGGGTTGCAGGAGAGCGCAATCGCGATCATCACGCGCTGGCGCATGCCGCCCGAGTAGCGGTGCGGGTAGTCGTCGAGGCGCTGCCGTGCGTTCGGAATGTGCACCTCTTCGAGGAGCTGCACGGCGCGCTTGCGGGCCTCGTCGCGCGAGACGTCGAGGTGCCGCTGCATCGTCTCGGTGATCTGCGTGCCGATCGTGATCGTCGGGTTGAGCGACGTCATCGGGTCCTGGAAGATCATCGCGATCTGCCGGCCGCGGACGTCCTCGAGCTCACGCTCCGAGAGCCGGTTGAGCTCGCGTCCCTCGAAGCGGATCGAGCCGGTCTCGATGCGCGCCGCGGGGACGAGCAGGCCCATGATCGAGAGCGCGGTCACCGACTTGCCGCACCCGGACTCGCCGACGATCCCGAGCGTCCTCCCGCGCTCGACGGAGAAGCTGATGCCGTCGACGGCGTGCACGTCGCCGGACCGCGTCTTGAAGTACGTCCGCAGGTCCTCGACTTCGAGCAGCGCCATGTGCCTACGCGGCCGCCTGCGAGCGGGGATCGAGCGCGTCGCGCAGGCCGTCCGCGACGAAGAACGCCGTGAGGATCAGCCAGCAGATCGCGAGGCTCGGGATGACGATGAGCAGCGGATGGGAGAGGTACTGCTCGTTGCCGTCCTGGGCGAGCGAGCCCCAGGACGCGTTCGGCGGATTGATGCCGAGCCCGAGGAACGAGAGGAATGCCTCGCCGAGAACGACGTTCGGCAGCTCGAGGAAGATGAAGACGACCGCGACGCCGAGCGTGTTCGGCAGCAAGTGGCGGAAGAGGATGCGGTGCCAGCGGGCGCCGATCGCGCGCGCTGCGCGGACGTAGTCGTTCTCCTTGAGCGAGATGATCTGACCCCGCATGACGCGCGCCGTCGTGAACCACGACGCGATCGTGAGAGCGACGACCATCGTCCAGAAGTTGACGACGCCGAAGATCGCCAGCGTGATGATCGCGAACGGCAGGTACGGCAGGCCGTAGAGCGCGTCGAGGAAGCGCATCATCGCGTTGTCGAGCCAGCCGCCGACGAAGCCCGAGATCGAGCCGTAGAGGATGCCGACGATCATGATCGCGAGGGTGCCGGCGAAGCCGATGCCGATCGAGATGCGCCCGCCGAGCGCGGTGCGGATGAAGAGGTCGCGGCCGAACTCATCGGTGCCGAAGAAGTGATGGAGGTTCGGCGACTGGTACGCGATGTCGAAGTTGACGGCGTTCGGATCGTACGGGCTCACGATCGGCGCGATGATCACGTACAGCAGCAGGATCACGAAGAACACCATCGAGATGACTGCGGCCTTGTTGTGGGTGAAGCGGCGCCACGCGTCGCGCCACAGGCTCGCCTGCCGGATCGCCGTTCCTGCTTCGAAGGTCTGTTCGGACATCTCGCGGCGAACGACGTCCTGGCGAACCTCCATCTCCTCCGGATTGACGGCCACTACGTCCTCGCGTCCCTCGTGCGCGGATCGAGGACGCCGTACATGATGTCGACGAACATGTTCGCGACGATGATCAGGATCGCGAGCAGCACCGTGATGCCCATCACCGTCGAGTAGTCACGACCCTCGACGGAGGTCACGTAGTACCGACCGATGCCGGGGATCGCGAAGATGTTCTCGATGATGAACGAGCCGGTGACGAGGCCGCCGAGAATCGGGCCGGCCGCCGTGATCGCCGGAATCAGCGAGTTGCGAAGCACGTGGGAGACGACCACGCGCCGCCAGCGCAGCCCCTTCGCCTTCGCCGTGCGCACGTAGTCCTGCTGGAGCGTCTCGAGCATCTGGCCGCGGACGAGGCGCGCGAAGTACGTCAGCGGGAAGAGGCCGAGCGCGATCACCGGCAGCACCTTCGAGCCCGGCGTGTCCCAGCCGTTCGTCGGGAAGAGCCGCCACTTGGCGGCAAAGAAGTAGATGAAGAGTGTCGCCGTGAAGAACGACGGGATCGCGTACCCGAGATTCGAGATGAACTGCCCTCCGTAGTCGAGCCAGCTGTTGACGCGTAAGGCGGAGACGATCCCGAGCGGGATCCCGATGATCATCGCGAACAGCATCGCGAGGCCTCCGAGCTCGGCCGACACCGGGAAATGCTCCTTGACGATGTCGTTCACGCCCTGGTTGCGCAGCACGAGCGACGGGCCGAGGTCGAGCTTCGCGACGTCCTCGACGTAGCGGCCGTACTGCACGTACCACGGCTTGTCGAGCCCGAACTTGCGGTTGAGGTTCGCGAGCACGGCGGGCGGGACGGCCTTGTCACTGCGGCGGAACGGGCTCCCCTTGATCGCACGCATCATCCAGAACGTCATGAAGATGACGAAGAGGATGATCGGAATCGTCCACAGCACCCGGCGTACGACGAACTTCAGCAATCCGTGGCCCGGCCTTTCGGTTGTTGCGGGAGGCGAGGCGGTGCTACCCCGCCCCGCCTCCCGTTGAACGTCCTACGAGACGCTGACCTTCGTCAGATCGATCTCGTCCATCGGATTGGTGTTCCAGCCGTGAACGTTCGAGCCGACCTGATACGCGAACGTGTACCAGTAGATCGGCGCGATCGGCATGTCGCCGTTCTTGCCGGTGAGCATCGCTTCCGCCTTCTGATACAGCGCATAGCGCTTGCTCTGATTCTGCTCCGCCGTCGCCTGCTTCAGCAGGTTGTCGTACGACTTGTTGCACCAGTTGGTGTTGTTGTTGCCCGAGCCGCACTGGAAGATGCTCAGGAAGTTGATGTCGTCCGGGAAGTCGGCGATCCAGCCGTTCCGGTAGACGTCAACCGACGGGTCCGGCGGCGGCCCCAGGAACTTCAGGAACTGCGGCCAGTCCTGCTGCTTCAGCGTCACGTTCAGGCCGAGCTCTTTCCACTGCGCCTGAATCGCGGTCGCGATCTCCTTGTGGCCCGGTGCGTTGTTGAACACGAGGTTCACGTTCTTGACCGGGTTCTGCACCTTCGACATGTACTGCTTGGCAAGTGCCATGTCGGCGGTCGCCTTGACGAACTTGTCGCTGTTGATCGTCGACGCGCCCGGCATGCCGGCCGGCGTCAAGTTGGTCGCGGGCACCTGACCGGTCTGCGTGATGTGCTGCACGATCGCCTGGCGGTCGATCGCGAGCGCCATCGCGCGCCGCTGGTTCACGTCCGTGATCTTCTTGACGTTGAAGCCGTAGTAGTAGATGCCGAGCGACGGGAACTGCTGGTACGCGGGCGTCGCCTTGATGCGAGGCGTGTCCGCCGGCGGCCAGCCGGTCTCGTTCACGTCGACCTCACCCGTGTTGAACGCCTGCTCGGCGGTCGAGCCCTCGGTGATGATCTTCAGCTTGACCGTGTTGAGCTTGACGCTCGACGCGTCGTAGTAGTCGGGGTTCTTCTGGAGCGTCAGCTGCGCGTCGTGCTGCCACGACTTGAGCGTGAACGGCCCGTCGGTGATGTAGTGGCCCGGCTGCGTCCACTTGTCGCCGTACTTCGTGACGGCGCCCTTGTTCACCGGGATGAACGACGTGTGCGACAGCTGCTGCAGGAACCACGGCTGCGGCGACGTCAGCGTGATCTTCACCGTGTACTTGTCCGGTGCCGTGATCGCCACCTTGCTCTTGAGCGATCCGCACTGCTGGTTGGACGCGCTCGGCTTGCAGCTGTTGTACTCCTGCGCACCCTTGATCCCGTAGAACTGGTACGCGTAGTCCGCGCCCAGCTGCGGCGAGATCGTGCGCAGCCACGAGTAGACGACGTCGTTGGCGGTGACCGGCTGCCCGTTCGACCACTTGACGTCCTTGCGGAGGTGCAGGGTGATGTTCGCACCCTTGACGTCCCAGCTTTGTGCGAGCGCGGGCTCCGGCTTCAGGTCCGGGGCCGGGCCGAGCTTGACGATCGGCACGCTCGTGTTGAGGACGACGAACGCCGACGAGGTGTCCGTCGCGAGGCCCGGGTCGAGCGACGGCGGTTCGCTGCCGAACGCCATCGTCAACGTCCCGCCAGACGCCGACGCGTTGCCATTGCCACTCGAATTCGTGTTGCTACTGCCGCTGCTTCCGCCTCCACCGCAGCCTGCCGCGACGAGCACGGCAGTCAAAACGGCGCCGAGGGCGAGAGGGCGGGCAAGCATCCGCTTGCGCATCTGTGAGTGCCTCCCAGCTCGTTGCATGATCAACTAGAACGGTTTGCGATCTTTGTACACGAGATCGCGATGTTTGAATCCGGTCAACCGCTTAGGAGTTTGTAAGCGCCGCCACTGCGGGCTCGAGGTGAACCGGTCGGCGCGGTCCGACGATCACTGCGGTTACCCGTGCGTCGGCGAAGAGAAACTCTAATGCGATCTGTGCCATGGATGCGCCGCGAGCCGTCGCTTCCGCCTCGAGGCGCTCGAGCTCGTCGTAGATCTCGTCCCGCTGGAGGTGCTCGTACGGTCCGGGGCGAAGCGTCATACGGGAGCCCTCGGGCGGCGGCTCGCCGCGGCGGTACTTACCGGTGAGCCACCCGCCGGCGAGCGGGCTGAACGGCGTGAAGCCGAGGCCGTGCTCGGCGCAGAGGGGCAGCACTTCGTGCTCGGCCTCACGATCGAGGAGCGAATACGAGTTCTGCACCCAGCCGAAGCCGCCGACGGCGAGCGCTTCGCGGAGCTGCGTCCCGTCGACGTTGCTGAGCCCGTACGCGCCGATCTTCCCGGCGGCGACGAGCTCGTCGAGCGCGCCGGCCGTCTCGGCGATCGGCACGTCGGGATCCCAGTCGTGGGTGAGGAACATGTCGACCCGGTCGACCCCCAGCCGCCGGAGGCTCGACTCGACCTGCCGTGTCACGCGCGCCGGCGCGAGGCCGTGATCCTCGCCTTCGGCCATCGGGTTGAACGTCTTCGTCGAGAGGACGATGCCTTCCGGCCTGCGCGACCGCAGCCACTCGCCGATGTACGTCTCGCTGCGGCCGCCGCCGTAGGCGTCGGCGGTGTCGAACGTCGTGATGCCGGCCTCCCAGGCGGCGTCCATGATCGCGAAGGCCTCGTCCCGGCTCTCGCCCTGCCCGAAGAACTCGGGCGCCGAGCCGATGCCGCCGAAGTTGCCGCAGCCGAGGATGATCCGCGAGACCTCGACCCCCGTATGGCCCAGGTAGGCTCGCTCCATGTCGACGACCGTACTTGACGTCCAAACGCTCCGCCGCCGCTTCACGTCGCTGCAGGGCGACTTCGTGTTCCTCGACGCGCCCGGGGGGTCTCAGGTGCCCGACGAGGTCGGCACAGCGATCGCGCACGCACTGCGCGACGCCTCCGCCAACATCGGCGCGCTCTACGAGACGAGCCATCGCGTCGAGGCGATCCTCACGCGCGCGCGCGACGACGGTGCGCGCTTTCTCGGCTGCTCCGCCGACGACGTGATCTTCGGCCAGAACATGACCGTTCTCGATTTTGCGCTGTCGCGGACCGCCGCCCGGGACTGGCGCGAGGGCGACCGCATCCTCGTCTCGCGACTCGACCACGACGGCGGCGTCTCCCCGTGGGTCGAGCTCGCAGCGGACCGCGGCTTCGAGCTCGACTGGGTCGACGTGACCGAGGATCTCCGCCTGGACCTCGACGACCTCGAGCGCAAGCTCGACGACCGCGTTCGCGTCGTGGCGTGCGTCGCTTCGTCGAACGCGGTCGGCACGATCGTCGACGTCGCGCGCGTGTCGGAGCTCGCACACGCGGCAGGGGCGCTCTGCTGGGTCGACGCCGTGCAGTACGCGGCGCACGTCCCGGTCGACGTCACGGCACTCGACTGCGACGTCTTCATCTGCTCGGCGTACAAGTTCTGCGGGCCGCATCTCGGTCTCGCCTACGGCAAGCACGAGCTCCTCGAGTCGTGGCGGCCCTACAAGGCGCGCCCGGCCGCGTCGACCCCGGTCGGTCGTCGGTTCGAGCCCGGGACTGCTCCGTACGAGCTGCTCGCGGGGTTCTCGGCGACGATCGCGTATCTCGAGTCGCTCGGCGGCATGGAGGTCTTGCGTGCCTACGAGAACGAGCTCGGCCGCCGGTTCCTCGAAGGGCTCCCGGACTCGGTGACGGTGTACGGGCTGCAGACGATGGACGGCCGCGTGCCGACGTTCCTCCTGAACGTCGACGGCGTGCCGGCCGCCGAGGTTGCCGCGCGGCTCGCCGAGCGCGGCTTCGGCGTGTGGGCGCACGACAACTGGTACTCGCTCGGCCTCCGCGAGAAGCTGCCGTACCCCCAAGACGCGGTTCGCGTGGGGCTCATTCACTACAACACGTTCGACGAGATCGATCGCTTCTGCGAGGAGCTGGCGAAGCTCGGCTAAAGGCGGGGGCCTGGCCCCGCATTGCGGGGCCAGGCCCC
>Ga0070741_10020721_pt1 | contig 10315 bp, 13 predicted proteins | sample Coa_R1_4_FD_66440 | JGI IMG/M metagenome (GOLD analysis project Ga0070741, IMG submission 66440) | Surface soil microbial communities from Centralia Pennsylvania, which are recovering from an underground coalmine fire - Coalmine... | ecosystem: Environmental > Terrestrial > Soil > Unclassified ...
AGCCATGGTAATTTTTGAGATACCGCGCGGAACGGCCTATGAAGACTCGAGCCGGTTCCGATACGCGCGAGTATCGGAAGAGATGCAGGGACATCCTGATTGCGTGGCCGAAAGCGCCGGGTGACAATGACGCCCATACGCAGGAGGACTTCATGATCAATCGACTCGGCCTTCCCGCAGTGATCTCGCTCGCGGTACTCCTCATGGTCTTCGTCTGGTATGCGGTCTCGAGCGGTGAGCGCGCGCCGGCATCGACGGATGCGGCGCCGGTGATGGTCCCGGCCACAACCGTCACGGATTATCTGCACGCGGTCATCGAAGCGGAACGGACGTTCTATACGGTGCATGTCGTGGAGCGGCTGCAAAAGCGCGGCGCGATCGTGGCGTCCCAGAATTGGCGGACAGCGAATACCCTGCCGCTGCCGGTGCAATTCTTGACGGAAGCCAGCGAACTGGCGACACGCACGGGGAGCCCCGTCCGATACCGGCTCATCAGCCAGTGGGCGATCAATCCAGAGAACCGGCCGGCGACCGATTTCGAGCGTGCGGGATGGGCCGCGGTGCTGAAGGAACCGGAGAAACCCTATGCACGGACCGTCGGGGACGGCAAGGACCGGCGGTTCGAGGCCTTATATGCTGATCGTGCGGTCGCGCAGGCGTGCATCGGCTGCCACAATGCGCATCCGAACTCTCCCAAAAAGGATTTTCGGTTCGGCGACATCATAGGCGCGATGATCATCAGCATCCCGGCGGCGCCGTGAAGTCCCTCGAGCACAGACGGCGATGAAAGAGGTCCAAGCAGACATCGAGATTGCGGCCCCGGCGACCGTGGTCTGGGAGATCCTGACCGACTTCCGGCGCTACCCCGAATGGAATCCGTTCATCCGTTCAATCGTAGGCGAGCTCGGCTTCGGCGAACGCCTGGTCATGACGGTGCAGCCGCCCGGATGCCGGCCCTGGACGTCGCATCCGAAAATTCTGCACGTCGCACCGCATCGTGAGATCCTCATGCAGGAGCGCCTGCTGCTACCCGGCCTATTGGATGCCGAACAGGCGTGGCTCATCGAGCCCAGCGGCGGCATGTTTATACGCGTGAGCCAGCGCAAACGCTTTTCAGGATTGTTGCTGCCGTTGCTGCGGCGATTGCCGGATAAGATCCTCGGCGGCATGGAGGCCATGAACTTTGCGTTGAAAGCGCGCGCCGAATCGGCGGGGCGGCAGGTGGGCTAACGGCTCGGGTTCTGCGACCTCAATCGTTCGACTTCCTTTTCCAGCTCGATCATCCGCAACTCGCGGCCGACCACGGCATCGGCAAATTTCTCCAGCTCGACGATCTTTTCCTGAAGCGCTTCATTGGTGCGCCGTAAATCCGCGGTCCGTTGCTCGACACGCTGCTCGAGATCGTGCTGCACCACGATGAGTGCCTCCTCGGCGCGCTTTCGTTCGGTGAGGTTACGCGTGACCTTGCCGAAGCCGCGGAGTCGGCCGGTGTCGTCTCGCAGCGCCGTGATGACCACGTCGGCCCAAAACCGCGAGCCATCCTTTTTTACACGCCACCCCTGGTCCTCGACACGGCCCTTGGCCTCGGCTTCGCGCAACAGCCGCGCCGGCTTGCCGGCCGCCCGGTCCTCCTCGGGATAGAAAAGGCTGTGTGACTGGCCCATGATCTCGTCATCTTCGTACTGGATGAGAAGCTTCGCGCCGCTGTTCCAGGTGAGGACGGTCCCGTCCGGCGCCAGCGTGCAGATGGCGTAATCGGATACGCCGTCGATGAACAGTTGCAGCAGCTCGCGGCTGTTCTCGAAGGCCGTGCCGGTCTGTTTCTTCTGCGTCACCGCAGCCTCATGATCCTTCACGTCACTATACGTAAAATACACTGACGATGTAATCGGCCTTTGTCCTACACACCCACAAGAAAGTTTGGACTCCAACAATACTGTGTCGGCTGGGAAATAGGGATGGTGTCGGTCGCGTTCCAGCCGGATCCGTCGGGCTCCCCTTAGGCCATTCATCGACAGCATCCCCGCGCGCTATGTCGTACAACGAAGCGTACGAGGCTGAGATGACCGAACGCGAAGCCGCAGCACGACAATACCAATGGATCTGCACCGACTGTTTGCTCTGCGGTCATTCGGTGATCGCGCCGGAGACGACGGAGACGCTGTCGGCGACGGGACGCTTCCGATGTGTCGCCTGCGGTATCGTTGTGGAGAGCGTGCCGCGCGAAGCCGCAATGGTTGGCGGGATGGAACGCCAATGACGCCGAGCGAGCGGTGCGAAGGCGTGATCTATCTCGGGCTGCAAGACATGTTCGACGGCACCGGGGTGCCGCTCTTCTGGGATCCCGAGACCGGGACCTCGTTTGTGGTGCACGAGCGGGAGTCGCTCGCCGAGGCGCTGATCAGGGTCAGCGAGCGCTTTGCGATGCCGGCCGAGCCCACCAAAGTCTGATTTCGCCTGCCTGCGGTTGCCCTTCGGACGGAGTGCGTGTTACGGTAGTGCACTTCAGCGCGTCGAGGCCTGCGCCTGAAGACTCAACTAATCAGGCTTGTCGATGTTGTTTCGGCCGCCCCCCCGCGTTTCGTGCCGCAGACAATATCACTTCATAAGGAGGAACCCAGATGGGTTCAAAGATTTACGTGGGCGGGATGCCGTATTCCACGACCGATGCGGAGTTGAATGAGCTGTTCGCGACGCACGGGACAGTTGAATCGGCGAAGGTAGTGACCGATAAGTTTACGGGGCAGTCGCGCGGCTTCGGCTTCGTGGAAATGTCCAGCGCCGAGGAGGCGCAGAAAGCCATCAGCGCGCTGAACGGCACACAACTGGGCGGCCGGACATTGACGGTCAATGAAGCGCGACCACAGGAACCGCGCATGGGCGGCGGTGGCGGTGGTGGCGGCGCGCGTCGTGGCGGTCCAGGCGGTGGCGGCGGCGGCAATCGCGGCGGAGGCCGCTGGTAAAAGACCGAGCGTCGGGAGCGGGGGCGGCACGTGCCGTCCCCGCTCTCTTTTTAAGCGAGGAGGTGCCCCATGGCTCGTCCGAGCAAGGCGACGGCCGCGAAGCGCGCGCGCGAAGTGGCCAAGCAGGTGAAGCAGCGCGAGAAGGATGCGCGCCGGGAATTTCGGAAACAGCAAAAGGACACGGCCGTGCCGCGGCCGGACAATGGCGAGGATCCGGATCTCGCCGGACTGCGCTGGGGTCCCCAGGAACCGTTGTACCGCTGACCGGCTAGACGCGTTCGCCGCGGCCGCGATCGGACATCAGGTCCTGGTCCGGCCTCACCGGAAATCTACTTGGCGGGTGGCCGCGCACCATCGGGTTTCTTGCCGATCACGTTCATCGCAAGCGCGATCATTGAACCGACATCGGAGACTGAGGCGGGCAGCACTAGGGTGTTGGACGATTTCGCCAGTTCACCGAATTTCGAAATGTAATCTTGTGCGACGCGCAGCTGGACCGCCTCATAGCCTCCCGGCACCTGGATAGAATCGGCCACTTTTCGCGTGCCCTCGGCAGTGGCGGTCGCAATGGCGAGAATCGCCGCCGCGGCGCCATCCGCCTCGTTGATTTGCTGTTGGCGCTTCGCTTCCGAGCGCTTGATGACTTGCTGTTTTTCCCCCTCGGCCTGGTTGATCGCTGCGTCGCGCTCGCCTTCGGAGGTGAGGATCACCGCGCGCTTTTCCCGTTCGGCACGCATCTGTTTCTCCATCGCGGCCAGGATGTCGCGCGGCGGCGTGATATTCTTGATCTCGTACCGCAGCACCTTGACGCCCCACGGCTCCGACGCCTTGTCCAACTCCGTCACCACCTGAACGTTGATGTTCGTGCGCTCCTCGAACGTCTTATCGAGGTCGATCTTGCCGATCTCACTCCGCAACGTGGTCTGCGCGAGCTGCGTGATGGCATAACTGAAATTCGAAATCCCGTAGGAGGCGCGCTGCGGATCGAGGACCTTGAAGTACAGGATCCCATCCACCGTGACCTGGACGTTATCGCGTGTGATGCAGACCTGCTCCGGGATGTCCATGGCCGTCTCTTTCAGCGAATGCTTGTATTGGATCGTGTCCACAAACGGCATCAGGATATGAAAGCCGGCATTCAGCGTCTTGTAATAACGGCCGAGGCGCTCGACGATGTAGGCGCTTTGTTGCGGCACAACGCGCGCCGTCTTCACGATCGTGATGACGACGAGGATCGCCAGCACGAGCGCCGCGAGTCCTCCTCCAGTGAAATCCATGTGGTCCTCCTTCGCCCCTACTCGGCCTTGACCCAGAGCATCAGCCCCTCGACCCGTTCAACGATCGCGCGCTCGCCGCGCGCCAGCGCGCGGGCTCCGGCATTGCGCACGCGCCACGTGGTGCCGCGCAGCTCGCCCTTCCCGGTCCCGTCCGGTCCCGCGTCGGTAAGCATGTGCACACGTTCGCCTACCAGCGTATCCATGTCCTGATGCGTCGCGCCGCGAAGCTTGAATCGGGTCAGCAGCGGACGCCGAAACGCCACGAGCGAAGCGATCGAGAGCACGGAGAAGACGACGCACTGCAGCGTGAAGTCGGCCAGCAGCCCTACACCAGCGAGTACGCCCACCAGGAGCGCCGCGATCCCGAAGAACAAGAGATCGAAGCCGCCGGTCAGGGTCACCTCGCCGGCCAGGAGGACCAACCCGATGACAATCCAGTACCACCAGAGCATGGCGGCAAAAACACTAGTCTCCCAAGGGGTGAAAAGCAAGGGATCGATGGGACGGACGTGAAGGTGCCGAACGGGCTAGCAGTCGGTCATCGACACCAATTTCGTCGGACAGCGGCCGAGCTCCTTCGACCAGAAAATGAAGAAGGAGTGGCCGCCTTCGCGCGGCGTGCCGCCCGGGTCGCGGAAGATGCCGAAGTTGTAACTGTAATTCAATTCGACCTGTGAGCGCCAAGGCGCGCCGCTGATGACGCCGCCGCCGAGCGATGGGAGCTTGTCGATCTGATTCTTGATCGTCCCGTCGGCTTGAAAGCGCGGCCGCTCCACGATCGCATAGTTGGCGCGGATGTACGGATAGACGAAGAACAACGCCTCGTACCGATACATCAGATCGCCAATCCCATACCGGGTCGGAAAGAGCTCGTTGAATGCGACGCCCGGCAGCACCGGCCGCGACAGCGCCTCCCATTCATAACCCGTCGGCCGGCCCGGCAATCGAAATGCGGAGAAGCGATCGAGGTCCTTGCCGATCCCGCCATAGGCGGAGCCAATGAGTCGATGCCTCTCGCTCTTCACGAACGGCACCCCGCCGGCCCCGATCACATAGGCGCTGGCCGCCAGGTATTCCTGCTGCCGCGCCGAGGGCACCGGGTTTCCTAAAGCCGCCCCCGCGGCCGGATCAACACCTATCTGCCCCCAATCCCGCCAGCGCTGACGACGTCCATACAGAATGTCGGCACCGCCGGAGAACCCCCGATGCGGCAACTCCATGAGATTGCGGTCGAGCGTATCGGCGCGCATCTTGAAGCGCACACGATGCTCCAGCGTGTCGTTCGGCGTCTTGAACGTCGGCGCGGTGTCGGAGCTCCGCCGGAACCACAGAAAGCCCGGCTCATACGTCAGCGTCATTTCCATGGCGCTATCCTGATGCCCCGGCGCGAGCGGCGTCCGATAGCCCACGCCGACGCCTCCATAGACCATGTTCCACTGCAGATCCACGGCGCTGATCCGCTGGCCTTCGACGTATTCCGACCGGCCCAGCGGGATGACGATGTTCGTGAATGTCAGGATGGATTCCCAGCCCTCCTTCGATCCCTTCACATACTGGATATCGTTAAAGGCCAGTGAAATGGTCGCGCGCAGCCGTTTCTGCTCCTCCTCCCAGTTATGCCAGATGAACAAGGCGCCGAACGGGAGCGTTTCATAAAAGCTCGGCCCATTGGGAATCCATTGGAGACCGAGATTGGCGGCCACGACGTGATGGCGGTCGCGCGGCGGCACCTCCACTGTCTCTCCAAACAGGGTCGTGCGGTATTGCTGGCCGGCCAGCGCGGGACGCTCCTCGCCTTCATCCGCTCCTGAGAAGGAAGCGGCGAAAGTCAGATGAGCGAGCAGCACTATCCCCAGCACCAGACGCACGGGACAGTCTTCCCATATGGGTATCCAGTTCGCTGTCGGACCGCTGCTGCATCGTCCGTAAGAGAATCGGCTTAGATTGATTCCGGCATGCGCCCTCCGGTTGCAATTCCACGCAGCGTTGCTTCAGCATGCCCATATCAGACAAGGAGGCGGACATGTCTCGCTGCAGAATCCTTATATTCGCCGTCGCGGTCTCCGCGGCAGCGGCGCTCGCGCACGCCGAGTCCTTCGAAGGCGTCGCGCATTTCAAGAACTCTACCGTCGGCCGCAACGCGGACTTCGACTACTTCATCAAGGGCGACAAGGCCCGGATGGAAGTCGAGGGCGAAGGCCATGGCGGCAAGGCCGCCATCATCATCGATCAGGCCGCCCGGAAAATGCTCTGGCTGGTCCCGGCCCAGAAAATGGCGATGGAAATGCCCATGCGCGATGCATCCGAAAGGGTGACGGAGAAGATGAAGGACGCCAATGTCGAGCGCACCGGCAAGACGAAGGCCATCCTCGGCTATCCCACCGAGCAGCTCATCGCGAAGACCGATCAGGGCGACGTCGAGATCTGGGGTGCGAAAGGCATGGGGTTCTTCGCCGGCATGCATGGACGCCCCGGCGCTGAGGTGCCGGCCTGGGCCCGCGATCTGCAGAAACAGGGCTTCTTCCCGCTGCTGATCATCCACCACGACGCGAAAGGCGAGGAGCTCAGCCGCATGGAAGCGACGAAGATCGAGAAGCGCTCGCTCTCGGACGATCTGTTCACCGTCCCGGCGGATTTCAAGAAATTCGATCCCGGGATGATGCGCGGGATGGGCGGGGGGGCCGGTGGACCGGGCGGGTCGCCCGAAGGTCGGGGCGGCGGAGGCTACTGATAGGCGCTTACGCGCCGTGACATTTCTTGTATTTTTTGCCTGACCCGCAGGGGCAGGGATCGTTGCGGCCGACCTTGTCGCTGTCGCGCTGGACCGTTTGCACCGAGACCGGCTCCTCGCCCCGATTGAGCGTGAGCTTCGGCGTGGACTGGCGCGGCATCGGCGGAGGCGGCGCGGTCGTCTGCGTGGGGTCTGAGCGCACCGCCTGCACTTTGAAGAGCCGCTCGAGCGAATCCGACTTGATGATGGCCATCATCGATGCGAACATGTCGTAGCCTTCGCGCTTGTACTCGATCAGCGGATCCTTCTGGCCGTACCCTCGCAATCCGATCCCGTCGCGCAAATGATCCATCCCGAGGAGATGCTCCTTCCAGTGATGATCGATCACCTGTAAGAGCACCATCTTTTCGAGATACCGCATCAGGTCCGCGCCGAGCTCTCGCTCCTTAGCCTGGTAGGCTGCGAAGACACGCTCGCGCAAATCCTCGCGCAGCGCCTCGCGTCCATGCTCCTTCAGGTCCGCGGCCGCGCCCAATTCCAGGCCGAACTGGCCGTTGAGCGCCTCGGTCAGTCCGCCGAAGTCCCACTCCTCCTGGTACTGTTCCGCGGGACAGAAGGTCTCCACGAGCCCGTCCACGACTTCCGTGATCATCTCCCGAACTTCTTCGCTCAGGTCGCTGCCCATCAAGATCGCGCGGCGATGCTGGTAGATCACCTCGCGTTGTTTGTTCATCACGTCGTCGTATTCGAGGAGCTGCTTGCGGATGTCGAAGTTGTGCGCCTCGACCTTCTTTTGCGCGTTTTCGATCGAGCGCGTCACCCAGCGGTGCTCGATCGGGATCCCTTCCTCCATCCCGAGCTTCAGCATCAGCTGCGAGACTCGTTCGCTCGCGAAGATGCGCAGCAGATCGTCCTCGAGCGAGAGATAGAACCGTGATGAGCCCGGATCGCCCTGGCGTCCGGCCCGGCCGCGGAGCTGGTTGTCGATCCGGCGGCTCTCGTGCCGCTCGGTCCCGACGATGTGGAGTCCGCCCAATTCCAGCACCGCCTTTTTGTTCTCCTCGCATTCGGACCTGATCTCCTCGAAGATCTCGGCCTTGCGCGCGTCGGTGAATTGCGCAGTCTCGTCCTGATAGAGAATGCGTTTGAAGAGGAAGTCCGCGTTGCCGCCGAGCAGAATGTCGGTCCCGCGGCCGGCCATGTTCGTCGCGATCGTCACCGCGTCCTTCTGCCCGGCCTGCGCGATGACCTCGGCCTCTTTCTCGTGGTACTTCGCGTTCAGGACGTTGTGCTTGATCCCCTGCCGCTTCAGCATGCCCGAGAGCCGCTCCGATTTTTCGATCGAGATCGTGCCGACCAGGACCGGCTGACCGCGCTGATGGCAGTCCTTGATCTCCTCCACGATCGCGGCGAACTTTTCCTTCTCGGTCCGGTAGACGATATCGGCATGATCCTTCCGGATCATCGGGCGGTTCGGCGGGATCACGTTCACGTCGAGGTTGTAGATTTTCGCGAACTCGCTCGCCTCGGTATCGGCGGTCCCGGTCATGCCGGCGAGCTTCTTGTACATCCGGAAGTAGTTCTGGAACGTGATGGATGCGAGCGTCTGGTTCTCGTTCGCGATCTTGACACCTTCCTTCGCCTCCACCGCCTGGTGCAGGCCGTCGCTCCAGCGGCGCCCGGGCATCAGGCGGCCGGTGAACTCATCGACGATGATCACCTCGCCGTCCTTGACGACATACTCCACGTCGCGCTTGTAGATCGCGTGCGCCTGCAGCGCCTTGACGACGTGATGCACGAGATCCATGTGCGCCATGTCGTATAGATTGTCGACGCCGAGCAGCTTCTCGACGCGGGAGTTCCCCTCTTCCGTCAGCGCCGCGGTCTTCGTCTTTTCTTCGATCGTGTAATCGCGCTCGAGCTTGAGCTGCGGGATGATCGCGTTGATCCGGTAATACAGATCAGTGCGCTCTTCCGTCGGCCCCGAGATGATCAGCGGCGTCCGCGCCTCGTCGATCAGGATGCTGTCCACCTCATCGACGATCGCGAAGTTCATCTCCCGCTGCACGCACTGTGCGAGATCGGTGACAATGAGGTTGTCGCGGAGATAGTCGAAGCCAAACTCGTTATTCGTTCCGTACGTAATGTCGGCGCGATAGGCTTCCTGTCGCGTGCATGGCCGCAGATGCTGCAGGCGCTTGTCGGAGGCCTCGTACTGCGGGTCGAACAGGAACGAGGCATCATGCTGAATCACGCCCACGGAGAGCCCGAGCGCGTGATAGAGCGGTCCCATCCACTGTGCGTCGCGCTTGGCGAGATAATCGTTGACCGTTACGAGATGCGCGCCCTTGCCCGCGAGTGCGTTCAAATAGAGCGGCAACGTGGCGACGAGCGTCTTGCCTTCGCCGGTCTTCATCTCGGCGATCTTGCCAAGATGCAGGACCATTCCGCCGAGTAGTTGCACGTCGAAATGGCGCATGTTCAGGATGCGTCGCGACATCTCGCGGCAGACGGCGAACGCTTCTGGCAGAATGTCGTCGAGACTTTCGCCGGCTTCAAGCCGCTTGCGAAACTCGTCACTTTTCGCGGCGAGCGCCGGCGTCTCCAGCGGTGTCATCCCCGGTTCGAGCGCCGCAATGGCCGCGACCTTCGGTCGCAACGCATTGATCTCTCGATCGTTTTTGCTACCGAAGATAAGGTTAAGTAGTGTGGCGAGCATGCAAAGGATGGCCGATAGCGATGACGCGGTCAGTATACAGGAAATCGAACCGGAATCGAAAGGCCTGCCGCACGACTTGACACGGGAATTTCTCTGCTACTACGATCACTTTGGCATGATCAGGCGTTCCCGACAGTTCATGGCTCTCGGTCTCGCGCTCACGCTCCTGTGGGTGGGTACGGCGGTTGGCGTTCAGCTCTTCGATCACGCCAGCCACCATGCGCAGCATCAGTCCAAGACCCACGCGACGGTCCTGTGTTCATGGCTCTGCGCCGCCGGCCAGGGCGTCGAGGCCGTGTCGCTGCATATCGACTCCACGCCGACATTGCTGACGTTGATCGCGCCGCAACCGGTCGATCGCCATACGCCGCCCGCGCTCAACGCGTTCCAGTCCCGCGGCCCTCCGCCTCTCGCCTAGCTCCGACCCCGGCATGTCCCGTTTGCCGCCGTGAATGAGACGGGACGGCCTTGTCTGCCCTGCACCGCTGACAGAGGACGAAGTGGACGCGCTCAAGGAATTGGTCGATTACGGCATCATCGGACTGCTTATCGTACTCAGCATCTGGGCCTTCGCGGTTGCGATCGAGCGCTGGCGCTTCTATCGCACCGTGGATCCGAAGCAATA
>Ga0070741_10020722_pt1 | contig 10314 bp, 10 predicted proteins | sample Coa_R1_4_FD_66440 | JGI IMG/M metagenome (GOLD analysis project Ga0070741, IMG submission 66440) | Surface soil microbial communities from Centralia Pennsylvania, which are recovering from an underground coalmine fire - Coalmine... | ecosystem: Environmental > Terrestrial > Soil > Unclassified ...
GCTTTGCAGGCGGTCCTCCAGGACGCAACAGCCCGCATCGACTGGGTGCTCAACACCGTCCTGCCCGACGGCACCTCCGAACTGCAGTGGCCAATCCAGGCCGAACAGTGGAGCCCGTCTTCGTGGAAGAAATCCGAATAGCACCGGCCGCGATCGCGTGGGGAGATGTCGACTTGACCGGTACCTGCCGCCGAGTGGGGGGCGGCCCACCCGTAGTTCTCTATCAAACCACCGCCACCAATCCCCGGTGCCCCATCCCTACGCGTAGCGGGGTCCCCGGCGAACTTGTTCGCTGGGGTGCAAGCGGACGGGTGGGAACCAGGACGTCCACCCTGCCACTTCCGAGCCAACAACACTGACCGGGTGAAAACCCGCACGCCCTATCGGCGCGGTCGGGGGAAATACACCGGAATCAGCCGCGGGCCGATAAACTTCGGCCCAATCAACCCCAGCACGCGGTTAATCGAATCCTCCGTGCGCACACCGGAAACATGCGTCGCACGTATCCCCTTCGCAACCATGTTGCAGATCTCATAACGAGTGTTGCCATAGGACAGCGCAAGATGAACCTTGTCGGAACGCACAGAATCTCCAGTCGTGCAGGTGGATGCAGCGTGTGCTCCGGGCTCATCTGGAATTTTGAATGAGAGAAAAGGCGGGCTAGTCCCCAGACTACGCCCTTTTCCTTCCCCGCGCCGCCGAGCCACCCTGAAGCCCCCGCTCGCTCTTGGCCCCGAAGGCAAACAGCCGCATCCGCCGAGCGCCCAAAATCCGCCGCCATCCCCTGTGTGCCACCCGCCCCTTTAGAATCAAGATTTTGCAAAATAGGTCCACCCCTAAACCCTTTGTATCCAAGATTTTGCGCAAAAACCGGGGGAGGGGTACCAATACTCCGCCACTCGCCCCCCCCGCGCGATAATCGAACTGCGACCACGCGAAATCCTCAGAAATCGTCCTTTCCCACAGTTCTTAGTGGACTACAAATGAATGTTCCACGTGGAACAATGCCGCTCCACCTCTCGACAGCGCTACTTTGCATAAGCGTTCTTCTCATAGGCTGACACGATGCCAGCGGCGGGCAGGCGACAGGCATCCGGAGCGTCGGAGAAGTAAAGGCAATCCGGAGATCCATCCTTGAATGACACCGTGACGCGTCCGCTCTGCGTCCCCTGCATACCCGCGTATCTGTACTGCGCCATCACCCGCACCGGATGGCCCAGCGGATCGCGCGACACGATCGGCTCCGTGATGCTGCCGCGCTGGTAGCGATTCATCATCCATCCACGCGCATTCGCCGCAACCAGGTCGTCAAGCAGCCGCGCGAAATCCGTATCCTTCCCGACTGCGTCTGCTGTCGCCGTGGGAGCCGGCACGGACGCGACCGCTCCCGCAAACTTCACCGGCTCCTCGCCATTGGCGAAGCGGACAAGATTGCCCTGGAAGTTTCGCAAACCGACGCTGCCACAGCCGTTCGTCTGGATCACCGTCTGCATCTCGTTGCCTACGGCAACCGCCTGGTCGAGTATCTGCTGCGGCATCGTGAACGGTGTGGCGGCGCGCCCGGATTTTCCAGTCGTCATCCCCAGCATGTTGCGGAGCATGTTCATCTGGGCTTTCGCGCTTACATCTTCCACCGCATCGTAGAGGTGCGGATCGGCGTAGAGGCCGGTGCCGACGGTCTGGGGTACGCAGCTTGGAGTGTCGATAACGTTCCCGTACATGTCGTGTCTGCCGTCGGGACTCGGAATATAGTTGCTGGGGGACCCGGATGGGCACACCTGTTGCATGATCTCCACCTTGTCTGCCGGCAGGAATTCTTTGCACTGCTTCGCAAAGTCCTCCATGTAACCCGAGATAATTTGCATGAACTCCATACCGGCGCGGTCCAGGCGCACCGACGCGAAGTCGCCGGAGTAAATGCGCAGCAGGTCGTCCTCATTATTAAGACCCGCGGCTGAGAACCGCGCCGGCCCCGCAGCTTTTACCGGCGTGGCGGATTTCGCTCGAGGCGCTGATCTCGCTACAGGTTTCCGAGTTTGACTTGCGGCCGGGGCGGCCAGAGACGCAACGAGACCACAGAGGACGAGCGCGCGCATGGCGTACCTCCCGATTGCTGCATGCAACGTCAGGGATGGCCCGGAGAGTGTCCGGATTCTACAGCATGGGCGATACCGTCCGGCAACGTGACCAAGCTCCCGGTCAAAAAAGCCTCTTCATACGCGCAACGCAGAAGCCTGGACGTCCTTCCGTTGCCTTTAGCGGCCCTCAGGGGAAAAGTTATGTCGCCCGAACAACAGCAGGGCTCATCCGTCCATCCGACAAGCTGGAGGTAAATATCTTGTTCAAAAAAACTCTCTCCGCATTCATCCTCTTCGGCGTCTGCTGCGCGCCGCTCGCCGCCATAGCCCAGCAGGACGAGCACCACGACGATAACGCTCGACAGCAGCAGCAGTACGACCGTCATGATGATCGTGGCCAACAGCACCAGTACGTCGAGCACAGAGAATGGAAGCGCGGCTACCACATGAATCACGACGACTGGGACCGCGGTCAACAAGTCGACTACCGCGCCTATCACCTTCAACGCCCGCGCTCAGGCTACGAATGGCGTGAGATTGACGGCCACTATGTTATGGCCAACCGCGATGGTGTCGTTACTACGGTCGTCGTGGCGAGGCATTAGGCGGAAGTCACTGGCGTTGTCGAGCCCGCAGATTGCAGCCGGTCCTTCCGGCACAAAAAGAGCCCCGCGATGCGGGGCTCTTTCACACATCCCAACGAGTCTTACGACAACCGCCGTCTCACGACCCCAGCGAATCCCAGCAGCCCCGTTCCCAGTAGTACCAGGCTGCCCGGCTCCGGCGTCGCCGCCACGTTCCCCACGTCGATCGTGAACGTGTCGCCGCTCGGCAGGTTATACGTGAAGCTCGTCCCGTCAACAAGTCGCAGCGTGCCGAAGTCTCCCGTGAATGTCGCCGATGAGTTGAGCGTCCCGCCTGTGTAGCCCGTCGGAACGAAAAGATCATCCGAGAACGTGTTGATGCCGACAAAATCGCCACTGCCGGTACCGATCTCGCTGGCGGTTCCCCCTCCAAAGTCGGCAGCAGTTCCAGTAATTCCCGTGTATTCGTCATAACTGCCTGAACCGGTCGACAGGAAATACTCCCCTGTGTTCGAAGCCGTGTTCTCGCCGGCAATAAGGTCCACGGTAGAACTCGTGCCGGCGAACGTCAGTCCCGCCAGGTCAAGACTTCCGCTGCCTGTCGCCGTGATCTTGTTCGGCGCGGTCTGTTGAAGGTCCACAGTATAGGAAAAAGCATGGCTCATCGGCGCAAAGCACAAACCGACCACGGCCGCGAAGGAGAAGAGCATCAGGTTATTCGTTTTCAAAACAGGGATCCCCTTTAAGATTGAAGCTACGGAAAAATTGCGGCACGAAATCCAACCCGCCTTAATAACTCGGCAGTCGATTCGTAGGACTAAGCAGACCTATCCGGCAGAAAATCGACCGCAATTTCCCCAGTCAACCCGTGTAGGTAAAACCCGCCCGCGCTGCTGGACAGCAACAAGCACAAGCGTAGACACACCTTCGGCATTGCTCCTATAAATGGAGCTTCCTCTCAATTTCCTTGCTAGCTTTCGATTGAGATAGGCCAAGTCTATTCTTGTGTCGTAACACGTCAAGATGAATGATTTTGCACTACGAGTGGGAACTTAGTTCGCAAATCGAACGCGAACGCGTCGCCTTCAAACCACAGTGTTCGATACGTCTGTACGCGCAGCAGACGAATGGGTGGCAAAACAACTCCGCCTGTCCCCTCCCGCACCATCCTGCTCCAACAACGCCACGATCCACAGCCCATCCGAGCAACGCATCGGCTGAAAATACCGTCATCTATAAAGGGTCCCTTCGTCCAACGATCAAATCCTGCACGCCGCCAATGGAGGCGCTTTTGGATTCAGCCGCTCTCTCGGGGTTCGCGCCTGCTGCTTGCGCCGGGTTTCTACCCGCACAGGACGCCGTTCCCTGCTCGCACGCCGTCGAGTTCTATCAGGATCGCGACGCCTTTCTTGACGGCCTCAGTGACTTCATCCGCTCCGCCATCCAAAGCGGCGGCGCCTGTCTCATCATTGCCACCGAGTCCAACCGCCAGGCGATCGCCCTACGCCTCCGCACTTCCGGTGTCGATCTCCCCCACGCCGTGCAGAACAGTCAGTACCTTCTGCTCGACGCAGAAGCGACCCTCGACCGGTTCATGGTCGACGGCTGGCCCGATTCGCAGCGCTTCTTCGCGACCATCGAGCCCTTTCTCATGCATGCCAAGGCCAGCCTCGGCGCGGACGTCAAATTCCCAGTCGCCTTCGGCGAAATGGTAGCCATTCTGTGCGCCGATGGCCACTTCGATGCCGCCATCCGGCTTGAGCAGCTATGGAACGAGCTCGCCCGCAAGCACTCTTTCGCCCTGCGGTGCGCCTACCCCAGCGACGGCTTCGCCGACGGCACCCGTGGCAAGGATTACCTCGCCCGCATCACCGCAGAACACTCGCACGTCCTCACAGCATAGTGAGCCGCTGCCTCCGGGCCGCAAAAGGCTAAAACGACAGGGCGAGGGGGTTACCCCTGCCGCCGTATCCAGCCCGTCCGTGAGACCATGTGTCTCATGAGCAACTTCATACCGAAACCTGCAACGCCCAAACTGAATGGCCTCGGCCCGAAGGCGCAGCGGCTCGCCGCCCTGCGTGAAAAGGCTGCCCAGGCGAACAGCGAAGCTACGGTGAACAACGGGAGCGCGAACGCGGTGAAGCCCAGGAATTCCTTCGCGGGCAAGAAGACCGCGTTTCAGCGCAAGGCGACCTAACCAGTTCGAAAGAACCGGCCGTGGAATTCATCAAACCTCGCGAAGGGACAGCCGTCTAACCGAAAAAGTCGGAAAACTGCTGAATTCGAAAGTGAGGTCCCATGAACGCTGGAGCTCTCGTAGCCGCTGCCGTGCTCGTCCTTGCCGCACCCGCACAGCAGGGTCCGCCGCCATTGAGCCCGCCGCCACCGCCGCGTGAGACCTTCGTCTCCGCCGCCGAGGTCGTTCTGGACAACGCAGCCGCCATTGACGTGAAGGCCGATAACGATCACTTCAACGGCGCGATGCAGCAACTCAGGCAGTCCAACGACAACCTGAATTCCATGGCCGCGGACGAGGGCGAAAAGAACATCGCCGAGACCATGAAGGACATCATTTTTCAGATCTCCTCGTGCCACATCCAGGCGATCGACGGCACACCCACGGACAAGTGCGAGGCGCAGATCAAGACCGCCGAGAGACAGGCCATGACCACGCTGAAGCGGCACAAGGAAGGCAGCTCCTGGGTGGAAGGACCGCCGGCATAAGGCGTCCCGAGCAGGTGTACTTGCTCGGGATCCCTGATCAGGCTGGCACTAATGGCTGCGGCACCGCCGACGGTTGGAGCGCGAGATATTGATGGACGAAGGCGATGGCCATGCTTCCCTCGCCCACGCCGCTCGATACGCGCTTGATGGACGAGTGGCGCACGTCACCGACACAGAACAGTCCGGGCAGATTCGTCTCCAGCGGATACGGATTGCGCTCCTGCTCCGCCCAGTCCGGCAGATCGCGCCCGGTGCACACATAACCGAGCTCATCGCGCTCCAGCTCAGCCGGAAGCCAGTCTGTCTGAGCGTCGGCTCCGATCATGACGAAGAGGGCATCCGCGCGGCGCGTGCGGGGCTGCTCCTTACCCGTGACCGTGCAGATGGTCTCGAGCGCATGCTGTCCGCCGACCGAAACAACGCGCGTGTACGGCTCGACTTTGATGTTGGGACGCGCGTTGATCTGATCGATGAGGTAGCTCGACATTGTGAGTTTCAGGCCTGCGCCGCGCACCAGCACGGTCACGCTGTTCGCATATCCGGAGAAGTACATGGCCGCCTGACCTGCGGAGTTTCCGCCGCCGACGATGAACACATCCTTGCCAATCACCGACGGCGCTTCCATGCGTGAAGCGCCGTAAAGGACGCCCCGGCCGAGGAAGCGATGGATGTTTTCGGCTTCGAGACGACGCCATTCAACGCCCGTGGCCAGGATGACGGTGCGCGTGCTGACGCGCTTGCCTTCATCGAATTCCACGCACCATCCACCCTCGATCGGCTCGAGATTCTGCACCTCGCGCGTGAGCACAATCTCTGCGCCGAAGTACTCCGCCTGGCGCAGCGCGCGTTCGCTCAGCTCGTCACCGGAGATCCCGCTGGGGAAGCCGAGATAGTTCTCGATGCGCGAGCTGGTTCCGGCCTGGCCTCCAACCGCGCCGCGCTCGATGAGCAGAACCTTCAGTCCTTCGGACGCGCCGTAGACCGCAGCCGCAAGCCCCGCAGGACCGGCGCCCACGACCACCACATCGTAGCCATCACTGCGCGGCTCCGTGCGATAGCCAAGCGCCATGGCCACCTTGCGCACCGTCGGCGGCTGGCCCACGCAGAATGCATGGTCAACGATCACCGAGGGCCCGTTGTGGTCCTTCGGCATGCACGAGGGGATGCGGTCCTGATCGTGTTCGCGGTCCACCCACTCATAGGGAATGCGATTCGCCGCAAGGAAGGAACGGATGTCGCGGCAGTCCGTGTCATACTGCGAACCGACCACGAGCACACGCGACACGGGATAGTCGACCATCCGGTCCTGGATGTAGTTCAACCGGCTGGTCATCGTCTCCATCACGAGCGCCCGGCAGTCCTTGGAGCTGTCGAGCAACTCTTTAAACATCACGCGGTCGATCTTCATCACGCGAGATGGTTCTTTGGCTCGCAGCGACGCAATCGCACTCGAGCCGAGGAGCAGGGGAACCTCGCCAAAGAATTCACCGTTCTTATAATTCTTCACCACCATCTCCCGGCCGCCGAGGATCTTCAACACATCCATCGATCCGGAGATGAGCTGGTAGAACCACGCTTCCTCACCTTCACGAATGAGCCACTCTCCCTCGTTGAGGTGGAGATCAGCCGCGTGGCGCGCGAGACGCTGAAGCTGCGCCTCGGGCAGACATGACATCAAGGGGAACTGCCGGAGCTCTTCGACGTTAAACATGTATCCTCCGTTTTTTTGCAGGGTGCACTGGTTGTCGGAGTTTTTGCCGGCTGTGATTCTGCTCGCTCGGCTGCCGATAAAAAAGGCGTCTCGAAATAGACTACGCCGATTTATGTAGTGGATGTTTGCAGATTTACCTGGCGTTTACGAAAAGGGCCCGAAGCTGCAAGAAACACGTTTGTCTAGAAGAGATGCAGAATGAGCTGATTGGTTAGCAACGCACCGAGGTACGCCGCGCAGGTCATGTACGCAAACTGCAGCGCCGGCCACTTCCAGCTGTTCGTCTCGCGACGTACGACTGCGATGGTTGATGTGCACTGCATCGCGAACGCGAAGAAGACGACCAGTGCGATCGCGCCGCCGATGCCGAGATCGTGATGCAGCGCCTGCTGCAGACTGGCCGCGTGGGTGGAGGGGTCGACACCGTACAGCGTGCCCAGCGTGCCGACGATCACCTCGCGCGCAACGATCGAGCTCAGCAGGCCGATGCCGATCTTCCAGTCGAAGCCAAGCGGATGAATGACCGGAGCGATGAACTGGCCGATGTGACCGATAGCGCTCGAGGAGAGATCCGAGAACTGGCTGCCGCGGACAGGAAGCACGCTGAGCAACCAGACGACAAAGGTGCAGGCGAGGATGATCGTGCCGGCCTTCTTCACGAAGAGTTTGCCACGATCGTAGAGCCGCAGTGTGAGCGAGCGCGGCGTGGGCCAGCGGTACTGCGGAAGCTCCAGCACGAACGGCGCGGACGAGGCCTTCATCACGCGAGAGTTGAGCAGCTTGGCCGTGAAGAGTGCCATGAGGAATCCGAGCGCGTAAAGGCTGAGCATGACTGTGGCGCGCAGACCGACGAGATGGCCGAGGATGTGCCGATCCGGAACGAACGCGGCGATGATCAGCGTGTAGACGGGCAAGCGCGCGGAGCAGGTCATGAACGGCGCGATAAGAATCGTCGCGAGGCGCTCGCGCTTGTTCTCGATAGTGCGCGTGGCCATGATGGCCGGAACAGCGCATGCATACGCAGAGAGCAGTGGAATGAATGCCTTGCCGTTGAGGCCAATGGCGCGCATCACGCGGTCCGCAATGAGCGCCGCCCGTGCAAGATAGCCGGAGTCTTCCAGAATGCCGATGAAGAGGAAGAGCAGAAGGATCTGCGGAAGGAAGACGAGCACCGACTGTACGCCGTTCCAGATGCCTTCCCGCAGCAGAGCGCGGATCCAGTTGTCAGGAAGTAATTGCCCGACGAAGTTGCCGGCGCGCGTGAGCAGATCACCGAGACCATCGGAGAGCGGCTGGCCGATCGAGAAGACGACCTGGAACACCGCGACGACGACGACAAGAAAGATGATGGGACCCCACACGCGATGCAGCAGGATCGAATCGAGGCGGCGCGTCCAGAGTGGCGATTCGGGCTGCTCGAAATGGCTGCGCGTGGAGACCTGGCCGGCCCACTTCCGACACGACGCCGGGCTCTGAATGATGGGCAGGCGCGCAGAACCGGGACGCGTGAGCGCGAACTCGCCGAACTGCTCGAGGAAGTTGCGGATGAGTCCCATGCCGGTTCCCTTTGCCGCACTGATGAGCGCAACGGGGTGGCCGAGTTCGTGGGCGAGCGCGAGCGGGTCGATCCTGCCGCCACGATCCTCGAGCAAGTCCGCCATATTAAGAAGTACGAGCGTGGGCAGGCCGAGCGACAGAATCGGCGCGGCAAGCATGAGCTGCCGGTTAAGGTGCATGCAGTCCAGCACCAGCAGCACAGCGTCGGGCGCGGGTACGCCGGGCATGTTGCCCTTCAGCACGTCGACGGCGACGCGCGCGTCTTCGGAGTAGGTCGCGAGCGAGTAGATGCCGGGCAGGTCAATGAGCGTGAGGTCCGGGCGACCGAAGCTCTTCATCGTGCCGGAGTGGTGTTCGACGGTGACGCCGGGGTAATTGGCGACCTTCTGTCGCATCCCGGTCAGCCGGTTGAAGAGCGTCGATTTGCCGCAGTTGGGCGGCCCGATGAGCGCGATGGTGCGGATGCGGCCGGTGCGCTGCTTGGCGCTCTTCGAGCCGTTCGAGGACGGCTCCGGAGTCGTTACCGGTGGCTCGGCAACCGCGACGTTGGATGTCGGAGTGCAGCAGTCCATTTTCTAGTTCCGGCTCGCCGCTGTTTCCAGCTCTACTGTGATGTGCCGCGCGGTTTCCTTGCGAAGAGCAACCTCAACGCCATCTATCCGGTAGACCGTGGGGTCGCCGGCCGGGGCGCGACGGAGGACTTCTACGTTGGCGCCGGGAAGAAATCCGAGGTGGGCAAGATGGTCGCTGACCTTGTCGGGGAGTTGCAGCGCTTCGAGGATCGCGGATTGTCCAACTCGTAGATCGCTGAGGGCCATGGGTCTACCTCTCCCGACAGATATACGACCATTGCTGTCGTAGATTGAGTATATACCTGCCGGGAGAGTTGTGTCGGGGAGGGAGTATCGTTCGTGACACGACAAGGTGTCGGGGTCGAGGTATTCCGGCCGAGAGGAGCAAAGGTTCTGTATGCTTCAGCATTGGAGGATATAAGACGGTGTTCGAATTATCTCCCAAGCTGACACGACGCCAGTTGCTCGCGGGAGGCGTGAAGATTGCAGGTGGTGCGGCGGCGTTGCAGGTGTCGCCGGGAATCGCGCGGGCGATCAGCACGCTGGCGGGTGCGGACGAAGCGGTTCCCCCGATACGGCTGGGCGATGGATGGGAGTTCTTCAAAGGGCCGCTCGGCGGGCCGTGGGAGGTGTGGCACAGCCAGGAGCTTGCTGTGTTCGAGAAGGTCGCAATGCCGCACTGCTTCAACGCGATGGATGGGTGCGATCCGGATGTCTCGTACTATCGCGGGCAGGGGTGGTATCGCACGCGGATTGAGCCGAAGAATCCGTATGCGAACGGGCGGACGCTGCTGCACTTCCGGGGCGCCGGGCAGGTGACGACGGTCTGGGTCGGCGAAGAGAAGTTGATGGAGCACAAGGGCGGATATGACGAGTTCGTTGTTGACCTGACTGATGCGGTGGCGAAGGTGCCCGCGCAGAAGAAGGGTGTGCCGCTGGCGGTGATGTGCGATAACTCGCGCAGGATGGATACGATTCCGAGCGACTTCTCGGATTTTTCGCTGTACGGCGGGCTGTATCGGCATGTGGAGCTGGTGTATGTGCCTGAACTATCAATCGAGGCGCTGCATGTCACGGTGACGGGCGCG
>Ga0070741_10020723_pt1 | contig 10314 bp, 7 predicted proteins | sample Coa_R1_4_FD_66440 | JGI IMG/M metagenome (GOLD analysis project Ga0070741, IMG submission 66440) | Surface soil microbial communities from Centralia Pennsylvania, which are recovering from an underground coalmine fire - Coalmine... | ecosystem: Environmental > Terrestrial > Soil > Unclassified ...
TCGCGCACGATCCAGAAGGGGCACGACCCGCGCGTGTTCAGCCTGATGGCCTTCGGCGGCGCGGGACCGCTGCACGCCGTCGACGTGGCGCGCTCGCTCGGGATCCCGGAGGTGATCGTGCCGCTCTACCCGGGCCTGACCTCGGCGCTCGGCCTGCTCTCGGCCGACCTCAAGTACGACCGGATCCGCAACGAGTTCATGCTCGACGGCGACGCCGACGCCGACAAGCTGAACGCCGACTTCGAGGCGCTCGACCGCGAAGCGCGCGCGCAGCTCGAGCGCGACGGCGTCCCGCCGGAAGGGGTGACGATCCTCCACGCCGCCGACTGCCGCTACGTCGGCCAGGGCTACGAGCTGCGAGTGCCGATCGCCGCGCAGCATCTCGACGAGCGCGGGCTCGCGACGCTGTGGGAGGATTTCCACCGGCTGCACGAGGACGAGTACGGGCGCCACTTCCCCGGCAACCCGATCGAGCTCGTCAACATTCGCGTCGTCGCGATCGGAGAGATGCCGAAGATCCCCCGGTTGAGCGGCCGCCGTGACGGCAGCGTCGACGAGGCCCGGCTCGGCGAGCAGGAGATCCACTACGAGACCGAGTCGGGCTTCGCCAGCGAGCGGGCTGCGCTCTACGAGCGGGTGCTCCTGCCGGTCGGCGCCGAGATCGAAGGGCCCGCGCTGCTGCTCCAGGTCGACTCGACGACAGTGCTGCCGCCGGGCGCCTCGGCGAGCGTGCTCGAGACCGGCGACCTGCTGATCACCCTCTGAGGGAGCGAAGGAGCGAATGACGACGACCACGGCACCTCAGCTCGACGTGATCGAGTTCCCGGCCGCCGCCGACGGCCTCCCGGCCCGCCGCAGCGTCGATCCCGTCACCGCGCGCGTGATCGCCGGCGCGCTCGACGGGATCGCGCTCGAGATGGGACACAAGCTCGCGCGGATGTCGTACTCGTCGATCATCCGCGAGTCGGAGGACTTCGGCGCGGCGCTGCTCGACGTGCACGGCCGGCAGATCTGCGAGTGCGCGCTGTCGACGCCGCTCCAGCTCGGCCCGATGCCCGGCTACATGCGCGGCATCTTCCAGCTCTTCGACGAGCGCGGCGAGACGTTCGAGGAAGGCGACGTCGTACTCCACAACTCGCCTTACCACGGCGCCTCCCACGAGCCCGACGTCGGCTTCTGCGTGCCGATCTTCTGGCAGGGCGAGCTCGTCGGCTTCAGCATGACGACCGCGCACCACCTCGATCTCGGCGCGATGACTCCAGGCTCCTGCGGGATCGTCGACGCGGTCGACGCCTACGCGGAGGGGCTCCAGTTCAAGGCGATCAAGGTCTACTCGCGCGGCGTGCGCAACGAGCCGGTGTGGCAGCTGCTCCGCGACAACGTGCGCGCCGCGGACATGGTGGTCGGCGACTTCGAGGCGCAGGTCGCCGCCTGCCGGATCGGCGCCGAGCGGTACGTCGAGCTGCTCGAGAGATACGGCCGCGAGACGGTCGAGGCCGCGACCGAGGAGCTGATGGACTACTCGGAGCGGATGATGCGCCAGGAGATCGCCGCGCTGCCCGACGGCGTCTACAGCGCCGAGGGCTACATCGACGGCTTCGAGGACGATCCCGACCCGGCGAAGCGCGACCTGAAGATCAAGGTGACGGTCACCGTCGAGGGCGACACGCTCACGGTCGACCTCAGCGGCACCGCGCCGCAGATCCCCGACAAGGCGATCAACATGCCGTTCGTCGGCACCGTCGACGTCTCGGTCTACGTGACGCTGCGGTCGATCCTGCTCGACTCCGCGACGCACGAGTACGTGCCGCAGAACTCGGGGCTGATCCGCCCGATCCGCGTCGTCGCCGAGCGCGGCTCGCTGGCGAACCCGACCTTCCCGTGCTCGACGATCGCACGCTTCTGCCCGGGCAACATCGTCGCCGACACGCTGATGCGCGCGCTCGCGCCGGTCTGCCCAGACAAGGTCTGCGCCGGCGTCGGCAACATGAAGGTGCTGGCCTACTCGGGCGTCGTCGACGGCGGCTACTGGGTGTACATGGACATCACCGAGGGCGCCTACGGCGGCCGGCTCGGGATGGACGGCATCGACGCAATCGACGTCCTCTACGCCAACACGCGCAACAACCCGATCGAGGACATCGAGGCGCACTTCCCGCTGCGGGTAGCCCGGTACGAGCTGCGCACCGACAAGAGCGGCCCGGGCAAGTGGCGCGGCGGCATGGGCTCGATCCGCGACATCGAGTTCGTCGCGCCGACGCACATGAGCCTCGAGGGCGACGGCAACCGGCACCCGCCGAAGGGGGCGTTCGGCGGAGGCGACGGAACGCCCGGAGCCGTCACCTACCGGCATGCAGGCTCCGACGAGGAGGAGTACCTGCCGTCGAAGTTCCAGTCACGCTGGGGCCAGCCTGGCGACGTGCTACGCACGATCAGCCCTTGCGGCGCCGGTTTCGGAGACCCGCTCGAGCGCGACCCGGCGCGCGTCCTCGACGACGTCCTCGACGAGCACGTGAGCGTCGAGTCGGCCCGCGAGCAGTACGGAGTGGTGATCGACGGCACAGCCGTCAACGAGGAGGAGACACAACGGCTTCGGGCGCAACTGAGGGCCGGCCGAGCCGACGACGACGAAAGGAAGGCATAGGTGCCACAGACGAGATTGACCCGCCGCGTCGCCGGCATCGCGGGGGTGATCGCGGTGGGAGCGGCCGCCCTCGTCGCGGCGACGGCGTCTGGCGGAACCGCCAGCCGCGCCGCCGACATCGCGGGCGCGAAGGCGCTGCTCGCGAAGTACTCGAAGCAGCCGAAGTTCGTCCCGCCGGGGCCCGCGTTCGACGCGAAGTCGGCGATGGCGGGGAAGAAGATCATGAGCATCCCGATCTCGAGCCAGATCCCGATCACGCAGGTGCTCGAGGCGAGCGAGGCGGCACAAGCCAAGCGGCTCGGCTTCACCTTCACGCACTGGCAGAACCAGGGCAAGAGCGACCAGTGGGTCCAGGGATTCAACACCGCGATCGCGCAGAAGTACGACGCGATCGAGCTGATCGCGATCGACCCCGGCATCGTCAAGCCGCAGATCGAGAAGGCACGCAAGGCAGGCATCCCGGTGATCGAGAGCCACCTCGCCGGCTTCGGCTGGAAGGTGCCCTCGAACATCGCGGGCTCGGTGCGGTTGCCGTACTACGACGTCGGCCGCATCCTCGCAGCGTGGTCGATCGTGCAGACGAAGGGCGAGGCCAATGCGCTCGCGATCGTCGCGAAGGATCTCGCGTCCACGGCGGACGTGATCAAGGGCATGCAGACCGAGTACAAGGCGCATTGCCCGTCGTGCAAGCTCCAGATCGCGAACGTGCCGACCGTGCAGTGGGCGACCGGCGTCCAGAACGAGGTCCAGTCGGGCATCCAGCGGAACCCGAGCCTTAACTACCTGATCCCGATCTACGACGCGATGACGCAGTTCGCGCTCGCCGGCGTGCGCGCCGCCGGCAAGGCCGGCAAGATCCAGATGGACACGTTCAACGGAACGCCGTTCGCGCTCGACCTCGTTCGCAAGGGCGACGTGCAGATGAACCTCGGCGAGAACGAGGACTGGATCGCGCGGGCGATGCTCGACGCCGGCATGCGCGCGGCGACCGGGCGCAAGGTCCCGGCGGACGACTACAAGGCGGCGCCGCTCTACATCTTCACGAAAGCGAACGTCGCGAAGGCGGGGTCGCCGCCGAGCCCGTCGAAGGGCTACGGCAATGCCTACGAGACCGGATTCGACAAGCTCTGGGGGCTCAAGTGAACCGATTCGGAGATCACCGCCGGCGGCGCGCCGCGGTCGTCGCCGGCACGATCCTCGCCACGGCGATCGCGGCGACCGCGGCCACGGGCGCGAGCGGCGGCTCGAGCGCGTCGCCGGGCGTCGCCTACGCGCAGAAGCAGATCGCGCTCTTCAAACGCGTGCCGCAGTTCGCCGCGCCCGGCGCGCCGTTCGACGCGCGGGCGGCGACGAAAGGGAAGACGATCTGGAGCATCCCCTCGACGAGCGCGGTTCCGTTCGTCGCGAACATCCAGCGGTTCGAGAAGAAGATCGCCTCGCAGGTCGGCGTCAGCTTCACCACGTGGCCGAACCAGGGGCAACCGGCGCAATGGGTGCAGGGCGTGCAGCAGGCGATCGCCCGCGGCGCGAGCGTGATCGACCTGCTCGCCGGGATCAACCCGGCGGCGGTGCAGGCGCAGATCCAGGCGGCGCTGAAGAAGAAGATCCCGGTGTCGGTGTCGCACCTCTACGACCCGCGGCAGGCGTCGCCCGTGAAGGGCATCGCCCGCGTCGACATCCACTACGAGCAGGCGGGCAGGTTGCTCGCCGACTGGGCGATCTGGAAGACGAACGGCAACGCGCACGCGCTCGTCGTCACGGTGAACGAGGTCCCCTCGACCGACCCGATGGTGCACGGGATCAAGGACGAGTTCGCGAAGCACTGCGGCTCCGGCTGCTCGCTGAAGTTCACCAACGTGACGATTGCGGAGGCCGCGCAGCGGATCCAGCCGCAGACGCAGACGGCGCTCGTCGCCGATCCGAAGATCAACTACGTGCTCGCGCTCTACGATAGCGTCGAGGTGCCGTCGGTCGTCGCGGCGATCCGCGCCGCTCACGCAGACGACCGCGTGAAGGTCGCGACGTTCAACGGGACGCCGTCGATCTTCAAGATGATCAAGGACGGCGACATCGTGCAGATGGACGTCGGCGAGGACATCAACTGGATCGCGCACGCCGTGCTCGACCAGGACATGCGGCTCGCCGCCGGGCTCAAGCCGGTGAGCGACCCCAAGGTCGGCATCCGCGTGATCGACGACTCGAACGTCGGCCAGACGGGCAACCCGCCGAAGGACGCGAAGGGCTACGGCAGCTCCTACGTCGCCGGCTACGCAAAGCTCTGGAAGCTGAACGGCTGAACGACGAGCCGGTGATCGACGGCGACGGGTCGACGGACGCGGCGACGGCCGCGCCGTCGCCCGCCGCCGAGCCGGCGCTCGTCGAGCTCCGCAACCTCTCGAAGACGTTCGGCCGCACGACCGTGCTGAAGGGAGTCTCGCTGGAGGTCCGCCCGCGCGAGATCCACGGGTTGCTCGGCCAGAACGGGTCGGGCAAGTCGACGCTGATCAAGATCCTCGCCGGCTTCCACGAGCCCGACGAGGGCGGCGAGCTGCGGATCCGCGGCGAGCCCGTGCGACTGCCGCTGCGCCCGGGCCAGTTCCGCGCGCTCGGCATCAGCTTCGTCCACCAGGATCTCGCGCTGATCCCAACGCTCAGCGTCGCGGAGAACCTCGCCGTCGGTCGGCTCGCCCGGTCCGAGCGCCGCGTCGTCCGGCTGAGCGGGGAACGGCGGCGCGCCCGGGCGGTCTTCGAGCGCTACGGGATCGACATCGACCCGCGCGCACAGGTCGCCCGGCTGAGCTCGACCGACCGCGCGCTGCTCGCGATCGTCCGCGCGGTCGAGGAGCTGCGCGAGACGGCGGTCGCGCGCGCCGGGGCGAACGTCCCCGAGGACGACGCCGGCGGAGCGCCGACGCTGCTCGTGCTCGACGAGCCGACGGCGTTCCTCCCGCGCACCGGCGTCGAGCTCCTGTTCGGCCTCGTGCGCTCGATCGCGGCGCGCGGCGCGGGCGTCCTCTTCGTGACGCACGACCTCGACGAGGCGCTCGAGCTGACCGACCGGACGACCGTGCTCTTCAACGGGGCGGTCGCGGGCACCGTCGGCACGCGGTCGACGAGTCACCGGCAGCTCGTCGAGCTGATCGTCGGTCGGCGGCTGGAGCTCCTGGAGCCCGAGCCGGAGCGGCAGCGCCACGACCAGCCGGCGGTGTCGCTGCAGCACGTCAGCGACCAGGTGCTCCAGGACGTGTCGTTCGACGTGCACCGCGGAGAGATCGTCGGCGTCGCGAGCATCGTCGGCGCGGGCTCGGAGGAGATCCCGTACGCGATCTTCGGCGCCAGCCCGTCGGCAACCGGGACGGTCGTCGTCGACGGACGGGCCTACGACGTCGCGCGGCTGACGCCGGCGCGGGCGATCGAGGCGGGAATGGCGCTGATCCCTGCCGAGCGGGCGCGCGACGGCAGCATCGGCACGCTCTCCGTGGCGGACAACGTGACGATGCTCACCCTCGACGACTACGAGCGGGCGGGGTTCCTCCGCCGCCGCGGGCTCGTGCGCGGCGCGGCGCGCCTCGGCGAGCGCTTCGACGTGCGGCCGAACGACCCGCGCATGCCGTACACCTCGCTGAGCGGCGGCAACCAGCAGAAGGTCGTGCTCGCGAAGTGGTTCGAGACGCGCCCGTCGTTCCTGCTGCTGCACGAGCCGACGCAGGGCGTCGACGTCGGCGCGCGGCACCAGATCTACCAGCTGATCCGCGACGCCGCCGCCGCCGGCACCGCCGTCCTCTGCGCGAGCACCGACTACGAGCAGCTCGCGCTCCTCTGCGACCGCGTGCTGGTGCTCGCCCGCGGGCGTCTGTTCCGCGAGCTGACGGGCACGCAGCTGACGAAGGAGCGGATCACAGCCGAGTGCCTCGCGGCGCTGACGGGGAGCTCGCTCGAGCAGGCCCGGGAGCCGGCATGACGGACGACGCGGCGGCCGCCCGCTCGCCGGGCGCGCGCGGGCCGAGGCGGCTCCGCGACGCGTTCCCGGCTTCGGAGCTCGATCCCGGACGGCTGCTCGAGCGCTTCGGACTCCTGATCGCGTGGGGGATCGTCGTCGCCGTCTTCGGCGCGCTCCGGCCCGACACGTTCCTGACGACGGCCAACTTCTCGACGATCTTCGGCTCGCAGGCGGTGCTCGTGCTGCTGACGCTCGGGCTGCTGATCCCGCTCACGGCCGGCGACTACGACCTCTCGATCGCCGGCGTGCTCTCGCTCTCGGCGATGATCCTCGCCGTCCTGAACGCGCAGGACGGCTGGTCGATCGGCCCGGCGATCGTCGTCGCGCTGGCCGCCGGCGCGGGGGTCGGCGCGGTCAACGGCCTGTTCGTGATCGTGTTCGGCGTCGACTCGTTCATCGTCACGCTCGGCACGGGCACCGTGATGCAAGGGCTCGTGCTCTGGATCAGCCACTCGAACACGATCACCGGCGTCTCGAGCTCGCTCGTCAACGCCGTCTTCGGCATCGACTTCCTGAGCATCCCGCTGGCGTTCTACTACGGCCTCGGCCTGTGCGTCGTGCTGTGGCTCGTGCTCGAGTACACCGCGCTCGGGCGGCGGCTCCTGTTCGTCGGCCGCGGCCGCCGGGTCGCGCGCCTCTCGGGGCTGAACGTGAGCCGGCTGCGCTGGGGCGCGCTGATCGCGGGCGGCCTCGTGAGCGCCGGCGCCGGCGTCGTCTACGCCGGCACCACCGGCGGCGCCGACCCGACCTCCGGCGGCTCGTTCCTGCTGCCGGCGTTCGCGGCCGCGTTCCTCGGCGCGACCACGATCGTGCCCGGCCGGTTCAACCCGTGGGGAACGCTCGCGGCCGTCTACTTCCTGGTCACGGGGATCACCGGCCTGACGATCCTCGGCGCGGAGTCGTACGTGCAGCAGCTCTTCTACGGCGGCGCGCTCGTCTTCGCGGTCGCCCTCTCCCAGATCACCCGGCGTCGCGAGCTGCGCGACGCCGACGCCGCGTAGATGAGCGTCTGGTCGGCTCCCGCCTACGACGGGCACGAGCTCGTCGTCCACCACCGCGACGAGGCCTCGGGCCTGTCGGCGATCGTCGCGATCCACGCCCGGCGCGACGGCCGCGGCTGCGGCGGCTGCCGGATGCGCGCCTACGCGACCGAGGACGAGGCGCTGCACGACGTCCTCCGGCTGTCGCGCGCGATGAGCTACAAGGCCGCGCTCGCGGACGTCGACGCCGGCGGCGCGAAGTCCGTGATCATCGGCGACCCGCGCCGGGACAAGACGGAGGAGCTGCTGCTCGCCATGGGCCGCCTGATCGAGTCCTTCGGGGGCGCCTACATCTCCGCGCCGGACGTCGGCATCGGCGTCGACGACCTGCGCGTGTTCCGGCGGGAGAGCCGGTGGGTCTGCGGCGCCGACGAGGTCGCCGGGCCGAGCGCGCCCTACACGGCGCTCGGCGTCTTCGAGGGCATGCGCGCGGCCGTCCGCCACCGCCTCGGCCGCGACGGCTTCGAGGACCTGACCGTCGCGATCCAGGGTGTCGGCAGCGTCGGGCGCGAGCTGGCGCGGCTGCTCGCGGACGCCGGCGCGCGGCTCGTCGTCGCGGACGTCGAGGAGGCCGCGGTCCGCGAGGTGGCGGCCGCGCACGGCGCCGAGACGGCGTCGGTCCGCGAGATCCTCTTCGCCGAGGCCGACGTCGTCTCGCCGAACGCGCTCGGCGCGGTCCTGGACGACGAGTCGATCCCGCGGATCCGGGCGCCGATCGTCTGCGGCGCGGCCAACAACCAGCTCGCCGAGGACCGCCACGGCGTCCTGCTCCACGAGCGCGGGATCACCTTCTGCCCCGACTACGTCGTCAGCGCCGGCGGCCTGATCGCCGGTATGGAGGAGCTCCGCGGCTTCGACCCGGCCGCCGCGCGGGCGCGCGTCAGCCGGATCGGCGAGACGACGGCCGCGGTGCTCGAAGCCGCGGCAGCCGGGGGGATCCCCGAGAGCGAGGCGGCGGACCGGCTGGCGCGCGAGCGGATCGCGGGCTGGCGTCGCGCCGCCGGCGGGTGAGCACCGGCGGCGGCCGGGCGGCCGGCCTCGCGGCACGGCACACGCGGCTCGCGGCCGCGGCCGCCGGCGCCGGCCTCTCGGCCGTCGTCGGGGCGGGCTCGGGGCTGCTCAAGCACCACGGCTTCCTCGACTGGCTCGTCGGCGTCGCGCCGCCGCTCCGGCCAATGTACGCGCTGCTCGGCCCCGACGCCGAGGTGACGGCAGTCGTCGCCAGCGAGGCGGACGCCGAGCTCGTCCGCCGGCGAGCGCCCGGAGCCTCCCCGCACGTCGCCGCCGGAGGCGGCGCCGCGCTCGCCGCGGCGGCGGGGTCGCTCGCGGCCGCACGCGCGCCGAGGTGGAGCCGGGTCGGCGTCGTCTCGCTCGGAGCTCTGCCGGGCGACGAGCGGGCGGCGCTCGCCGACCGCCTCCCCCACGCGGAGCTGGTCGACGCGACGGCGCTCGTCGCGGCCGAGAAGGCGGTCAAGGACCCGGACGAGCTCGACGAGCTCCGTTGTGCGGCCGCCGTGGCGGACGAGGCGTTCGAGCGCCTCCTCGAGAGCGCGCGACCGGGGACGACGGAGGCGGAGGTCGCCGCCGAGGCGACGGCGGCCGCGATCCGCCTCGGCGCGCGCCAGGCCGTCGTCTTCGTAGGCGGCGGGCTGCACCCCGGCCTCCCGCCCTCGAGGACGCCGCTCCCGGAGGATTCCCCCGTGACGGTGTACGTCGAGGTCTGCGGCGAGAACGGCTACTGGGTGGAGGCGATCGGCGTGCTCTGGCTCGGGCGCCGGCCCGGGCGACCGCGGCTCGGCCGGCCCGTCTCGACGGCGGAGGCGGCGCTCGCCGCGGGCGAGCGCGCCCTCGGCAGCGGCGCGACCGGCGGCGACGTCGCCGAGGCGATGACCGCGGTCGCGGCGGCCGGCGGGGCTGCGATCGGGACGAGCCACAGCCTCGGCCACGGCGTCGGCGCCGGCGACGACGACCTCCCTGCGATCCGCGTCGGCGGACGCGGCAGGATCTCGCCGGGGATGGTCGTCGTTCTGCACCCGAACGTGGTCGACGCCGAGGCCGGCGTCAGCGTGACCGTCGGCGGCACGTACGTCGTCGGAGAAGGCCGTCCCGAGCGGCTGTCGCGCCTGCCGCTCGTGGCCGAGAGGACCTGAACGAAGGAGGCGAGCGAGTGGCGACGGACGCGTACCCCCGCGACATGATCGGCTACGGCCGGTCGCTGCCCGACCCGCAGTGGCCGGGCGGCGCCCGCATCGCGGTGCTGCTGACGATCAACTACGAGGCGGGCGGCGAGATGAGCATTCTCCACGGCGACGCCGCCTCCGAGGGAGCGCTCTCGGACACGCCCTTCCCGTCGTACCCCGGCGAGCGCAGCATCCTCGTCGAGTCGAGCTACGAGTTCGGCAGCCGGCGCGGCATCTGGCGCCTGCTCGAGATCGTCGAGGAGCGCCGGGTGCCGGTCAGCCTGTTCGCGGTCGTGATGGCGCTCGAGCGCAACCCCGAGGTCGCGCGCGCCTGCGTGGAGGCCGGGCACGAGATCGTCGCGCACGGCTACCGCTGGATCGACTACCGCACGATGCCCGAGGACGAGGAGCGCGCGCTGATGCGGCGGGCGATCGAGGGCATCGAGCGCC
>Ga0070741_10020724_pt1 | contig 10313 bp, 10 predicted proteins | sample Coa_R1_4_FD_66440 | JGI IMG/M metagenome (GOLD analysis project Ga0070741, IMG submission 66440) | Surface soil microbial communities from Centralia Pennsylvania, which are recovering from an underground coalmine fire - Coalmine... | ecosystem: Environmental > Terrestrial > Soil > Unclassified ...
GGTACAACCGCGGCTGGAGCATGCTCGAAGCGCTCTACCAGCGCCAGGGGCAGGAGGGATCCGGCTGGATCACGAAGGACGTGATCGCGGCAGCCGCCCGGGAGGCGGGTCTGTCGCCGGCGAAGGTCGAGGCCGCGATGAACACGCCCGCGGTCACGAGCCAGTGGCGGGACGCGCAGCAGACGGCCCAGCAGTGGGGGGTGGCGGGAACGCCGACGTTCGTCCTGCTGAAGCAGCTCGGCACGCCCACGCAGGTCAACCCCGCGTCGCTCGAGCCGGCCGACTTCACCTCGGCGCTGCAAGCCGCGCTGCAGTGAGGCTGCGCGCTGCGATCGCCGCGGCGTGCCTCGTCGGCGCCGGCATCGCCGCGTACCTCACCTACGTCCACTACGCGCACGTCGCGCCGATCTGCACGACCGGCGGCTGCGAGAAGGTGCAGCGCTCGAAGTACGCGGAGCTGGCCGGCGTCCCGGTCGCCGTCCTCGGCCTGGGCGCCTACGCGGCGCTGATCGTGACCACGCTTCGCCGGGGGGTCGCCTACGCGTTCGCCTCCGTGCTCGTCGCGCTCGTCGGGGTGGCGTTCAGCGGCTACCTGCTCTGGGCCCAGCTGGGCCCGATCGGCGCCGTCTGCCAGTGGTGCCTCGGGAACGATCTCACGATCACGGTCGTTGCAGCGTTGACGATCGTGAGGATGCTGACCGAGACCGACGCCGACACTGCATGAGCCGTCGCGGCGCGCTGCTCTTCGCCGCCATGTGCGTGATCTGGGGTGTGCCGTACCTCATGATCCGCGTCGCCGTGCGCGAGCTCGCGCCGGAGACGCTCGTCTTCCTGCGCACGGGCATCGGCGCCGCGCTGCTGCTGCCGTTCGCGGCGGCGCGCGGCGACCTGCGCCCGCTGCTCCGGCACTGGTGGCCGCTGCTCGCCTACAGCGTGATCGAGGTCGCGATCCCGTGGGTGCTGCTCGCGCGCGCCGAGACGCGGCTCACGAGCTCGCTCACCGGCCTGCTCGTCGCGGCGGTGCCGCTCGTCGGCGCCGTCGTCGTCACGCTCACCGGGAAGCGCGAGCGGCAGGGCGCGAGGCGCTGGCTCGGGCTGCTCGTCGGGCTGGGGGGCGTGACGGCGCTCGTCGGGCTCGACGTGGGGCAGGTCAGCGCCCTGCCGGTCGCTGAGGTGCTCGCGGTCGCCGTCTGCTACGCGCTCGGCCCGATCATCCTCTCGCGCCGGATGGCCGGCGTGCCCGCGCTCGGCATCGTCGCTGCGTCGCTCGTCATCTCAGCCGTCATCTACGCGCCGTTCGCGGCGGTGCGCTGGCCGGCGTCGATGCCCAGCTCGCACGTGGTCGAGTCGGTGCTCGGGCTCGCCGCTTTGTGCACGGCGTTCGCCTTCCTCGTCTTCTTCGCGCTGATCCGCGAGGTCGGCCCGGTGCGGGCGACCGTGATCACGTACGTCAACCCCGCGGTCGCGGCCGTCCTCGGCGTCGCGGTCCTCGGCGAGCACCTCACGGGCGGGATGCTTGCCGGCTTCGCCCTGATCCTGGCGGGGAGCGTGCTCGCCACCGGGCGCGGCCCCGAGCCGGTCGCCGAACCGGAGGCCTCTACACTGCCGGCGTGAGCCGCACGGCCCTCGTCGAGAGCCTCATCGAGCGGTTCCCGCGGATCCCGCGGGAGGCCGTGCTGAAGGAAGACCTGCTCCGGACGGGGATCGCGTTCGACGACGCCGCGCTCACCGACAACCTCGACGGCGAGGTGAAGCCGAAGTCGTACTTCATCTTCTCGTTCGACCAGAAGCCGCTGCGCGAGCTCGGCGAGGCCGCGACGCGGCGGCCGCCCGAGGAGGTCGCGCTCACCGGCGGCCCCTACGAGCTGCGCCGCACGATCGTCTCCGTGCGCGTGAACCCCGACTCGCCGTACCGGGCGGCGCGTGACGAGGCGGGCGTGCTCGTGCTCGAGCTGGACGGCCGCCACCTCGCCGACGTGGGCCTGCCGCCGATGCCCGAGTACTACCGCCACCCGCTCTCGAACGGCAAGACGGTGATGGAGACCGCGCCGACGATCCAGTGGGGCTACCTCGTCTACCTCACGGTGCTGCGGCTCTGCCAGTACTTCGGCGCCAAGGAGGAGTGCCGGTTCTGCGACATCAACCACAACTGGCGCCAGCACAAGGCGGCGGGCCGGCCCTACACCGGCGTGAAGCCGGTCGAGGACGTGCTCGAGGCGCTCGAGCTGATCGACCGCTACGACATCGACCGGACGAGCCGCGCGTACACGCTCACCGGCGGCTCCGTCACCTCGAAGGTCGACGGGCTCGCCGAGGCCGACTTCTACGGCCGCTACGCCGAGGCGATCGAGGCGCGCTTCCCCGGCCGCTGGCTCGGCAAGGTCGTGGCGCAGGCGCTGCCGCGGGCGGAGGTGCAGCGCTACCACGACTACGGCATCCGCATCTACCACCCGAACTACGAGGTGTGGGACGAGCGGCTCTTCTCGATCATCTGCCCCGGCAAGGAGCGCTACGTCGGCCGCTCCGAGTGGCACAGGAGGATCCTCGACGCGGCCGAGGTGTTCGGGCCGAGGTACGTCATCCCCAACTTCGTCGCCGGCGTCGAGATGGCGAAGCCGTTCGGCTTCGACGACGTCGAGGCCGCGATCGCCTCGACGACCGAAGGGCTCGACTACTTCATGAGCCGCGGCATCACGCCGCGTTTCACGACGTGGTGCCCGGAGCCGGCGACTCCGCTCGGCCGCGACAACCCCGAGGGCGCGCCGCTCGAGTACCACATCCGCCTGCTCGAGGCCTACCGCGAGACGCTCGAGCGCCACGGCCTGCAGCCGCCGCCCGGGTACGGCCCTCCGGGCGCCGGCAACGCGGTGTTCTCGGTCAGCTCGTTCATGGACACGCTCGCCCCCGAGCCCCTCGCCGCGGCATGAGCGGGCGCATCGACGTCGCCGAGGCGCGCCGGCTGTGGCTGGAGGCCTCCGACGACGAGCTGAAGGCGCGCGCGCAGGAGGTGCGCGGCCGCTTCCACGAGCCCGACCGCGCGACCTACATGGTGATGCGCATCATCAACTACACGAACGTCTGCGTCGCGCAGTGCGACTACTGCGCGTTCTACGTGCTGCCCGGGAAGGACGGCGGCTACGTGCTGTCCCGCGACGCGGTGTTCGCGAAGATCGACGAGCTGCTCGACGCCGGCGGCGACCTCGTCGGCTTCAACGGCGGCTTCAACCCGAAGCTGCCGCTCGACTACTACTGCGACCTGTTTTCGGCGGTGCGCGAGCGCTACGGCGACCGGGTCGAGTTCTACGCGCTGACGATCGCGGAGTTCCTGTACCTGGCCGACCGCGCCGGCCTGACGCACGCGGAGGCCGCGGTGCGGCTGCGGGACGCGGGCGTCCACTGGGTGACGGGCGGCGGCAGCGAGATCCTCACCGAGGACTTCCGCAAGCGCCACGCGAAGTTCAAGTACCTCGTCAGCGACTACTTCGCCGCCCAGCGCGCGATCGTCGAGAGCGGCATGCGCACGACGGCGACGATGGTGATCGGCTTCGACGAGACGCTCGACGAGCGTCTCGAGCACCTTCAGCGGACGCGCGACTTCCAGGACGCCTGCCTCCGCGACGGCTACGACGGGCTCTTCTCGTTCCTCTGCTGGACGTACAAGCCGTACGGCACCGCGTTCGGAGGCACCGAGATCCCGCCGCGGGAGTACTGGCGGCACATCGCGCTCTCGCGGATCTTCCTCGACAACGTGCGGCACGTGCGCACGTCGGTGCTGACGCTGAACGAGGACGCGTTCCGGGCGCTCGAGTTCGGCGCCGACGACTTCGACCTGCCGATCGAGGACGAGGTGACCGAGAAGGCCGGCGCGCGTATCGACCTCGACCTCGAGCGCCTGCTCGAGGTGCCGCGGAGCCTCGGCTACCGCGTCGACTACCGGCGCGCCGAGCGCCCCGCCGCGACCGCCGCCTGACCGTAGGAGACGCCGCCGTCGTTCGGCGGCACGAGCCGGTGGGCGAGCACGCGGAACCCGGCCTCCTCGAGCCGCTCTGTCGTCGAGCGCAGCAGACGCAGGTTCTGGAACGTGCCGCCCGACAGCGCCACCGTGCGGGGCTCGGCGGCGGCCGCGCAGGCGGCGGCCGCGGCGGCCGCGACCGTCTCGTGGAAGATCGCCGCCAGCTCGGCGCGGTCGCGGCCGGCCGCGAGGTCGTCGAAGACCCGGGCGACGAGCCCGGCAGCGTCGCCGAAGCGCCACGGCCACGGCTCCGCATGCGTGTCGCCGGCGAGCTGCTCGAGCTCGATCGCCGCCTGCCCCTCGTAGGTCACCTCGTCGCGCACTCCGAGGAGCGCCGCGACCGCGTCGAACAGCCGGCCCATGCCGGTCGAGAGCGGCGCGTTCGCGGCGAGGCTCGCGCGCACCTCCGCCCAGCGCTGCCACGGCACCGGCCGGCCGGCCTGCTCGAGGTACGACGCGGCGACGCGCCACGGCTGCCGGATCGCCGCCTCGCCGCCGGGCAGCGGCACCGGGTCGAGGTGCGAGACGCGCTCGAACGACGCCAGGTCGCAGCGGAGGAGCTCGCCGCCCCAGAGCGTCCCGTCCGTGCCGAAGCCGGTGCCGTCGAACACGAGCGCGAGCGCCGGCTCCGTCTCGCCGTGCTCGGCGAGGCAGGCGGCGGCGTGCGCGTGGTGGTGCTGGACGCCGACGAGCTCCGCGTCCTGCTCGAGCGCCCACTTGGTCGACAGGTACTCGGGGTGCAGGTCGTGAGCGACGACCTGCGGACGCACGTCGAGCATCTCGAGGTAGAGCGCCAGGTCGGAGCGGTAGGCGAGGTAGGCGTCCTCCGTGTCGAGGTCGCCGAGATGGGGCGACAGGAACGCGTCGCCGCCGCGGGCGACGCAGAACGTGGACTTCAGCTCGGCGCCGGCGGCGACGACAGGCCGCGGCGCCGCGACCGGCAGCGGCACGGAGCCGGGTGCGTAGCCCCGGGAGCGGCGGACCGGGAACGCGCGCCGCACGACGGAGTCCTCGCAGCGCCGGTGGATCGGCCGGTCGTGGGCGAGGAACGCGTCGGCGATCCCGCCGAGCCGCCGCCGCGCCTCGTCGTCGTCGAAGACGATCGGCTCGTCGGAGCGGTTGCCGCTCGTCAGCACGAGCGCCTGGCCGACGTCGTCGAGAAGCAGATGGTGGAGCGGGGTGTAGGGGAGCATGACGCCGAGCCACGCCGTCCCGGGCGCGACCGACGCCGCGACGGGCGCATCGCGCCGGCGCCGCGCGAGCACGATCGGCCGCTCGCGCGACTCGAGCAGCGCGCGCTCCTCGTCGTCGAGCAGCACGAGCGCGTGCGGCGTGCTCGTCATGACCGCGAACGGCTTGTCCTCACGGAGCTTCCGGGCGCGCAGCCGCGCGACGGCGTCCTCGTCGGCGGCGAGGCAGGCGAGGTGGTAGCCGCCGAGGCCCTTGACGGCAAGGATGCCGCCGGCGCGCAGCAGCGCGGCCGCCTCCTCGAGCGGCAGCGACAGCCGCGGCCCGCAGGCCGGACAGCAGACCGGCTCGGCGTGGAAGCGCCGGTCGAGCGGGTCCTCGTACTCGCGGCGGCAGTCGGCGCACAGCTCGAACGCGGCCATCGTCGTCAGCGCCCGGTCGTAGGGGACGCCGCGCACGATCGTGAACCGCGGCCCGCACTGCGTGCAGTTCGTGAACGGGTAGCGGTAGCGGCGGTCGGCCGGGTCGCGCAGCTCGCGCAGGCAGTCGTCGCACGTGGCGACGTCGGCGGGGATGAGCGCGGTGCGCGCGCTCGGGACGCTCAGCCTGATCTCGAAGCCGGCGGCGCCCGTCGGCCGGAGCCCCTGCCAGCCGATCCCTTCGACGCGCGCGAGCGGCGGCGCCTCGTCGCGCAGCGCCCGGACGAGCTCGTCGAGGGCCTCGGGCTCCCCCTCCGCCTCGATGAGGACGCCCGAGCCGTCGTTGAGGACGAAGCCGGCGAGGCCGAGGCGCACGGCGACGCCGTAGACGAAGGGGCGGAACCCGACGCCCTGCACGACCCCGTGCACCGTGATCCGGCGGCGTTCCACGCCGCCATCATGACCCGCGGCCGGCGGAGGTCGGCGGGTGTTGCAGGTGGCACCCGCGAAAGAGCGAAGATGCTCGGGATCGCTCGCATGGGTCGCGGTCGCCCGGGTCTTTCCCTCCCCCCGCCTGGGCGGTCGCGGCCCGCCTACGTGACGGCGGCCTGTCCGGAGAGGAACGCCTCGCCGACCGCGACGCGGGCCGGCCGGCCCGTCTCCTCGTCGATCGCGACGTTCGGGTTGACGTGGATCGAGATCAGGAAGATCCGCTTGCCGTCGGCGCGGACCGCGGGAACCTGCCCGCGCGGCGAGGACGTCTCGAAGACGAGCCGCGCACGGGCCAGGGCGAAGACGACGAGGTAGCCGGCGGGCCGGCCGTGCTCCTGGGCGAGCGCCACCGCCCGCTCGAAGCCGTCGCGGAGCTGCGCCCGATCCGCTCCGGCGGCCGGGTCGAAGATGCGCGTCTCGAGCGCGAGCGGCGGAGGCTCCCGTCCGACGAGCGGGTCGATGCGCGTCGAGGGCCGGGAGAACGGATAGTCGACGCCGCTGTCGAGCAGGTAGCGGCGCAGGTCGGCGTCGAGCCGGGCCGCGGCGAGCGTGGGGTCCTTCTTCGCGATCGCGTGCAGGCGTGCGTCGTCGAACCACTCGACCCGCCGCTGGTAGCGGAGGAGGAGCGCGAGGATCGAGCCGCCCTCCTCGAGCCGGTCCTCGACGAAGTTGACGACCGGGTCGACGAACGCCTCGACGAAGATGCGGTCGAGGTCCTCGAAGTGCGACGAGGTGAGGAGCCGCGTCAGGTTGTCCGGGTCGCCGCGCCGGCAGATCTCCAGGCAGAGTTTCGTGCGCTCGGCCTCGCCGGAGGGGAACGTGAGCCGGCGCTGCTCCTTCAGCCCCTGCGACCAGCTGTCGTAGTCGGCGTCTGCGGCCTCGAGCTCGGCGAGGATCGCCGCGATGTACGGGCGGCTCTCCATCCAGCCGAGCAGCCGCTCGAGCTCACGCTCGAACTCGAGCGCGCCCGCGCGGTAGAGGCGGTCGCGGCGCTCGCGCAGACGGATCCGGAGGTCGTGTTCGAGCAGCATGGCCGCAAGCATGCAGTTTGCACGAAGGCAAACGTTGCGAATGCGGCAAACTACCGTCGCACGGCGGCGGTCGCCGGGCGACCCTAGCCGAGCACGCGGGCAACCGCATAGGACAGGGTGGCCAGCCAGGCGATCTGGACGGCCACGATCAGGGAAAGGAGCGTCGCGGCATGCACTCGACCCCGGAACGACTGCGGCTCTATCGCCGGCTCGACCTTCCGTTGATCTCGCTCGTCGTCTGGTACCTGGCCGTGTGGGCTGCGGTCGCCTACGGCCTCGACCTGCTGCTCTCCTGAGAACGCGGCCTCGAGAGACGTCATCCTGGTCGGTATTCGCCCGCCGGGCGGGATCGGTTCGGTCCCTGCTCGGGGGATCAGGCGGCCGCGTCGCACGGCGCGGCGCCACTCGACCGGGCGCCCCGATTTGGGGGTAGTTGCGGGGCGCGGCGCGCCGTACAGTCAGTGCGCGGTGTCCCCCGGGAGACGGACACCGCGGGTCTCATCGGCGGGCGAGACCCCCGTGCAAACGGGGGTCTCGTGCATTTCCGGGTCACGACGTCGACGCGAGGCAGCTGCTCCAGTCGAGGTAGGTGGCATGCCAGATCGGATCCTTGCGGTGGAGCGTCGAGAGGCGGGCGAGAAGCTCCACGTGGTAGGTGTGGTAGCTGCGGGTTGCGGCCGCGCCGCCGAGGGAGTAGCGCGACCAGCAGCCGAGATCGAAGCGGGGGAGGAGGTTCGCCGCGGCGACGTACAGGCTCGCCGCCGTGTCGACTGCCGCTGCGGTCGCTGCGATCCGGGCGTACGCCTCGAGCGCGATCACAGACTGCAGCTGCGCGTTCAGGATCACCTGGTCGGTGTAGCCGTACTCGCGGATCCACAGTCCGCCGCCGAGCGGCATGACGAGCGAGCTCCGCAACGCGTGCAGGGCGTCGTTCGCAGGCGGCAGGAGCGAGTCGTCGTCGAGGAGGAGCGCCGCGCGCGCGAGCGCCTCGGCCGCGACAGCCTGCGTGAATCCGGACGTCCAGACACTGGGGCCGCCGGCGTACGGGAAGTCGTATTGCCAGACGAGCCCGCCGGTGGTGCGGACGCCGCGGGCGAGGAGCGCAGAGGCGAGCCGTCGCCCGGCGCCGGCGTCGCGCGTCGAGACGAGGCGGTTGAGCTCGGCGAAGCTCAGAAGCGGCTGGAACCGGTAGCCGTAGCCCGCGTAATACCGGTAGACGATCCCGTCGCGGTCACGGACGTCGCCTGCGGAGCCGGACGCTCGCGGCAGCCCTGCCAGCACGCCCGCGGCCACAATGCCGGCGGCCGCCACCAAGAGCGCTCGACGACGAGACACGGTGCGCCTCCTCTTGACTCGTCCTCCGCCCGGCCCGGCGGCGCCGCATCCGCGGCGTCACCGACGCGGCGCGCGCACTCTACGCCCGGAGATTCCGCAGGCCTCCTCACGGGTAGTGACAAGACGACCTTTGGGCCGGCTCGCTACAGCTCGAGGGTCTCGACCAGACGCTCGGCGAGCGCTCGGTGCTCGGCCTGATTGAGCCGAGGGAACGGCGGTGATTTCCGCGGCCGCGGCTCGAAGCCTGAGTACGGGATTGCGTGCAGGTCGTTGCAGATGACGTAGCCGCCGCGGACGGGAACTTCCCACCGCTGCCGCCGGCGCCTCGACGCGACGCTCGTCAGTCGTGCGCCTGCGGCGTGGTCGAGCACTGCATTGGAGGCATCCTCGGAGAGGATGGTCACCCACTTCGAAGCATTGCAGCACACAAAATCCCTGCAAATACGTATCTTTCTAGGACTCGAAGACCAGAATCGTCTGTCTTGCAAGGGACCTTCTGGCGAGAAATCCTTAAGAGCTGCTTGACACGGTCGCCTGAATCACGGTGCCGTTAGAAGCGCCATGGAGGCGGTGGCCCACGGCTTCGACCTCCGGAGTGTCGGACTTGACCATTGGCGAGCCGATGCCGATATTGAACGCGTGCTTCGGATTGACAACAGCGTCACGCGAGTCCAGATGAGCTGGAGCTTCGGAGGGATGTTCAGCGGCCGATACGCAGTCGCCAAAGGGAAGAAGGCGCTTCCGATGCGGTGGAAGCGCCCTGCCTTCGAGGCGATGATCCTTCGGCAGAAAGAGACGCCCGTTCCGCTCGCGAAGGACAATCGTCGGACTTTGTGGCACTTCCACGATCGCTTCTACTGGGAGGACGAGGGGCTCGACGCCGAGGACGTGAAGGCACTCGTCCTTCAGCGTGAGCGTCGCAACCAGCAGAAGCTTCAGACGGCTCACAGCCTGATGCGCGCTGATGCTGCTGGAAGGCCGACGCGGGTTCCCATCCCGTCTGAGTTGCGGAGGGCGGTGTTCGAGCGCGACGGTGGTCGATGCGTCGAATGTGGCTCGAACTTCGACCTTCAATATGACCACGTGTTGCCAGTCGCGCTCGGCGGCGCAACGACGCGGGAAAACCTCCAACTTCTCTGTGCAGACTGCAACCGACGCAAGTCGGATTCGCTCTAGAAGCTCATGGCAGAAGCAGACGCAACAACGCTGGCGCTCCCTCCCGAGCTAGTCGCCGAGCTTCGCGCTCTTGCGGAAACGCACTTTGATGGCGACCTCACAAGGCTTCTAAACGCGCTTCTCTCGGGCGCATTCACGATCAGCAGAAGCCTCATGCCGACTCCGCTGGGCACTGCGGCGGCTCGTAAGAAGGAAGAGTCGCTTGCCCGTCGCGGGGGTGCGAAGAAAAAGACGGCAGCCAAGCGGGCTCCGGCGAAAAGGGCGTCGGCGAAGAAGAAACTCGCCGTGAAGGGGGCTCCGGCGAAGAAGAAGACGGCGGCCAAGCGGGCTCCGGCGAAGCGCGCTCCGGCGAAGAAGAAGACGGCGGCCAAGCGGGCTCCGGCGAAGAAGAGCACGGCTCGGAGGACGAGTGGTCGCCGGGAGGGCAGCGGTGGCGGCGGCATTCCGGGGGGCGGCGGCCCGGGTCGGCGGCGTTGATCTTCTGACAGCGTGACTGGGGAGCTAGAGAACGTTCCGCCGTCCATGAACTCACTCTGGGTTGAGTTCGTCGAGAAGGAAGTCGCGGTTCAGGAAGCTCGCAAAGCCTCTATCGAGGCACGTGGGGTGGGAACGGTCACTGCCTCAGGTGCGATTGCGGCTCTCCTCCTTGGCTTCGTGAGC
>Ga0070741_10020725_pt1 | contig 10313 bp, 7 predicted proteins | sample Coa_R1_4_FD_66440 | JGI IMG/M metagenome (GOLD analysis project Ga0070741, IMG submission 66440) | Surface soil microbial communities from Centralia Pennsylvania, which are recovering from an underground coalmine fire - Coalmine... | ecosystem: Environmental > Terrestrial > Soil > Unclassified ...
CAATCCTCGCTCGACCCGACCGTCAGGGCAGGAGCTGCACGACGCCGGGGAGCGCCACCGCGCCCGGGCCCGGCAGATCGGCGGACGCCGGGCAGTCGTGCGACGTCGGGTACTGGCCGCCGAGCGCGGACGTGGCCGAGGTGCACGGCTGCCCGCGTTCGGTCCGCCGTTGCACCGGCTCGTCGCCGGGTTGCAGATCGGGCACGCCTGGACGACGGCGCCGTCGTCCGCGCACGGGGCGCCGCCGCAGTCGTCGTCGGTCACGCACGTGCCCCGGGGTTCGAGCCGCCCGCGCCGCGTCGCTCCCGGGCGTCGCCGGTGAGGTAGATGTCGGACCCGAGCGGAAGGTCGAGGCTCGCGTCGCCCGTGTCGCAGCGCGCGAAGCCGTGCGCCGGCCCCGCGACCCGGTTGACGACGCACGTGCTCAGCACGGGCGCGAGCGGGTTCACGATCGGCAGCGGGCCGCCGAAGAGGCAGCCGGCGTCGGTGCAGTCGAGATCGCTCCCCGTGTCGGCGGCGTCGAGCGCGTCGAGCTCCATCACGTTACCGCCGCAGCGCGAGACCCGGGTGAGCGAGGTGCCCCGGTCGGGGATCGAGGCCGGCAGCGGCACGGCGCGGCGACGCCGCCGAAGTAGAGGCCGCCGTCGAGCGTCCGCGCGTGGTCCCGTCCGGGGCAAACGGCGGCCCCGCACGTACCGGACGCGACGCATCGTCGTGAAGCCGAGCCGGCCCGGTCAACCGAATTAGCATGCAAGGCTGCGTGGAAGCAGAAGCATCGCACGTGCGAGGGGCCCGTGCGAGCCGTGCAGGTCCCGACGCATGGACGTAGGTGCCCCGGCTACGGCATCGCGACGATGCAGATCCCGCACGCCTGGGGCGCGCCGCCGATGTTGTGCGAGAGGGCGACCGTCGCGTTCCTCACCTGGCGCTTCTCGGCCTTCCCCTGGAGCTGCTTGTAGTTCTCGTAGATCATCCGCACCCCGGTTGCGCCGGTCGGGTGGCCGAAGGTCTTGAGTCCCCCGTCGGTGTTCACCGGGAGCTCGCCGTCGAGCGCGAACGTCCCGCTCGCGACGTGCTCCTTCGCCGCCCCCTTCTCGCAGAAGCCGAGATCCTCGTAGGCGAGCAGCTCCGTCAGCGTGAAGCAGTCGTGCACCTGCGCGACGTGGATCTCCCTCCGCGGATCCCCGATCCCCGCCTGCGCGTACGCCTGGCGCGCCGCCATCTCGGTCGCCTTCCAGCGGAGGAAGTCGAAGCTCGGGTCCTCCTGCGGCGAGGGCGAGAGCGCGATCGTGATCGCGCGGACGAGGACGAAGTCGTCGCGGAAGCCCTTCGCGAGGCTCCGCCGCGTGAGGATCGCCGCCGCCGCGCCGTCCGACTGCGCGGCGCAGTCGTAGAGACCGAACGGCCACGAGATGATGCGCGCCTTCAGGACGTCCTCGAGGGTGATCTCCCGCTTCAGCATCGACTTCGGCGCGAGCGTCCCGTTGTGGTGGTTCTTGACGGCGATCTTCGCGAGATCCTCCCGCCCCGCACCGTACGTCTCGAAATACTGCGCGGCGCAGAGCGAGAACCAGCCCGCGGGCGTCGCGGGGAGCCCACGCACGCCGGTCACGGCGACGCTCGGCCCCGACACGCCGCGGTCCTTCGGCTTGTCGAAGCCGACGACGAGGACGGTGTCGTACATGCCGCTCGCGATGGCGAAGACGCCGTAGCGGAACGCGTCCGTGCCCGTCGCGCAGTAGTTCACGACCATGCTGACCGGCCGGTCGTACATCTTGAGCGCGTCGGCCACCTCCGCCGTCCCCTTCGACGGATACTGCGCGCCGCAGAAGACGGCCTCGATCTGCCGGTGCGGGTCCTCGAGCCCCGCGTCCGCGTACGCCTCGTACGCCGCCTCGACGATCATGTCCTGGGGGTCCTTGTCCCAGTTCTCGCCGAACTTGCAGCAGCCCATGCCGACGATGGCGACCTGGTCGCGGATGGCGGTGGGGTTCATGGCGCGCGAGGCTACGATTCGGGTGCGCGCCGTGCAAGGGCGGCGCCCCGGTCCGACGGACACCAGCGAGCCGCCGCCACCAAGCGGACCGCCCGGCGGGAAGAAGATTCGTCCTGCGCTCGGCCCGGGCTCGGAACGGTGCCGTCGATGATCACACGATCCGATGATGATTCCGCCCGCATGGCCATTCACGACGAGGTCGCACGTCACGAGCCGCTGCCGTGTCGATGCGCCCGCGCATCACGAACGTCGCTATCGATACCTGCGGCGCGTCGGACGCGGGCGCTATGAGATCGCGGCGGCACGCCGGGACGGCGGTGAGGCGCCCGCGCGCGGGAGCACCATCGCGAAGCGCGCGCGGCGTCGCAGAGCCGCGCGCCGCATGCGGCACCCGACTCTCGCCAGCTCGCGATCCGATCCACGCCGTCCTCGCGTACGACGGCGAGCATTACGTCGCGGGGTGCCTGGAGGTCGCGGTCGTCACCCGAGGGTCGACCGCCGATGGGACGCTCGCGGATCCGGAGCAAGCGGTTGGATTGCATCCGGAGGGCGAAGACCGGCGGTCTTCGGGCTGACCGCGCATCCGCGCGTCGTCGTCGCGCACGAGATGCCGCGACCCCGCCGTGACGGCGGCCGTCACCGCACCGGCGTCGACTTCCAGTAGTAGTTCGGCGTCCCGCCCGCGTCGTGGATCTTCCGGAAGACCAGCTCGACCGGCATGCCGAGCTTCACCTCGCCCGGGCTCACGTCCGTCATCTGGAGGTAGAGCCGCGCGCCCTCGACGTCCACGATGCCGGCGACGAGCGGCGGGTTCGGGCTGCCGGCGAAGTTGTCGAACGTGAAGCTCTTCACGGTGCCGATCTTGTCCGACAGGCGGACGGACTCGAAGTCGTCCTTGGCGAAGCACGTGAAGCAGACGCGCTGGCGCGGGTACTGCGTCTGGCCGCACCGCCGGCAGCGCTGCGCGAGGAGCGTCACCTCGGCGTCGCGGTCGCGGAAGTGCTTCGTCGCGGAGAGGCCGGCGCCGGCGCGGCGGTCGTGCTCGGTCGCGAGGAGCTGGCGGAAGCGGAGGTAGAGATCGTAGCTCGGAAGCTCGGCGCGGCGTGCGAGGTGCCAGGCGACGCCGCGGCGCCCCTCGAGCCGCTCGACGACGGGCGTCGCCGCCAGGACGAACGCCTCCGCGCCGTCGCCGTAGCTCACGACGAGGAGCCGCTCGCCCGCCCGCGCGCCCTCCATCGCGGCGGCGAGGAGGAGCGGCGCGAACGCCGCGCCCGCGTTCCCGACCTTGCCGAAGAGCGGATCCGTCGCCCGAGCGGGCTCGAACCCCAGGTCGCGGACGGCCGTCTGGTGGGCGCGCGCGTCGGGACCGTAGAGGACGACTCTCGCGAAGTCCTTCGGCCCGAGGCCCGTCTTCGCGAAGAGGCCCTTCACCACCTCGCGCACGCTCGCGCGGTAGCCGTGGTCGACGACGAAGCGGTCCTCCCACGCGTGGACGAAGGGGTCGCCGTCCGTCCGCCAGACGTCGATGATCTCGTCGGCGATCGCGTGCGAGGCGGCGACCTCGAGCGCCACGTCCGCGTCGCCGACGAGGAACGCGGCTCCGGCGTCGCCGATCGCCGCCTCCATCGCGGTCCGCGGCGCCGCCATGCGGGTCTCGCCCGCGACGACGAGCACGCGCCGCGCCGACCCGGCGCGCACCATGTCGACCGCGGCGCGGAGCGCGTTCGTCCCCGCGCGGAGCGAGTCGCCGAGGTCGGCGGTGACGACGTCGCGGCGGAGGTCGAGCGCCTTGGCGACCACCGCGGCCCCCTGCTTCTCCTTGAAGGGATACGACGTCGACGCGAAGAGGACGCCCTCGACCGACGCGCGGTCGACGCCGCGCAGGCAGTCGACGGCGGCGGCGACGGCCATCGTGACGGCGTCCTCGTCCCAGTTCGCGACCGCCTTCTCCGGCCCGCCCGGCCTGCCGCCCGACGCGGCGGCGAGCGGGAGGCGGAGCATCGGGACGTACGCGCCGTACGACGTGATGCCGACCATGGGGGCGGAAGCTACGATCCGACGCCCGCCCGTGCAAGCCGCGCGCGGCCGCTCGGTCAGCCGTCCAGCAGCGCCGCCGGGATCGGGACGACCTTCGCGCGCACGTACTCGCCGAGGCTCTTCGCCTGCGGGTCGCTCCGGAGCGACGCGGCGACGCCTTCGCCGAGGAGCCCGTGCACGACGAAGTTGACCGCGAGCAGGTTCGGCAGCTCGAAGCGCTCGACGACGAGGTCGCGCGCCTCGGGCACGAGCGCGCGGAAGCGGTCCACCGTCAGGTACGCGGCGAGCCAGCGATACGCCTCCGGCGTGCGCACCCAGAGCCCCACGTTCGCATTGCCGCCCTTGTCGCCCGAGCGCGCGCCGCAGAGCGCGCCGAGCGGGACGTCGCGGACGGGGCCGCCCGGCACGGGGCCCGCGGGCGCGCGGGCCCCGGGCGGGGGCGCGAACGCCGGCGGGATCGGCGCGGGCGCGATCGGGATCGACTCCTCGCCGATCACGACGCGCTCCTCGACCGCCGTCGACGGCACGAGCGCCGGCCAGTAGACGCCCACCTGCGCCTCGCTCGTCGGCGCCGTCGTCATGAAGAAGCCCGGGTAGCTCGAGAGCGCCATCTCGACGACCTTCCCCGAGAACGCGCGGCCGACCTTCTTCGGGTCGCGGTCCTTCACCGTGATCGTGAGGTACGCGTACGCCTCCTCGTTCGTCGCCGGGTTCGGGTGGTCGGCGCGCACGAGCGACACGCGCGTCTCGGCGAACTGCTCGCGCCCGCCGACGAGCGTCCAGATCGTCCGCTCGGCGAGGCGGGCCTTCTCCTCGACGTCGAGGCCGGTCAGCACGAACGTCATGCCGTTCTTCCAGCCGCCGAAGTAATTGAGGCACACCTTCGTCGTCGGCGGCGGCGGCTCGCCCCGGACCCCGCGGACGAGGACGCGGTCCGGCCCCTCCTGCACGAGCTCGATCGTGTCGAAGCGGGCGGTCACGTCGGGGTTCGGGTAGCGCGGCCCGGCGATCTCGTAGAGGAGCTGCGCGGTGACGGTGCCGACGGATACGAGGCCGCCCGTGCCCGGGTGCTTGGTCACGATGAAGGTCCCGTCGGCGCGCATCTCCGCGATCGGGAAGCCGGGGCGCTCGAGGCCCGGGACCTCGCGGAAGAAGCTGTAGTTGCCGCCCGTCGTCTGGGCGCCGCACTCGATCACGTGTCCCGCGACGACGGCCGCCGCGAGCCGATCCCAGTCGTCCCGCGCCCAGCCGAACTTCCACGCCGCGGGGCCGAGCGTCAGCGCCGCGTCGGTCACGCGGGGGCAGACGACGAGGTCCGCGCCGCGCGCGAGCGCGGTCGCGATGCCCCAGCCGCCGAGGTACGCGTTGGCGGAGAGGACGGGCGCGTCGAGCGCGGCGAGCGGCGTCCCCTTGTCCATGTGCGCGAGCGGCTCGCCCTGCGCCTGGAGATCGGCGAGCTTCGGCAGGAGGTCGTCGCCCTCGATGTGCGCGACGACGGCATCGACGCCGAGCCGGCGGTAGAGCGCGCGCGCCGCCTCCGCGCAGCCGGCGGGGTTGAGGCCGCCCGCGTTGACGACGATCCGGATGCCGCGCCGCTTGCACGTCGCCGCCACCTCTTCGAGCTGCGTGAGGAAGGTCCGCGCGTACCCGAGCGTCGGGTCCCGCAGGCGGTCCTTCAGGAGGATCATGAGCGTCAGCTCGGCGAGGTAGTCGCCCGTCAGCACGTCGATCGGGCCGTCCTCGACCATCTCGCGGGCCGCCGAGAGGCGGTCGCCGTAGAAGCCGCTGCAGTTCGCGATTCGGAGCACGTCGGTCATCGAAGGCCGAACGGTCACATGCCGACTCGCCTCGGTCAAGCGCTCGACCACCCCGGGTTGCCGGACGGCGCGACGGCGTGCCAGGCTCCGGCGCCATGGCGAGATCCGACCGCGCGTCCTCGGAGCTCGTCGCCGCCGCCGAGGCGCTCGACGCCGCGCTCGACCGGTTCACGGCGCTCACCGAGACCATCCGGCGGACGCCGCTCACGTCGCAGAAGAACCTCGAGCGCGCGGCGCGGTCGTTCTGCGACGTCGCGGCCCTCTCCGACCGGCTCGGCGGCGAGATGCGGACCCTCATCGCTGCGCTCGAGGCGGCGCGGGAGCGCCAGGCGGCCGAGGCGAGGGCGATCGAGGCGTGTGCGGAAGCGTTCCAGGCGCGGACGGCGGCCTTCCAGGCGCTCCTCGCGCGCTACGCGGCCCTCGGGGAGGAGGCGGCCGCGCTCAACGCGCGCATGCAGGAGGTGGCGGCGCCGACGCCGGGGGCGCCGCCGCTCGCGGACGGTGACCGCCGCCGTGCACTCGGCGAGGTCCACGAGCGTCTCATGCGCCTCGCCGACGGTGCGCAGGCGCTCGCGACGGCGGCGGGCGCGGAGTCCTTCGAGGAGCTCGCGCGCCAGGCGACGTCGCTCCGCGAGCAGGTCCTCGCGACCGGCAACCGCCTGCACCTCCTGCGCGCGAGCCTCGACTGAGCGACGTCCCCCGCTACTCGACCCGCTGGAACCAGACCTTCTGGTTCGCGTGGTCCGAGGAGCCCTGCGACGCGGCTTCGATCTCGACGTCGAGCATCTCGCCGATCGGCCAGTCGGACGCGCCCTTGTCCTGGAGGCACTTCGTCAGGTCGACGGTCGCGGTCAGCGCGTTCGCCGGGTCCGCCGGCCGGTCGTCGCTCGCGTCGACGAACTTGCCGGACGGCGGGGTCATCTGCTCGCTCACGAGCGTGAGCGACGGGTCGGACGTCGACAGGCTCGCGAACGAGCACTGGGGGCCCGCCCCCGGGTTCGGGGTGACGAAGCCCTGCGGCGCGACGTCGAGCTTGTAGGCGAGGTGCCCGATGTCGACGAACGCCGGCTCGCTCGCGCCCGCGATGCCACGGCGCTGCGGACGCCACCACGTGAGCGTCACGACCACGTGGCCGTCGGCGCCGGCGCCGACCGGCGCGGGATGGCTCTGCGTGCCGACCTGGTCGGGCGGCGCCGGGTAGACGATCGTGCCCGCGTGCCCGGCGCCGTCGGCGTACGCCGCGAGCGCGGGCACCGTGTTGAAGACGAAGACGAGCGGGAGCGGCTTCTGCGTCGTCGTGCCGTTCGCCGTCACGAGGAGCGTCATCGTGTCACCGCTCCCGACCCGCGCGGAGGTCGTGCTCGGGTCGAGGCTCAGCTCCTCGCCGCCCGGGCCGCCGCCGAGCGGCGCCGCACCGGGGCCGCGCACGACGCCGAGACCGCTCGACCCCGACGTGCAGCAGTCCGGGAACGGGTGCGTGACGAGGGTCGGGCCGCCGGGGCCGGGGAAGCCTTCCTCCACGACCTGCCCGGTGCCGCCGGGCGAGCAGTAGACGAGCCCGTTGCAGTCGAGCTCGACGAGGTCGCCCGGCGGGACGTTCAGGAGCTTCATGTTGAGGTACGTGACGAGGGCCGCGTCGATCGCGTCCTCGGACACGCCGAGGGCGTTCGCGTTGAGCGTCGTCGGGATGTCGAGGAAGATCTGCGACATCCAGCTGGGCGCCGGCGGCTCGCCGCCGGGATCGCCGCCGCCCGGAGTGCCGCCGTCCGGCGGCGCGGCGGCGCGGAGCGGCCCGCCCGCCGGCGGCCGGAGCACGTTGAGGATCAGGTCGCCGCTCGCCGCGACGTCGAACGCGTCCGGGACGCCGTCCCGGTCGGTGTCCCCGCCGGCGCCGCTCGCGCCGCCGCTCGCCGTCGAGCGCACGAACCCGAAGTTCCGGCCGTTGCCGAGCGGCGCGCCCTCCGGGCCCGCGAGCGCCCAGCGCTGCACGTCGCGGGCACCCGCCTTCAGGGGACGCGCGGTCTGCGCCCAGCCGTCGAGCACGCGAATCCTGCCGAGCCTGGCGGGCGCCTTCACGCCGACGATCAGCCGTCCCTTCCGGGCCGCGACGACGACGGGGCCCGCGTACGCGCCCTGCGGGCCGATCAGATGGAGCGTCACGCGCGACGCGCGCACGGCGAGCGCGAACGACTGCGCGTGGCTCGACGTCATGCTGCCGTCGTAGCCGAGCGCGACGACGGTGTAGCCGGGCTTGTCGAGCTTCCCGCGGACGACGACCCGCTTCGTCTTCCCGAACGCGCTGCCTGCGCCGACCCCGAGCGCACACAGCATGGCGAATGCGACGGCGCTTCCCTTCGTGGCTCGCATATGCCCGAACCCATCGGCACAAAGGCGAGCCGACTTGAGCCGGTCCCTAGCCCTCCGCCCAGCGCGGCTTCCGCTTCGCGGCGAAGGCCGCCATCCCCTCGGCCGCCTCGGGCGAGGCGAAGAGCGCCGCGATCCGCTCCTCGGCGAACGCGAACGCCTCGTCCATCGGCAGGCGCGCGACGGTGCGGACGAGCCGCTTCGCCTCCGCCACCGCGGTCGGCCCGCCCGCGGCGATCGCGGCCACCTCCTCCTCGACGGCGCCGACGAGACCGTCCGCGGGCACGACGCGATGGAGGAGCCCCCACGCGAGCGCCTGGCGCGCGTCGAAGCGCGTACCGGTGAGGAAGAGCCGCATCGTCTGGTGGACGCCGAGCTTCGGCAGGACGACGACCGAGATCATCGCCGGGATGACGCCGATCCGCACCTCGCTGAACGCGAACGTCGCCGACTCGACGGCGAGCGCGACGTCGGCCGCCGCCACGAGCCCGACGCCGCCGCCGAAGGCGGACCCGTTCGCGGCGACGACGACGGGCTTCGGCCCGTCCCACAGGCGCTTCAGGATGCCGACGAACGGGCTCCGCCCGCCGGGGGCGACCGCCGTCCCACCCCGGCTCTTCAGGTCCGCGCCCGCGCAGAAGACGGGCCCCTCGCCGGTGAGGACGATCGCGCGGACGGCCGGGTCGGCGGTCGCGCGGTCCAGGTGGGCCGCGAGCTCGGCGACGAGCGCGTCGGAGAGGGCGTTGCGGTTCTCCGGGCTCGCGAGCGTGATCCACGCAGCGCGGCCACGGACGTCGTAGCGAGTAGCGGCATCGGTCGGCATCGGCTCCTCCGCGCCGCTTCCTCGCACGCTCGGGGACGCGCGGCAAATCGGGAGCGCGCCCGCGTCCGGCGTTGCATGGGCGCGTCCGGGCGCGTAAACGACCCGCGGAGGTCCCGCCCATGACGAGCGCCCCCGAGGCCGCGATCGCCGACGACCCCTGGTGCGGCTGCAACCCGCTCAGCCCCGCCTTCCGCGACGATCCCTATCCGCTCCTCGCCCACCTCCGCGAGACGGACCCCGTCAACGAGACGCCCCTCGGCATCTGGCGTCTCACGCGGTGGGCCGACGTGAACCGCCTCCTCTACGACGTGCCGGCGGGCGTGCGGACGACGGACGGGCTCCTCCCCGGCATCGACGAGAGCTTGACCGGGCAGCGCCTCTTCATGCTCCAGCAGGACCCGCCGACGCACACGCGTCTCCGCCGCCTCGTGAGCCGCGCCTTCACGCCGCGCGCGATCGCCGCGCTCCGGCCGAGCATCGAGCGGATCGTCGACGAGTGCCTCGCGCGCGTCGCACCGCACGGGACGATGGACGTCATCAAGGACCTGGCGCTCCCCGTGCCGTCGACCGTCATCTGCGAGATGATGGGCGTGCCCGTCGCCGACCGCGACCGGTTCACGGCGTGGACGGCGCAGGCGACGTTCGGCCTCGCCGCGCCGCTCATGCCGCCCGAGGTCGTCGAGCAGGCGGCCGCGGCCGGCATGCAGCTCGCGGCGTACTTCCAGGACCTCATCGCGGAGCGGCGCGCGCACCTGACCGACGACATCCTGAGCGCGCTCATCCGCGCCGAGGAGTCGGGCGACGAGATGACGGGGGCGGAGCTCGTCTCGCAGTCGATCGGCCTCCTGATCGCCGGCTTCGAGACGACGATCGGGCTCATCGGGAACGGCGTCCGCGCGCTCGTCCGCCATCCCGCGGAGCTGGCGAAGCTCCGCGCACACCCGGAGCTCATTGCGAGCGCCGTCGAGGAGTGCCTGCGCTTCGACGGCCCGATCGTCCTCACCTCCCGCATCCTGCACGCCGAGGTCGAGTTCGGCGGCAAGCTCCTGCCGAAGGACGCGCGCGTCTGGGGCATGCTCGCCGCCGCGAACCGCGATCCCGCGGTCTTCCCCGACCCCGACCGCTTCGACGTCACGCGCAAGCCGAACGACCACCTCGCGTTCGGCGGCGGCGCGCACTTCTGCCTCGGCGCGCACCTCGCGCGCGTCGAGGCACAGCTCTCGATCGGCGCGCTCGTCGCGCGCTTCGAGGATCTCGAGCTGGACCAGGCGGGGTT
>Ga0070741_10020726_pt1 | contig 10312 bp, 7 predicted proteins | sample Coa_R1_4_FD_66440 | JGI IMG/M metagenome (GOLD analysis project Ga0070741, IMG submission 66440) | Surface soil microbial communities from Centralia Pennsylvania, which are recovering from an underground coalmine fire - Coalmine... | ecosystem: Environmental > Terrestrial > Soil > Unclassified ...
ACGACCAGCGTGATTGTGCCGCTTGGCAGGTCTTGCGCCCACGCCTGCGGGACAAGGCAAAGCACGAACGCAAGCGCAATGAGAGTGCGCAGGCTGAAGAGCAGCATCAGGTCCTCCCCCGGATGACGAAACGCGTTCGTCTCCTTGGCAAAAACGAAACTCAGTACCTGGCCCGCAATCCCATCCTGGCGAGACGCGGCAGCACCTCATCGCAGAAGTACGGTACGTCCTTGAGGTAATTCACGAACGACACCGCGAGCCCGCGGAAGCCGGCGCGGCTGTGGTTTGCAAACTCGGCCGCAATTTCATCCGGCGAACCGACGAAGGGGTAACCGCCGATACCGCTCGACGCCTGAAGCGTGCGCTTGGCTTTGAACTCGTCCGGCGCCGTATTTTGCGGGGTGATATTCTTGAGCGCCAGCATCTTCTCGATCGCGCTCCAATCCGCGCATTCGATATTGGCGTAGTGGTGATATTCCTCGGCCTCGCTCCGCGTCGGCCGGCAGATCACCTGGCCCTGGGTATAGACTTCGATCTCGCGCCCGTATTTTCGGCCATCGGCCTTGATGGCGCTGACCTGTTTCGCGATTTGATCGAAGATCTGCTGCTCGTCCACGGCCTGCGAGGTGCCGGCGAGAGCCAGGCGCGCACCGCCGGTGGAGGTGAAAAAGGCATCGCAGTTGCGCATCGCGAACGCCTGCCCAGCGCCCGACGAGCCGGCGTTCATGATGATTGGACGCGTCCCGCCGATCGGGCCGGGCTTTGCCCGAACTCCGGCGAGCTTGAAGTAGCGGCCGTCGAAGTCGAATTCCTCTGCCGACCACGCGCGCCTGATCACGTCGAGCCATTCCTGCGCAAACTCGTAGCGCTCGTCGTGCTCGCGCTGCTGCACGCCGAACATCTGGAATTCGCCTTCGTTCCAGCCGGCCACGAGGTTGAGTCCGAAGCGGCCGTTGCCGATGTGGTCGGCGGTGACCATCTCCTTGGCGGCGATCAGCGGATGGAACAGCGGCGCGTGAACGGTGCCGAACACTGTGATCCGTTGCGTAGCCGCGAGCAGCCCGCAGGCCCAGGTCACGGTCTCAAGCGTGGTGCCGTGGAAATCGCTGTCGCCGCCGTAACCTTTCCAGCGCCCGATCGGAAGAAGGAAATCGATGCCGCCCTCGTCGGCGATGCGCGCCATCTTGAGACAGTCCGGCCAGGTTGCAAGCCAGCGCTCCGGGACCAGCGTGGCGGTGCGCGCGGACGAGCAGTTCGCCCCAAACAAGCCGATTTTCAAGGCGTTCTTATTGTACATCTCGACGCGCTGGGGCATCGACCCAGGCTCGACTGAGGCGGCAATGGCGGCATCATGCACGGCGTCAAGCACTCCCTGTCTTCTTGTTCTGTCCGATCTTGCCCCAAGGCTCAGCCTCTTGTCGATAATTGCACGCGGACCGCTCGGCACGGCCGATTCGGTCCCGGGGCTGTAGTGGACAGGATCGGCGTGGACCAACTGCGATTGCAGTTTGACAAGAAGCTTACGATTTTTGTTTTGAAGCTTGTATCTGGGCAAAGAGACGCGATGGCCTGACCGGCACCTCGTCGACGCGAACGCCGAATTCGCGCAAAGCATCCTCGATCCCAGAAACTATCGCTGCGGCCGCGGGAACAGTGCCAGACTCGCCAATGCCCTTCACGCCTAGCGGATTTTTAGTGCTCGGAAATTCGACAAGGCGCACGTCGAGGGGTGATATTTCTGCAGCAGTCGGCAACAGATAATCGGCGAGTGTCATCGTCAGCGGTTGGGCGTTGACGTCATAGCCCATCCACTCGAACAAGGCGTTGCCGACGCCGTGCACCATGCCGCCATGTATCTGGCCTTCGGCTGTCATGGGATTGATGATCCGGCCGCAATCGTTGACCACGACATAATTGCGTAGAGTCACCTCGGCAGTCTGTGAGTCGACCTCCAGTTCGACCGCGTGAGCGCCAATGCCGTAGGTCAAGGCCGAGGTCTCAAAATTGACCGAGGATTCGAGGCCCGGAGCGATTCCTTCCGGCATTTTGTAGCCGGGCGCCCCGGCGAGCGAATCTGCAACCTCGGCGAGGCTGATGGAGATATTCTTATCGGGTTGGCCAATTCTGCCGTCCGCAAGCTCGAGCCTGTCTGCGGGTGCGTCCAGAAGCACGGCAGCGGCAGCGATTGCCTTCTCCCGTACCGCGCCTGCGGCAAGATGCGTGGAATTTCCGGCAGTCACTGTTTGGCGGCTGGCGAAGCCGCCGAGGCCAAGTGGAATAGTCGATGTGTCGCCGCTGATCACGGTCACATCCTCGGGCCGCACACCGACTTGATCCGCAGTGATCTGCGCAAGAATTGTTTTCAATCCCTGGCCCATGGCCATCGCACCGGTATAGACCGAGACCTTGCCGGACCGGCCGACGCGCACAATCGCGGACTCGAAGGGGCCGCGCCCGGTCCCTTTCAGCCCGGTTGCGATCCCGAAGCCAAGCAGCCGTCCCTCGGCAAGCGCTTTTTCACGGCGCGCGGCGAAACCGGCATAGTCCGCGCACTTGAGCGCGAGATCGAGGCATGCAGGAAAGTCGCCACTTTCATAAACGATCATGCTGGTGGATCGTGCCTGCATCGGCGTTTGGTAGGGCATCTTGCTCGCCGGCACGAGGTTGCGGCGGCGAATCTCGGCACGATCCAGCCGAAGCTCGCGTGCCATCGCGTCGATGATGCGCTCCATCGCAAAGCAGCCTTCCGGATAACCTGCTCCGCGCACCGGAGCCGTGCCGACCTTGTTTGTCTCGGCGACGGAAACTTCCAGGTGATAGTTCGGCAGGATGTACGGGCCCGGTACGTTGGTCGAAGCATTGTAGGCGAGGTTGATGCCTTGATAGGTGTAAGCGCCGCCGTCGCTGATCATCGCGCCTTTAACGCCGGCGAGCCGTCCGTCCTCGTCAAACCCCGCTTCGAGTTCCCAATACTGGTCGCGTTCCTGGATCGAGGCCATCAGGTGCTCGCGCCGATCCTCTATCCATTTGATGGGCAAGCCCAGAAGCCGGCTGGCCGCGGCGACAGCGACCTCTTCCGGATAGACGATGAACTTCGCGCCAAAACCGCCGCCGACATCGGGGGTGATCACGCGAATCCGATCTTCGTCGAGTCCGAGCATTTTCATGATGAAAAAGCGGGCTTCGTGCGCGAGCTGGGTCGAACTCCAGATCGTCAGCATATCGTCCTGGCGTTCGTAGCTTGCGACCACGCCCCGGCATTCAATGGGATGCGCGCCGCCACGATGCTGCTTGATCTCGATTTTGACGCGCCTTGGTGCGGCAGCGATTGCGCTTTTGGCATCGCCATAACTCTGCACGAAATTGATCAGGAGGTTTCCCGGCCTGTCGACGTGAACCTTCGGCGCGCCTTCCGCCAGGGCATCGCGGCAATCGGAGACTGCCGGTAGCTCCTCAATATCGACGTCGATCAATCCGATGGCGTCCTCGGCAACATAGCGGCTGTCCGCGACAACGAGCGCTATCGGTTCACCGACAAACGAAACCTCCTTTGCGGCGAGAATAAAGGGCGAAATATCTGGCGGCAGCACCGTGCTTGGAAACTGGAGCGGCAGGCGGTCGGCTGTCATGACCCTGCGCAGGTCGGCCAGCGTGTAGGCGGCATGTACGCCCTTAAGCGCTCGCGCGCGCGTGACATCAACGGAGCGAATGAGGCCATGCGCCACGGGGCTGCGCAGGAAAGCCGCCTCAAGTAGTCCCGGTTTGTGAATGTCGTCGATGAAACGACCGGCGCCTTGCAGCAAGGGTCGGTCTTCCAACCGGAGCTGACGATTGCCGATATATGACAGGCGAGCGCGCATCCTAGTCAATTAGTGACCGCCGATGCTGCCGCGTTGAGAGACATGCCATGGCACCGCGAAATGTTCGACCAAGCTTACTAGGTAGAATAGCAGGGTTCCCAGGATGCCGAGCAGTACGATGGCCGCGAAAACCCGCGTCGTTTGCATCATGCCTTGGGCGGTCAGAATGACATAACCGAGCCCCACGTTTGAGGCTACGAACTCACCGGCAATTGCCCCAACAAGGGCCAGCGAAATCGCGACCTTCATGCCGGCAAACATTGCCGGCAGGGCGGTCGGAAAGCGGATTTTCCATAAGACCTGCAAGGGCGAAGCGCGCATCGATTTCGTCATGTCCAGCACATCGGGGTCAACCGACCGAAGCCCCAGTACCGTGTCGATAACGACCGCAAACAACGCGATCAGCATTGATATCGCAACCTTCGAGCTGACATTGGTGCCCATCCAGATGATGAATAGCGGCGCGAGCGCTATTTTGGGGATGGAATTGAGCGAGACCAGAAATGTGTAAAGCGTGTTTTCCAGGAGCTTCGAGTAAACAATGCCGATGGCAGCCATGACGCCGATGACCAGTGCCATGAAGAAGCCGAGCAGGCAGGCGCCGATCGTGTACGCCGAGTGACGCGCATACCAGCCCGGATTCTGGGCGATCTCGATGAAAATCGCAGATGGAGCTGGAAGAAAGTAAGCGGGAACGCCGGCAATTCTGACCCAGGCTTCCCAGATCAGAAGGAAGCCGCCGAGCACGACAATGACGGATTGGGTCCGATTCACGCCTTCGCCTCAATTGCTGCTTTTCAGAACGCCAAGCTCTTCAAAACACTTCCGGATATGCTTTGCGTAGCGCCCGAACTCCGGCGTCTCCCGCGTATCGAGCGTTCGCGGCCGCGGCAGATCGATCGATATGGTCTCGATAATCCGGCCAGGATCTGCCGCCATGACCACGACCCTGTCGGACAACAGAACCGCTTCGCCAATGCTGTGGGTAATGAACAGCACGGTCTTTTTAGAGGTCATCCATATCCGTTGCAGTTCCAGGTTGAGGTCGTCCCGCGTCAATGCGTCGAGTGCGCCAAAAGGCTCGTCCATCAACAGCAAACGCGGATCCTGGATCAAGGCCCGGCAGATGGCGACGCGCTGGCGTTGCCCGCCGGACAATTCCCAGGAATGCCGCCGCTCGTAGTCCGGGAGTCCGATGAGATGCAGCAGCTCGCTGGCCTTCTTGGTCCAGCCGGCTTTGCGCTGGCGTCTGAATTCGATCGGCAGAAGGATATTGTCGAGCACCGTGCGCCAATCGAGCAGGATGTCGCGCTGGAACACGATCGCCATGTGGTCGGGCGGTGCGGTGACTTCAATGCCGTCGACTTTGATGTCGCCGTCGCTGATGTCGGCAATGCCGGCGATGCATTTCAGAAGAGTTGATTTGCCGCAACCGCTCGGTCCGACAACGCTGATGAACTCGCCGCGGTCGATATCAAGATCGATATTCTGCAAGGCAGTGACGGCGCCGCCTTTCGGCAGCTTGTAGATCTTCTCGAGATTCCTGACGGCGACGTGAATGTCGTCTTTCGCCGCTGTCACATTCAACTCGGCACGAACTTGTTGGTGAAATAATCAGAGGGCTTGGTCCCTGGCGGAACGAGTTTGGTCCGTTCCAAAATTGCTAGCGTGTCTTTCCAGTCGTCGCTCGATTGCCAGCCGTAGCGTTTGTCCTTGGTGCGTTCAGTGGCAAAGAAAGCCTGGTACTCAACGATCTGGCCCTTGAGAATTTCAATATCGAGCTTTTCAGCTGCACGCTGGCGCATCATTGCTGCGACCGCTTCGTCGATATGGCCGCTGTAAATGTACTCCCATGTCTTGACCAGGACGGGAACGAAGCGTCCCAAAGCATCCTCTTTGGATGCGAGGGTCTTCTCCGTTACGACCAATCCGTAGCTCGGAAAATTCAGTCCGACGTCGGAGAACAGCAGGCCGTTTGAAGGCCGCTGCCGGTCCGCAAGTGTTTTGGCGAACGGGTACGTCGTCAACGTGCAGTCGGCTTGCTTGGACAGATAGACCGAAAGCAGCGCCGACGTATCGACGCTGACCAGATCGATTTTGTCGCGGGAGGTGCCGCCAGCTTCGAAGAAGGTATCAACCAACGGACCCCAGGTGCTGGCCGCGGTATAGACGACCTTTTTGCCTTCGAGGTCTTTCACGGTCTTGATGCCCGAATCCTTTGGCACCAGTCCGCCGAGATCGCTCTTGCGCACAAAACCGGCGATCGACGTGATAGGTACGCCTTTGCCGCGCACGGACGCCATCGCGCCGAGCTGCACCCAGCCGACATCGATGTCGCCTGCCGCAACTTGTTGCATCGTCAGTGTTGAACCTTTGCCGTCCGAGACGTCGATATCGAGGCCGGCGGCGTTGAAGGCGCCGTTGTCGACGGCAAGATGCAGACCCGCGTGCATGCCCCAAGGCAGGAAATCCGTCCGTACGGTGAGCTTTTGCCGGCTTTGAGCGATCGCAGGGCTAAAGCTCGCAGCAAATCCTGCTGCGAGAGTATTCGCGGCAAAACGACGTCGAGTGATTGTCATCTGCGTCCCCGTAAACCCGGCTTCCGCAACACGGCGTGCAACAGGTTAGACCGTTCGACTAGCTAACTATCCGCTCGAGGACGTGTCAATGCGATGTGCCGGCCTGTGGGGCTTTGCCGCCGCTAGTCTGACGTGATCTTCAGCCGGCGGACGATCGCGCCATAACGGTCGTAATCGTGCTGCATGCGTTTGCCGGCATCCTCCGGCGTTCCGCCAAGCACAAGATCGCCAACGGCCATCAGGCGCTCGCGCACGTCCGGCATATTCATGGCCGTGTTGACCTCCTTGTTCAGGCGATTGACGATGTCCGCCGGCGTTCCTTTCGGTGCGAGCAGAGCGTACCAACCGTCGACGGCGACGTCGGGAAAGCCCTGCTCGATGGCGGTCGCCAGTTGCGGCACCCCTGCGCTACGTTTCTCTTCGACAGTTGCCAATGCGACCAGCGCGCCGGACTGAATATGTCCCTTCACTGCGCCGATGCCGGAGAAGGTGACGTTCACGTATCCCCCAAGCACGTTGTCGATGGCGGGGATGATCCCGCGATACGGAATGTGCCGGATCTCGACATGCGCCGCCTGATTGAACAACTCGCCGGCAATCTGCAGCACCGAGCCGTTGCCGGAACTGCCATAGGTGAGCTTGCCTGGTTCCTTCCTGGCAAGGTCCGCGAGTTGCCTGGCATCGGTCACGCCGAGGCCGGGGTTGGCCACCATCACCATGGTGGTCTGCGACGGCATGACGACTGGCGTGAAGTCGTTGATGACGTCGATCGGCGGCTTTGTTCCCGCCGGCATGACGTGGGGTGCGATGAATAGTGTATTGGGTGTCATCAGCAGCGTCAGACCGTCGGGCGCCGCGCGCGCGACGCTCGCTGCGCCGACCAGACCGCTGGCCCCCGGTCGGTTTTCAACGACGACGGACTGGCCCAGCTGCTTGGCAAGCCGTTCGGCAAGAAGACGCGCGGTCACGTCAACGCCCGCACCCGCGGGGAACGGCACGACGATGGTTACCGTCCGGGCCGGGTAGTCTGCGGCAACGGCCGGGCCGGACAGCAGCGCGACTGCCACGGCAAAGCAGGCGGCAAGATTCATTTTTGCCAATGTCATTCTCCAGAAACGAGTGTTGCCGGGAAGTCGGACTGCCTAGTCGGCAGGTTTGATGTTCATCGACTTGATGAATTTCGCGAACGTCTCGGTCGACTCAACGATGAGCGGACGGATCTCGCCGGACTGCGTCGGGAAGGGTGTCAGATTCAGACCTTTGATCTTGTCCTGGATCTCACTATTGGCCAGTGCCTTGCCGATCTCGCTGTGCAGCTTGTCGGCTATCGGCTGCGGCAGGCCGGGCGGTCCGAAGAAACCAAACCACGACAATGGGGCATGAAACTTCGGCAGCACTTCGCTGACAGCCGGAACGTCGGGGACGCCCGGGTATCGGTTCGGCTCCAGCACCGCAAGCACGCGCACATTGCCGCTGGCGATATGGGGAACAACCGAAGCGAGCGTTGTCAACCCGACGTCGATTTCGCGACTCAGCAAGGCCGACACCACCGGCGGCGTCCCCTTGTAGGGGACGTGAAGCATGTCGACGCCCTGCTGCTTCAAGGCCTGGCCGATCAGATAGTAATACGACTGAACCCCAGCTGTGCCGTAGGTCAGCTTGCCCGGATTTTGTTTAGTGAAGGCGATCAGATCCTGCAGCGTCTTGATCGGCGAGGCGGCGTTGACCGCAATGCAATTGACCGAGCTGATGGCGGTTGCGACGGGGGTGAGGTCTTTCAACGGATCGATCGAGGGCTGATCGGTCAGAAATTTGGTCCAGGTAAAATCGCTTCCGACCGCGTACACCAATGTGTAGCCGTCGGCGGGCGCGTGCGACACAAATTCGGCGGCCAACTGGCCGCTGGCGCCGGGTCGGTTCTCGACAACCACGGGCTTGTCGAACGCCGTCTTCAGCCAGTCCGCAAACAGGCGCGCGGTGAAGTCGATTCCGGCGCCCGGCGGGTAGCCGACGATGATGCGAATCGGTTGTGCGGGATAATCCTGCGCCCCCGCTATCGCCGGCGGGATCAGGACTGCGATGGCGGCTAATACGCAGATGGTTACATGACGAATCATTGCAGACAGTTTCTCCGTTGCAGAATTTAGACCTTTGCCCGGCTGCCGGTTCGTTGCGAGCGGATCGACTGCCAGATGCGTTCCGCGGTGGCCGGGAGCGGCATGTCATCGACGCCAAAGTCGGACAAGGCATCGATAATGGCATTGATGATGGCTGGCGGAGCGCCGACATTGCCGGCCTCGCTGCCGCCCTTCACGCCAAGCAGATTGGTCTTTGTCGGCACCAGAGCGTAGTCGCTCGCCACGTTAGGGATGTGGTCGGCGCGCGGCATGCCATAGTCCATGAACGAGCCGGTCACGAGCTGGCCCGAGTCCCGGCTGTAGATCATCTGCTCAAACAGGGCCTCGCCAATGCCCTGGGCCAGCGAGCCATGCAGCTGACCCTCTAGCGTCAGCGGATTGACGATGGCGCCGACGTCGTCGACGGCACAAACGTCCAACAGCGCGACGGCGCCGGAGTCGGGATCGATTTCCACTTCGCAGATCATGCAGCCATTGGGAAAGGTGTTGGGTCCCGGATGTGCGCCGGAGCCGCTGAGCCCGACGCCCAGTCCCTCCGGCAGGCCCACACCCCGATAAGAGGCCCTGGCTACGTCGTTGAAGCTGACCAGCCGGTCGGTGCCTTTGACGCGAAATTCACCGTGTGCAAATTCGATATCGGCTTCCGCTGCTTCGAGCAGCCATGCGCTGATGCGCTTGCCCTTCTGAATAACCTCGTCGCTCGCCAGTTTCAGCGCCGAGCCGCCGGCACTCATGCTGCGTTGCGCGAAGGTGCCGCGGCCGAACAAAGTATTGTCGGTGTCGCCTTGCTTGACCTGCACTGCATCGAGCGGCACGCCGAGCCACTCGTGCATCATCTGCGCGAACATCGTTTCGTGGCCTTGTCCGGTCGACAGGGTCCCGGGATAAACCGTGACGCCGCCGTGAGGATTGACGCGGATCTCCATCCGCTCGGATTGGCTGCCGGCGCGTTGACAGTGCATGGCAAGCCCGATGCCGCGCAACCGACCTCGCCGCGTACTATTGCCGCGGCGCTCGGCAAAGCTGTTCCAGCGGGAAAGTTGCAGCGCCCGATCGAGAATGCGCTCGAAGTCCCCGCCGTCGTAAATATTGCCCCCCGGCGTCTTGTAAGGCATTGCGGCCGGGCGGATGAGATTTCGCCGCCGCAGCGCGACCGGATCGATTTTCATCTCCCGCGCTGCCTTGTCGAGTAGACGCTCCATCACGAATGTCGCTTCCGGTTTGCCGGAACCGCGGTAGGGCCCTGTCGCGCAGGTGTTGGTGAACGTTCCGCGCACGAGCGCGTGGACAACCGGGATGTCGTAGGTGCCCGGATAGCTAACGGCTACGTTGATTGATGACGTTCCTGCCGAATTGCCGAGATAGGCGCCGAGATCGACGTCAACGGAAGTGCGCAAGGCGAGGATCTTGCCGTCGGCATCGAACGCCATGGCCGACGTGGCAATCTGGTGCCGGCCGTGCGTATCGCAGCTTAGGCACTCGGAGCGTTCGCCGGTCCATTTCACTGACCGCTTGAGTTTGGTGGCAGCCCAGACGACGAGAATTTCCTCCGGATAAACTTGACTCTTGGTGCCGAAGGCGCCGCCAACGTCAACGGCGATGACGCGTAACGCTAGCTCCGGCATGTGCAACACGTCGGCGAGCGTCTGTCTGACCTGAAACGGCGTCTGCGTGCTGGTGCAAAGCGTCATCCGGCCGCTCGCCGGGTCGGCATAGGCGACGGCGCTGCGCGGCT
>Ga0070741_10020727_pt1 | contig 10311 bp, 9 predicted proteins | sample Coa_R1_4_FD_66440 | JGI IMG/M metagenome (GOLD analysis project Ga0070741, IMG submission 66440) | Surface soil microbial communities from Centralia Pennsylvania, which are recovering from an underground coalmine fire - Coalmine... | ecosystem: Environmental > Terrestrial > Soil > Unclassified ...
GACGTCTTTCCCGACCCGTCGACGGCGTGGATTGGTCGATCGGTCCCGGTGCCCGGATCGGAGTGGTCGGCGTCAACGGGTCGGGAAAGACGTCGGTGTTGCGGCTCTTGGCTGGTGAGTTGGCGCCGACCGCGGGAAAGATCAAGCGGGGCAAGACGTTACGGATCGCACACTTGAGCCAGGGGCTTGGCGAGCTGCGCGGTGAGGTGCGGGTGCTCGACGCCGTCGAAAACCTGCGGCGGGTGACCACACTTGCCGGCGGGCGCGAGGTGAGCGCCGCTACCCTGCTCGAGGACTTCGGTTTCACCGGAGACAAACTCGTCGCCCGCGTTGACGATCTGTCCGGCGGCGAACGTCGGCGCCTGCAGTTTCTGCGATTGCTGCTGGACGAGCCGAACGTCCTGCTGCTCGACGAGCCGACCAACGACCTCGACATCGACACGCTGAGGATCATCGAGGACTTCCTCGACAGTTGGCCCGGCACGCTGATCGTCGTCACGCACGACCGCTATTTCCTCGAACGCGTCACGGATGCGACATACGCGCTGTCAGGCGACGGACGGTGCGAGTTGCTTCCCGGAGGCATCGAGCAGTACCTCGACACGCGTCGCGGCGCCGCGCCTGACAAACCACAGACCCCTAGCCGGAAGCAGTCGGTGTCGGCGCGGCAACGGCAGAGCGCAAAAGACTTGGCCCGCATCGAGTCTCAGCTCGCCAAGGCCGAGCATCTGATCGCCGAACTGCACGAAGAGATGGCGGCGGCCGCACACGACCACGTGCGATTGACGCAGTTGACGGCTGAACTGGATACGGTCACGTCGCGCAAAGCTGACCTCGAAGAGGCGTGGTTGGAAGCCGCCGACGACTGAATCGGCGCCTCGTTAGCATGGTGCGGTGAATGCGCTGCTGCGGCCGCTGGTCTTGTACTGGCGTTGCTGGCCGCAGCTCGTCGCCTGCTACCTGGTCGGCTACCTCGGCCGGTGGGGCGCCATCTCTCTCGCGGCGCGGGTCGGCTACGACAACTACTGGTGGGTGGCGCTGATCATGCCGCTCGCCGCGATCGCTCGCCTCGGGTCGTATCTCGCGATGTTCCTTGTGCTGCGCCGGGCGATACCCGTCATCGCGCAGTTGCCTCCCCGTGCGGCCCGCCGCGTCGACCTTTTCGCCACGATCACCGTGCCGTTTCTCGCGATCTACCTTGCCTGGCAGATGTTTCGAGAAGACTGGCTGCTGTTCGAACAGAAGGCACTCGTCTACCGGGTCGACGTGGCCGTCGTCTCTGCGGTCAACTCTGGGGCCTCGACCGATTTACACCCCGACGTCCTGCCGCCGAGCCACGTCACCGTGGTTGTGCTGTGCGCAGCATTCGCGAGCCGTGTGGTTCTGGCGCGGCTGAAGGACCGGTTGCCGACGTGGATGATCGCCGTCCGCGTTTACGTCGATGCTCTGTGGGTGTTCTTGGCCCTCGTCTTCTCGGTGAACGCCGGGCTCACACTCCTCGTCAATCCCAGCAAATGGGTGTCGCAGCGTCGGGTTGTGGTGTGGTTCAACACCACTCGCGCTGAGTTGTTGTCCAGCTTCCGACCGCTTGAGACCACCTGGAACGTCTGCGCCTCCGCCGTGCATACGGTGTTCGACGGTGCGACCATTCCCCTGCTGTGGCTCGCCGTGGCCGGGATCGTCTACGGTGCTACGACTGCCGGCTGGCGCGGGGCGATCCGGCGGGCCGCCGGACAGCGCGCCACCGACCTCCTCGACCGGGCCGCTCCAGCTCAGCAACGCGTCCAGCACCACTGGAGCAGAGTTCCGCAGACATTCCGCGAAAAGACCCTCGACTATCTTCGGTTGCAGTTAGGGCGCTTTCAGCCGATCGCCGACGCCGCGCGCGTCATCATGCACGCCGGGGTATTGGCGTTGTCGCTGTATGTCCTCGGCTACCTGGCGCTGGCCTGGCTTGACATGTCCGGCAGCTTTTACCGGTTGCAGTCGGGGCCTGGGTATCTGTTTCGGGGGATGGCCTGGGCGCTCGGACCGCACTCGATCGAGTACTGGCGTGGTTTTTCCACCGCGCTGGAACTGGTGTCGCACATGATCGTCGAGCCGTTGCGGGCCTGCCTCATCGCATCGACGTTCGCCTATTGCGTCGAGCATGTGATCCGTTTAGAGCAGGAAGCGCAACAGGATGACGCCGCTGCCGCTGGTGAGGTCGACGGCAGTGGGCACGGCACCGTCGGGCAGCAGGAAGGTGAGTTGCATGGGATCGGTTCCCCAACATTGGTCGCTGACCCCTTGGGGCGGCAGCACATCGAATCCGCCGATGGACTGGCTCTGCCAGCGGCGCGACCCGTCGGTGATGACGGCCTTGGAGCAGCCCGGCATGATCTTCCCGTCGACCCGGTCGATGGTGACAACGTATAGCGTTGTGTGACTTGGTAATTGGTGATACGACTCGCTCGGTATTGCAGTGAGATGGCGAACCGAGCCGACGCGCCAGGTTTGGCCGTATGCCGACAAGCTTCCATGCGCTGGCACCTCGTGCCGCGGGACCACGGTGTCGCGGTAGTCGGACCAGTCGGGGTAAATCTGCGTGACGACGATGACCGCTGCGGCGACGCTCGCGACGGCGATCCCGATCAGATTCCTGCGCCAGACGACGGGCGCCTTTGTGCCCGCGCTCATCAGTTGCTGTCTCTTCTTCGCGCGAGCGCTCATCAGCCAATCTCCGGGTGAGTGAGGCTGACCAACTGCTCTCGGCTGACGTCGTCCTTCTTGATGTCGATCACGAGCCGCGAGTCGAGACGTCCGTCGGAAACCCAGAGCCGCAACGCAAATGGCGTTGCGGCATCATCGTCGACGACTTTCGGGTTCACGTCGAACGTCCATGTGCCGATTTGCGGAATTCCCGGATCCGCTAGCCCGCCGAGGGTTTCGGTGAGAAACCGGTCGGATGGCGTGTAGGTGTTTCCGGCGACCAGCAGGTCGGCTTTCGGCAGCGCCGAGTCTCGCATCGTGCTCACGGTTGCGTCGACCACCACCCACACCCCCGCCGCGGCGACGCGTCCGCCGCTCCCAACGACGGACGGTGCTTTCACATTCGGGGTGACGCGAGCACCGAACACCCTGGCGGAGAGGTTCCGACCGGTCACGGTGGTGCCGCTGGTGCCATGGACGTCGAACGGTGCGTACACCTGGGTGTAGGTGGGCAGAAAGTGCCACACCACAGCGGCGACGGCGATGACGACCGCCGCGCCCAGCGCGGGCAGCGCTTTGCGCAGGCTTGCGACGCGGGCCTTCATTGGACGACCTTTACCGGTAACTCGATCTCTCCGTACTCGGTGATGCTGTCCACCCAACCTCTGCCATAGGAGGTGGTGAACTCACGAAACTGTTTGCGCCACAACCGTATTGTCACAAGGGTGCCGGGCTGGAGCTGGCTCTGCGGCAGCTGCCAGACGTACACCAGCTGCTCGGTGAGCCCGGGCTGCAGTGTGGTGATGACAGACCCGTCGGCGTAGCGATATGTCTGCACGTACTCGGCGTCGGGGTGGTCGCGGAGGTCGATCTCATCTTCGAGTGAGGCCGGGATGGTGCCGTTGTTGCGGAGCGTCGCTACGACACCGAGGTAACGCTGGCCGGGTACCGCGGCCTCCTTCAGCGTGGCCGCACGGATTTCGTCGACCGCGGAGGCGCGTTCGATCGTGACGTTGAACTCGCCGTCGTCGAACGGCTCGCCGGCCTTTACTGGCGTGACTTTGTTGTCGACGGTGTCCAGACCGCCGAACGCCGCGGTCGCCGCCAAGAACACTGCAAGCGCGATCTGCCAGGCCTGGTGAAATCCCAGCTTGCCCACCCAACCCCGGGCAAGGCTTGGGACCGCGCGCGGTATGCCGGGTTTGGCCGCCATGGCGCGATGCTACTAGCGACGTAACCGTGAGCCTATACGCTCCACAGCGTCTCGAACGTCACGGAGTTGCTCGGCCACCCGTTCGGGTGCGGTCCCGCCACGGGCGTCCCGGGCCTCGACCGAGCCTTCGATCGTCAACACCTGGCGCACGTCGGGTGTCAGCTGCGGGTGCAGGGCGGCCAACTCGTCGTCGGTGAGATCGTCGAGTCCGACGGCCCGCTCTTCAGCGACGCGGACCGCGGCGCCCGCCGCCTCGTGCGCGATACGGAACGGGACGCCTTGACGCACAAGCCATTCGGCGACATCGGTCGCCAACGTGTAGCCGGCAGGCGCGAGCTCGGCCATCCGCGCGACGTCGAACCGCAGAGTCGACACCAGGCCGGCCATCGCAGGCAGCAGCAGCTCCAGCTGGGCCACCGAGTCGAACACCGGCTCTTTGTCTTCCTGCAGGTCTCGGTTGTACGCAAGCGGCTGCGCCTTCAACGTCGCGAGCAGCCCGACCAGGTTGCCAATCAACCGTCCGGACTTGCCGCGTGCAAGTTCGGCGATGTCGGGGTTCTTCTTCTGTGGCATGATCGAACTGCCGGTGGACCACGCGTCCGAGAGCGTGACATACCCGAATTCTGTTGTGCTCCAGAGGATAATGTCTTCGGCCAGCCGTGAGAGATCCACGGAGATCAACGCCAGCACGAATGCTGCCTCCGCAGCGAAATCCCGCGAGGCAGTGGCGTCAATCGAATTATCCGCCGCCGCAAGGAATCCCAACTCCTCGGCGATCGCATCAGGATCGAGGCCGAGTGACGACCCCGCCAATGCACCCGAACCGTACGGGGACACCGCTGCCCGCTTGTCGCAATCGAGGATTCGTTCGACGTCGCGCAGCAGCGGCTGTGCGTGGGCGAGGAGATGGTGTGCCAGCAGCACCGGCTGCGCGGACTGTAGATGGGTCTTGCCCGGCATGATTGCCGATGGATGAGCCGCCGCCTGGGTGGCGAGCGCGCCGACGACGTCGAGCACACCGGATCCGACCGTCCGCAGCGCGTCACGCAGCCACATCCGGAACAGTGTGGCGATCTGGTCGTTACGCGACCGCCCCGCCCGCAACCGGCCGCCCAGATCGTCGCCAACCCGCTCGATCAGCCCACGTTCGAGCGCGCCGTGCACGTCCTCGTCGGTGACGATCGGCCCGAAGCTGCCCGATGCGACGTCCTCGCCGAGACTGTCCAGCCCGACCAACAGTCCGTCGCGCTGGTCCTCGGTCAGCAGACCGGCCCGAAACAACACGCGCGCATGCGCTTTCGAGGCCGCGATATCGTACGGGGCGAGAACCCAATCGAAATGCGTCGACTTGCTCAACGCGGCCAGCTCAGGCGACGGCCCGTCGGCGAACCGGCCGCCCCACAGCGCGCCCTCGTTGGTGCTCATGTATTCAGGTCGCGGCGGGCGGAGATCCGCGACGACAGGCCATGCACGTGCACGAACCCTTTCGCACTGGACTGGTCGAACGTGTCGCCTTCGTCGTAGGTCGCCAAGTTGAAGTCATACAGCGATTCCGAACTGCGCCTGCCGTTGACGGCAATATGTCCGCCGTGCAACACCATTCGGATCTCGCCGGACACGTGTTCCTGTGTCTTCGCGACGAACGCCTCCAGCGCAGATTTCAGCGGCGAGTACCACAACCCGTCGTACACCAGTTCCGACCAGCGTTGGTCGGTGCCGCGCTTGAACCGGCCCAGTTCGCGTTCGAGCGTGACGTGTTCGAGCTCGGTGTGCGCGGTGATCAGCACCATTGCGCCCGGCGCCTCGTAGATTTCCCGGCTCTTGATGCCGACGAGACGGTCTTCGACGACGTCGAGCCGGCCGACACCCTGAGCACCGGCCCGGCCGTTGAGTTCTTCGATGGCCTGCAGCACGGTGACGTCGTGACCGTCGATCGAAACCGGCACGCCGCGCTCGAACCCAACGATCACCTCGTCAGGTGTCGACCAGTTGACCGTCGGGTCCTCGGTGTATTCGTAGACGTCCTTCGTCGGCGCGTTCCATAAGTGTTCGAGGAAGCCCGTTTCCACCGCTCTGCCCCAGACGTTCTGGTCGACGGAGAACGGCGACCGTTTGGTGACGGTGATCGGGATCGCGTTCTCCTCTGCGAATGCCATCGCCTTCTCGCGAGTCCAGGCATAGTCGCGAACGGGTGCGAGCACCTCGAGATCCGGTGCCAGGGACCCAAATCCGACCTCGAACCGGACCTGATCGTTGCCCTTGCCCGTGCAGCCGTGTGCCACAATGGTGCCGCCGTGCTCCCGTGCTGCGGCCACGAGGTGCTTGACGATCAACGGCCGGCTGATCGCCGACACCAACGGATAGCGGTCCATGTAGAGCGCGTTGGACTGGATCGTCGGCAAGCAGTATTCGTTCGCAAACTCGTCGCGAGCGTCCACGACTACCGCCTCCACCGCGCCGCAGTCCAGCGCCCGCTGCCGCACCACCTCCATGTCCTCGCCACCCTGACCAAGGTCGATGGCCACCGCGACAACCTCGCGACCGGTTTCCTTGCCGATCCAGCTGATCGCCACCGACGTGTCCAAGCCGCCGGAGTACGCCAAGATCACGCGATCGGACATCACATTCTCCTCTTCGCGCAAGCGCTCATCGGTACCTTCTCCTCTTCGCGCAAGCGCTCATCGGTCGCTATCTCCTTGCTACGGACGGGTTTACCGCAGTTCGTCAAACCGGGCCGCGAGTTCGGCGCCGGTCATCGGGTCGCGCGCGACCACCAGGATGGTGTCGTCACCGGCGATGGTGCCGACCACGTACGGAAGAGCGGCGCGGTCGATGGCTACCGCCAAATAGTGCGCGGCACCCGGCGGTGTGCGGAGCACCGCAAGGTTGGCGCTGGCGTCGCTGGACACCAGAAGCTCGCCCAGCAGCCGCGAAAGCCGTTCTGTCCCACCGGAAACACCACGCACCGGGCTGCCGTCTTCGGGAACGACGTACGCTCCGGCACCCCCGTCAGCGCCCCTCAGCTTCACGGCACCCAACTCTTCCAGGTCGCGCGACAGCGTCGCCTGCGTGGCCTCGATCCCTTCCTCGGCGAGTGCCGCGGCGAGTTCGCTTTGGCTGCGCACCGGCCGCGACGCCAGGATCGCGACGATGCGTGCTTGCCGTCCGGCACGGGTGGCGCTGATCTCCGGTGCGTTCATTTGTTTCGCCCCAAGAGCCACACCAGCAGCGCTTTCTGGGCGTGCAACCGGTTCTCGGCCTCGTCCCACACCGCACTTCGCGGCCCGTCCATCACGGCGTCTGTGATCTCCTGTCCGCGATGCGCCGGAAGGCAGTGCAGCACAACGGCATCCGTGTCCGCGCGGCCGACAAGTGCATCGTCGACGCGGAACGGTTCGAACGGCCCGACCCGGTCGAGTCCGTCGGCCTCCTGGCCCATCGACGTCCAGGTGTCGGTGACCAGGACGTCGGCGCCGTCGGCGGCCTCTTCGGGGTCTGCGGTGACGGCGATTGTGGCTCCGGTCTCTGCAGCGCGGGCGGCGGCGGCGGTCACGACGTCGGGGGCGGGCTCGAATCCGTAGGGGGCGGCGATCGTGACGTTCAGGCCGGCAGTGACACCGCCGAGCAGCAGCGAGTGCGCCATGTTGTTGGCGCCGTCCCCGAAGTACGACATCCGCAGGCCGGCGAGACTACCCTTACGCTCGGCGAGAGTCTGCAGATCCGCGAGCACTTGGCATGGGTGAAACTCGTCGGACAGCGCATTGACCACCGGAACGGTCGCCGTCGACGCCATGGCCGTCAATCGTTCTTGGCCGTGCGTTCGCCAGACGATCGCGTCGACATAGCGCGAGAGTACGCGGGCGGTGTCCTCGAGGGTTTCGTCGCGGCCCAGCTGCGTGGCACTGCTGTCGACAACGACGGCGTGCCCGCCCAACTGGGCGATGCCCAGCTCGAACGAGAACCGGGTGCGGGTGGAGTTCTTGTCGAAGATCACGGCCACGCCTCTTGGACCGTCGAGGGGGCGGCGGCCGAACGGGTCCTTCTTCAGTTCGGCGGCGAGCTCCAGCACCTCGGCCTGCTCGGCCGGGGTCAGATCGTCGTCACGCAGAAAGTGCCTCACTGGGTTGCCTTTTCGAGGATGCCGGGAAACGCCGTCAGGAAATCGTCGATCTGCGCTTCGGTGATGATCAGCGGGGGCGCGAGCCGGATGATGTCCGGTGCTGGCGCGTTCACGAGAAACCCTGCCTCACGCGCGGCGGCTTCTACGGGCTTGGACGCCGGTGCGGTGAGCACCACCCCGCAGAGCAAGCCCCGGCCCCGAACATGGTCGACCAGTGGATGATTCAGCGATTCGATTCCGTGGCTGAGTGTTTTGCCGAGCACCGCGGCGCGTCCGATCAGGTCTTCTTGGGTGAGGGTTTTCAGCACCGCGAGAGCAGCGGCTGCGCACACCGGGTTGCCGCCGAATGTGCTGCCGTGCAGGCCGGGAGTCATCAGCTGCGCGGCCGATCCGATGGCCAGGCAGGCGCCGATCGGCAGCCCACCGCCAAGCCCCTTCGCCAGCGTGACCACATCGGGAGTGATGCCGTCATGTTGGTGGGCGTAGAACGCACCTGTGCGGCCCATCGCGGTTTGCACTTCGTCCAGCACGAGCAATGCGCCGTGACGTGCCGTGATTTCCCGCGCGGCAACGAGATACCCCGCTGGCGGCACGACGACGCCGCTCTCCCCCATGATCGGTTCGAGAAACACTGCGGCGGTGTCGTCCGAGACGGCCCCAGCGAGTGCGTCAATGTCTCCGTACGGCACATGTGTGATGTCGCCGGGCAGCGGCTCGAAGGGCTTTTGCTTGCTTGGCTGTCCGGTCAGTGCAAGGGCACCCATCGTGCGGCCGTGGAAAGCCTCTTGCGCCGCAACGAGTTTGGTGCGTCCGGTCAACCGGGACAGCTTGAACGCAACCTCGTTGGCCTCGGCTCCGGAGTTGCAGAAGAACACCCGCGTCTCGGTGTCGGCGCCCAGCAGTCCGACGAGCGCCTCGGCCAACGCGATTCCGGGCTCGTGCATGTACAGGTTCGACGTATGCCCGAGTGTGTTGAGTTGAGATGTCACAGCCTGTACGACGGCGGGATGCCTGTGCCCGAGAACGTTGACCGCAATGCCGCCGAGCAGGTCGAGATAGCGCCTGCCGTCGACGTCGGTGACGACGGCGCCGTCGCCGCTGGCTAGCGCGAGGGGCGGTGTGCCGTAGTTGTTCATCATCACGGCGGCCCAACGCCGTTCGAGGCCGGGTTCTCCCGCGTCGCTGCGCTCTACCCCCGAGGTCACGCCTTCACCACCTTTGTCCCCGTGCCCGCGTCGGTGAGCAGTTCGACCAGCACGCAGTGGTCGACGCGGCCGTCGATGACATGAGCGCTCGGCACACCAGCCGCCACCGCACGCAAGCAGGCTTCGGCCTTCGGCACCATGCCGGTGTCGAGCGACGGCAGCAGTTCGGACAATGTGCCCGTGTCGATTTCGCTGACGAACGAGTCACGGGCCGGCCAGCGGGTGTAGAGGCCCTCCACGTCGGTGAGCATCAACAGCTTCTCTGCCGCCAGCGCTTCGGCGAGGGCGGCGGCGGCAGTGTCGGCGTTGATGTTGTGCACAACACCGTCGACGTCGGGCGCGATCGACGACACGACCGGAATACGCCCTGCCGCAATAAGGTCGAGGACAGCGGCGGTGTTGACCGACGCGACGTCACCGACGAGCCCGATGTCGGTCGCGATGCCGTCGACGGTGACGCTGCGCCGAACCGCGGTGAACAGCTGAGCGTCCTCACCGGTGATGCCCACGGCGTAGGGGCCGTGCGCGTTGATCTGGTTGACGAGTTCGCGGCCCACCTGTCCGAAGAGCACCATCCGGGCCACGTCGAGCACCTCAGGTGTGGTGACCCGGAAGCCAGCCTTGAAATCGCCTGCGATGCCAAGCCGTGTCAGCATCGCAGTGATCTGCGGGCCGCCGCCGTGCACGACGACAGGATGGATGCCGCAGTTGCGCAGGAAGACCATGTCGGCCGCGAACGCCTGCCGCAGCGAGTCGTCGGTCATCGCGTTGCCGCCGTATTTGATCACGACGATCTTGTCGTGCAGTGCTTTGAGCCATGGCAGCGCTTCGGCCAGTACCTGAGCTTTGACCAGAGGTGGGACAGCTTGCACGCTCATGAGCTGTAGGCCGAGTTCTCTTCGACGTATCCGTGCGACAAGTCGGTGGTGCGGATCGATGCACGCCCGTTGCCCGCCCCGAGATCCACCGTGAGGTCGATGTCGGGTCTGCTGAGGTCGACATCGCGCGCGCCGGGTGCACCGACGCTGTTGACGCAGACCGCAAACCCGTTGAACGACACGGTGATCCGGTCCGGATCGAGG
>Ga0070741_10020728_pt1 | contig 10311 bp, 5 predicted proteins | sample Coa_R1_4_FD_66440 | JGI IMG/M metagenome (GOLD analysis project Ga0070741, IMG submission 66440) | Surface soil microbial communities from Centralia Pennsylvania, which are recovering from an underground coalmine fire - Coalmine... | ecosystem: Environmental > Terrestrial > Soil > Unclassified ...
GCCGTGTCCTTCAGCCCCGACGGCAGATATTTGGCGACCGCCAACCCTGATTCAACAGCCACGATCTGGGACGCAACCACCGGGCAGAAGTTCCTGACGGTACGCAGCGGGGGTACCGACGCCGTGGCATTCAGTCCCGATGGCAAGCGTCTGGCCACCTGCGAGATGAATACGGTAACCGTGTGGGATGCAACCAACGGTAAACAGCAATTGAACTTGAAAGGCCATTCCGATGCCGTCGACGCGCTGGCCTTTAGTCCGGACGGGAGGCATGTTGCCACAGCCAGCTGGGACAAGACCGCAAAGATCTGGGACCTGGATAGCGGACAGGAGATCGCGAGTCTACGGGGACATGCGGACTTTGTGGTTGCCGTGGCGTTCAGCCCGGATGGCAAGCGCTTGGCGACGGCCAGTTGGGACGGTACGGCCAAGGTCTGGGATGCCGTTAACGGTAGGGATCTTGTAACATTGCAGGGGAATTCAGGTCTCACTCCCGCGGAGTCCGCTTTCAGTCCGGATGGCACGCGTATCGCCGGCGCCACCCATCAGAACCTAGTTAAAATTTGGGACGCCCTCAGTGGCAGCGAACTGGTGACCTTCCGCGGCCATACTGCGCGGGTTACGGTTGTCACTTACAGCCCGGACGGCAAGTACGTAGCGACAGGCGGTGAGGACAATAAGGTGAAGGTTTGGGATGCGGTTAACGGGAAAGAGCTGCTGACCGTGACCGTGCGGGATGTCAACATCAATACTGCGGGCAGCCAAGTCACGGCAGTTGCACTCAATCCGGACAACAAGTGGCTGGCGGCCGGCATCATTGACGGAACAGCAAGGATATGGGACCGGGCGAATGGAGATGAGATATTTGCCCTGCACGCACACTCCAGCCTGGTTACTACGATCGCTTTCAGTCCCGACAGCACTCTACTGGTCACCGGTAGTTCTGACAAAACGGCAAAGATATGGGATGCGCATAGCGGTCGTGAACTACTCACGTTACGCGGACATAGCTATGGGATCACCAGTGCCGTCTTCAGTGCCGATGGGAAACGGCTGGCGACGGCTAGCCAGGATGGTACAGGCAAAATATGGGACGCATTCAGCGGACGGGAACTGACCACGCTCCGCGGTCATTCGCAATCGGTCAACGATATCGTGTTCAGTCGAGATGGCAAGCGCCTGGCGACTGCCAGCGCGGACGGCACGATCAGAGTATGGGACCCGAGCGACGGGCAGGAACTGCTGAACCTCCGCAGTTACTTGCCGGTTTTCCCGCGTGTGAGCTTTAGCGCTGACGGCAAGCATGTCGCGGGCCTGTTCTTCGACAAGCTGCAGATCTATCCCCTCGACGTGGGCCAATTGCTCAATATGGCTCACAGCAGGATCGGCCGTCAGCCACCCGGGTTCACCGTAGAAGAATGCAGGCGCTATTTCCCGTCTGAACCCTGCCCGGTTTCACATTAGGCTTCTACCGAGTTAGAGAGTGACTGCAGAAATGAAACCGGTAGGACCGGAGGCGAACAGCCGCGAATTGTTGAGTCGGGCGATTATCTGGGTGGTCTGTTGGCTTGGTGGCCGGCATCTTTTTCGTCTTCGAGACAGTAGTGCTCGAGCAGATCGGTATCGGGGAGAAGCTCTTCGACGAAGTTGATGGTGATGGGCTGGGTGAAGGTTTTCGGATCGGTGATCGTCAACGCGACTTCGAGATGGCCGAAATCGCGGCGATGAAAACGCTCTTCGACGCGCATGTCCTCGCTGTGACCGTGACCGCGGGCATCGAGCCAGCTCTTATCATTGAACCCTACCGTGTCAACTACGAGAGTGTCGCCTTCCCACCTGCCGACGGAATAGCCCATCCACGAAGGCGAAGGATCGGTCAACTGCTTACGGCCATCGGTGAAGATCTGGCGGAAGGTGGTCTCGACTTCGTAGAGGATCAAAAATTCACGGGGGGTTTCAATGATCTTGAAGGGCTCGGGGAGAAGGTCGGCGTGAGGCGTGCCATCAGGCAGGCAATTGAGGGTGGGATTGAAAGCCCCGGGCTGGGTGTGGCGGCGGAGGATCTCGACGCCCGCCGGAGTGAGCGGCTGTTCGTTCGGCTTGAAATCGGCCAGGATGTCGCGAAAATACTTGGAATTCGGAGACTCGCCGAGTCCGTAGAGTCCGTTTGGGCCGCGAGGCTCGGCTTCGACCTGCCAGATCCCGGAGAGGTCGGGCTTGCCGTTGGCGCGAGGAACCGGGCCGGTCATATTTATTTTGCCATCGGGCGTGCGCGGGGCCCCGGGGATTGGTTGGTTGAGCCACTGAGCCTGGGCGCACAGGCACGCACCTACGAAAGCCATTCCCATCCAGATGTGACGACGCATACTGCTGATTAAACCACGAGTGGGCGGGTGTGGTGAAAGCGGCATTAAATGGCTGAAACGTTACTGGGCAGAGCGTCTTCGGGTTGGCTTTTTTACGATTGACCTTGACCTACATAGGACCGTGTATTGACTCGATCAGCGCCAAACTCGTACACTGCGCTCAAAGTCTGCTTTCATCTGCCCGGACAGATGAATCGGGAGTCAGGAAGAGTAAGGCGCGCTGCGCAAAGGTCCAGCTTCGGAATGGTCCCACAATCAAAGCACACGCTTGCAGTGGGCCCGTAATGAGTGGGCGCCTTAACTGAAGGGCCGCTGAAGAGGGCGACCGAATACGGTCTGAGGAGAACTCATATGCTTCTGCGCATACCGGACGAGTGTCTTCGTGGTTGCGCGCAGCGGCCTCAGTGTTCCAAGGAACGACGTTTTTGAAAATCATCGCGGAGGGAAAGTATCGATGCGTTTCTTGTTGTTCGGAATCTGCGTATCGCTGTTTGCCGGGTTGACGTACGGGCAGAACGCAACCGCCACGATCACCGGGACGGTGACGGACCCGGCCAGTGCCACAATCGCCAATGCGACGGTGCAGGCTAGAAACACGGAGACGGGCGCGCAGTATCAAGCCGCCACGACTACGGCCGGGAGTTATACAATCGCGCAGTTGCCAGTCGGGACGTACGAAGTGAGCATCAGTGCGCCGGGGTTCAAGACATTTGTCCGGTCGGGGATTATGGTGGCGGCAGCGCAAATCGTGCGAGTGGACGCGATGATGGAAGTCGGTTCGTCCACCGAATCGGTCACGGTAGAGGCAAACGCGTCGATGCTAAAAACCGAAGATGCATCGGTGAGCCACAATGTGACGGTGCAAAATCTGGATCAGCTCCCGATGCTGGGGGTTGGCCCTTCACAGGCGGGGAGCTCGGGGATTCGCAATCCGAATAACGTCGTGGAGTTGGTGCCCGGGACGTTTTACCAGCCCAACGCTAATGTGAAGGTCAATGGAGCGCCGACGAACACGCAGCGGTACAACGTGGAAGGGATGGATACGACGAACCAGTTGATTTCGTTTGCGCCGGCGGAGACGCAACCGAGCGTAGATGCGGTTCAGGAAGTGGCAGTGCAGACGAGCAACTTCGCTCCCGAATACGGGGCCGTGGGCGGCGGGTTCTTCAATGTGACGATGCGCTCGGGAACGAACCAGTATCACGGGAGCGCGTATGACTATTTCGTAAACGAAGTGCTGAATGCCGGCACACCTTTCGAGCCGGGCAATCCGCGACCACCCGCGCGACGAAACGACTACGGGGCGACGCTGGGCGGGCCGGTGTTCATCCCGAAAGTTTATAACGGCAGGGACAAAACGTTTTTCTTTTTCAATTTCGAGCAATTTCGGGAAACAGACAGAATCAACAACATTCCAGTCACGGTTCCGATACCGGCTTACCGCACGGGCGATTTCAGCTCGGCGATGGCGGTATTCAGCAACACTCCACCGTTAGGGACAGATCCCGAAGGGCGTCCGATTCTCGCAAACCAGATCTATGACCCGAATACGGCGCACTTGGTAGGGGGACAATTGGTGACCGATCCGTTTGCCGGAAACATAATTCCGTCGAATCGATTGGATCCGGTCGCACTCAAGATCCAAAACCAGATACCGCTGCCGAGCCGAGCCAGCCTGTTCAACAACTATTTACCCACGTATCCGAGCACTCGTCATACGACGATCCCTTCGGTGAAGGCGGACCAGATTCTGGGCACGAAGTCCAAGCTGTCGTTTTACTGGTCGTTCACGCACACCGATTCGGCGTTTTCGCCGATCTATGGGCAATCGGAAGGGTTCCCGAACACGATTACGGAAACGCGCGGCACCTTCATTCACTCGCATGTGGAGCGGCTGAATTACGACAATACGCTTTCGCCAACATTACTGTTGCACTTAGGCGCCGGGTACCAGCAAAACAATTTCTTCGACGACGCGCCGCTTTTAAATTTCAATGCAGCCCAGACCTATGGCTTGACTGGGGCCACGGTGAACCGGAACGTGCCAGTGTTTACCGGATTCTGCCCCTCGTTCGGGCCGGCGAATCCGACGTGCGGGCCGGCGGGCGGCATGGAAAACATGGGTCCCTGGGCAGGGCAGACGCACACGTATTTTGAGAAGCCGTCCGCGGATGCCAGCATGACCTGGGTGAAAGGGAACCACACGTTCAAGGCGGGCGGGGAGATGTTCCTGATCGGCGTGCCGACTTATCCCTACACCAACACCGGCGGAACGTTCGGATTCAGCGCAAACCAGACGGCGCTTCCGTATCTTGTATCGCCGACGGGACCGCAAACTCTGACTGGCGGAACGGTTGGATTTCCTTATGCGAGTTTTTTGCTGGGGCAGGTGGACAATTATAGTATCGCCGCGCCCGCCGGATACAGGAACGGAAAGTCGCAATGGGGCGTGTTCCTTCAGGACTCCTGGAAGGTGAAGCGGAATGTGACGTTAACCTATGGCGTGCGTTGGGATTACGGCACCTACGCAACGGAAGAGTACGGGCGCTCGGCAGACTTCTCTCCGACGACTCCGAATCCGAACGCCGGAGACCGTGCGGGAGCCTGGATTTTCCAGCAGACGTGCCACTGTAATTTTGCGAGCAATTATCCATACGCAGTGGGGCCGCGGGTGGGCGTGGCCTGGCAGATTACCCCGAAGACCGTGCTGCGGGCGGGTTGGGGGTTGATCTACGCGCAAACGAACCTGCTCTCGGCTGGGATCTTAGCGACGAATACGGTGAGCTCGCCGAGTCCGGGGGCGCCTGCGATGATTTTGGCGAACGGCATCCCCACGAATACGATTCCGACATGGCCTAATTTCAACCCCGGTCTGCTGCCATCACAGCCCGGTAGTGTCGCCACGAACCTTCCCGGCGGTCTGGGATGGCTGGATCCGAATTCCGGCCGACCGGCGCGGCAGAACCAATGGAGCGTTAACATACAGCGAGAGTTCAGCTCGAACCTGGTGCTAGAAGTGGGGTATGTCGGCAATCGGGGAGCGTGGTGGCCGGCACCCGGTCTGCAAAATCTGAACGGAATTACGCCGCAGATCCTGGCGGCGCACGGGCTCAACCTGGCCGATCCGACCACACAGAGGTTACTTACTTCACCATTGAATTCGCCGTTGGCGATCGCCAATGGTTTTGGGACGCCGCCGTACCCCGGGTTCCCTCTGACGAACACGGTGAATCAGGCGATCCGGCCTTTCCCGCAGTTCGGGTTCATTCCCGCGATCAACGATCCACTGGGGAAGACCTTGTACGACTCCCTGCAGGCAAAATTGACTAAGCGGCTTTCGCACGGACTGTTTGTGTCGGCCGCGTTTTCCTGGCAAAAATCGCTGCAGGAGGGCGTCGACAGCAACCCCAACACGTATATCGGCAGCCCGCTCAACGTGGTGTACAACAATATTCTTGGTGGTTACGGCAACACCAAGAGCATTTCGGAGTACGATCAGCCGTTCTTATTTGTGTTCAGCGCGAGTTACCAAGTGCCTCGGTTGAATACGAATAAAGCTTTGTCATGGGCGTTACGAGACTGGCAGGTCGGGACCCTGCTGCAGTACGGAAGCGGTCTGCCGATACCGACGCCGGCGGCCACGAATAACCTGAACAACCAAATTTTCCAACCGACGCTGGCCAACCGTGTGCCGGGCCAACCGCTCTACCTGGTTTCCAACCTGAACTGCCATTGCTACGATCCGAACACGACGTTCGTGCTAAACCCGGCGGCCTGGTCGAATCCGCCGGCAGGCACATTCGGTGGGGGCGCAGAGTATTACAGCGATTTCCGGTATGAGCGGCACCCGCAGGAAAATGCGAATATCAATCGTGATTTCCGTATCACGGAGCGGGTGGGGCTGAACCTTCGGCTGGAGGTCGATAACGTTTTCAACCGCGCCTACATCAACAACCCGCAGGCGACCACGCCGTTCTTCCCCCTTAGCACTGGGCCGGGAGGCGTAGCGCGGGGTGGATACGGGTTCATCAACACGGCCACGTCGAGCACGCAGTTCGGGCAGCCGCGGCAGGGGATGATCATCGCGCGGTTTACGTTCTGAGCGGGGGAAATGAACCGCTGAGCCGCGGAGACGCAGAGAAAGACAAAAGTGAGAGCGGTTGCTAGCTTTGAGGGGACCCAATGTGGTGCCCGAGGTTTGAGCGCGGAGGGAGCAGAGGGAACTGGGGGTGTCGCCTCGGGATGCCCGTAGCGAGCTATTTTGTGGTGCTGAGGCGCTGGAGGGCGCGGGTGGCTTCCGGGTTGCCGGCGGAGGCCGCTTTGCGATACCAGCCAATCGACTCGGTGCGGTTCGCCGGTACGCCTGAGCCTTTCTCGTAGAGCAGCCCGAGATTGTACATGGCCGATGGGTTGCTCCGCTCGGCGGCGGCTCGAAACCACTTCAGGGCTTCATGATAATCGATCTTGACACCCTGACCCTCCTGATACATCACACCCAGACTGTTCATGGCCAGGTCTTCGCCTTGGTCGGCTGCTTTTCGCAAATAGACCAGCGACTTTTCATAATCGATTTCCGTGCCAAGGCCGTCGCGATAGATTACGCCGATATTGTAGGCGGCTTGGCTATTGCCGGCAGTTGCGGCTTTTTGGAACCAGGAGAGCGCCTCGCGGTAATCGGGCAAACCGCCCATCCCATGAAAGTACAAAGAACCGATGTTGCACATCGCCTGAGCGTCGCCTGAATATGCGGCCTGGCGAAACCATTTCAGGGCCTCCGCGTAATCGGCGGACACTCCTTGCCCGCTGCCGTAGATGACGCCGAGATAACGGATGGCCTCCAGATTGCCACTTTCGGCGATCTGGCGGAAGAGGGGAATGGCGGACGCGTACTGCTTCTGGTTGTAGAGCTCAATTGCATGATTCAGGGGCGCGTTTGGGTCCGGTGGAGGGGGCGATTGGGCGGATGGACTTGGTTGGGCGTGTGACATTACGGCGAGGAGGATCACCAGTTCGGCTACGCGCAATGAATGGACCGAAAATTTTGCAAGTGCGTCAGACATCATTACCGCAATACCTATCTTAGATGGCCCAAAGTGTAATGGGGTTCCCACAAAGAGATTCTGCAAGAGACCAACGGGAAGGGTCAAGGGGTGCTACCGGGAACATAGGAGATCGCGAGGGCTCGCGGGGGATGTGAAATGGCACCTGGACTGCTTGCCGTAGTGCGTTGCTCCATTGGAAATGTGAATGTACATAGGCTGAAACGGCGATGTGGCCTCTCGGTGTATATTTCGCGCTCGTGTTGTTACTGGTCGCGGGGATGCTCGGGTTGTCGTACATCCTCGGGCAGCGCCATCACGATCGGGCCACCGGCACGCCGTACGAGGCCGGCATCGAGTCCGAGGGTTCGGCCCGAGTGCGGCTGTCGGCCAAGTTTTACCTGGTGGCGATGTTCTTTGTGATCTTCGACCTGGAGGCGGCGTTCCTGTTTGCCTGGGCGGTGGCGGCACGGTCTCTGGGATGGCCGGGATATTGGGAGGCGGTGATCTTCGTAGGCGTCCTGGTCGCCTCGTTGATCTATTTGTGGCGCGTGGGCGCATTGGACTGGAGCAACGTTTCGAGGCATACCAAGTGACGCGATGCAGTGGCTGATCACCAGACCCGGAGAAGAAGCGGCGAGGGAGCGCCGCACGTTCGGAGAGGCGGTCCGGCGTAATGTTATCTTCTCGCGGCTGCAGGATCTGGTAGCGTGGGGCCGCAAGAATTCGATCTGGCCCTTCAATTTTGGCTTGTCGTGCTGTTATGTCGAAATGGCGACGAGCATCACCAGCAAATACGACGTGGCCCGTTTCGGCGCAGAAGTGATTCGCGGCACGCCGCGGGAGGCCGATCTGATGGTGATCGCCGGCACCGTGTTTATCAAGATGGCGCCGGTGATCGAACGTCTTTACGAACAGATGATGGAACCGCGATGGGTAGTTTCGATGGGTTCGTGCGCGAATTCCGGCGGGATGTACGACATCTATAGCGTGGTGCAGGGCGTGGACAAATTTCTGCCGGTAGACGTGTATGTCCCGGGGTGCCCGCCGCGGCCGGACACCTTTCTCGAAGGATTAACACTGTTGCAGCAAGCTGTCGGCACAGAGCGAAGGCCGCTGAGTTGGGTGGTTGGACCTCAAGGAATTCAACGACCCGCGATGCCCTCGATGCGCGACCTGAAGCGGCCGGAGCGGCAGCGGCTGACGGGTTTGCGGACGCAGGATCAGGTGTGAGTCTTATCGCGGTTGCCAACCCGGTCGATGTCTTACGCGAGCAGTATGGTGCGGGCATTGTGCCGCAGAACACGCGCGATGGAGTGCCGACGGTTTGGGCGCCGCATGAGCGTGTGCACGAAATCGTTTCGTTTCTGAAGGACCGAATCGAACTTCCCTACCGAATGTTGTATGACCTAACTGCCATTGATGACAGGGTGCGTGGCAATCATGAGGGGCTGCCGGCGGCGGAGTTCACGGTTGTGTATCATCTGTTCTCCTTCGAGCGGAACGAGTACGTTCGGATCAAGACCGCGCTTCCGAGCGCGGCCGTGTCGCTCGATAGCATTACGGATATCTGGCCGGCGGCGAACTGGTATGAACGGGAAGTCTGGGACATGTTCGGCGTCCGATTTTCGGGGCATCCTCACCTGGAACGGCTGTTGATGCCCAAAAGCTGGGTTGGACACCCGCTGCGGAAGGATCATCCGGCCCGCGCGACCGAGATGGGGCCGTTTCGGCTTTCTGAAGAGAAAGAAGAGCACGAGCAGGACCTGTTGCGCTTTCGTCCGGAAGAGTGGGGCATGCGGAGAAGCCGTGAAGACACGGATTTCATTTTTCTGAACCTGGGACCGCAGCATCCGGGGACACACGGCGTGCTGCGTCTGGTATTGCAGCTCGATGGCGAAGAGATCGTGGATGTAGTTCCGGAGATCGGATTTCATCATCGCGGCGCGGAGAAGATGGGCGAGCGGCAGTCGTGGCACACGTATATTCCTTATACGGACCGCGTGGATTACCTCGGCGGGGTGATGAATAACCTGGCGTATCTCACCGCGGTAGAGAAACTCGCCGGCATCACGGTTCCGCCGCGGGGACAGGTGATCCGAGTGATGCTGGCGGAGTTGTTCCGGATTATCAGCCACCTGGTCTGGTACGGCACGTTTGCGCAGGACATCGGGCAAATGTCGCCGGTGTTCTACACATTCAATGACCGGGAACGGGCGTTCGAGATTATCGAGGCGATCTGCGGGGCAAGAATGCATCCGAACTGGTTCCGGATTGGCGGCGTGGCCGCGGATCTGCCCCGAGGCTGGGACGGCATGATCCGCGATTTCATTCGGTACCTGCCGCCGCGCCTCAAGGAATACGACCGCGAGATTTTGGGCAACCGGATCTTTCAGGCGCGCACGAAGGGAGTTGGGACTTATACGAGAGATCAAGCCATCGAGTGGGGTGTCACAGGACCGAATCTGCGGGCATGCGGCTTCGAGTGGGATTTTCGCAAGAAGCAGCCGTATTCAGGGTATGAGCAATTCACATTCGACATACCGACTGCGACGGCGGGCGACTGCTATGCCCGGGCGCAGGTGCGCGTGGAGGAGATGCGACAGAGTCTTCGGATCATCGAGCAGTGCGTGGATCATATGCCGGAGGGGCCGTATAAGTCCGATCATCCGCTGGCTACGCCTCCGGTAAAAGATCATACGATGCACGACATCGAGACGCTGATCACGCATTTTTTGAGCGTCAGCTGGGGGCCGGTAATGCCGGTTGGCGAGGCACTGGGGGCCATAGAAGCGACCAAGGGCAACAACGGCTATTACCTGGTGAGTGACGGCAACACGGTTTCGTATCGCACGCGCATCCGGACGCCGTCTTTTCCTCACATGCAAATGCTGCCGGTGATCGCG
>Ga0070741_10020729_pt1 | contig 10311 bp, 8 predicted proteins | sample Coa_R1_4_FD_66440 | JGI IMG/M metagenome (GOLD analysis project Ga0070741, IMG submission 66440) | Surface soil microbial communities from Centralia Pennsylvania, which are recovering from an underground coalmine fire - Coalmine... | ecosystem: Environmental > Terrestrial > Soil > Unclassified ...
ATGCCGGAGATGTTCTCCTCGATGTTGTCCTTGATGGGCTGCGAGAAGTTGAACTCGATGCCCGGGATGTCGGCGAGGCGGGACCGCATGTCGGCGATCACCTGGTCCTCGGTCACGCCCGGCGGCCAGCGGTCGCGCGTCTTCAGGTCGACGAAGTACTCGAGGTTGTTGGGCGTGGACCAGTCGGTGCCGTCGTCGGGGCCGCCGAGCTGTGAGAGCACGCTCCGCACCTCGGGGAACGACAGGAAGACGTCCCGGATACGCGGCACGACACGCCGGGACGCGTCGTTCAGGGAAATGCTCGGCGGCAGCGTGAACGTCACGTAGAGCGCGCCCTCGTTCAGCTCCGGAAGGAATTCCGTCCCGAGCCGCGAGAAGAGCCAGCCGCCGACGACGAGCACGGCGAGCGTGCTCGCGACGACCGTCCGGCGGTGGTCGAGCGCCCAGTGGAGCGCCGGGCGATAGGCGCGGAGCGCCACCCGCTCGACGGGCGTCTCGCCCCGGTCGCCACTCCGTCGCAGGACGAGGAAGCAGAGGAGCGGGACGAGCGTGAACGAGAACGCGAGCGCCGCGACGAGCGCCGCGCAGACGGTGTTCGCCATCGGCGCGAAGATGCGGCCCTCGACACGCTGGAGCGAGAAGATCGGGATGTAGGCGACGATGATGATCGCGAGCGCGAAGAGCGTCGGCCGCGCGACCTCCCCCGCTGCCTCGAGCACGGTCGACCGCGCCTCCCGGCGGCCGCTCATGCCGCCACCGAGGCGGCGCGCGACGTGCTCGACCATGATGACCGCCCCGTCGACGATGATCCCGAAGTCGACCGCGCCGAGCGAGAGCAAGTTCGCCGAGAGCCCGCGGAGCTTCAGGTAGAGGAACGCGCCGAGCAGCGACAGCGGGATCACGAGCGCGACCACGAGTGCCGCCCGGAGGCTCATCAGGAACACGCCGACCACCAGCACGACCAGCAGCGCGCCGACGACGAGGTTGTGGGTCACGGTCATGAGCGTCCGGTGGACGAGCCGAGCCCGGTCGTAGAACGAGTCGATCGAGACCCCGGGCGGCAGGATGCCGCCGTTCAGCTGATCGATCTTCGCGTGCAGCGCCTCGAGGACCGACGACGGGTTCTCGCCGCGCCGCATGAGCACGATGCCCTCGACCGCCTCCGGATCGTGGTCGCGCGTCACGACGCCGCGACGCGGGAACGCGCCGACGACGACCCGCGCGACGTCGCGGATGCGGATCGGGATCCCGCCGCGCGCCGCCACCACGACCTCCGCGATGTCGTCGACGCCGGCGAGCGTGCCGAGACCGCGGACGACGTATTGTTCCTCGCCGTGTTCGATGTAGTTGCCGCCGGCGTTCGCGTTCGAGCGTCCGAGCGCATCGAATACCTGCTGCAGCGTGACGCCGCGCGCTTGCAGCTTCCGCGGATCGACCTGCACCTGGTACTGCTTCACGAACCCGCCGAACGACACCACGTCCGCGACGCCCGGGACCTGCTTCAGGTGTCGCTCCATCACCCAGTCCTGGAGCTCGCGGAGCTGCATCGGCGAGTAACCGTCGCCGACGAGCGTGTAGCGGAAGATCTCGCCGGTCGGCGTCGACAGTGGTCCGAGCGTCGGCTTCACGCCGTCGGGGACGTCGACCTGCGCGAGACGCTCGGTCGTTTGCTGGCGCGCGAAGTAGAGGTCCGTCTGGTCGTCGAAGGTCAGGACGACGAACGAGAGGCCGAAGAGCGAGAACGAGTGCATCCGCGTCAGTCCGGGCAGCCCGTTCATCTGCTGCTCGATCGACAGCGTCACCTGGCGCTCGACTTCCTCCGCGGCGTGGCCGGGGAAGAGCGTGATGACCTGGACCTGCGGATCGGCGAGCTCGGGGAACGCCTCGATCGGCAGCCGCCAGAACGCGATCGCGCCCGCGATCGCGAACGCCACCGTCAACGTGACGACGACGAGCGGCTGGGCGAGCGAAACCGCGAGGATGCGGCGCATCGGAGCGCTGCAAGAGCAAGGCGAATGCCACGAGTCGTCCTCGAACTTCCGTCCAATGACCAAGCGTCGGTGTGACAAAAGGCCCCGGCCGCGAACGTTTGCCCCACCGAACGGCGGTCCACGTTCTCACCTCGCCTCGGGCGGACGCGGCGGCACCGCGTGGAACTGGGCGAGCAGGAGCAGATCGTAGGCGGCCTTGAGCACACCGCCGCAGACGAGCGGCCACCCGAACGACGAGCGGCCGAGCATGACGCCGACGAGCATCGGTGGAATCGCGGCGGCGAGGCTTCGCGGGACGTTCGTCACGCTCGCGGCCGCAGCGCGCTCCTCCGGCGGGACGACCGCCATCACGTACGCCTGCCGCGCCGGCACGTCCATCTGCGAGAGCGCCGCACGGAGCAGGAGGAGCGCCACGGCGAGGGGCGCGGTCGGCACGACACCCGCCGCGATCAGGAGAACGTTCGCCGGGAGGTGCGTGTAGACCATCGTGCGGACGAGACCGAAGCGCGCCGCGATCGCGGGCGATGCGAGCTGCGAGAGCGCGCCGACCAACCCGGCGGCGAAGAAAATCGCGCCGGCGACTTCGACCCGAAGCGCGAAGCGCTGGTAGAGCCAGAGCACCAGCAGCGACTGGACGACGAAGCCGCCGCCGAAGGAGTCGAGGCTGAAGAGCGCGGCGAGATGCAGAACGACGCGCCGCGAGCGCGCGAGTGGCGCCGCGTGCGACGTCCGGTGCGCTTCGACGGACCGCCCGAGGCCGCGGTAGAGCGCCGCGCTCGTCAGCGCGACGAGCGCGTAGAGGACGAACGCGGAGCGTTCCGCCTGCACGACGGCGAATCCGTACGTGCGCGCGATCATCGTCGGCAGGCCGCTCGCGAGCGACCCGATCGCGCCCGTCACGTTGCCCGCGACGCTGTACCAGGCGAACAGGCGCGTCCGCGCGTGTCCCGAGGCGGTCTGAGCGAGCGCGGCCTGCTCCGTCGGGAGAAACACGCTCACGTCACCCGCCGAGGGATTCAGCGTTCCCACCACGGCGACGGCGAGAAGCGGCCAGAACGACGTCATCCCTGCGAACCCGGCACCGGTCGCCAGCATGAGGACTGACGCGCCGAGGAGGACGCGGCGCCGCTCGAGCCGGTGGCCGGCGAGGCCGAGCGCCATCGTGAGAGCCGCCGACCCGAGCAGAGTCCCGGTCACGATCGTGCCGACTTGCAAGGGGGTGAACCCGAGGCGCGTGAGATAGCCGGCGAGGAGGACGCTCACGAGCCCGTCGGCGAACCCCCGGAGGCCGCGGACGAGGAGGATGCGACGGGCATCCCCCAGCCGCGGGGAACCCACACGCTCCGCGTCGGGGGACATCGCGACCGTCGCCATCGCGGGGCCACAGTGTAACGAGTCCGACGGCTCGATCCACGGGTCGGTGGCATATTGCCGCGCGTCGCTCTACGATCCGGCCCGTCTCCGATGCGGACGATGCTGACGAAAGCCACCGCGCGCGTGGGTGTCGCGATCGCGGTGGCGTGCATCGCGACCGTCGTCGCCGTCGCGCTCACGTCCGAGCGCGAACGAGGGCCGACGTCGCACGAGCCGATCATCGGTGCGGCGGTCGATGGCGACACCGCGGCGACGAGCACGTGGCGCGCCGCGACGGCCGGTCCGTCGATCGCAGTCGACGCGCGTTCGGCACGCCTCCCGCGTCCGCTGCGACGGAGCCGTCCGCTCACCCGCGTCGCCGCCGCCGCGGCGCCGACGACATTCCGCGGCGCGGTTCACGGCCATCCGCCGGCGACCGTCGACGCGACCATCGCCGTCTCCGCCCCGCTTCGTCTCTGATCGTCCACCGTCGGCCCGTCGCGAAACGCGCCCGGTTGTCATCATTGACGAGGAGAGAGGCCATGCCATCAACGCACGCTGGGACGACAGAACGAGCAGAGCGACATCCGTCGGAGATCACCGAGATCGATGCGGGCAGCGACGTCGGCACGTGGACGTCGCTCCGCGACTACTGGGACGAGGATGCCGCGACGTACGACCTGGCCGACGGCCACGTCGCGCGGACGGCGGCGGAGCAGGCCGCGTGGAGGGCGCTGCTCGTCCGATTGCTGCCGCCGGGTCCGTGCCGGATCCTCGAGGTCGGCGCCGGAACCGGCGCCCTCTCGCTGCCGCTCGCGCGGCTCGGACACCGGGTGACCGCGCTCGACATCTCGCCGCGCATGCTCGATCGCCTCCGCGCCAAGGCGGCGGAGGAACGGCTCGAGGTCGAGACCGTGGAAGGCCCGGCGGAGCGCCCGCCCGCGGGCGGCTTCGACGTGGTCGTCGAGCGGCTGCTCCTCTGGACGCTCCGGCGGCCGCCGCACGCACTCGCGGCGTGGCGAGCCGCCGCGCCGGGCGGACACCTGCTCTCGTTCGGCGGCATCTGGGGTGCCGCCGATCGGCTCGAAGCGGCGCGCGAGCGCGTCCGGCTGCTGCTGCACCGTCTCCGGGGCCGCCGGCCCGAGCATCACGCGCCCTACGACCGCGCGCTCACCGAGCGGCTCCCGTTCGGACGCGGGCTCGGCGTCAGTGAGTCGGTCGCCGCGGTCGAGTGCGCCGGATGGACCGGCGTCCGCGTCGAGCGGCTGCGGGACGTCGAATGGGCGCGGGCGGCGTCACTGCGCTTCCCCGAGCGGCTCCTCGGCGTGACGCCCGAGTTCGTGGTGATCGCGGAGGATCGAGCGCACCGCTCGAACGGCGGAGAGCGGTAGCGCGAAGCGGTTCGTCAGCTCGCGACCTGCTCGAAGTGCTGCACCTCGATCATCATCGGGAGCCGGTAGCGGACGTAGAAGCTCGTCAGGCGGAACGGACCCTGGAGCTCCGACTTCGGCGGGACGATCTCGACGCCCGCGTCGCGCGCGCGGAACGCGAGCGCCTTCCGATGGAGGTCTTCGAGCTCCGCGATCGTCTCGACGCTCAGCCCGAAGTGGTCCCCCGGGTGGCAGGTGGTCGGCGTCTCCGCCGCCTGGAGGAAGAGAAACTGCTGGGGCGAATGCGCGAGGAAGATGAGCGTCGTCTCCGCGCGGCCCGCGAGCGCGGAGACCTCCTGCCAGCCGAACACGTCGCGGAAGAAGTCGGTCACCTGCCCGCGCCACGCGGCGTCCTGGAGGAGCACCCGGTCCACGCTGACGCCGACGTGATTGAACCGCTGCGTCGCCATGGCTAGCGGGGCACCACGAGGAGCTTCGCGCCGACGGCCCCCGAGGCGAGGCGGTCGATGGCCGACGTGATGCCCGCGAGCGGGACGTCCTCGGGCGCGATGAGCGCATCGAGCGGCAGCCGTCCGGACGCGAGGAGGCGCAGCGCCTCCTCGAACCCGTTCGCGTCGTAGTTGAACGCGCCGGTCACGACGAGCTCCTTCAGGATCACGCGGTGATGATCGAGCGTCGGCGGCGCGGCGCCCGTCCCGACGATCACGAGCGTCCCGCCGGGTCGGAGCTGCGCGAGACCGGCGGAGAACGCGGCGGGATGGCCCGAGCACTCGAGCACGACGTCGACCGGACGATCGACGTCGGCAAAGGGCGGCGGCTCGACGAGCTCCTCGGGCGCGCAAGCGCGGTCGGCACCGGCCGCGAGCGCAGCGGTCCGTCGCGTGGCCGAGGGCTCGCTCACCGCGACCTCCGCGACTCCGAGCGCCTTCATCGCCGCGACGTGGAGGCAGCCGAGCGGTCCCGCGCCGGTCACGAGCGCCGTCCCACCGGCGCGGACGCCGCTCCTCCCGATCGCGTGCAGCGCGACCGCGAGCGGCTCGGCGAGTGCCGCCGCGCGCGGGTCGAGCCCCGGCGGAACGCGGTGCAGCTGTCGCGCGTTCACGAGCACGTACTCGGCGAACGCGCCCTGGAAGCTGCCCTCGAGGAGCGCGGCCAACGACCGCGTGCAGAGCGACGGCCGTCCCCCGACGCAGAATGCGCAACGGCCGCACACGAGACCGGGCTCCGCGGTGACGCGCTCGCCGACCGTCCATGCGGTGACCTCCCGGCCGAGCGCGGCGATACGTCCGGCGTACTCGTGGCCGAAGATGGACCCCGGCCGACCCCAGCCGTCGCGAACGCCGTGCACGTCGGTGCCACAGATGCCGCAGTAATCGACGGCGATCAGGACCTCGTCGTCGGCGGGCGTCGGCGTCGGCCGCTCCTCGACGACGAAGGCGCCGTCGCCCGCGTAGACTGCCGCACGCATCGTCCGTCGATGCCCGGACGGCAGGGCGCCGTCAATACGCCGGGCGGGCTTGACGCGGCGAGACGACTTCGGCGACTTCCGTGCCATGGCCCACCGCGTGCTCGCCCGAGGTCTCGAGTTTCCGGAAGGCCCGGTCTGGCTCGGCCCGGAGCGCGTCGCCGTGACCGAGATCCGCGGGCAGCGCGTGTCGCTCTACGACCACGGCCAGTTGACCCGGCTCGCGGCGACGGGCGGGGGCGCGAACGGCGCCACGCTCGGCCCCGACGGCGCCCTCTACGTCGCGAACAACGGCGGGCTATCGCTCGGACACGAGGGCAAGTGGACGGCGCCGGAGCCGATCCCGGGACGCATCCAGCGCGTGACGCTCGACGGTCGGGTGACCGACGTCGCCGTCGATCTACCCGGCGCACCGCCGAACCGTCCGAACGACCTCTGCTTCGGCCCGGACGGCCTCCTCTATTACACGGATCCGCACAACTGGGAGGACCTGCAGAACCTCGGCGTCGGGCGCGTCGCCCGGACGACGCTCGCCGGGCGCGTCGAGCTCGTCGCCGAGATCCCGGCGTTTCCGAACGGCATCGCCTTCGGCCCGGACGACCGCCTCTACGTCGCGCAGAGCGTGATGCAGACGATCCTCGTGATGGACGCCCGGCCGGGCGTAACGCCGGCCGTCCACGTTACGCTGCCGAAGGGATTCCCCGACGGGTTCTGCTTCGACGCCGCCGGCCGGCTCTACGTCGCGGGGAGCCTCGGCGACGTCGTGGTCGTCTTCGAGCGGGACGGCACCGTGCGCGACGTGATCGAGATGGGTGCCGGCTCCGAGCCCACGAACTGCTGCCTCGGCGACGGGCTGCTCTACGTGACGCTCTCGGGCACCGGCGAGCTCGTCGCGCTCGACATGCCGGTCGAACCGTTGCCGCTCTACCCCGGCCGCGCGCGCTGACGCGTCAGCGCTCCGCCCAGAGGAGGATGCGCCTGAAGTCGAAGAAGTACGGCCGGCGATCCTCGAGCCGCGACAGCAGGCGCTCGCGGTAGCGCGCGACGAACGCGTCGTACAGCGCGTCGTCGAGGCCCCCCCGGTACGCGATCAGCAGCGTTCCCTTGACCCACTCGATCACCTCCTCGCGCGACGCGAGGCGATGGCCGTAGACCTGGAGCCGGACGTGCTGCGCGCGGTAGCCGAGCCGGTCGAGTAGCACCGCGTATTCTTCGGGACGGAGGACGCCCGGTTGCCCGGAGCGCCCGCCGAGCGCCGCACGGAACGGGGCTTCCGCCGCGACCTCCGCCGCGACGACGTGCGACGGATGGTCGTAGTTCGCGGGGACGCCGACGGCGAGCTGCCCGCCGTCGCGCAGCATCGCGGTGAGGCGCGCGAGGAGCGCCGGGTGGCCCGGCAACCAGTGGAGCGCGGCGTTCGAGAACACGAGGTCGTAGCGTGCGTCGCCTGAGACCGCGGCGATCTCCCCTCTCTCGAAGCGGAGCCCGTCGGTCACGAACTCGGCGCTCTTCGCGAGCATCGCGTCCGACGAGTCGATGCCGACCGTCTCGGCCGCGCCGAGCCGTCGGTGCAGCTCGCGCGTCAGCGCGCCGGTACCGCAGCCGAGGTCGACGACCCGCATCCCCGGGCGCGGTCGGACGAGCGCCATCAGATCGAAGTACGGCTGGCTGCGCTCGGCCCGGAAGCGCTCGTACTGCGCAGGATTCCAGTGATCCATGCGAGTTCCCTCTTGCCGGCGCGCCGCGCTACACACAAGTCACCCCGCATGCGATCGAGCGACGCGGCGAACCGTCCCCGCTGGCGTGGCGACGCGGGGTTCTTCGAGATCTGGTTCCTCGTCGTCTTCGATCCGGCGTCGGCGCGCGCGTGGTGGCTGCGCTACACCACGTTCGCGCCCGTCACGGGGCCCGCGCGCACCACCGTCTGGGCGGCTGCGTTCCGGGCGGGCGAGCCGCCGGTCGTGTCGAAGCGGATCCACCCCATCGACGCGTACCGCGCCGAGCCCGCGGACCGCTTCGGCGTCCGGATCGGCTCCGCCGAGCTCGCGAACGGCGTCTGCCGCGGCGCGGTGGATCGTCTCGCGTGGGACCTCCGATTCACGCCGGCACCGGCGGAGACGCCACGCGAACCCGCGCTGCTCCGCGTGCTCCCGCTACCGACGCACGTCGCGCACGCGAACGGCGAGATCGCGTGCGACGGCTGGGTCGAGATGGACGGCGCGCGGCACGAGATCCGCGAGGCGCCGGCGGTACAGAAGCACATCTGGGGCACGCGTCGCGTCGAGGAGCTCTTCTGGCTCTACGGCGGCCGTTTCGAGGAAGACGGCCGGGCGCGCCTCGAGGCGACGGCGGTTCGCGCGAGCCGGCGCCTTCCCGGTCCGCCGCTCACGACGCTATGGCTCCGGACGTCCGACGCCGTGGTCGATGCCTGCGGTCTCGCCAACCTGCCGTGGAACCGCGTCGCGGCCGCCGGGCCGCACCGCCTCGCCTTCGCCGGCGGATCGGTCACGCGTCGAGTGCGCGCGGACGCCTCGTGCGATCCCGAGAGCCTCGCCGGCTACGTCTACCGCGATCCACGGGGGTGGGACGTGCACGTCGCGCAGAGCGACGTCGCGTCGTGCACGATCGAGATCGAGACGCGCCCACATCCCTTCGCCGCGTGGCGGCTCGCGCGCCGGCTCACGTGCGTGCACGCGGCGGCGGTCGAGTTCCACGCGCCGGAGCCGCTTCCGGGTGTCCGGTACGTCGCGTGGGACGGGACCAGCGTCGGCTGAAAATCAGATCTTCTCCGGCGCGTGGATCGTTCGCGCGTCGGCGACGTCGCCCGTGTTCAGCGTGCCGGCCGGCTCGTCCGAGCTTCTCGCTCGAGCTCACCTTCTTCATCGTCGTGCCTCGGCGGAGCCGACGACCGTCACTCCCGCAGGCGGCTCGCGCTGACCGACCATGCGCGCGTGGTCGGCGTCCGACAGGTCGGGAAACCAGAACCCGAGGAGATCCTCCGGATCGGTCACGGCACGAGGCACGAGTGGATGCTCGCCTCCCCGGGCGCCTCGCCGGCGAGCGTCCGGATCGCGAGATCGGCGGCGTCGAGCCCGAAGTCGTGGGTGTGCATCTTCGCGAGGGGCACCTGCCCGGACTCGATCAGCCGGATCGCCGCGCGATAGGCGTGCGACGTCACGCCGAACGCGCCCCGGATCGTGATCTCCTTCAGCACGATGAGGTCGCTCACGAAGTCAGGCACGGTCTTCAGGCCCTTCACGCCCGCGAGCACGATCCGACCGCCCGTCGCGACGTAGTGGAGCGCTTCCGCGATCGGCTCCGGCGCGTTCGCCGTGACCTCGACGACGACGTCCGCGCCGCGACCGCCCGTCAGCTCGCGGACGCGCACGCGCGCGTCCTCCTGCTCGACGTCGATCACGGCGTCGGCGCCGAGCTCCTTCGCGAGCGCGAGCTTCCGGGCGTCGCGCGTGAGGCCCGTGACGATGATCGTGTCCGCCCCGGCGGCGCGCGCGGCGATCACGCTCGCGAGCCCGCGCTGTCCCGGGCCGAGGACGAGGACGGTGTCGCCGGGGCCCGTGCCGGGGATCTCCACGGCCCAGCGGAAGCCCGCGCCGAGCGGGTTGAACATCACGGCGACGCTCGCGGGTACGTCCTTTCGGATCGGATGCACGATCGAGAACGGGTCGAGGTACATGTAGTCGGCGTATGCGCCCCACAGCGCCGGCGGGTGCGACAGCGGGACGTACCCGTGGCCGAACATCGTCCCCCGGCCGCGACACGACTGGTAGCGACCCGCGACGCACGCTCGACAGTGGCCGCACCGGATCAGCGCCTCGACCGCCACGCGGTCGCCGACGTCGATACCCCAGCGCTTCGCTGCGCCGTCGCCGACGCGCTCGATCGTGCCGAGCGGCTCGTGACCGGGGACGACGGGGAGGCGGATCGGCAGGACACCGGTGTACTGCTCCGCGTCGCTCCCGCAGATGCCGCACGCCTCGACGCGGAGGAGCGCGCTGTCGTGGTCGATGTCGGGGATCGGGAGCTCGCGCAGCTCGAGCTGGCGAGGCGCGGTCTGGACGACGGCGCGGCTGGTGCGTGGCGGCATGGACGA
>Ga0070741_10020730_pt1 | contig 10311 bp, 11 predicted proteins | sample Coa_R1_4_FD_66440 | JGI IMG/M metagenome (GOLD analysis project Ga0070741, IMG submission 66440) | Surface soil microbial communities from Centralia Pennsylvania, which are recovering from an underground coalmine fire - Coalmine... | ecosystem: Environmental > Terrestrial > Soil > Unclassified ...
GCCGCCGACTTGCGCACCTGACGCTCGACCTTGGTGGCGTCGTCCTCCTGCCCGGTGCAGTGGCGCGCGAGGCCGACCAGCTCCTCGCCCGTGTACGCCGGCGGGCGGCTCGCCAGCGCGGCCTTCAGCAGGCGCTGCGTGATGAGGTCGGGGAAGCGCCGGTTGGGCGCCGTCGAGTGCGTGTAGTCGGTCACGGCGAGGCCGAAGTGGCCGCCACCGTCGCCGTCGGCCGCGTACTCGCCGCGTCCGAGCAGCTTCACGATGGAGAGCGAGAGATCGCCGAAGCGGTCGGGATCGGCGTCGCGCCGGCGCAGCAGGAATGCCTCCAGCGCGGTGGCGTCCGGCTCTCGCGGCAGTCGCTCGCCGAGCCGGGCCGCGAGCTCCACGATCCGGTCCCAGCGCTCGGGAGTCCGCAGGACGCGGCGAAGGGCGGGGATGCCGCGCTCGGCGAGAAACCGCGCCGCCACGCCGTTGGCGGCGATCATCAGGTCTTCGATGAGCTCCTTCGCACGGTTGACGGCGTCGGGACGGAGGTCGGTGAGGACGTCGCCGTCGAACACCGCGCGCGCCTCCAGACTCTCGAGCGTGAGCGCGCCGCGCCGATGCCGTCTCGCCTTCATCGCCTGCGCGACGGCGTCCTGCCGCCGCAGCTGCGCGTCGAGGCCGGCCACCGCCGCCAGCGCCGGGGGCGGCGGCGCGCCCTCGTCCAGCCAGGCGGCCACGGCGTTGTACGCGAGCTGCGCCCGGTTCACCACGCGGGCGCGGAAGATCTCGCCGCCGGTGACGGCGCCGTCGCCGTCGAGGGAGAAGCCGACCACCAGCGCCAGGCGCTCCACGCCGGGATTGAGCGAGGTGAGATCGGTGGAGAGGCGCTCCGGGAGCATCGGAAAGACACCGCCCGCGGTGTACACCGACGTGGTGTTCGTCCGCGCGTGCGCGTCGAGCGCCGAGCCCTTGCTGACGGCGGCGTCGACGTCGGCGACGGCGACCAGCACGCGATCGCCGTCCATGACCGAGAGCTGATCCAGATCGCGCGAGTCGTCGTTGTCGATCGAGCACCACAGCAGGTGTCGGAGATCGCGCGCGCCGTCGCCGCCGGCCTGGCCGGTGAGGGCGTCGGCCTCGGCGCGGGCGGCCGGCGTGAACTCCGGCTCGAACCCGCGCTCGATCAGCGCCCGGCGCGCGATCTCGTGCAGCCGCTCCCGGTTGCCGGCCGTGCGAGCCATCGACGCGTCAGCTTACACGCGGCCGGCCTATAATTCCGCTCATGAGCGAGACGACCGCGGACGTCGTCATCTGTGGCGCGGGCATCGCGGGCATCGCGACCGCGTACCATCTGACCAGGCGCGGCGTGACCGACGTGATTCTCGTCGACGAGCGCGCTCCGCTATCGCTGACGAGCGACAAGTCGGCCGAGTGCTATCGCAACTGGTGGCCCGGCCCGGGTGACGCGATGGTGGCGGCGATGAACCGCTCCATCGACTTGCTCGAGGAGCTCGCGCGCGAGAGCGGCAACGTCTTCCGGCTGAACCGGCGCGGCTATCTGTACGCGACCGCCGATCCCGACCGCGTGCCGAGCCTGGTGCGCGCCGCGCACGAGGCCGCCGCGCGCGGCGCCGGTCCCGCGCGCGTGCACGCGACGCCGGGCAACGACTACCGGCCCGCGCCCGCCGACGGCTTCGAGGATCAGCCGACGGGCGCCGACGTCCTCACGGACCGCGCCACGATCCGCCGCCACTTTCCGTACCTGACGGAGGACACGGTCGCGGTCCTGCACGCGCGGCGCTGCGGGTGGTTCAGCGGACAGCAGCTCGGCATGCACATGCTCGAGCGCGCGCGCGAGAAGGGTGCGCGGCTGGTGTCCGGTCGGCTGGAGGCAGTGGCGACGCAGGGCGGTCGCGTGAGCGGCGTGACCGTGAGCGGCCGGCGCATCGAGGCGCCGGTGTTCGTCGACGCCGCCGGCCCGTTCGTGGCCCCGGTGGCCGCGCTGCTCGGCGTCGAACTGCCCGTGTTCTGCGAGCGGCACGCGAAGATCGCGTTTCCCGACACGCTGGGCGCGCTGCCGCGCGGGGCGCCGATGTCGATCTGGATCGATCCCGTGCGGCTGCCGTGGTCGGAAGACGAGCGCCAGGAGCTGCGCGGCGCACATGCGCGGCTGCTCGAGGAGCTGCCGCCCGGGGTGCACGGACGGCCGGAGGGCGGCGCCGACAGCCCGGTCGTGCTGCTCGTGTGGACGTACCACGTCGGGCCGGTGCCGCCGACCTTTCCGCTGACGTTCGATCCGGAGTACCCGGAGGTGGCGGTGCGCGGCATCTCGCGGATGGTTCCGGCCTTCGCGCGGTATTTCGACCGGCTCCCCCGCACGGTCGTCGACGGTGGCTACTACACGAAGACGCGCGAGAACCGCTTCCTCGCGGGCCCGCTGCCGGTGGCGGGGGCGTTCGTCGCCGGCGCGCTGTCGGGCTATGGGCTCATGAGCAGCAACGTGGCCGGCGAGCTGGTCGCCACGCACGTCACCGGCGCGGCCCTGCCGGCGTACGCGCCGGCATTCGCGCTATCGCGCTACGACGATCCGGCCTACGTCGCGCTCGTGGAGCGCTGGGGCGACTCGGGCCAGCTCTGAGCGGGAACGTCGGCGGTGCGCGCGGCCGCGGTCAGGCGGACGCGCGGGCGAGGGTCTGCGGTGCGGCAAGCGGCTCGGCGCTCTCGGTGAGCGCGGCGGCCGGCGTGTTCCAGAAGCCCATCGGCGCGAAGTTGTCGGCGGCCAGCTCGTCGCGAATCTCCGGCTCGAGCGCCGAGAACACCAGGATGTCCCAGCGACGCCCCCCGTGCATGCGCGCCTGCCGGAGCGTGCCCTCCAGCGTGAAGCCGTTGCGCTTCAGCGAGTTCACGCTGAGCGTGTTGTATGCGTACACCTTCGTCTCGACACGCTCGATGCCGAGCGCCTCCACGGCGTAGGCGCACGCCAGGCGCGTGGCCTCGATGCCCCACGCGATCCGCCGGCCGCGCGGCTGCGCCACCAGCGTCTCGAGGAAGAGGAAGCGCTGGTCGAGGTTGATGTTGTACAGCCGCACGAAGCCGACCGGCTCCGCGTCCGTGTGGCGCGGCTGGATCAGCAGCGTGAGCGCGATCGGCGAGGCCATCGCCTCGCTGACGAACTCGGGATGGTAGGGGCCGAGGTGACGGCACATGGCGAGCAGCTGACTGCCCACCAGCTCGTCGAGCGCCACATCGTGCGCCCAGCCCTGGAGCAGCCGCAGCTCGTCCCACGTCGGCGGCCGCAGTCCGAGGCGCGGTGTCTGGGCCACGAAGTCCACCGTGCGCGGCGCCTCGACCTCCAGCACGCGGTCCGGCTCGGGCCGCTCGCCGGCGCGCCGCTTGTCCACGGGCAGTCGGTCCAGGAGTCCGGAGGCGAACAGGGCGTTGTAGACGATGGCGCTCGGAAAGATCGTGGTCGTGGTGCCGGCAGCGCTCGCGCGCGCGGTGGCCTGCGCGATCACCGCGAGGCCCACCACGTCGACCGCCTTCACCGACTCCACGTTCAGCCAGAGGTGAGGCGGCGCCAGCGCGAGCTGCTCCCAGATGAGCCGCGCGGCCAGCCATGCCGTCCGGTGCGTCAGCTCCTCGGGAACCCTGATCTCCACGACCTGTTCGGTGTCCACGGCCTCATATCCAAGCAACCCGGACGCCAAGCAGACTGCGCCGTGGAAGTTGCCGCCGTTTCGAGCATTTCTTCGCTCATTTACGAGGCGTGCCGGCGGCGCGCGTGGGCGATTTCCGACCATTTCCACGGCGAATTCACCAGCGCGACCGCGTCAGATCAGCCTGGCCCGGAGCCTGGATGACACCGCGTCGACGACTGTCACCATCGCGACCGTCACGAGCAGGACAGTGGACGCCGCCGGGTAGTCGATCAGCCGGAGATACGTCTGGAGGTAGAAGCCGATGCCGCCGGCGCCGACGAAGCCGAGCACGGTGGCGGCGCGGATGTTCGTCTCCAGCCGGTAGAGGACATAGGAGAGGAACAGCGGCAGCACCTGCGGCAGCACGCCGAAGCGGAGCACCTGCAGCCGCGTGGCGCCGGTGGCGACGATCGCGTCGACGGGACCGCGCTCGATGCCCTCGATCGCCTCCGAGTAGAGCTTCGCGAGCGACGTGGTGGTGTAGGCGACGACCGCGAGCACGCCGGGGAAGGGGCCGAGGCCGACCGCGGCGACGAACACGAGCGCGTAGACGAGCGTGTCCACGCTGCGCAGAAAGTTGAGCGCGATGCGCGCCGGGTGGAAGAGCGGCGGCGCCGCGACGTTGCGGGCGGACACGAAGCCGAGCGGCAAGGCCAGAACGGCGGCCGCGGCAGTGCCGAGCAGCGCGATCTCGGCCGTCGTCAGCGCGCCGCGCAGCGCCGCCGGCAGCACGCTGGGGTCGGGCGGTAGCATGCGCCGCACGAAGTCGAGCAGCCACGGCACCCCGCGCAGCAGACGGACGGGGTCGGCGCCGGTGTCCCACGCCGCCCACGCCAGCGCCGTCAGCACGACGAACGTCGCGGCGCGCGTCACCGTGTCGGCCCTCCGTAGATTCGCTCGACGACGGCCGGCGTGGCCGCGTCGGGCGGGCCGTCGAAGACCACGCGGCCGTGTCTCAGACCCACGATGCGCGTCGCGTACGCGAGCGCGGTTGCCAGCTGGTGCTGGCTCACCACGAGCGTGAGCCTGCGCTCCACGTTGATCCGGCGCAGCGTGCCCATGATGGTGTCGGTCAGCGCGGGGTCGAGGCTCGCCGTCGGCTCGTCGGCCAGGATCACGCTCGGCGCCTGGGCGAGCGCGCGCGCGATGGCCACCCGCTGCTGCTCACCGCCCGACAGCGTGTCGGCGCGCCGGGAGGCCAGGTGCGCGAGGCCGACCTGCGCCAGGCAGTCGCGCGCCAGCGCGCGGTCGCGCTCGGGAAATCGACCGGCCACGCTGGCCAGCGTCGCGACGTAGCCGAGACGGCCGGCGAGGACGTTGTCGAGGACCGAGAGCCGCCGCACCAGGTTGAACTGCTGGAAGATCATGCCGACCTGCCGGCGCACCGCGCGCAGCGCCGCCGGTGCGGCTCCGGTCACGGCGTGACCCGCGATCCGGACCGTGCCGGCGGCGGGCTCGACGAGCCGATTGAGCGCGCGCAGCAAGGACGTCTTGCCGGCGCCGCTCGGTCCGAGCACGATCACGAACTCGCCGCGGCGGACGACGAGGTCGACGCCATCCACGGCCACCACGGCGGGTGGCAGCACCACGCGCAGTCCGGCCACCTCCACCATCGACTCGGGAGACGACGCGGCGGCGAGCGGACTCAGCGCGGCCTGGCGTTGAGGATGTCGACGGCCGCGCGCACCGGGTCGTACTCGCGGTCCTCCGCCGGCTCGAAGCCGTCGATCTCGTACAGCCGTTTCAGCAGTGCGGCATACTCGGGCCCGCGGATCGACAGGAGGGCTCCGCGCACGCGGGCGACGATGTCCGGAGCGAGCCCCTCACGGGCCGCGATGCCGGCCTCGGGAATGGGCGGGGTCTCGGCGACGAACGCGATGCGCGCTCGATCGGCCGGATTCTTCAGATACTGCTCGGGCGCCAGGTCGAACGAGGCGATGGCATCGACGTGGCCGTTCACGAGGGCCAGCATGGCGGCGTCGTGCGAGCCGGCGAAGACCACCTCGCGAAAGAACGTCTTCGGATCACGATTCTTCACGAGGCCACGCTGGATCAGCAGGACCATCGGATAGGTATAGCCCGACGAGCTGCTCGGATCCACGAAGGCGATCGTCCGGTCGCGGAGGTCCTCGAGCTGGCGCACGCCGCTGTCCTTGCGCACGAAGATGCGCGAGGTGAAGGTGCTCTTGCCGTGCCAGACGTTCTTGGCCACGATCCGCGCCCTGGCCTCGCGACTGGCGAGCACATAGCCGACGGGGTGCACGAAGGCGAGGTCCGCGGTGTGATTGCGCAGCGCCTCGATGACGGCCGCGTAGTCGGACGCGACCGTGACGCGGACGGGCACGCCGATCAACCGGCCCAGGACGTGACCGAACTCGTCGCCGACGGCCATGAGGTCGGTCGGCTTCTGCGAGGGCGTGAGCACGAGATGCAGCGACCGCGCCTGGGCCGCGAGCGCGCCGACGCTGCCGAGCAGCACGGCAACCGTGAACAGCATCGCCCGCACGAGCCTCACGCGTCGATCGTAGTCGACGTGGTGTGCGACGGCAACGCGCGCTCAGTGGTTCTTCGGTACCGTCGGGTGGCCGGCGGCGGCGTCGGCGATCGCGTGATCATTGTCGGGCGGCACGGCGCCGCTGACGCCGACGGCGCCGATCACCCGGTCACCGACGACGAGCGGGACGCCGCCCCGGCCGAAGACGAGCTTGTAGTCGCCGAGCGCCGCCACGTTGCCGGCGAAGAGGCTTCGGGCCCCGCCGAAGCGGCCCTCGAGGTCGTGCGTCGTCGCCTGAAAGGCGGCCGCCGCATTCGCCTTGGCGCGCGCGATCTCGGGGGTGATCCACAGCGCGCCGTCCATCCGCTCGCACGCGACGAGATGGCCGGCGTCGTCGACGACGGCGACCGCGACTTTGAACCCGAGCGATTCCGCCTTCGCCACACCGCGCTCGATGGTGGCCCGCGCGTGCTGGAGCGTCAGCATGCGGCCGTCGCGCCGCCGGCCGGCACGTCGATCCAGACGTCCCCGTTCTCGACCCGGGTCGGGTAGCTCCGCACCGCCTCGCCGCGCGCGGGAAACACGCACGCGCCGGTGCGGACGTCGTACATGAAGCCGTGCCAGGGGCACGTGAGGCGGCTGCCGCTCAGCTTGCCGTCGGCGAGCGGCCCGCCACGATGGCCGCACACGGCACCGCACGCGTAGACGCGCTCGCCGACCCGCGTGAGCGCGACGGGCGCGCCGTCGACGTCCACGCGGAGCGCGCGACCCGGCGGCACGTCGTCCGCGCGGGCGACGCGCACGGAGCGGACGTCGCTCACATCTCTTCCTTGAGGACGTAGGCGCGGTGAAGGCCGCTCATGTATTGCCAGCGCATGTCGGTGGCCTGGCGGACGGCGTCGACGGCCTCGGCCTGCCGCTCGGCGCTCGTCGCGTGGCGCTCGACGATCTGGTACCCGCGCTCGCCGTGCACCTCATCCGCCTCGATGTGAATCGCGAAGAACTCCACCTCGTGATCGGTGAAGCCGTAGTGCGTGCGCAGGGGCGGAAGGTTGCGCTTGTAGATGCCGGGCACCTGGGACTCGAGCCCGACCAGCAGCCCGGCCGCCGCGACGTGGAACGGCTTGTGCGACATCTCGAAGCACCACGCGGTGAGGCCGCGCGTGGTGGGCAGCTGCGCCTTGCCCTCGACCTCGGCACGGCTGACACCGCACGCTTCGGCGAACCGGATGAGCAGATCGACGTGCTTCACCCCGGCCTCCTCCTCGACGATGTTCTCGAGCAGGAAGTCGCGGGCATCGGGGTCGGTGCACTGCCCGTACACGGTCGCGCACCAGCGCGGAAACTGCGAGACGTACTGGTAGTGCTGCGCCGCCCACGCGCCGAGCTGCGCACGCGACAGCTCGCCCTTCACCCAGCGCTCGGTGAACGGGTTCAGCCGGCTGTGGCGGGCGTTGACGGCCGCCTGCAGCGTGCGACGGAACGGGCTCATGTCGCTCATGGCATTGCCTCCGTGTCAGGGGTCGTCGGCCATGCGAACGGTCGCGGCGTGCACCCGGCTCACGTCGGTCGATGGTCAGGCGCTCGGCGCGCCGCGTGCCGCCGCGATGCTCGTATGCCGGATGCATGGATGTCAAGGCGGCTCCGCGCGCGGTCGCTCCGCCGCGCGGTGGTCAGAAACGGACCGGAATGCGGCGCCGCGCGCGGCCGCGCCTCGCACGTAAGTATCGTCATCGCGAACGGAACGCGCCGCGGCCGGTCGATTGGCGCGCGGGTTGCTCATGTCGAAGGCCGGCTCGTCACGAGAAGGGCAAACCAGCCGCGAGGCTGGGACGCAAAGCCACGGGTCTGGGAATGGGTTCCAGACAGCCGGGTTGCCGAAAGACAAGGGGCCGGACGTGTCATCACCCTCGCTGGGCGGAGTGCGTGTGCTCGTCGTCGACGACGACGACAACGTGCGGGAAGCGGTGCGGGATTACCTGCTGGACTGCGGCGCCGACGTCGTGTCGGTGTCGTCGGCCACCGCGGCGCTGGACGTCGTTGCCCACGCGCCGCCGGACGTCGTCATCTCGGACGTCAGCATGCCGGAGCGCGATGGCTTCTGGCTCATCCGCGCCATCCGCGCGCTGCCGCCCGCCCGCGGCGCCACCGTGCCGGCCGTCGCGGTCAGCGGCCGCCTGCATCTCGCGGACGATCTGCTGGCGGCCGGGTTCACCGAGGTGCGCGGCAAGCCGCCCGACATGGCAGAGCTCGCCGCCCTCATCGCCGCTCTGGCGGCGCGGCGCTGACGCGCGAGTCCTTCGGGACGCGCCGCAGCTCGTATCCTCGACCGCGCATGCAGCGGTCGTGAATGGTCTGCTGGGCGTCCAGCTGCCACAGCGGGTCGCTCATCGGTCCCCATCCCCAGTACGGGTCACCCCACACGCCCCAGCCGGCATAGGGCCACGGCCCCGGTCCGTAGAGGCGGGGAAAGGCGCTCACCGCGATGTCCCGCGCGGCATCCCGCGCGAGCGCGTAGCAGTCGGCCTGCTCCTGCGCCACCACGTCGGGCGGTGTGTTCGCCCGATACCACTCGTACGTGGCACACCCCGAGAGCAAGAGGCAGGCGGCAGCGAGCGCGAGTAGACGTTGCACGGTGCTCAGGCGTTCCAATCGATATGCCACCGACTCAGGCCACCGCCGCCATCACATGCTCCGCGAACATCGTGAGAATGGTCTCGCGCGCGATGAAGCCCGCCTCCGGCGCCTGCGGGAAGATGATGACGCGGCTCAGGCCGGGAACAGCGTGGAGCTGCCGCACCTGCTCGCGCACGTCCTCGGGCGTCCCCGCCAGCGCCATCAGGTCGACGAGCCGATCGGGCACGAGCGCGCGATGCTCGGAGGCCGCGCGCGCGTGCTGGTAGGCGTCGTAGCCCTCGCGCACGCGCCGGATCGCCGCCTCGTCCTCCTCGGTCAACCGGACCGGCAGCGGATGCCGGCACGCGGAGGCGACGCGGCCGCGCGCATGGTCGCGCGCCAGCGCTCGATCGCGACCGATCGACATCGGCGCCCACAGCGCGACGTCGAGATCGGCCAGCGTGCGCCCCGCCGACTTCGCACCGACAGCCACGCAGTCCAGGGCGGGCGCGAGCACCTCGGGGCGCACGGTGGCGTACACGATGACGCCGTCGCCGAGACGCCCGGCTGCCTGCAGCATGCGCGGCCCCGAGCCGGCGAGGTAGAGGGGAATCGACGGCGGTGCCGTGAGCCACGCCAGGCGTCCCTCGATGCCGGTGTCGAAGCGGACGCGCTCGCCGGCCAGCAGCCGCCGCAGCGACGTTGCCATGGCTTCGAGCGTCGCCACGCGGCCGACCTGCTCGAGCCGCAGTCCCATCGTCTGCGCGCTGCTGCCGCCGGTGCCGACGCCGATCACGACGCGGCCGGGCGCCAGCTCGTGCAGAGAGGCGATGGCGCTGGCGGTCACCGATACGTGACGCGAGTGTGGCACGGTGACCCCGGGGCCGAGACGGATCCGCGACGTGGCCGCCGCGCACGCGGCGAGCGTCACCCACAGCTCGCGGCAGACGAGATGCGTGTCGGTGATCCAGACGGTGTCGTAGCCGAGGCGCTCGGCCAGCTGCACCTGCCGGACGACGACCGGCAGCGGCTCGCTGGCCAGCACGGCCACGTCGAACTTCACTGCGGCGTCGCGCGCGACGTCGCGTGCTGCACGGCGTTGCGGAAGCCGCCGGGGTCGTGCACGCGGTGGAAGACCTCGCGCACGGCGCCGGTGCCGGTGACGGTGAGGTCGCCGTAGTTGAAGACGCGGCCGGGCAGGCTCTGCGTCACCGAGATCGACTCCACCTTGGCGAGCAGCAGCTCGGTCGTGTAGCGGGCGACGAGGCCGACCTTGAAGATGAGGCGCAGCGAGGTGACGACGAACTCCGAGGTGGCCCACGCGATCCAGCGCGCGGCCAGCCACAGCAGTGCGGCCGCCACCGCGGCCAGCCCGATGTACCAGAGCCACGGCGGATCGTCGATGTCGTGCAGGAGCCAGGTCAGGACGATGCCGACGACGACGGCGACGAGGGGCTTCACGAAGAGCAGCCAGTGCAGGCGCGTCTGGAACTCGACGCGCTCGTCCGCGAGCAGATG
>Ga0070741_10020731_pt1 | contig 10310 bp, 11 predicted proteins | sample Coa_R1_4_FD_66440 | JGI IMG/M metagenome (GOLD analysis project Ga0070741, IMG submission 66440) | Surface soil microbial communities from Centralia Pennsylvania, which are recovering from an underground coalmine fire - Coalmine... | ecosystem: Environmental > Terrestrial > Soil > Unclassified ...
CCGGTGGCGGAAGTCGCGCTCGCGCCGGGAGTGGGCGAGCCGACACGCGGCGACACCGTGCACCTCGACGTCGTCGACCGCTGGGGGAACATGGTCTCGGCGACGCCGAGCGGCGGCTGGCTGTGGGGTGCGCCCGTGATCCCCGAGCTCGGCTTCTGCCTCGGCACGCGCGCGCAGATGTTCTGGCTCGAGGAGGGCCTGCCGAACTCGCTCGAGCCCGGCAAGCGACCGCGCACGACGCTGTCTCCGACCCTCGCGCTCCGCGAGGGCGAGCCGGCGCTCGCGCTCGGCACTCCGGGCGGCGACCAGCAGGACCAGTGGACGCTGCACGCCTTCCTCGCACACGTGCACTTCGGCATGGACCTACAAGCCGCGATCGACGCCCCCAATCACCACACGGAGGCGTTTCCGAGCTCGTTCTATCCGCGGGAGACGCGGCCGAGGCACGTCGCCGTCGAGTCCCGCGCGGGGCGGGACACGATCGCGGGGCTCGAGGCCCGCGGCCACGACGTCGAGGAGTCGGATGCATGGTCGCTCGGCCGCGTGAGCATGGTCGGCCGCGATCCCGACGGGCAGGTGTACGCGGGCGCGAACCCGCGGGGCATGCAGGGCTACGCGGTCGGCCGTTGATCGTCTGGCCCGGCACGCCGTTCCCGCTCGGAGCGACCTGGGACGGGGCGGGAACGAACTTCTCCCTCTTCTCCGAGAATGCCGAGCGCGTCGAGCTGTGCCTCTTCGACGCCGACGGGCACGAGACGCGCATCGACGTCGTCGAGCACACGGTCTTCAACTGGCACTGCTATCTCCCCGGCGTCGGCCCGGGGCAGCTGTACGGGTACCGGGTGCACGGGCGGTACGACCCTGCGGCGGGGCGCCGCTTCAACCCGTACAAGCTCCTGATCGACCCGTACGCGAAGGCGATCGAGGGGCCCGTGCGCTGGGAGCGCGCGAACGTCCTTCCGTATGTGCCGAGCCCCGACCCGGATGCGGACCTCGAGCTCGACGACGAGGACGACGCCGACGCGATTCCGAAGTGCGTCGTCGTCGATCCGACGTTCGACTGGGAGGACGACGCGCCGCCGGCGACGCCGTGGCACGACACGGTCATCTACGAGGCGCACGTGAAGGGGTTCACGCGCATGCACCCGGAGGTGCGCGAGGACCTGCGCGGCACGTACGCAGGCCTTGCGTCTGAAGCGGCGATCGCGTACTTCCGCGAGCTCGGCGTCACCGCGGTCGAGCTGCTTCCCATCCACCACATCGCCGACGAGCAGTTTCTGCACGACAAGGGCCTGACGAACTATTGGGGCTACTCGTCCATCGGCTATCTTGCGCCGCACGCGCTGTACGCGGCTACGGGTACGCGTGGCGAGCAGGTGCTCGAGTTCAAGGGCATGGTGAAGGCGCTGCATCGCGCCGGCATCGAGGTGATCCTCGACGTCGTCTACAACCACACCGCCGAGGGCAACCATCTCGGGCCGATGCTCTCGTTCAAGGGTGTCGACAACGAGTCGTACTACCGGCTCATGCCGGACGAGCCGCGCTTCTACCAGGACTTCACCGGGACGGGCAACTCGCTCAACCCCGTGCACCCGTCGGTGCTGCGCCTGATCATGGACTCACTGCGCTACTTCGTCATCGACTGCCACGTCGACGGGTTCCGCTTCGACCTCGCGTCCGCGCTCGCGCGCGAGTTCTACGAGGTCGACCGCCTCTCGACGTTCTTCGACACGATTCACCAGGACCCGGTGATCTCGCAGGTGAAGCTCATCGCCGAGCCGTGGGACGTCGGGCCGGGCGGCTACCAGGTCGGAAACTTCCCGGTGCTGTGGGCGGAATGGAACGGCCCGTACCGCGACACGATGCGCGACTTCTGGCGAGGGAGCGGCAACCTCGGCGGATTCGCATCGCGCTTCACCGGCTCGAGCGACCTCTATCAGGCCGACGGACGCGATCCCTTCGCCTCCATCAACTTCGTCACCGCGCACGACGGCTTCACGTTGCGCGACCTCGTCTCGTACAACGACAAGCACAACGAGGCGAACGGGGAAGGCGGGCGCGACGGCACCGACGACAACCGGTCGTGGAACCACGGTGTCGAGGGTGACACCGACGACGCGACGATCAACGCGACACGCGCGCGGCAGCAACGCAACTTTCTCGCGACGCTCGTGCTCTCGCAGGGCGTTCCGATGCTGCTCGGCGGCGACGAGCTCGGCCGCACGCAGCACGGCAACAACAACGCCTGGTGCCAGGACACCGAGCTCTCGTGGTTCGACTGGGAGAACGCGGACGACGCGCTCCTCGAATTCGCGCGCGACCTCATCCGGCTCCGCCGCGAGCATCCCGTGTTCCGCCGCACGACGTTCCTCTCTGGGACGGAGACGCGCGGGTCGGGCCTGCCGGACGTGTGGTGGTTCCGCCCGGACGGCCGCCGGATGACGCAGCGGGACTGGCAGCAGGAGCCGGGGCGGACGCTCGGCGTCTTCCTGAACGGCGACGAGATCCCCTCCCGCACCGCGCACGGCGAGGAGATCGTGGACGACTCCTTCCTGCTCCTCCTGAACGCCCATTCCGAGCCCGTCACGTTCACGCTCCCGACGCGGAGGTTCGGGGCGCGGTGGGAGGTTGCGCTCGCGACGGGGGCGGGCGCCCCGGAGGGCTCCGTCGGGGCGCGCGCCGAGGTGGTCGTTGAGGATCGCTCGCTGACGCTGCTCCGCCGCGCCTGATCGAGGTTTTCCGAGCCCTCGGCCGGCGCATACCTCCGGCATGAACGACTGGCCGGCTCCGGAGCACGCGCGACTCGCGGCGCAACTCGAGGCCACGATGCGGATCTTCGACTCCCTCGAGGACCTGCGGCGCGACGTCGAGGCGCTCCGCCACGAGCTTCCCACGAAGCGCGCGGCCGCGCCGGTGGCGACCATCGCTCGCGTCGCGGTGGAGGCGGGGATCCTGATCGCGGTGGCCGTGGTCGCCGGCGTCGGTCAGTTCCGGCCGCTCCTGACGGTCGTCCTCATGGCCGCTGCTCTCGTCTCGGTCATCGCGTCCGAGTGCCTCGCCGCCCGCAGCGCGTACGTTCCGCGGTCGTTCGGCTTCACGTTCGCCCAGCCTCCGCCGGTCGTGGTCTACGACCCGCCGCCGGAGACGCCGCTCGAGACCGATCCATGGGAGCGCGGCTGGGTGGTGGACCCCGAGCCGATCAGCTCCTAACGCGTGCCGTCTCGCACCAACGGGATCACGCCGGAGGAGAACGTCCGCATCGTCGTGCGCCCGTTCGCGAGCTCGCTACCGCTCGGGTTCTTCTCGTTCTCGATCGGAATGCTGCTCCTCGGCGGGCTCGCGAACGGCTGGCTGCATGCCTCCGACCAGCACACCGTCGGCCTGCTGCTGGCGGCGTTCGTGTTCCCGCTGGAAACGATCGCCGTCGTCATCGCGTTCCTCGCGCGGGACACGTTCGGCGCCACGGGCCTCGGGATGTTCAGCGCCTCGTGGCTCGCGTTCGGCCTCGCCGACCTGACCTCGCCCGCCGGACAGCTGAGCCGCGCCGTCGGGCTGATGGACTTCGGCTTCGGATTCGCGATCGTCGTCCTCGCGGCAGCTGCGTTCATGGGCAAGCCGTTGATCGGCTCGATCATGAGCCTCGCTGCCGTTCGCGTGGTCTTCTCGGGCGTGCACGAGTTCGGCGGCCCCTCGTCGCTCTGGACCGCGGCCGGCTGGCTCGGCGTCGCGATCTTCGTGCTTGCGGTCTACGGCGGCCTCGCGTTCCTGCTCGAGGACGTGCTCCAGCAGGAGGTGCTGCCCGTCTTCCGGATCGGCACGTCGCGCCACTCGGTGGAGGGCGACCTGCACGAGCAGCTTCGGGGCATCGGCCGCGAGGCCGGCGTGCGTCACACGCTCTGACCGGCTGCGCCCGGCGCCTCCTCGGGCAGGGGAAGGAATGAGGAGGCGCCGGACACGGAGGAACCGGTCGAGGGAGGGAGACTCCATCTCATCAGCGAGACATGAAGACAGGCTAAGAACGGAGGCGCCGAATGAATCGTCGCCTCCTCCTATGGTCGGCATCGCAAGCGACGCCTAAGACTCAGGTAGGCGAAGCGTGAGAACCGCGCCGCCGCCGGGAGCCTCCTCGGCCACGACGGTTCCGCCGTGCGCCTCGGCCACCTCGCGCACGATCGCCAGGCCGAGCCCCGAGCCCGGCAGCGAGCGCGCCGCGGCCGCTCGGTAGAAGCGATCGAAGACGTGGTCGCGGTCCTCGGCCGCGATGCCCGGCCCGTGGTCGCGGACGCGCAGCTCGCCGCCGCTCAGCGTGACCTCCACGCTCGATCCCGGCACGCTCCACTTGCCGGCGTTCTCGAGCAGGTTCCAGGCCGCCCGTTCGAGCCGGTCGCTCGAACCGGTGAGCGTCGTCGGCTCGAGGCTTGCGTCGAAGGCGAGATCGGGGAACCGGCTCCGCGCGCGCTCGACGACGCTCTCGACGAGCTCGTCGAAGCGGAACGTCGTCTTCTCGAGGCGGGAGTCGTCGCCGCGTGCGAGCTCGAGGAGCCCGCCGATGAGGTCGCGCATCTCGTGCGCCTCGCGCTGGAGGTCGTCGAACAGGCGCTGCCTCGCGCCCGGGTCGAGCCGCTCCTGCTGCTTGAGCACCTCGATGTTCGTCTGCATGCTCGTCAGCGGTGTGCGCAGCTCGTGCGATGCGTCGGCGACGAAGCGCCGTTGGGTCTCGATCGCGTCCTCGAGCGCGGCGAGCATCGTGTTGAACGACGTGCCGAGCCGCGCGAGCTCGCCGCGCCCACCCTCAGGGACGCGCTCGCTCGGATCGCCCGTCTTCGTGATCCGCTCGGCGGCTGCGGTCAGTCGCAGGACGGGTGAGAGTGTCGCACGCGACACGAGCGCACCCGCCGCCGCAGCGACGGCGATCCCTCCGAGGGAGACGAGGAGGAGGATCAGACGTAGCCGGTCGAGGTCGTGGTGCAAGTAGTCGATGTTCCGCCCGACGACGATCGCACCGAGCCCGGGTACGGGTGCGACGATCTCGCGAAACGAGTACCCGGCAATGGTCGTGTCGCGGTAGAAGCCGTCGGCACTGCCGGCGGCGACCGCGCGGATCTTGGCGTCGATCGGCAGCCGGCCCGCCGATTGCCCGTTCGTGCTCACGATCGTCGTCGTATCGCCGTTGAACGGCCCGAACCCGGACAGCGCGAAGCTCGGATCAGCCTGGATCCGCCCGGCGTGCTGCGAGATCGTGCTGTCCACCTGCGAGTACAGCTCATGCCGCATGACGAAGTACGTCGTCACCGATGCGGCGGCGACGACGATCGCGACGACACTCGCCGCGACGAGTGTGAGGCGCAAACGGAGGCTCATTGCTCGCGCAGGACGTAGCCCGTGCCGCGCACGGTGTGGATCAGACGCAGCTCACCCTCGGCCTCGAGCTTGCGGCGGAGATAGCCGACGTACACGTCCAGTGCATTCGACGAATGGCTGAAGTCGTATCCCCACACGCGCTCGTAGATGAGCGAGCGCGGCAGGACCTGTCGTGGGTTGCGCATGAACAGCTCGAGCAGGTGGGCCTCCGTCGTCGTCAGCTCGAACCTCCGCCCGCTGCGGCGCGCGTCCATCGAGCCGAGATCGAAGGTGAGGTCGGCGAAGCGGAGGAGGTCGGCCGGTTCCTTGTCGAGAGCACGGCGCAGAAGCGCGCGCAGCCGTGCGAGCAGCTCCTCGAGCGCGAAAGGCTTCGGCAGGTAGTCGTCCGCTCCCGCGTCGAGCCCTTCCACGCGATCGCCGACGGCGTCACGCGCGGTCAAGAGGAGGACGGGAATGCGATTGCCCTCCCGGCGGAGCCTGCGAGTGACGTCCAGCCCGTCGAGGCCCGGCATCATCACGTCGAGGACGACGGCGTCCGGTGTCCGCCGCTCGATGGCGGCGAGAGCCGCATCGCCGTCGGAGGCGAGCTCCACCTCGTACCCCGCGAGCTGAAGGGCCCGCTCGAGAGCCTCGCGGACGGCGCGATCGTCGTCTGTGACCAGCACGAGCATGCTCAGGAACAGTGTGCCCGCGGACGTGAGACGGCGCTAAGAAGCGTCAAGCATCCATGATGTTTCCGTGAGTAGGAGGCTGCGACTGGCACTCGGCGGTGGAGCGGCGCTCGTCATAGCCGGGGTCCTTGTCGCGCCCGTCGTGCTGAGCGGAGAGCCTGCAGGCTCGTGCTCGACGTCGCTCTACTACCTCGGCCACCCCTATGCCGTCCGTTCCGCCGGAGGGCCCGACGCCGTGCAGGCGATCGCCATCGGCGTGGGCATCACCCGCGGCTGCGGGTCGAAGCCGGTGAACGTCGGGGTCCGCTCCCTCGCCGGCGTGTCGCCCGGGGACGCCGTCGCGGTCGCAGGGGACGCGTCGTCGATCTACGTCCGGCGCGGTGTCTGCGTCCACGTCACGCCGCGGGCGCTCCTGGCCTGCCTGAAACGCTAGCGTTGCGTGGTCATGGCCACACGGCGCCGAGGGGGCGGGGGCGACAGCGACGACTGGTTCGGCGACGTCGAGCCGCTGCACGAGCCGGGTGTGCTCGACAGCGACCCGGTGAGCGCCGAGGACGATTGGCTCATTCAGCCGGCGCCGGTGCGCCGCCCGCGTCCCGAGCTTCCCCGGCTGCGGATCGCGATCGTCGCCGGCTCCGCCGTCATCTTGTTGATCGCCGGTCTCGCAGCTGCAGGCGTCTTCAGCAGCAGCACCACACCGAAGGCGCCGCCGATCACGAGCGTGAGCATCACGACGTCGACGACGACCGCGGGCAAGGCGACCTCGGCCGCGGCGCCGCTGCCGACAGGAACGCTCAAGCCCGGCGACACCGGTGGTCAGGTGCGTGCGTTGCAGCGCGCGTTGAAGGCGCTGGGCTATTCCGTGGGAACCGTCGACGGGCAATACGGCCCGTCGACGAAGACGGCGGTCGCATCGTTCCAGCACGACGCCGGGCTCACCGCCGACGGGGTCTTCGGGCCGAAGACGCTCAACGCGCTCATCCAACGCACAGGCCCTTGACAAAGATCGACACCGCGCTCATCGATCTCCTCACGGTGCCGGCGAGCCTCCACGACGTCGAGGGACGATTCCTGCACCTGAACGCGGCCGGTGAGCGCGCCTCCGGATTCTCGAATGCGGCGATGATAGGCAAGGACATACTCGACCCCGTCCCGCAAGAGGCGCGCTCGTCTGTTCTCGCTCAGTTCCGCCGCGCCATCGAGAGCGGCGAGCCGACCGACTTCGAAACGGTGTTCGTCCACGGCGACGGCGATGTCCGCGGTGTGCGGGCGCAACAATTCCCGCTGTTCGAAGGAGATGTCGTCGTCGGCGTGCTCGTCCTCGCCTACGACGTCCGTCAGCACCGCGAGACCGTGCCGATCGAGGGAGAGAAGCAGCTGACGCCGCGGCAGCACGAGATACTCGAGCTCGTCGCATCGGGTCTTTCCACGACGGAGATCGCAGAGAAGCTGTCGCTCTCGATCGAGACGGTACGCAACCACCTGCGGGGCGTCCGGCACCAGCTCGAGGCGCGCACTCGCGTGGAGGCGGTCGCAACTGCGCAGCGTCTCGGCCTACTCCCGCCGAAACCGTTTCGTCCCTAGAGCCGAGGTAGCAGTTGCTCGAATAGTGCGCGCATGCGCCCGACCGACGCGGCAGCCGTCGAGAGGACATCTGCGTGGTCGAGCCGCCCGCCGAGCCCGGCGGCGCGATTTGTGACGAGCGAGATCGCGAGCACCTCCACCCCCTCCGCGTGCGCGGCGATCGCCTCGAGGACGGTCGACATGCCGACGATGTCGGCGCCGAGCCCGCGGTACGCGCGGATCTCGGCCGGCGTCTCGTAGTTCGGCCCCCAGTACCCGGCATAGACGCCTTCGGCGAGACTCGGATCGACCTCGCGGCAGAGTGCGCGCAGCCTCGCCGAATAGAGATCTGTGAGGTCGAGGAACCGCCCGCCGGCGAGCGGCGACGCTCCCGTGAGGTTGATGTGGTCCGAGATGACGACGAGGTCGCCCGGCGCGAGGTCGTCGCGCATCCCACCGCTCGCGCTCGTGAGAACGACGACGCGGCAGCCGGCAGCCGCGGCGGTCCGGACGGCGTGCGCGACGAGATCGACGTCGCGGGACTCGTAGTAGTGGTGCCGGCCGGTGAAGGCGAGTACGCGCGCGTCACCGGCGCGCAGCGATCGCGCGCTCGCTCCGTGTCCGGCAACCGCCGGCGCAGCGAATCCGGGGAGCGATGCGAGCGGAATGTCCTCGCCGACCTGCTCGAAGCCGGAGACCGCGTCGACCCAGCCGGATCCGAGGACGATGGCGACGTCGTGCGGCCCGAGTGCTGCGGCCGCGGCCTGCGCGTCGTCCATGCGGCGACGCTACCTGAGGGCGACGCTCGGTCGTCAACCGCACTGGCCGGCGCCGGCGATTGCGAACGCCGACTTCGGGCGACCGTCGTTCAAGTACCGCTTGAGGATCGTGACGAACTGGGCGGGCTTCCCGTGGTCCCACGCGGCGATGGCAGAGCCGATCTCGGCGATGTCCGCCTGAACGGCGGCGAGCGCAGCCGTCCCGGCCGCGGTGCGTCCGGGAATCTTCGCAAGCGCCGTGAGCTCCTGGCCTTCGAGCGACTTCGCCTTGTGCGCGAACGCATACAGCTGCGCGGCCGTGACGGGCGAGCCGAATTCTTTCTTCGCCTTCGCGAGCCAGTACGAGCACACCTGGTTCGCCTGGCTCGCCCACGAGCCCTGTGCCGCCGGGGCTGCGCCGGCGCCCGATGCGGCGGTCAGAGCGGCTGCGACTGCCGCGGTTGCGACGAGGAGCTTCATGCCGCTGGAGATCGGGCACGGAGGCGCTCCTCAGCACCCCTCGCAAGGGTGAAGCGGCTCGCAAGCTCTGAGGACTTCACCTGCGAGAGCGGCTCGGCCCGGCAACGACATGCCGGGCCGAGCCTGAGTGTTCTCGACTAGTTCGCCGGTCGCACGACGACGGGCTTGACCACGTTCTGGAACGTGTTTGCGTTGAGCCCGAGCGCCGTGACCGTGTCGGTCAGCCAGATGCCGATCCTGTTGTTCCTGATCGTGTTGCCCGTGATCGTCATCTGCGTCGCCGGCACCGAGTAGACGGCGATGGCGGTCGTGTCGAAGTCGCTCACTCCGCCGTCGAAGGTGTCACCCTTCACGTTGTTCGTGTCGAAGGTGTTGTTGACGATCTGATTGCCGCTGACATCCTCGCCACCGGGATGGTGGGCGTGGATCGTGAATCCGGCCAGACCGTTCCCTGCCATGTAGTTGCCCTGCACCAGGTTGTCGTATGCAGCGCTTCCCGGGCCGGAGCCGAAGATGCCGATCCCGCTGCCGCTACCGCCGACTCCTCCGAACTGAGGCGGCGCCGTCGCAGTCCCGTTGTCGATCGCGGTGTTGTTCAGGATGCGGTTGTCGAAGACGCCGCCGAGGTTGGGATTCCGGCCTGTGACCTTGAAGTTGGCGTCGAAGGTCACCGCGTTGGAGCTGTGGCTCGGCAGGACGATTCCGCACTCGGTGTGATTCTCGCTGACGAGATTGTGCTCGACGAGGTTGTACGCGTTCGGCCCATAGTCGTCCGTGAGCAGGATTCCGTCGGCGTTGCCTGTCACCTGCGAATTCCTGATGCTGGAGTGCTCGACGACGTTGAAGTGGATGCCGCCTCCGCAATCTCCCGGGTACTTGCAGTTGCCTTCCTCGGTGCCGTTGAAGCCCCTGTCGTCGTCGAGCGCCTTGACGTTGTTGACGCTCACGTTGCTCAGCACCGGCCCGGAAGACGGCAGGAGGGCGGCGTCGGCGAGCGAGTCGACGCCGACGAGCAGTCCCTCGCCGTTCGCGTCGATGAGGCTGAATCCACTGATGGAGACGTTCGACGCGACGACCTGGATCGCGTTCTCGAGACCTGTCGCGTTGATGGTCGCGTTCCCCCCGAGCAGCGTCAAAGGCTTGCTGATCAGGACGTCCTCTGCATACGTCCCGGGGCAGACGACGACCGTCCCGCCGCTCGGCGCCGCCGCCACGGCCGCGCCGATATGTGAGAACGTCGCGGTCCCGCAGCTCGTACCGGCCGCGGTCGGTGATCCCGTCGGGGAGACGTACAGCGTCCCCGGAGGATTGCTCCCGAACGCGGTCGACGAAGACGCGGCGGCGACGAGCGACACAAGGGTCACTGCACCTACCGCGACGAGGAACTGCAACCTTGCTCTGCTTCTCATTCTTCCTCCTCTCGCGCGCTCGACCCTGACCCGACCGGGCCGAGCGATTGACTCCACGACGGGCCGCA
>Ga0070741_10020732_pt1 | contig 10309 bp, 8 predicted proteins | sample Coa_R1_4_FD_66440 | JGI IMG/M metagenome (GOLD analysis project Ga0070741, IMG submission 66440) | Surface soil microbial communities from Centralia Pennsylvania, which are recovering from an underground coalmine fire - Coalmine... | ecosystem: Environmental > Terrestrial > Soil > Unclassified ...
GCGGTTTGAATCGTCATGTGCAGGGAGCCGGTGATGCGCGCGCCGCGGAGCGGTTGCTGCGGAGCGAACTCCTCGCGGATGGCCATGAGGCCCGGCATCTCGGTCTCGGCAATGAGGATTTCCTTGCGGCCCCAATCGGCAAGTGCCAGGTCGGCGACTTTGCAGTCGGTGAATCCGGAGGCGGGTTTCAGATTGGCGTTCATAGGTCGATTGCTCCAATACCAGGAGTGAGCGCCGTGTCGACAACACGCTGCCGCTTCTGAGCCTGGCAGGAGCGGTGATCCAAAGCGATTTGCCTGGATCACCCGCCTGTCGCAGCGCTCCTCAGAAGCGTAGCGCCCGGCGCGGGACGCGCCGGAATTCTCGCTGATTCTATACCGCGGCTTACGCCGCGCGGGCCTGCTTCGCGGGCTCTTTGCCTTCGGCCGCGAGTGCCGCGGCGCGGTCCGTTCTTTCCCAGGTGAACTCCGGCTCGGTTCGGCCGAAATGACCGTAGGCGGCGGTCTTCTGATAAATCGGCCGCACCAGATCGAGCATCTCACGCAGGCCATAGGGCGTGAGATCGAAATTCTTGCGCACGAGCTGTGTCAAGCGCTCGCGGGACAGGCGGCTGGTACCGAATGTCTCCACCATGATGGACGTCGGCTCGGCAACCCCGATCGCATAAGACACTTGCACTTCGCAGCGCTCGGCGAGGCCCGCGGCGACGATGTTCTTCGCGACGTAACGCGCCGCATACGCGGCCGAACGATCGACCTTCGAAGGATCCTTACCCGAGAACGCGCCGCCGCCGTGACGGGCATAGCCACCGTAGGTGTCGACAATGATCTTGCGGCCCGTCAAACCGCAGTCGCCGACGGGGCCACCGACCACGAAGCGCCCCGTGGGGTTGATGTGGAACTTGGTGCGATTGTCGATCCACTTCTTCGGCAGCACCGGCTTGAGGATCTCCTCCATCACAGCCTCGCGCAGGGCTTTGGTGGAGACGTCGAGGCTGTGCTGGGTCGAGAGCACCACCGCCTCGAGTCCGACAGGCTTGTCATCCTCATAGCGCAGGGTCACTTGGCTCTTCGCATCGGGACGCAGCCACTCGAGCTTGCCCTTCTTGCGCACCTCGGCCTGCTTCTTGACCAACCGGTGCGCCAGGGTAATCGGCGCCGGCATCAATACATCCGTCTCGTTCGTGGCGTACCCGAACATCAGACCCTGGTCGCCGGCACCTTGCTTACGCTCGTCCTTGCGATCCACGCCTTGCGCAATGTCGGGTGACTGCTTGCCAATGATGTTGACCACCCCGCAGCTCGCCCCGTCGAAACCCATCTCCGAGGAGTTATACCCAATGTCGAGCACGGTCTTGCGGACGAGAGCCTCGACATCCACCCAGGCGCTCGTCGTCACCTCGCCGGCCACCACCACGACACCGGTCTTGATGAGCGTCTCGCAGGCCACACGGCCGCGCGCGTCGTCCTTGAGAATGGCATCCAGAACCGCATCCGAAATCTGGTCCGCCACCTTGTCCGGATGGCCCTCGGAGACCGACTCGGACGTGAAGAGGTAGTTGTTCGCCATGTGTGCCCGCCAATCAAAAAAGGTGTGAAGGGGAAGCGCGTAGTTTAACCGGTTGCCCGGCAAAGCGGGGGGGCATACAGCAATTTTCGGACCTTGAGCGCAGCCGACCCGGCGATGCGGGAAGGATTCCCCGCACCGCCGGTTATATCGTCATTCCGCGTAGCCTATTCGCGGTACCGTCCCTGGGCCCGTATCCGGCCCGCCATGCAGGGCGGGCGCTCGGTCCCGGTGGTACGCGGCCTCGCCCGCCCAATTATCGCGGAACACGCTCATCAGACCGTACGAGTGCGCCAGCCCTGGTGGTACGTCTCGCGAGCCGTCGAGCTGTACGGCGTCACGGACACCTTCACACGCACTTCGACCTGCTTGTGGCGCTCGACGGTCACCTTCTTGGTCCCACCGTTCTCCTCGCCCCACACGAGCGTCAGTACATCGCCAATGTTGATGTTCTCATCGACCACGCCGAGGGACAGACCCACCCGCTCGTTGTAACTGTAGCCGCCGAACATCGAGAACCCAACGACCTTGTTGCCCATCTTCACCGCGTCGTACGAGGACGAAGCATAGTTGGCGATCGGAACGTTGAAGTATTTGGCGTTCTGGCCGGCCGGCTCGAGGAGCGAGGCGAAGATCTTGCCCAGATCCTCGCGATTCCACTCGAACGTGACCTTCTTACGCTGCGGACGCTTGTCCTTGACCATCTTCTCGAGCGCCTCGCGGCCGATGAAGTCATGGTCGAACTTCACGAACGGGCCGTAGCCCAGCTCGTACGGCGTCACGTAGTAGTCCTCGATCTTGTCGGAGACGAAGCTGCCGCCGATCGAGCCGGTGGCCTCGTAGCTGTTGGCCGGCAGCCATTCGCGGTACTTCTTCATCTTCTCGCCGGTGTACACGGCCGGCAGGGGCGAGGGAATCCAACCCGACTCCAATGTGTTCGAGGCGTAGGCGCGCGAGCCCACCGGCACGATGCCGAACTCCTCGCCGGCTTTGAGAATCGTGTCGCGGATGAACTCACGCTCCTCGTAGGGACCCCAGAGCTCGAGGCCGGGGGCACCCGCCATGCCGTGACGGAGCGCGCGCACCCGCTTCCCGCCGACGTTGATCGCATCCATGGTGAAGAACTTCACATCGGGGATCGGGCCACCGTTGATCTTGTTGAGCACCTTCTCGGCATTGGGGCCCTGGACCTGGAAGCGGTAGTGACGGCGGGTGACGGCCTTGCCCTTCGGGTCGCTCGGCGAGCGGTCATCACGGATCATGTCCACCTTGAAGCCGCCGGTCTCGCCATGGAACTGAATCCAGTTCACCGAGGGCGCGCGACCGACGAACAGCAACTCGTCCTTGTCGAGGTAGAACAGAATGCCGTCGCCAATGACGTACCCGTCATAGCTGACCGGCACCATCTGCTTTGCCTTGTTGACGGCGAAGTTATTGAAGCTGTTGATCGTCGTGTACGAGATCAGCTTCAGCGCGTCCGGACCTTTGACGGTCAGCTCGGCCATGTGGTGGGACTGGTCGAACAGTACCGCGCTCTCGCGCCACGCACGCTGCTCGTCCATCCAGTTGTGGAACTCACCCGGTACGACCGGATACACATAGGCTCCGATCCGCGAATTCCGCAACATCTGGACCGGGTTGCCCGCGGCCTTTAACACCTGTTCCAGGTTCTGACTCATAAAACGTTCCTCACGTAAAAAAGCTGACTTCGAATTCGCTCAGCCCGGGGTGTGTCGGGCTTCGCCCGCGGCGACCACGTTCGACAGAAGCATCGCGATCGTCATGGGACCGACACCGCCGGGTACCGGCGTGATCCAGCCGGCGCGCTGGGCGGCCGACTCGTACGCCACATCGCCGCGGATCTTGCCCGAGGCGGTGCGGTTGATTCCAACATCGAACACGGCGGCCCCGGGGCGGATCCACTCCCCGGGGATATAGTCCGGCTTGCCGACCGCGGCGACCACCACGTCGGCGCGCTCGACTTCGGCGCGCAGGTCGCGGGTCTTGGTATGACACACTGTGACGGTGGCGCCCGCGAGGAGCAGCTCCAACGCCATGGGCCGTCCGACAATGTTGGATGCGCCCACGACCGTGGCGCGCAGACCGCGCAACTCGATGCCGTATTCTTCCGCAAGCTTGATGACCCCGTAGGGCGTGCACGGCCGCAATCGCGGGCGCTTTTGCGCCAACAGGCCCGTGTTGATCGGGTGCAAGCCATCGACATCCTTCGCCGGATCGATCGCGTCCGTCACCCGGTTCGTATCCAGGCCTTGCGGCAACGGCAGCTGCACGAGAATTCCGTCGACCCGCGGGTCGAGATTCAACGCGTGGATCAGCCCCAGCAGCTGCGCCTCGGTGGTGGTCGAGGGCAGATCGTGCGCGAACGACTCGATCCCGGTGTCCTGACAGGACTTGCGCTTGTTGCGCACGTAGATCGATGAGGCAGGATCCTCGCCGACTTGCACCACCGCGAGCCCCGGGCGCCGCCCAAACTTCCGCGCGAACTCCTGTGCCTGCTCGGCCACTGAGCGGCGGACCTTCGCCGCGACCGCCTTGCCATCGATGATCATCGCGCCCCCGGAGGCCGCGCGCGCTGGGCTCACCGCCGTCGTGGCGCTCAACGGCGCCACCCCCTCACCTGTTCCCATGCTCATCGCCTCGCGCTCATTGGTTGACCAGGGCCGCCATTCGTTGTTTGAATTCGGCGGGCGTGAACGTGTGGTTCTGAGTCCCGAGTGACTCGATCTTGATCGCGCCCATGACGGAGGCGATGCGTCCCGTCGTGAGCCAGTCCAGGCCGTTCAACAAGCCGTGGATCAGACCGGCGCGATACGCATCGCCGCACCCTGTTGGATCCACCATCGCGCTCGCCTTCGCGCACGGAATCTCGATCGGGCCGCCCTTGGTGTGGATGACCGAGCCATCGGCGCCGCGGGTCACGATGAGCGCTTCGACACGCTGCGTGACGTCACTTTCCGTCCAGCCGGTTTTCTGCTGAATGAGCTGCCACTCGTAGTCGTTCACCGCGACCCAGGTGGCCTGCTCGACAAACCGCGCCAGGTCCTTCGCGTCGTACATGGGCAGGCCCTGGCCCGGGTCGAAAATGAACGGAATCCCGGCCGCGGCGAACTGCTCGGCATGTTGGATCATGCCGTCGCGGCCGTCAGGCGCCACGATGCCGATGGCGATCTCTGCCCCTTTGGCTTTCTCATTGGCTTTGGCGTGGGCCACATCATTGAGATGGGACTGCTGCATCGCCCCCGGATGGAAAGCCGTGATCTGGTTGTTGTCCAGGTCCGTCGTAATGAACGCCTGCGCGGTGTGCTCCGACTCGACCACGCGCACGTAGTCCGCGGGTACACCGGTCTTGCGCATCCACTCGGCGTACGGCGCGAAGTCCCGCCCCACCGTGGCCATCGGGTAGCCCACATCGCCCAACAAATGCAGGTTGTAGGCGATATTCCCGGCGCACCCGCCGAATTCCCGGCGCAACTGCGGCACCAGGAACGAGACGTTCAGGATATGGATCTTCTCGGGAAGGATGTGATTGCGGAAGCGATCGCCGAACACCATGATGGTGTCGAAGGCGACCGAGCCGCAGATCAGGGCTTTCTTGGACAAGGCGCTTCACCTTTTTGGGTTAGGCGTCCATCGCGAACTTGTCACTGTCGGGCTCGAGCTCGAATCGGCCGTCGATGACCGCTCGGATCCAGCGCGCCGTGGCGGCCACTCCGCCAAAAGCATAAAAATGCGGCTGAACGATACGGCTGCTGCCTCGGGCAGCGCCGCCGCGGACGAGACCCGTAAGCATCTCATCCGGCGTGGTCGCGAGTCGAGCCAGCTTCGCCATGGCTCCCATGTTCTTCATGACCGAGTTCAGCGATGCGCCGACGCCGCAGGCCATGGCGTACTTGATCAGCTTCGGCAGCGGCGTGGGACCGGCAATGCCGATGTGCACGGGGAACGTGACGCCCTCCCGCGTGAGCCGCTCATCCCAGGCAATGACGGCATTAGCGTCGAACGTGAACTGGGTGGCGATGTGCAGCTTCAATCCCGTCTTCGCCGCGAAGGCCTGCTTGTGGCGCAGGGCCGCGAGCAGCACCTCGTCCGGCACTTGTTTGTGGCCTTCGGGATGGCCAGCCACGCCGAGACGCTTCAGGCTGGAGTTTTGCAGGAGGCCTGAGTCGATGATGTCGAGCGTGCTGGTGAAGGGACCCGCCGGCTTCGGGAGATCACCGGCCACCAACAGGGCCTGCTCGACGCCGGCCGCGGAGAGCTGCTGTAGACCGGTCTGCAGAGCCTGCTGACTCTCGATGCGGCGCGCCACCAGGTGTGGCGAAGCACGGAAACCCAGCCGCTGCAACTTGATCGCGGTCTGCACGACCTCGTTGAGAGTGGCCTTCGGAGTATGCGCGACGTACACGACAGTGCCGGGCAATAGCGTGCTTACGAGCGTGGGAAGGCTGTCCTCGTCGTGAGTCGAGATCTCGGTCGAGGCATTGCGAGTGAAATCGACAATGGCGCGCTTGAGCGCCTGGCCCTCCAGCGCGGCGGGGTCGGATTCGTTGATTTTCAGGCTCTCGTTGGCTCTCATAGATCGCGACTCGCTGTTTCCTTAAGGTTTGCGTCGGGTCACGACGAAGGTTTCGTCGTTGAACCACAGACCGCTGTGTTTCTGCAGAACTGTCTGCGTGGCCTCGAGATAGGCGCCGTTCTGCACGACCGAATCGAGGCGCTCGTCCTCGACCTGATTCACGTAGATCGCGGCATTCCACGCGGCGTACAGCGTGGAGGTGCCGATGCGATCGCCGATCTCCGAAGGCAGGGTGTGCATGTCATAACGGAACACCGCCTTCTCATCCGGCAGCGCCGTCAGCGTGAAATCGCGCGCGTCACGGCCGAGCTCGCTTTTCAACGCGGCGCACAGGGCGTGACGGTCGATCTGGAACGGGTTCTCGCCAGGCCAGAGTTTTTGAATGATTTCCAGGCCCGGATCGCGCCCGTAGGACTGAACCGCAAGGAGTCGTCCGCCGGGAGCGAGGCTGCGCGCAAGGGGCGCGAGCACCTTTTGCGCCTTGAATTCGGCGGACATGCGCGCCCGCCAGGGTTGGGAAGCGAGAATGAGGTCGTAATTCTCGAAGATCCGGCCCGGCTTGGGAATCACACTGTCGAGCAGGAACTTGTGATCCTCGCGGTAGATCACCAGCACGGAGGGACGCACATACACGGGATTGCCGGACTTCGCGCTGGGCTTGGTCTGCCAGCCGTAGTCGAGAGTCGGCTCGAGCTCATCGATCTGCTCGGCATATTCGTGCGCGGAGTTGCCTGTCAGCCGAACTTCCTGCCAGTTGAGCGCGGCGGCCGACTGCACGTCGCGCGGCATGAGTCGCGGCGCTTCGGAGTAGTTGAGGTTGGTGATCACCAACACGGTGGCCGGATGCTCATGAAAGCGGTCGGGCATCTTTTCGAGCCCGAGGCGAACATCCTCCAGACTGATTTCTTTCGCCACGGCCAGCAGGGGCACGGTTGGAAACGCACGGTGCGTGCTGCGCATCAGCCGAGCGAGCACCGTGGCATCGCCCATGCCCGCGTCGAAGAAACGGAGCGCCGGAGGTGTTGGCTTGATGTGGCTCAGCTCGTGGGCTGCGCGGCGTGCGATGGCCGACTTCTCATTGCAGGTGTTGACGAACGCGAGGTACTTCTGGCGGTTGTCGTAGAACCGAAACGGCCGCGGAACGTGGGTAGCCGCACCTGCTTCGCGCATGGCGCCTGCCCTACCCTGCGGAATGCCCGTGCGGTGATCGGCAACCGACATGTTCAAAAGCCCACCCGCCCCTCGCCCCAATTCGGTCAGGGGCGCACGGTAGCCAGTCCCGTGGTGCAGCGGAAATCGGAAGATGGGATGAGTGCTATAGACAGCACGGATTGCTCGCGCGGCCAGAACGGTCGCCTGGACCGGCTGCGAGAATCGGCCGAGAACGATGGGGCGGACGGGCGCCGGCGCGATGCAGGATCGACCCTTCTTGGCCGCACAGCGGTCTGGCGGCGACGGACTTGATCCCGACGGTCACAGCTCATTTGACCGATGCGGCCCCGATTCCACGCACCGGTCGCGGGCCACCGCTGTGTGCACAGCGTAGCCGCCGGGCGGACAAACTCACGCCACCGAAGCGCGTGTCCGGCCCCGATCAGCCAGCATCGCCTCCATGCGGGTCGGCGGGATCGGGCGTGCGGCTGAAATCGTTGGCGGGGGCCATCTTGTCGACGACAGGAGCGCCGGCGGGCGTCTTAGGCTTCGCCGCCAACAGGGCAACCGCCTGCTTCGCGACGTCGCTCAGCCCGGCACCCTGACGCTCTTCGTAATAGGTGATCATCTGTTGCCGCATCCGCGGCTCCCAATAGCGTCGGAAGTGAACAGCCACTTCCGCGGCAGCCTTGTCCCCAGCCTCACCTTCCCAGAACGCGGTGATCTCATTGGCCATCTTGATGAGATTATCGATATTCATGTTCAGGCCTTCGCCCGCCCCTTCCGTTATTTCAACCGCTCAGGATGAGCGTAGACCACGTGTCGGTCGCGACGCGCGAACGCCACGAGGGTCAAACCTGTTTGCCGCGCAAGGCGCACGGCGAAAGCCGTCGGCGCCGATAATGCCGCCAGGAACGATATTCCGACAGTGGCGCATTTTTGCACCATTTCGTAGCTCGCCCGGCTCGTAATCAACATATAGCCCGAAGCGAGATCCATGTTGGCTCTTATCAACGCGCCGATCGCCTTATCCAGTGCGTTGTGCCGCCCGACGTCCTCGCGGACGAGCTGGATGCCCCGCCCGGGAATCACCCAGGCCGCGGCATGCACGCTGCCCGTGCGCGAGTTGATCGGTTGCAACGTCGCGAGTTGCTCAATCGCGGCATGCAGATCCTCCGTCCCCACCTGCGTACCCGGACCCACCCGCGCGACCGCTCGGATCGCATCCTCCGCGGTCTCCGCCCCGCACAGGCCGCATCCCGTCCTGCCCGTGAGGTTGCGTCGACGGTGCAATAATTCCGTGAACCTTTCCCATGCGACGGTGATACGGACATCCACGGCGTCCGCCCCCGGAGTGACCACCACTTCGCGGATCTCATCCGGGCGCGCCACCAGGCCCTCGCTCAGGGTAAAGCCAACCGCGTAGTCTTCGAAGTTCGCCGGCGTAGCCAACATCACGACGTGTGGCACGTTGTGATAGATCAGGGCCACCGGAACTTCCTCGGCAACCTGATCCGTCGTGTGGGTCGTCGCACCCTGCGCCCACCGGTCGACAGTAACCTCAGCGCTGACGGATTTGGGCGCGTCGATTACTGCCGCTGACATGGCGCTCACCAGGTTGGATACGGCGACTTCCTTCAGGCCGGCGCCGTATCTCGTTTCCGCTTGCGCTGCTGCTTCGGGATCGAGCGCTCTTCCTGCGCTCTCTTCTGCCACGCGTCTTTCTGGCTCACGAGCACCACTTCAACGGCGGTGACCTTGTACTCCGGACAGTTGGTCGCCCAATCGGAATTCTCCGTCGTCACCACGTTCGCGTTGGTCTCCGGGAAGTGGAATGTCGTGTACACCACGCCCGGGGCAATTCTCTCGGTCACGCGTGCGCGCAGCACCGTCTCGCCAGCACGGCTCGTCAATCCAACCCAGTCGCCATCGCTGATGCCGCGGACCTCAGCGTCGTGCGGATGGATATCCAGGAGGTCTTCACCGTGCCACACCGTGTTTTGCGTACGGCGGGTCTGCGCACCCACGTTGTACTGGCTGAGGATACGCCCGGTCGTGAGGATGAGCGGGAAGCGGCTCGTACTGCGCTCGCTCGTCGGAACATACTCGGTCGCGAAGAACTTGCCTTTGCCGCGTACAAACTGGTGGACGTGCATCGTCGGCGTGCCTTCGGGCGCGGCATCGTTGCAAGGCCACTGGATGCTGCCCAACCGATCGATCTTCTCGTAGGTAATGCCGGCGAAGGTCGGTGTGAGCTGCGCGATCTCATCCATGATCTCGGACGGATGCGTGTAGTTCATGGGATAGCCGAGCGCGTTCGACAGGAGCATCGTCACCTGCCAGTCCTCGTAGCCGCCACGCGGCGGCATCACCTTGCGCACTCTGGAAACACGGCGCTCGGCGTTCACGAAGGTGCCGTCCTTTTCCAGGAAAGAGGAGCCCGGTAGGAAGACGTGGGCAAAGCGTGCCGTCTCGTTCAGGAAGAGGTCCTGCACGATGACACACTCCATCGCCTCGAAGGCTTTGCTGACGTGATGCGTGTTCGGATCCGATTGCACCGGATCCTCGCCTTGCACGTACATGCCTCTGAACGTGCCGTCGAGGGCAGCCTCGAACATGTTGGGAAGCCGCAGGCCCGGTTCGGACTGCAGCTTGACGCCCCAGGCGGACTCGAACAACCCGCGCACGCTCGAATCAGCCACATGGCGATAGCCACTGAACTCATGCGGGAAGGAGCCCATGTCACACGAGCCCTGCACGTTATTCTGACCACGCAGCGGGTTCACGCCCACGCCCTCGCGACCGAGGTTACCGGTCGCCATCGCCAGGTTGGCGATCGCCATCACCGTGGTCGTGCCTTGGCTGTGCTCCGTGACACCGAGGCCGTAGTAGATGGCTCCGTTGCCGCCCGTCGCGTAGAGGCGCGCGGCACCGCGAACGAGATCCGCCGGCACGCCGGTGACGCCCTCCAATGCTTCGGGGGAGTTCTCCGGCTTC
>Ga0070741_10020733_pt1 | contig 10308 bp, 8 predicted proteins | sample Coa_R1_4_FD_66440 | JGI IMG/M metagenome (GOLD analysis project Ga0070741, IMG submission 66440) | Surface soil microbial communities from Centralia Pennsylvania, which are recovering from an underground coalmine fire - Coalmine... | ecosystem: Environmental > Terrestrial > Soil > Unclassified ...
CGGGTCGTGCGCAACGGGGCCCGGGTTGTGCTGACTGGCATTCACTCGCGGCCGTCGGTCCCCTTCGAGACATCGCCCATGCGCCGCAAGGAATTAGTGCTGTACAACGTGCGGCGCTCGAATGATGAGCCGGCCGACGCGCTGCGGCTCCTGGCCGACAATGAGCCGTGGTTCGCGCCGATCGTGACGCACACACGCCCCCTGGAGCGGATCGCCGAAGCGTTTTCCATGGCCGTAAGTTATTCCGATGGCGTGGGAAAAATTATTGTGAAGCCGTCGGCCTGAGAGAGGCTTCTTGCCGCGCCAGCGGCCCCATCGTCCACACCACCGACGTCAATCCCGGCAATGTCGAGATCGCCCGATTCAATCTTCCGCCACGGTAAACGCGCTATGCAGGGCCCCTAAATTACTGAAGGTTACGCGGCCGGGCAGCTACCCAGCGGCATCTTCAGCTTGTTCGCTGCTTCTGGCCCGCCGTGGCAACGCCGGCTACGCCCGGGCCGGCTCTCCGCGTTCCGGATCCAACCCCAGGTCGGTTATTGCCGCTTTGGCTTTCTTGCCGTCGAACTTGCCTTCGCGCGCCAGCCGCGACAGCGCTGCCGCCGCGATTGCTTCCGCGTTGATCTCGAAATGCCGCCGCAAAAATTCCCGGTTGTCGCTGCGCCCGAAACCATCCGTGCCGAGCGTCTCCATCCGGCTCTCCAGCCACGGCGAAAGCTGTCCCGGAACGATCTTCATGTAATCGGTGGCCGCGATGATCGGCCCCTCGGCGCCTTTGAGCGCCTGCACCACGTACGGCTGTTTCTGCGGCTGGTCCGGATGCAGCCGGTTCCACCGCTGTACTTCCAGCGCGTCCCGCCGCAGCTCGTTGTAGCTGGTCACGCTCCACACGTCAGCAGCCACTTTGTATTTTTCGGCCAGGATCTTTTGCGCGCCCAGCGCTTCGTTGAGAATCGGCCCGCTCCCGAACAGCTGCACTTTCGCCTTGCCGTTCTCCGCTGCCTGATAGCGATAGATGCCCTTCAGGATGCCTTCCGGATTCAGTTCCTTCGGCATGGGCGGCATGGCGTAGTTCTCGTTATAGAGCGTGAGGTAATAGAACCGGTCTTCCTGCTCTTTGTACATACGGCGAATGCCGTCCTGCACGATCACCGCGATTTCGTACGCGTACGCCGGGTCGTAGGCCGCGCATGTGGGTACGGTGCTCGCGAGCACGAGGCTATGTCCGTCCTGGTGTTGCAGCCCTTCGCCGGCAAGTGTCGTGCGGCCCGCCGTGCCGCCGCACAGAAATCCTTTCCCGCGCGCGTCGGCGAACGCCCAGACCAGGTCGCCCACTCTCTGAAACCCGAACATCGAGTAGTAGATGAAGAACGGAATCATCTCCACCCCGTAGTTCGTGTACGACAGCCCGGCGGCCGTGAAAGAAGCCATCGAACCCGCTTCGGTGATCCCTTCTTCGAGAATCTGCCCGTCCCTCGACTCCTTGTAGTAAAGGAACATCTCCGCGTCGTGCGGTTGATAAAGCTGGCCCTGGCTCGCGTAGATACCGAACTGCCGAAACAGCGATTCCATTCCGAAGGTCCGCGCTTCGTCCGGAATGATTGGCACCACACGCTCGCCGATCTCCGGATGCTTCATCAGCAGCGTCAGAACGCGGACAAACGCCATGGTGCTGGAAACCTCGCGTCCATTCGATCCTTCCAGCGATTCCTTTAAGTATTCGATCGGCGGTATATTGAGCCGGCTCGGCTGTACCGTACGGCTCGGCATGTATCCGCCCAGCACGCGGCGGCGTTCATGAAGGTACGCCATCTCGGGACTATCCGCGGGCGGACGGTAGAATGCAGCGTTGCGCGCGGCTTCATCGGGGATCGGAATTTCGAACCGCGAGCGGAAATGTTCGATCTCCTGCTCGTTGAGCTTTTTCTGCTGATGCGTGATGTTACGGCCTTCACCCGCCTCTCCCAATCCATATCCCTTAATGGTGTGCGCCAAAATAACCGTGGGCTGGCCCGTCGTCTCCGCCGCCGTCTTATACGCGTTGTACACTTTTCGCGGATCATGCCCGCCGCGGCGCAACCGCATCAGTTCGTCGTCGCTCAGGTGCGAGACCAGGTCGAGCAGTTCCGGGTATTTACCGAAGAAGTTTTTGCGGATGTATGCGCCGTCCTTCGTGATAAACGTCTGATATTCGCCGTCGACCACTTCGCCCATGCGCCTTTGAAGTAGCCCTGTCGTGTCGCGCGCCAGCAGCGAATCCCAGTCGCCGCCCCAGATGAGCTTGATCACGTTCCAGCCCGCGCCCCGGAACGCCGCTTCCAACTCCTGAATCACCTTCCCATTGCCGCGAACCGGCCCATCCAGCCGCTGCAGATTGCAGTTCACGACGAAGATCAGGTTGTCCAGTTTTTCGCGCGAGGCCAGCGTGATGGAGCCCATTGATTCCGGCTCATCCATCTCGCCGTCACCCAAAAATGCCCAGACATGCCGAGGGGTCGGCGGGATCAAACCACGGTTCTCCATGTACCGCATGAAGCGCGCCTGGTAGATCGCATTGATGGGAGCGATCCCCATCGAAACCGTTGGGAAATTCCAGAAATTCGGCATCAGCCAGGGATGCGGATACGATGACAGCCCCGGATGCTCGCGCAGTTCGTGCCGGAAATTCTTCAGGTGCTCTTCCGTCAGACGGCCTTCCAGGTACGCGCGCGCGTAGACGCCCGGAGACGCGTGCCCTTGGAAATAGACCAGGTCGCCCGGCTGGTCTCCGTACGTGGCATGAAAGAAGTGATTGAAGCCCACTTCCAGCAGAGTTGCCAGCGATGCGTAGGTCGAAATGTGGCCGCCGATTCCGGCATCGTATTTGTTCTGCCGGACCACCATGGCCATGGCGTTCCATCGGATCAGACTCTTGATGCGCCGCTCCATGGCCCGGTCGCCTGGATACGACACCTCTTCTTCGGGGTGGATGGTGTTGGTATAAGGCGTGCTGAGCAGGTTGGGCAAGTCCGCGCCGTTCTGCCGCGCCCGATCGGTTAGTTGTTCCAAAAGGTACGCGGCGCGGTTCGGACCGGCATCGTCCAGTATCTGGTCAAGTGCTTCCAGCCACTCCGCGGTTTCCTGGGGATTGAGGTCGACTACCCTCTCGTTTACTTTTTGGTGCATGTCTCATCCCATTATAACGATACGGGTACAATGGGAACATACAGGCAACCCCGGCCGGGTTAACCTTTTTCCATCCATGTAGGGAAAGCCGCCTGACGGAAGAACGCTCGGTTTTGGTACTCGAAGCGGCGCCAGGGTCGTATTACAGTATGTATTTTGGGGAGGAATCCGATGGTCACATGTCCAGTTTGCGAAGGCTCAATTGATGTTGATGAAGAAGACGTGGACGAAGGCGATACCATCAGTTGCGATGAATGCGGCGCCGACCTCCGGGTGGTAGGCACGGATCCGTTGGAAGTCGAGTCTTCAGAGGAAGTCGAGGAGGAAGAAGAGGACGAAGACCCCTTCGTCGAGGAGGAGGAGGAAGAGGACGAAGAGGACTGGAAGTGAGGAAACCCGCCATGCTGCCATTCCGTCTTCTTCAATGGAGGGCTCAAATGAGCGTAGGCCGCGTTCTGGTGGCAGTGGCCCTTCTGATTTCTGTCTCTGTCGCTTTTCCCCAGGAAAAGAAAAAGAAGGGCGACCAGTCCAATGATACCCGTACGGTGCAAGGGATAGTCACCACCGCCGATGACATGCCTGTCAGCGGCGCGGTGGTCCAGCTAAAGAACACCAAGACCTTGCAGATCCGCTCGTTCATCACCCAGCAGAACGGGTCCTACTATTTCAACGCCCTGAGCACTGACGTCGATTACGAGCTCAAGGCGGAATCCGGGGGCGTCTCCAGCTCGACCAAAACCCTCAGTTCATTCGACTCCCGCAAGCAAGCCGTCCTGAATCTCAAACTCAACAAGAAATAGGGTTCGCATTTTCGGACCGCCCAGGTGCGCTTTCGTCCGGAGTTGCGTAAGCTAGTGGGGTACGTAAAACGGCATGCGAACCAAGGTTGAGGCGCTGTGTGAGGCAGCCAATCCTGGCTGCGGCCGCCTTTCAGGCGGCCGGACCCGCTGGAAAGCAATCGGCAGGCAAAATAGCCCTCTGCGCACCAGCCAGCAATTGCGGCTACTATGATTCGAAATCTTCTCCTGATCTCCGCTGTGGCGACCATTCCGGTCACCGCCCAGTGGCTGAACTATCCCACGGCCGGGATCCCCCGCGGATCGGATGGCAAGCCCAATCTTTCGGCCCCGCCTCCGAAAACACGGGACGGCAAACCGGATCTGTCGGGAGTTTGGCAGGCCGATGGGCAAGACTATTTTTTCGACCTCGCTAAAGGCCTCAAGCCCGAAGACGTCTCCATGCAGCCCTGGGCGAAAGCCCTGCAGCAAGAGCGCGTGGAACGTTCGCACGGAGACGACCCGCTGGCCCGCTGTCTGCCGCACGGTGTCCCCCGAATCAACACCAATGGCCTGTTCCCGTTCAAAATTATTCAAACTCCCGGCGTGGTGGTGCTGCTCTATGAACAACTGAACCTGTTCCGCCAGGTGTTCATGGACGGCCGCACGCTGGCCCGGGATCTCAATCCAACCTGGCTTGGATATTCAACCGGACGATGGGATGGCGACACGCTGGTGGTCGAAAGCTCAGGCTTCAACGATAAGACCTGGCTTGACACAACCATGGGACACCCGGCCAGCGATGCGCTCCACGTCATCGAGCGTTTTCGGCGGAAAGATTTTGGAACCCTGGAAGTGCGCGCCACAATCGACGACCCGAAGGCCTACACGAAGCCCTGGACCACCATGCCGCAGATCATGCACTTGCAGCTCGACACCGACATCCTCGAGTTCATCTGCAACGAGAACGAAAAGGACATGTCTCACATGCCCGGCAAGTAGTCAAACCAACCGGCGTTCCCCCAGGAACACCGCAATTCCCAATAGCGCGCCCAATATAGACGTCGGCGGCGTAATGATAACGGCCGACTGCGGCTCCGAGCGCAATGCCGGCGGCGACCGCGAGGAATCCCAGGCCCGCGGCCGGTTCGTAGCGAAGCAGCAGCGGCGCTCATGCCGTGGAGGCTGCTACGTGCGCGCTCGGGATCGTGTTCACGTGGATACTGGCACGCCGTAAGACCCACAGATTCTCCCGCCGCACGAAATTGATCGGTACGGTGATGTTGCCCGGCTCCTTCATGATGCGCGGCCGCCTTCCAGCAGCATTAACATCCACTGAGCGGCGGGGGGTCGCACGAAGCATCGAGCACAGGGGCGACCATCCGCTCGTCGATTCGCTCGAGCCGGCGCTCCACCGCTAGGTTCGCTCCTGTAAAGAACTGGCCGGCCTGCCAGTAACCAGCAAGAGCAAGCAAGAGCAGAAGATAGGGAATCCGGTCCCGAATCACCGAAGCCGCGAGCTGCGCCATCATGCGGGGAACAACGCCTGCGCTCAACGCAGTGATGGTCAGCCCCGTTACGCCGAGTGTGGCGATCTTGATCCGCCGGCGCGCATCCAGCCGCGCAGCCAGATCAGCCCTGTCAAAAACAGGGAAGCGCCCGCGTTGATCCACTCCGCCGTTCGCTTGATCTAGAGTTTTGGCAGGAAACGCGCGAAACCGGGCGCATTGAGAACCGCGGCCATCTCGCTGCAACGCTTTTCATTCGAACGCGTAAGTCCGGCTTTCTCGTAAACCGGCTGTGCGGCATCGTTGCCAATGAACGTGGTGATCTGCGCGAGGCCGCAGCCACGATTGGTGGCCTCGCGCAGCACTTCGTCAAGCAGCCGGCCTGCCAATCCGCGCCGCTGATACTCCGGCCGCGTTGCCCTAGCGATCGGACAGAATCTGCGGCCGCCGCAAACGAATCTGTTCCAGCAGCAAGTGGGAGAGATCCAGCGGATGAAGGCGCATCCTCCTTCCAAGGTCACGTCACCGCCCGGTGCCTCGGTGTCGGGACGGCTAGGAACGACGTCCATGCCCGGCGATGGATTGACCCAGAAGGGGATCAGACTGGGTCCCTAGCCGCCCCCGTGACCAAAACCTGCCGTTTGCAGTAAGCTGATTGCATGCGCGCCATTCGCCTCCGGTCTGTCTATGCCCCGGTATTACTTGCTCTCACAGTGCTGTGGTTCTCGTCCGGCGCACGAGTGCGAGCGGACGTACCCGGGCGCGGGCAACTCGAGAATCCGACCGAATTGCACGAGGAGATTCAACTCCCCGCCGGCACCGAGGCGGCTGTCCGCGAGTACTTCCCCTCATTTCTGGAATACCAGGACCTCATCATGTTCCACCCCAAATTCGGGTATTACGCCAGCGGACGGGTGAGTTTTTCGAACGACTATCAGACGTTCCCGATCGTGCTGGCTCCGTATTTCGGCGAGATGATCGCGCAGCAGATCTTTCACATGTGGGAAGGCATGCGGCAAGCAGGCAGCCTGAGCCCGAAGGAACATTTCACGATCGCCGAGTTCGGCGCGGGCGATGGCGCCCTGGCCGAACAAATCCTGACCTATCTGGAGCAGAAATCGGAAGGCGACGAGCGCTGGCGCGAGTTCGCGGAACAGACAGTGTATGCCTGCTATGACCGGTCGCCGGCGTTGAGCCAGGCGCAGCAGGCGCGCAATCAGCGCTTCGGAAAACGCTTCGAAGCGCGGGAAGCGGACGCAACCGACCCGACTGCGACCATCGCTCCGGGCAGTTTGAAAGGCGTCGTGCTCTCTAATGAGCTGCCGGATGCGTTCAGCGTGCACAAGGTGATTCTTTCGGCGAGCGGGTCGGCGGAGGTGGCCTATGTAGTTCCGTCAGTGCCCACGAACGAGTGGAACAAGCTGGTGAAATCGGTGCCGCCGGCGGTCGCCCAGCAAGTCGCCGCAGCTAACGAGGAGATCCAGAGCAAATTCTTCACGCGCAAGAGAGAGGAAACCACCTTTTTGAGCCGCTCGGCATTCGTGGCACTAATGGAGTCGTTGGTGACACAGAAGGATTACGAAAAGGACGTGCAGCCGCTCGAATTCCATGAAGTCTACGTGCCGGCGCGGGCGATTCCGGAACTCGCCGGGCACCTCCGCCGTTACGCGCATCTCTACGCCGAGGAGTTGGCGAAGACCCATCGCGGCGTGGTGACGTATATCAACCTGGGAGAGGAAAAATTTGTGCAGGGGGCGGGTCGCATTCTCGGCGCCGGATATGTGCTGACGATCGATTACGGCGCCAACTGGGACGACATCATGACCCAGGACAGGGCACATCTGCGCACCTACGGACCGGCGCACCAGGCCGAGAACGATCATGTGGAGCCGTTCGATGTGACAACCGACAGCGAACCGCAGGAACGCGACACCTCGGATCCCTATCGCGGCCCCACTCTGAACGACATCACCACGGACGTCAATTTCAGCCTGATGGAAGCGGAAGGACGATTGGCGGGGTTAAGCACGGCGTATTACGGGCGCCAGAAAGCGCTCGCGACGGGCACGACGATCTCCATCGATGTGATTCCCGCGGAGCGACGCAAAAACGAAGAGCTGACGAGGGAATATCAATCCTGGCTCAAGGACTTTAAGAACGGCGACAGCTTCAAGCTGATGGTGCAACAGAAGGCGAACACCGATAGCACCTACACATATCCGGACACCGAACCCGAACCGTTATCGCTGAACGAGAAAGACCTGGCTCCTGCGCAACTGGCGAGCGTGCCGACGATCGAGAAAGCTCTCGCGGGTCAATAGCGATCGCTCAGGCGCGTCGGACTCAGTCTCCGGCGCTCTGCTCCACAGCGTCGCTGATAGAAGGCTCGGGGGAGCCATTGAAGTCGCGATTCTCCCCTGGATCCCGGGACCCGTGCCAGCGGGTTAGCGAGTCCTTTACCACGCGAGCGATCGCGCGCCGGTTTCGAAGCGCCAGTTTGAACCAGTTCCATGCGCCTTTTTGCGGGAAATAGATTCCACGAAAGAAAAGGCGGGACATCAGGTGGCTGATCTTGTAGGCAGCCGGTTCATCCGCGATCGACTCGATGGCTCGCTCGATCGCGGCGGGGCTGTACGAGTTCTCCCAGGCGTACCGAACCTCATCCTGCACGCCGGAGATCGTAATTTTCAGAGGCGTGTGAGCCATCCGAAAGGGGGCGAACTCGAGCCAGTGTTTGGGCCGCGTCAGCCGTCCTTCCGTTTTCAGCCGCTCATACAAAGGAGTGGCGGGAAAGGGCGTAATCTGTCCAAACACGGGCAGGCCTGGAGGCCACGCGCGCATTTCGGAGAGAGTCCGCTCGGCGACTCCGGGAGTATCGTTGTCCAGTCCGAAGATGAACGAGGTGATCGCGTAAATGTGGCGTCGGGCCAGAGACTCAAGGACGCGGGAGTAATCGGCCGGTTTATTGAAGCTCTTGTTGACGCTGGCGAGATTGGCCGGATCCAGCGACTCCATTCCGATGAAGATCCACTTCCCGCCCGAAGCGGCGATCAGGTCGATCAGTTCCTCATCCTGCAACAGGTTTGCGCTGATCTGCCCCACCCATGAAAGCTGCGCTCCAGCCGCGATGATGTCGCGCAGAAGCGCCTTGGTCCGTTTGCGGTTGATCGCAAAATTATCGTCGACGAAGAATACAGCGGCCTTGCCGTTGATGCTGCTGGCGCGCGCTTTGATCTTGAGCATCTCGTCGACGATGCTTTGATTGGACCGGAACCGGATGGAATCGCCAAAGAAACCGGTGACCGTGCAGAACTCACATCCGTACGGGCATCCCCGGCCGGATTCGATGGGGATGATGTGAAAGGTCTCCCAGTCGAACTTGAAATGGCGCATCAGCGGGCGGAAGAAGCCGGGAATGCGATTGAACTGCGCCAAGTCGACCGAGTCCCACGGAATCACAGGATAATCCTGCAAACTCGGCTTTCGCTCCTGCCCGAAGGCGTCCACCGGAGTATAGACCTCTTTGAGTGCGCCCCGCGCGGCATCCTCCACGATGCGCGGCCAGGTTTCATCGGCTTCCCCCAAAGCCACCGCGTCGGCGTGACGGGGTCCACCGTCGCGTCCGAGAGCTTCGTCCGGCACCTCGGTCACATGGGGGCCGCCCATCACGACGGGAATACCGGCGGCGCGGACGGCATCGGCTACGCGGTAGGCTTTCGCGATCATGCGGGTCATGGCGCCGATTCCGACGAGCCCGATTTCACGGTCAACTACAAACCGGACCAGTTCGGAGTCGCTCATGGGCTGGGTGTTGCCGTCGATCAGGACTACGTCGTGGCCTTTGGGCGTAAGTGCTTGCAGCAGAAACATCCAAAGGTGCGGCATGAAATTCTGGGTAACCCCGTTATCGGGGTTATAGAGGAGAATTCGCACGTTATTCCTGCCAGCGTCACAGCGGATCGCTGGTTACCCCTTTCCCCGGCAAGTGCCCGCGAGCATCGGATCAGTAGCGTGGCGCCATCCGAGCAGGAATTCGTGTCGGTAGAGTCATTCTATCAGGCAAATGCCTTAGACGAAGGTTCGCCGCCACACTCTTTGGGGCTACACTGCGTAAGCACGGCAACAAGATCGCCGGCGCGACTCGGGGCAAGGAGGGCTGCCGGAGGGCTGCCTTACGCCCAAAGATCGTATGCGACCCGCGCGACCTGGGCAATCACCTGCTCTCGAACCGATTCGGAGCGCGTGCTGCCCTTGAGGAAAACGGCGATCGCCAAAGCCCCTTTGGGCAGATAAATCACGCCCACGTCGTTCGTAGCGCCGTTGACACTGTTGGCCGTGCCCGCCAGACCGGTCTTGTGAGCCACAATCGTCCCCTCCGGGAGCAAGCCCTTCAGCCGCTTCGGACCGGTGGTTGTAGCCTTCAGCATTTCGATGAGCAGCGCAATCGAAGCCTTGGAAAGCAACTCGCCGCGGAATAGCCGCGTCAGCCAGTGAACGGTCCCCTTCGGTGTGCCGGTATCGCGCGCGTCGGCGAGAAACGCTTCCATGCCCCGCCTGCGCGCCTCCGGCGTCGCCCGCTGCATTAACCGCTTGTACATTTCACCGATCCACTGTTCAACCGGCGGATACTGCGCTTGAACGCTATCTAAGAAAATCTGCTCTTCCCTGCGATCGATGCGGATGCCTTCGACTCGCCATTGCCGAAACCGCGCCGCCATCGCACGTGCGCCGCCACCGATGCGAAAGAACGCATCGACTGCGGAGTTGTCGCTGTGCACCACCATCAATTCCAAGAGTTCGGTGAGCGGGTACTGTTTGCGACCCGGCCAGCGCTCGGCGACAGCGCTGACTCCCGGGCA
>Ga0070741_10020734_pt1 | contig 10307 bp, 2 predicted proteins | sample Coa_R1_4_FD_66440 | JGI IMG/M metagenome (GOLD analysis project Ga0070741, IMG submission 66440) | Surface soil microbial communities from Centralia Pennsylvania, which are recovering from an underground coalmine fire - Coalmine... | ecosystem: Environmental > Terrestrial > Soil > Unclassified ...
GGCTCCGGTGGCGCGGGCGCGGCGGAGGCTCCTTCGCCGCCCAGGCGTGCAAGCACGGTGCCGACCGCGACGGTCTCGCCTTCCTGCACGAGGATCTCCGAGACGACTCCGGTTGCGGGCGACGGCACCTCCGTGTCGACCTTGTCGGTCGAGATCTCGAGCAGCGTCTCGTCGGCTTCGATCTGATCGCCGACCTGCTTCAACCACCTCGTGATCGTCCCCTCGGAGACGCTCACGCCCATCTGCGGCATGACGACGTCGACTGCGGTTCCTGTGCTCATCAGTACTCGATCAACTCCTTGAGTGCTCGGGCGACGTCGTCGACCTGCGGGATGTACGCCTTCTCGAGGACGGGCGAGAACGGCACGGGCGTGTCGGGCGCGGCGAGGCGCTTGACGGGCGCATCGAGATCCTCGAACGCCTCCTCGGCGATCGTCGCCGCGATCTCGCCGCCGAAGCCGCCGGTGCGCGTGTCCTCGTGCAGCACGAGCACCTTCGACGTCTTGCGCACCGACTCGAGGACGGCCTCCTTGTCCCACGGCATGATCGTGCGCAGATCGATGATCTCGACGGAAGCGTCGACGGTTTTCGCTGCTTCTTCAGCCGTGTAGACCATCGCGCCCCACGTGATCACGCTCACGTCGTCACCTTCCTGGTGCGTGCGCGCCTTGCCGATCGGTGTCGTGTAGCGGTCGTCCGGCACCTCGCCCTTGATGCGGCGATAGAGATGCTTGTGCTCGAAGAAGAGCACCGGGTTCGGGTCCTCGATCGCGCTCACGATCAGCCCTTTCGCGTCCTCGGGCGTCGCGGGGCAGACGCACTTGAGGCCCGGGATGTGCGCGAAGGACGACTCGGGGTTCTGCGAGTGGAACGGCCCGCCGGAGAAGCCGCCGCCCGAGGGGAGCCGCAACACGATCGGCACCGGCGTGCCCGCACGCCAGCGCTGCTTCGCAGCGATCGTGACCAGATGGTCCCACGCACACGAGACGAAATCGGCGAACTGCATCTCGGCGACCGGGCGCAGCCCCATGATCGCCGCGCCGGTCGCGCCGCCCACGATTGCGGTCTCGGACAGGGGCGCGTCGATGACGCGCCACGCGCCGAACTCTTCCTGGAAGCCGAGCGTGACCTTGAACGCGCCGCCGTACACGCCGACGTCTTCGCCGATCACGAACACGCGCTTGTCGCGGCGCATCTCCTGCCGGAGCCCGTCGCTGATCGCCTGGAGGTAGGTCTTCTCCGCCATTACTTGTGGTGCGGCGTGTCGAGGTCCTCGGGCGTCGCGTAGACACCCTCGGTCAGGTCGGCCGGATCGGGCTCGGGGGACTCCTCGGCGCGCTGCAGCGAGTCGTTCAGGAGCTTCTTCACCTGCGCGCCGAGCTGCTCCTCGTCGTCGTCGGACAGCTCGGCGTTCTCGCGGAGCCAGGTGCGGAACCGCTCGATCGGATCGCGCTCCGCCCAGCGTTCGAAGAGCTCCTTCGGCACGTAGAACGCGTCGTCGTGCACCGCGTGGCCCTCCATGCGGAGCGTCTGGCACTCGATCAGCGTCGGCCCGCCGCCCTCTCGCGCCTTCTCGATCGCGCGCTTCGCCTCGCGGTACACGGCGAGAACGTCGGTGCCGTCGACGACGACGCCGTCGAACCCGTAGGCGGCTGCGCGGTCGGCGAGATGCTCGACCGCGTACTCGAGGTGCGTCGGCGTCGAGTACGCCCACTGGTTGTTGTCGCAGATGAACACCACGGGCAGCCGGCGGACGCCGGCGAAGTTCATGCCCTCGTGCGCGTCGCCGCGCGCCATCGCGCCCTCGCCCGACCACGCGACCGCGACGCGCTTCTCCTCGCGGATGCGGAACGCGAGGCCGCACCCGACGGCGACCGGCAGCATCGCGGGCAGGTGGCTCACCATGGCGAGCAGCCCGAGCCGCTCGTCGGCCATGTGCACGTTGCCGTCGCGGCCCTTGGCGGGGCCGTCGGCGCGACCCATGTACTGCGCGAAGATCCGCCACGGCTCGACGCCGCGTGTGATGTGCACGCCCATGTCGCGATGCAGCGGCGTCCCGACGTCGTCGGCGCCCATCGCCATCGCGACGCCGACCGACGCGGCCTCGTTGCCGCGGCCCGTGTAGAACGATCCCGGGATCTTTCCCTGGCGGTAGAGGATGTGCCCCCGCTCCTCGACGCCGCGGGTGATCAGCATGTTGCGGTAGATCTGAAGGAGGTCCTCGCGATCGAGGCCTGACTCCTTCACGTCCTGCAGCGAGCCACTCGGCTCGGCCACGCGCGCGATCGCCACTGAACCGCCCTTCGGAGGTCGACAATCAGGTCTTCCGGCGGCGTCCATGCTAACGACCGGGCCTGCGCGCCCGTTTTCGGAACCACCGGCGCACTTGTCACGGTTTCCCCCTGCGCATAGGGTGGGCACAGCGAGATGTCAGCGGGGGAGACTGCGGGAACGCCTCGTCCGCGGCGCTGGGTGCGCGTAAGCGCGTTCGTCGCCGTGGCGTGCTTCGCCGTGGTCCTTGCGCCGCAGGCGCTCGCGGGGACGTTCACGGTCAACTCGTCGGCCGACACGAACGACGGGAGTTGCACCCCGACGGCCTGCACGCTCCGCGACGCGATCATCGCTGCGAACGCGCTGCCGGACGCCGACACGATCGACTTCAACGGCTCCTACGTGGTCACTCCCACGAGCGCGCTGCCGCAGATCGTGAACCCGGTGACGATCGACGGCGGCGGAACCGTGCAGATCGACGGCTCGGGGGCTACGAGCGCGCTGTATGGCCTCGACTTCGAGGGGGCGTTCTCGAGCACGGTCAAGGGGCTTTCGGTTACCGGCTGGAACCGCGGCAACGGCGCCGGGATCGAGGTCGGAGCCGGCAGCTCCGTCTTGGTGACCGGCAGCGACATCGGCCTCGACTGGAACTTCAGCCCACACGGGAACTACAGCGGTGTCCAGGTGCAGAGCACGGGCACCGTCACCGTCGATGGAAGCGGCGGGCAGAGCATCTTTGCCGCGAACACCACCGGCCTCGCGATCTTCGGCAGCGCGACCGTCACCGGGACCTACTTCGGTCCGGCAGGCGGCGCCCCCGGCAACAGCGCCCAGGCGGTTCTCGTGCAGTCGAGCTCGAGCGCGATCCAGATCGGCACTCCGAGCACGGTGAACCAGATCGGCGGGAACGGCGCCGGCATACGGCTCCTCAGCCCGTCGAAGGGTGTCTCGATTCTCGGAAACTGGATCGGCGTTTTGCCGAACAACGCGCCGCTGAACACCGCCGGCGGCATCGACTTCGGCTCCGACAACGGCCACACGCCGAACGACCCTGGTGACGGCGACACCGGCCCGAACGGGCTGCAGAACTCCCCGGTGCTGACGGCGGCGTACACAAACGGCGGCAGCCAGGTGACAGTCACCGGCAGTCTGAACAGCACACCCAACACGCCGTACACCATCGAGGCGTTCACGAGCGCCGCGTGCGATCCGTCCGGCTTCGGCCAGGGGAGCACCTACGCCGGATCCGACATCACAGTCACGACCGATGGATCGGGCAACGCTGCTGTCGCTGACACGCTCGCGAGCGGCTCCGGGTTCGTGACCCTCACAGCCACGGGGCCGGACGGCACGTCGGAGTTCTCCAACTGCCTCCAGATCACGAACAGCCCGCCGCAGACGTTCACGGTGAACTCGACCAGCGACGCGTCGAACGGCTCGTGCACGCAGACGTGCACGCTCCGCGACGCGATCACAGCCGCCGAGGCCCACGCGGGGCCGGACACGATCGACTTCGACATCCCCGGCGGCGGGCTGCAGACGATCGACGTCGCGACGGCGCTCCCGGACGTCTCCGACTCCACGACGATCGACGGCACAACTGAGCCCGGCTGGACGGGCGGTCACCCGCAAGTCCAGCTCACGTACAGCGGGAGTCCGAGCAGCATCCCGAACGGCCTCCAGCTGACCGGTGGGACATCGACTGTGCGCGGCCTGATCATCAACGGCTTCGCCGACCAGATCCTCGTCAACGGCGGCGGCGGCGACACGATCGCGGGCAACTACCTGGCGACCGACTCGACCGGCACGACGACGAGCGGTGCCGACGGTGTGAACCTCGACGACGGCAGCGGCGACAACCTCGTCGGCGGGACCTCGAGCGCCGACCGCAATGTCATCGGTGGGACCGGGATGGGCGTCGAGGTCGGCGGCACCGACGGCAACGTGATCGAGGGCAACTACATCGGTCTGTCGCCGGACGGGACCGCGCTGAACGGCGCTGTGAACGGCGTCGAGCTCGACACCGACGGCAACGTCGTCGGCGGGACGGACGCGGGTGCGGGCAACGTGATTGCTCTCGGGCAAGACGAGCTGAACGGGATCACCATCACCGGCTCGAACAACACGGTCGAGAACAACTCGATCGGCACCAACGCTCTCGAGACGCACGTGTTCGGCGACGACGTCGGGATCGACATCGAAACCGGCACAGGCAACCAGATCGGCGCAGCGGGCGCCGGCAACGTAATCGCGGGCAGTGGCGACGTCGGGATCGAGCTCAAGACCGGCCCGAACACCTTCACGGGCAACTTCATCGGGACGACCCGCTCGGGGACGGTCTACGGGACCGCGAACGACACCGGCGTGCGCGCGATCGGCGGCTCGGGATCCGTCTTCACCGGCAACACGGTCGCGGGGAGCACGACCGACGGATACGAGATCGACGCGAACGGGATCACGATCTCGCAGGGCTCGACCTTCGGCAACGGCTCGGGCGGGATCGTGCTCGGCGACTCGTCGGACACCGGCATGCCGGAGATCCAGAGTGCGACCGACAACGGCAGCACCGTCGCGGGCACGTTCCAGATCAATCCGGCGGACCCGGGGCAGTACCACGCCGAGTTCTTCGCGAGCCCGACTCCATGCGACGTCAACGAGGGCGAGACGTACCTCGGTGCCGTCGACGTGAGCACGAGCGGCGACAGCATTTTCAACGTGCCGTTCAGCGTGCCCTCGAAGTCGGGCGCCGGGGAGGGAATCACGGTCACCGTGACGCGAGACTCGGGTACGACCTCGGAGCTGTCGAACTGCTTCGTCGCGTCGAACACAGATTCGACGCAGACCGGGCCCACGTACACGGTCAACTCGAACGAGAACCCCGGTGACGGCACGTGCACCGTCGCGAACTGCACGCTGGCCGAGGCGATCAAAGCGGCGAACGCTGACGGCGTCGCCAGCACGATCCAGTTCAACTTGACGCTCAGCCAGCGCGAGATCGACATCGCCGCGGCGAACCCGCTGCCGACGATCACGGAGAAGGTGCAGATCGACGGCTACTCGGAGTCGGGCGCGAAGAAAAATACGGCGAGTGTCGGTGACAACGCCGTGCCGGGCGTCGACCTCGTCGCGACCGACGTCGACCCCAACAACCCGCTCCTTTCCGTCGGGAGCGGCGGGAGTGGCTCGACCATCGACGGGATCGCCTTCGCAGGGGCCGATGCCGAGGCGATCGACGTCGAGTCGGACTCGGACGGCGTTCAGGTCACCGGCAACTTCTTCGGCACGCTCGACGGCACGACCGCGTACAGCGCGAGCTTCTCGAACGCCGACGTAGTGGTGTCGGGGTCGAACGACACCGTCGGCGGCGGGACGGTCGACGCGATGAACGTAATCGCGAACAGCAAGCAGTACGGCGTCTACCTCGCCGCTGCGGAGAACGACGACGTCGAAGGGAACCTGATCGGTCTCGACGCTACCGGCGCGAGCGCAATGGGGAGCTACCAGGGCGTCTTCCTCGACAGCGATTCGTCAGGCAACACGATCCGCGGTAACACGATCTCCGGCAGCAGCAGCTCCGGCATCGACGACCGCGCCGGGTTGACGACGATCGCCGGCAATCAGATCGGCACGAACGCTGCCGGTACGGCTGCGATCCCGAACGTCGAGTGGGGCGTCAACGAGGAGGGCACCGGTGCGACGATCGGCGGACCCGCCGTCGCGGATCGAAACCTCATCTCGGGAAACGGGGACGACTCCGGCCTCAACATCCTCGGTAGCCAGACCGAGGTCGAGGGCAACTGGATCGGCCTCGACGCCGCCGGCACGGGGACGATCCCGAACGCCGGCTCCGGCATCCACGTGCTGGGCGGCCCGGCCACGATCGAGGACAACGTCATCTCGGGCAACGGCCAATCCGGCAACCAGGGCGACGGGATCTTCGTCGACGGCGCCTCAGACGTCACCATCAGCGTGAACATCATCGGTCTGCAGCCGAACCGCGCCACACCAGCCGGCAACCAGGACGGTGGCATCGAGGTCGTCGACGCGAGCGGCACGGTGATCGGCGGGGCGACGCCGGCCGACGGCAACACGATCGCCGCGAACGGCACCGACGGCGACGTGCTGCTCGGCAACTTCGGCAACTCGACCGGTAGCGGCACGACCGTCCAGAACAACACCATTGGCCTGACCGGCGACAAATCGGCCGAGCCGACAGGCAACTCGACCTCCGAGAACGCGATCCAGATCGCGGACGACGGCTCGAACACGATCGCCGACAACACGATCGGCGGCACCTATCAGGGCATCGACATCTGCAAATCGCCGGACAACACGGTCGTGCGGAACGTGATCGGTTCGAATACCGCTGCGCCGGGCGGTTCGGACTTTGGCGTCGCGAACCAGGGCATCTCGGTCGAGAACGGCGCGTGCCAGGAGCAAGGCAGCTCGAGCGGCAACACGATCGGCGGCTCGGTCGCGAACCGCAACTTCGTCTACGGCTCGCAGCTGAACGACGTCGCCGTCGATGCGGGCTCGAACGAGGTCTCCTACAACGTCCTGCACAGGACGAAGCACGGCTCGGTCGTGCAGGTTGCAGGCAGCGGCAACACCTTCCACGACAACGCGATCACCGGCGCGGCCGGCGGCAACGGCATTCAGGTCGACAGCGGAACGGCCAACTACATCTACGCGAACACGATCAGCGGCAACAGCGCACTCGGGATCGCGCTGAACGGCAGCGCGAACAACCAACAGGCCCCCCCCAACGTGACGAGCGCGAGCCTGTCCGGAGGCCGGCTGACCATCTCGGGAACCGCTCCGGCTACCAGTTTGCGCATCGACGTGTACCAGAGCGCGCAGTGCCAGACCGACGGCGGGACTCCTGCCGAGGTGTGGGTGGGCTCCTTCACGAACCAGGCACAGGCGTTCACGCAGACGCTGCCCACGTTCACGCACGGCCGCTACGTCACGGTCACCGCCACAGACCCGAACCACAACACGTCCCAGCTCTCGTCATGCATGCAGGCCGGGATCGTCACGAGCGCCGGCGGCTCGCTGTCCGACAGCGTGCAGACCGACCCCGCGCCGATCGTCCCGAATCAGACCTCCGGCGAGTACCCCGTCGACCTGACCGCCCAAGGCACCGAGGACTGGGCGATCTGGGGTTACGGAAGCAACGGCACGAGCACCTCCCTCGCCCCGGACGTCCGCAAGACGGGCGCCAATGAGATCAGCGATCTCACGAACATCGATCCCGCACCGAGCGCGCCGCTCCGCGGGCTCGGCCAGTTCGGCTGCCCGGCGAACTGTTCGCCGTTCTCCTTCTCGTGGAGCGACGGGACCGGGCCGACGAGCGCCGACAACGTGTTCGGCGGCCTGCAGCACGACGGGGAGCCCCCTGCCTACGTCGGGACGGTCGGCAAGGGCTTCGCATTCAACGTCCCGGCGAGCCAGGTGACGCGCACGCTCAAGGTGTACGTGGCGACGAACCGCGCGACGGGTGAGCTCTTCGCGTCGCTCTCCGACGGCTCGGCGCCCGACATCACCGACACGCTTCCGCAGGAGACCGACCTCGGGTCGGCGATCTACAAGATCACGTACTCGGCGGCTTCGGCGAACCAGACGCTGCACGTCGAGTGGATCGAGACCGATCCGGAGAACTGCAGCACGACCTACCAGTGCGACAACGCCGCCATCTATGCGGTCGCCCTTTCGGGTGGCGGCAGCGCGACGGGCGCGACCGCGTCCCTCTCGAGCGGCGCGAGCGTGGCGATGTCCGGCTCGAACGACGCGATTTCGACGATCCCGCTCGGCGCATTTGCGCCGACGCAGAACGGCGCAACGCCAGCGCCGATCAACGGGCTGCCGATCAACGGTCTTCCCATCAACGGTCTTCCGATCAACGGGTTGCCGATCAACGGGCTTCCGATCAACGGGTTGCCGATCAACGGACTTCCGATCAACGGTCTTCCGATCAACGGGTTGCCGATCAACGGGCTTCCGATCAACGGCTTGCCGCTCTCCAGTCTCCCCATCAACGGCCTCGCCGTACCCGGCGGCTGGCCGGCGCTGCTCGCAGGGACGTCGCTGGCGAACCAGCCTCTGCAGTCGGTGACGCTGCAGCAGGTGGAGGTCGCAGCTCCCAGCGTGCTGCAGAACCTCAACCTCGGCGAGCTCGATCTCTCCGGTAGCACGCTCGGTCAGGAAACCGTCGACGCGCTCGCGCTCGGCACCACGCCGATCAACGGACTCGGCCTGCCACAGTCGTCCCTCAACGTCCTCACGACTTGGTGCAACAACACACCGGGCTGCATCTCCACCAGCCTCCTCGGGAACAGCGTCTTCTCACTCGGCCTCGCCGGCGCGCCGATCAACGGGCTGCCGATCAACGGGCTGCCGATCAACGGGCTGCCGATCAACGGCCTCCCGATCAACGGCCTCCCGATCAACGGCCTGAACCTGTCGGCGTCGCCGATCAACGGCCTTCCGATCAACGGTCTCCCGATCAATGGTCTCCCGATCAACGGTCTTTCGGCGGCGAACCTGGCGGACCTCGTTACCTGCGCCACGACGACGGCCGACAACTGCCCGGCCGGCGAGACGCTCGGCCAGGCGGCTGCGAACAACCAGATCGCTCCGAACGCGACCATCGGCAAGTTGCTCGACGTCGTCATGAGCAGCTCGTACGCGAGCTCGATGACGATCGGCGACATCGTCGGTCTGCTGATCAAGGCGTCCGACGTGCCGTGGGAAACGCTGCCTCCGCGCGCGCTCTCGTTCTTCGACTCCAACCGCCCGAAGCTCTCGCTCTCTGCCGGGTTCACGATCCAGGGCACCGGCACGGGGCCGGCCGACGTGAAGCTCACCCTTCCGAGCGGCTTCGACTACGACCCGGGTTCCTCGACGCTCGGCGGCTCCCCGCAGGCCGATCCCACCGTCACGCAAAACACCGACGGCTCGGCGACGCTCGAGTGGGCGCTCACCTCGGTCACCTACGGCTCCGCGCACACGATCGCGTTCAAGGCACGGTCGGGCACGAGCGTCGGGCCGACGCAGGCGACGGAGACGGTGTCGGCCGGCGGGTTCTCGAACACGAGCACCGCTTCGTTCTCGGTCACCGATGCGTTCTCGAACCACACCCCGGCGAACGCCCAGCCGGTGACGCCGGATCAGAACGTCGAGATGTCGGCGCTGCCGACAACAGGCGCCGTCGATTACTACTCGATTCCGATGCCCCCGGCGGGCACGCGCCTGCACGTGCACCTGAGCGACCTCACGGCCGACTACGACCTCGCGATCTACTCGCCGCGCACGACGTCGATTCGAACCGGCGCCTCGAACAGCACGGTCCCCCTCCAGGACGGCACCATCGCCGACCAGCCGGAGAATCTGCAGGGCGGCGTCAACGCGCAGCTCACGCCGACCGCGCTCCAAGACGTACCGAGCGCTCCGTCCGGGACCACTCTCGTGCAGGTCTCCGCGAACCGCGGCACCGACGACGAGGACGTCGGCATGGTGTCGCCGGGCGGTGGCGAAAACGTCATCGTCGCGGTCTTCGGATACGACGGCGCCTCGAGCCCGGTTCCGTACACGCTGCGCGCAACGACGCAGGCGCCCGCCACGATTACCTGCCCGGCGCGCACCTTCGCGGCGGCCGGCCAGGGCACGGCTGGCGTCGCACCGGCGATCTCGTCGCTCCCGAGCAACCTGAACACGCTGATCCTGGTCGACGAGAAGCGCATCGGCGACACGTACGGATCGGCGGCCGAGACGAGCGAGGTCGCTTCGCTGAACCACCTCGCCGGTGACGCCTCGCTGGGCGTCGGCGGTGCGGTCATCCCCGTCGAAGGGCTGAGCGGTGTCCAGGCCGACTACAACGCCTGGGACGCGAACCCGTGCAACGTCCTCGCGGCGAACGCAGTCGCGAACGACATCGCGAACGAGATCTCAGCAGTGAAGGCGGCGCGGCCGACGATGAAGTACGTCGTGTTCGCCGGCGGCGACGACCAGATCCCGTTCTTCCGCATGCCCGACCT
>Ga0070741_10020735_pt1 | contig 10307 bp, 9 predicted proteins | sample Coa_R1_4_FD_66440 | JGI IMG/M metagenome (GOLD analysis project Ga0070741, IMG submission 66440) | Surface soil microbial communities from Centralia Pennsylvania, which are recovering from an underground coalmine fire - Coalmine... | ecosystem: Environmental > Terrestrial > Soil > Unclassified ...
ACGAGCGCCATCAGCGAGCTCGCGCCGATCCCGCCGTACGCCTCGTCGTAGAGGATCCCGAACAGGTCGTTCTCGCGGAACAACTCGACGACGTCCCAGGGGAACTCGGCGCTCTTGTCGATCTCCGCGGCGCGCGGCGCGATGCGCTCGCGGGCGAGCGTCCGCACGAGCTCGCGGATCGCGCGTTGCTCGTCCGTCAGCGGATCGAGGGCGCTCACGGCGGGAGGGTATAGATACATTCGCTCGCGTGATCCTGGAGAACGGGTTGATCCGGACGCTCGATCCGCAGGTCCCCACGCAGCGCGCGCTCGCGATCGCCGGCGAACGGATCGCCGGTGGGGTCGGTGTGCACGAGACGGCGCTCGCCTCGCCGGAGGTCGTCGACCTCGGCGGCTACACCGTGGTGCCGGGGCTCAACGACGCGCACGTGCACTTCCCGACCTGGGCCGTCGCGCAGACGGAGGTGAACCTCGACGGCTGCGGCTCGCTCGACGAGGCGATCGCGCGGCTCCGCGACGCGCCGCGCCCTGCGGCCGGAGGCTGGCTGCGCGGCTACGGCTGGCGCAGCGGCGACTGGCGCCCGGAGCGCGACCCCACGCGCGGGGATCTCGACGCGCTCGCGGCCGACACGCCCGTTGCGCTGATCGCGAAGGATTACCACTCGCTCTGGCTCAACTCGGCCGGGCTCGCGCATGCGAACGGCGACCTCGAGGTCGCGGGCGGCGTCGTCGAGCGCGACGGCGACGGCGAGCCGACCGGGGTCCTCCGCGAGGAGGCCGCGTGGCGCTTCAAGGAGCGCTACCTGACGCTCGCCGACGACGAGTACGTCGAGGCGATGCGCCGCGGCGTCCGGCTCGCGGCGAGCCGCGGCGTGACCGCCGTGCACGACAAGGACGGCTGGCTCGGCGCGCTGCGGCTCTGGCGGCGCCTCGAAGAGGCGGGCGGCCTCACGCTCCGCGTGTGGCAGTCGATCCCGCACGACCTGCTCGATCACGCGCGCGAGGTCGGCCTGCGCTCGGGCTTCGGCAGCCCGCTGCTCACGCTCGGCTACCTGAAGGTGTTCATGGACGGCACGCTCGGCTCGCAGACCGCCTGGCTGCTCGACGACAGCGGCGTGCAGATCACGAGCGGCGAGGAGCTCGCCGACATCGTGCGCCGCGGCGCCGCCGCCGGGTTCCCGGTCGCCGTGCACGCGATCGGCGACCGCGCCAACCGCGAGGCGCTCGACGCGTTCGAGCAGACACGCGCCGAGTGGGAGCCACTCGGCTTGCGGCAGCGGATCGAGCATGCACAGCTGCTCACGTGGGAGGACGTCCCTCGGTTCGGCGCCCTCGGGGTCGCGGCCTCGGTGCAGTTCTCGCACGCGCCGTCCGACCGTGACCTCGCGGATCGCAACTGGGCCGGCATGACCGACCGCGCGTACGCCTTCCGCGCCCTGCTCGATTCGGGTGCGACCCTGGCGAACGGGTCGGACGCGCCGATCGAGGAGCTCGATCCGCTCGCCGGGATCCGCGCCGGCGTGCGGCGGACGCTCGACGAGCGCGACGGCTGGCATTCAGAGCAGGCGGTGACGGTCGACGAGGCATTCCGCGCGACGTGCGTCACGCCGGCATGGCTCGCCCGCGACGAGCGCCGTCGAGGGCGATTGATTCCAGGAATGCTCGCCGACCTCGTCGTCCTCGATCGGGACCCGTGGGAGGACCTGGACGCGCAGGTCGTCGCGACGATGGTCGGCGGCCGGTGGGTGCACAACCCACCGCCCTGGTAGCCGACCGGCCGCGTCGCGTTTTGCGTCGGTTTTACAGCCGGTGAACGGGCGGCTTGCGCCGCCGGGGGATCGTGAGCTGCGTCGGATCCCTTTCACCGCACTCGCAGGAGGACCCACGATGAAGCACCGCCTGATTCTCTCCCTTGCCCTCGCAGCGGCCGCGTTCGCGACCGTCGCCGCGACGGCGACCGGCGGCCCCAAGGGGCAGCTGTACGTGTTCAGGGGCGACCTCCTGAACGCGAGCACGAGCAACGTGCAGGTGCAGGTCGAGGGCGGCAACCACGCCGCGCTCAAGGCGCTGGTCGGCCAGTCCCAGGACCAGACGTTCACGATCGACTCGTCGACCGAGATCCTCGTCTGGTCGCACGGGGTTCCTCACGTCGGCACCGTCACCGACCTGAAGCAGGGTGACGACGTGCAGCTCAACGTGCGCGCGCCGCACGGCTCGTCCCTGCAGACGATCGAGGGGACGGCCGCGAAGCAGATCGGCGACCACGGTCCCGTCACCCACCCGGCGTCGCGCCCGCTCTACCTCTACGTCGGCACGGTGACCGGCCCGCAGTCGGGCGGCCACATCGCCCTCCACGTCACGAGCGGCAACTGGCGCGGCCTCGAGTCGATGCTCGGCCAGGGCCTCGACCAGACGTTCTCGTACGACGACAGCACCATCTTCCTGCTCTGGCAGGGAAGGGTGCCGACCGTGATCGACGCGTCGCACCTCCAGGCGGGCGACCGGATCACGATCCGGATCCGCGCCCCGCGCGGCGCCACGCTCGCCCAGATCGAGGCCACGCCGGCGAAGCACGTCGGCGACCACGAGCCGGGCGATCCCGCAACGCAGAACACCTAGGTCTCTCTCCCCCGAGCGACCCGACGGGAGGGGCCTCGCGGCCCCTCCCGTCGCATGCTCGGTGCGAACGCTTACAGCGCCGCGAAGGCGCGGAACAGCTCGCGCGCGGCGGCGATGCCCTGTTCGACGTACTCCGCGCGCAGACGCTCGTTCGGCGAGTGGATCTGCGAGTCGGGCAGCCCGAACCCGGTGATCACGACCGGAATGCCCTTCTCGGCGAACGCCGGCACGATCGGGAGCGTCCCGCCCGTGCGGACGAGCAGCGGGCGCACGCCGACGGCGCGCTCGAACGCGTCGAGGCCGAGTTGGATCGCGGGCGCATCCGGCGGGACGAGCCCGGGCGAGGCCGAAGACCACCGCTCGACCTCGAGGTCCGCGCCCGCGGGCGCGGCCTCGCGGAGGAGCCGCTCGACCTCCGGTGCAATCACGTCCACGCGCTGGCCGGGCGCGATCCGGATCGACACGTTGGCGATCGCCTCGACCGGCAGCACCGTCTTCTGCAGCAGCGGCGACCCGCTTGCGATCCCGTTCACGTCGAGCGCGGGCTCGGCAAAGGTGCGCAGGTAGAAGTCGCGCGCCGCGTCGGGATCCTTCGCGCGCGCACCCTGCTCGGCGAGCTCGTCCGCGCCGGTCGGCAGCTCCGTCCAGCTCGCGCGCTCGTCGTCGGTGGGTGGAACGACGCCCTGGCGCAGCGAGTCGACGAGGGTGCCGTCGCGCGCGATCAGCGCCTGCAGCGTCTCGATCAGCGCGTGCGCCGCGTTCAGCGCCGCGCCGCCGAAGACCCCGGAATGGAGGTCGCGCTCGCCCGTGCGGAGCGTGACGTGGAAGTAGATGACGCCGCGGGTCGCGATGTCGAAGGCCGGGACGTCGCGCCGGATCATCCCGCTGTCGAAGATGATCGCGGCGTCGCCGCCGCGCTCGTCCGCGGCGAGAAACTCGACGATCGAGTTGCCGCCGGTCTCCTCCTCGCCGTCGCAGCAGAAGCGCACGTTGACGGGGAGCTCACCCGCGCGCGCGAGCTCGCGCGCTGCGGCGAGCAGCATGTACAGCTGGCCCTTGTCGTCGACGGTGCCGCGCCCGTACAGGTACTCGCCGCGGATCTCCGGCTCGAACGGCTCCGACTCCCAGAGCTCGAGCGGGTCGGGCGGCTGCACGTCGAAGTGGCCGTAGCAGATCACGGTCGGCGCGTCGCCGCCGTGCGAGGCCGTGATCTCGCCGATCGCGAGCGGCTGCCCGTTCCAGTCGACGACGTCGCACCCGCCGCCGGCGTCGCGGATCAGCGCGCAGACCCAGTCCGCCGCTTTGAGCACGTCGCTCGCGTGCAGCGGGTCGGCGCTGATCGAGGGGATGCGGAGGAACTCCGCGAGCTCGTCGAACCATGGCTCGGCCACGGCCCGAGACACTACCTATGCAACATCCCTCAGTTTCTCGCTGTCGGCGAGGGCGCGGAGCTTCTTCAGCCCTTGGCTCTCGATCTGGCGGATGCGCTCGCGCGTGACGCGGAACGTCCGGCCGACCTCGTCGAGCGTGCACGGCGACTCGCCGTTCAACCCGTACCGCAGCTCGAGCACCCGCCGCTCGCGCGGCGACAGCGCGCCGAGGCACTTCTGCAGCGCCGCGATGCGGAACGCGGTGTCCGCTGCCTCGTCGGGGAGCGGCACCGAGTCGTCCTCGATGAAGTGGCCGAACTCCGACTCCTCCTCGTCCCCCACCGGCTTCTCCAGCGACACGGGAACCTGCGAGGTGCGGCGGATGGCATCGACCTCCTCGACCGTCATCCCGAGCTCTGCCGCGATCTCGGCGTTCACCGGCTCGCGTCCCCGCTCGGCGCGCAGCTTGCGCTCCGTGCGCACGATCTTGTTCAGCTTCTCGACGACGTGGACCGGCATGCGGATCGTGCGTGCCTTGTCGGCGAGCGCACGCGCGACCGCCTGCCGGATCCACCACGTCGCGTACGTCGAGAACTTGTAGCCCTTGCGCCAGTCGAATTTCTCCGCCGCCCGCACGAGCCCGATCGTCCCCTCCTGGATCAGGTCGAGGAACGGCAGCCCCTGGTTCCGGTATCGCTTCGCGATCGAGACGACCAACCGCAGGTTCGCCTCGATCATCTCCTGCTTCGCGCGGTGGTCGCCGCGTTCGATGCGCTTGGCGAGCTCGACCTCCTGCGCCGCAGTGAGGAGCTCGACCCGCCCGACGTCCTTCAGGAACAGCTGCAGCGAATCGGTCGAGAACTCGAACTCGACGTCGACGGGCTCTTCGAGCTCCTCGCCGCCGAGCTCGTCGAGCGCTGCGAAGAGCTCCGACCCGTCGTCGGCGTCCGACTCGCCCGCGGTCGCATCGACGCCCTCGTCCGGTGGTTCCTCGTCGGTTGCGACCGTCTCGCTCGCTTGCGTTCCCATCGTTCCCTCTCGCCCGGATGCGGCACTGTCGCATCGGGGCCGGACGGACGCCAGGGCCGCCCGGCTCATCTTGTCGATCGACTGGTCCTGTCGGGCACAAGACGTGTGAGGAACGCGTTCGCTTCCCTGCCGAGCGTCGACGTGGGCGCGAGCCGTTTGGCGGCGCGGAACTCGATCACCGCCTGCGCGCGCTGACCCGTCCACGCGAGCAGTAGGCCCAGGTGGTACCTGACCGACACGCTTTTCGGGAAGCGCTTCACAAGCGGGCCGAGCCGGGAGAACGCCGCGGTGAGATCGTCCTCGTCGAAGCGCCCGACCGCGGCCGCCACCTGCGCCTGGTCGTCGTCGGGGTGCAGCCGCGCCGCGCGGGCGTAGAGGCGCTCGGCGGTGTGCTGGTGGCCGGCCTGCTGCGCCGCGATCCCCTCGCGGAGCAGCGCCGGGACGGCGGCGCCGGTCGCCTCGAAGATCGGGTACCCCTGGTCGAAGTACTGCGGGTGGAGGATCGAATCGGCCCGGATCTCGTAGAACGTGTTCCGCCCCGCCTTCTTCGCGGCGCGGAACGCCTGCCCGGCGTCGTCGAGGTAACCGGCGCAGTAGAGCGCGAGCGCGTAGTTGAACTGGACGACGGCGTCGTGCGGCGCGGCCTGCGCCGTCGTCTCGAGCGCGGCCGGGGCCGAGCGGGCGGGCCGCGCGAGCGCCCGCCGGACGGCCCCAACGTTCGGCGAGTCGACGCCCGGGACGACGAACGGCGCCGGGTTGCAGCGCACCTTCGGCTGAACCGGATCCTGGCGCGTGGCCGAGACGACGCCGACGACGACGGCCGCCGTTCCGACGGCGGCCAGCCCCGCCACGAGGCGCACGCGGACCTTCGACGACACGGCGCCCAACGTAGCCGGAAATACGCCCGCTATCGCTACCGTTTGGAAAGTCATGACCACGTATCGGGAGCTGTTGCAGCGCACGAAGGGCGAGATCTCGGAAGTCGACGCCGGCGAGGCGGCCGGCCTCGAGGGCGCCGTCTGGATCGACATCCGCGAGGCCGACGAGTGGCAGGAGGGACACCTCCCCGGAGCCGTCCACGTGCCGCGCGGCCATCTCGAGTCGCGAATCGAGGCGGTCGTCCCCAACAAGGACACGGAGGTCGTCCTCTATTGCGCGGCGGCGAACCGCTCGGCGTTCGCCGCGAAGACGCTCGGCGAGCTCGGCTACACGTCGGCCCATTCGCTCGCGGGCGGGTTCACCGACTGGAAGCGCAACGGTCGCGAGATCGTGATGCCTCGCACCCTTTCCCCGGAGCGCCGCACCCGCTACTCGCGGCACCTGCTGATCCCCGAGATCGGCGAGGCCGGACAGCTGAAGCTCCTCGACAGCCGCGTGCTGCTGATCGGCGCCGGCGGGCTCGGCTCCCCCGCGTCGCTCTACCTGGCGGCCGCGGGCATCGGGCGCATCGGGATCATCGACGCGGACATCGTCGACGAGACGAACCTGCAGCGGCAGGTGGCGCACTCGCTCGAGACGCTCGGCACGCCCAAGGTCGACTCGGCGAAGCGCTCGATCGAGGCGCTCAACCCGGACGTCGACGTCGTCACGTACCGCGAACGGCTCACATCGGAGAACATCGAGCGGATCCTCGCGGACGGCTGGGACCTGATCGTGGACGGCGCCGACAACTTCCCGACGCGGTACCTCGTCAACGACGCGTCCGTGTGGCACGACATTCCGGTGGTGCACGGATCGATCTACCGCTTCGAGGGCCAGGTCACCGTCTTTTCGCCGCACCAGGGACCGTGCTACCGCTGCCTCTTCCCCGAGCCACCGCCGGCCGAGCTCGCGCCGTCGTGCGCGGAGGGCGGTGTCCTCGGCGTGCTGCCCGGCATCGTCGGGTCGCTGCAGACGAACGAGGCGATCAAGCTCGCGGCGGGCATCGGCGAGCCGCTCGTCGGCCGCCTGCTGCTGTTCGACGCGCTCGCGACCGAGTTCAGCGAGGTGCGCATCGAGCGCAACCCGAACTGCCCGGTCTGCGGCGAGCATCCGACGATCACCGAGTACGTCGACTACGTCGAGTTCTGCGCGCGATGACGCGCGACGTAGGCTGGACGGAGTCGCACAGCGCGGAGGTGCCGGCTTGGCCGGCGCCGGAGCGCACATGACTTTGGTACGTGTTCCACCGGTGCTCCGCACCGAGGCGGGCGGGGTGCGCGAGGTCGAGGCCGAGGGGGCGACCGTGCGCGAGGTGATGGAGGACTTGTCGCGCCGCCTGCCGGCGCTCGGCTCGCGCGTGTACCGGGCGGGTGAGCTGCAGCCGTTCGTCAACGTGTACGTCGACGGCGAGGACGTCCGGACGCGCGACGGCCTGGACACGCCCGTCACCAGCGCGTCGACGGTCATCCTCCTCCCGGCAATGGCCGGTGGTTCTTCCGCGTCCCCGGCCGGTCGCCGCTTCCGGGCGGCGGAGCCGCCCTCCGCGGCGACCTGTCGTCCCTGACGCCGCGATGCGCTCCGGGGTCGTGTTTTGCACACTGCCCCCTCCGGCCTCGCGTCGTCAGGAACGACCCGAGAACGCGGGGGAAGCGTGGTAGCAGCTTCGCTGCTCGACCTGATCGGCGAGACGCCGCTCGTCGAGCTCGGCCGGCTCTCACCGCCCGGGCGCACGATCTACGCCAAGCTCGAGGGCCACAACCCGACCGGCTCGACGAAGGACCGCGTCGCGCTCGCGATGGTCGAGGCCGCGAAGCTCGAGCCCGGGCAGGAGCTGCTCGAGCCGACGAGCGGCAACACCGGCATCTCGCTCGCGCTCGTCGCGAAGCTCAAGGGGCACGAGCTGACGTGCGTGATGCCGGCGAACGCGACGCCCGAGCGGCGCGCGCTGCTCGAGCTGTACGGCGCGACGATCGTCGACTCGCCCGGCGAGGAGGGCTCGAACGGCGCGGTGCGGCTCGCGCAGGAGCTGGCGGACCGCGACGACCGGTACGTGATGCTGTTCCAGTACGCGAACGAGGCGAACCCGCGCGCCCACTACGAGGGCACCGGCGCGGAGATCGCGCGCGACCTGCCGCGTGTCGACGCGCTCGTCGCGGGGCTCGGCACCGGCGGGACGCTGATGGGCGCCGGCGCACGCATCCGCGAGGCGTTTCCCGGGGCGCAGGTCGTCGCCGCTGAGCCGCTGCCGGGCGATCCTGTGATGGGCCTGCGCTCGCTCGAGGACGGCTACGTCCCGCCGATCCTCGACGTCGGCGCGCTCGACCGCAAGCTGCTCGTCTCGAACGCGGAGGCCGCGGCGGCCGCACGCGTGCTGCTCGAGCGCGAGGGGCTGTTCGCCGGCGTCTCCTCCGGAGCGGCCGTGCACGTCGCGCGCCGCATCGCCGAGGAGCTTCCCGAGGGCGCCGTCGTCGTCGCGATCCTCGCCGACGGCGGCTGGAAGTACCTGTCGGCCGACTTCTGGCGCGGCGAGGACATCGACGAGGCGGTGCTCTGGTGGTGATCCCGCCCGCGATCCGCGCCGAGCTGCAGACGCACGCCGCGCGCGAGGCGCCGAACGAATGCTGCGGCCTGATCGCGTTCGCCGACGGCGTCGCCGACCGGTACCTGCCCGGACGCAATGCGCTCGAGTCGCCGTACCGGTACGAGCTCGAGATCGACCCGACCGTGTGGTTCCTCGAGGACGAAGGCCTCGAGCTCGCGGTCTTCCACTCCCACCCGGCGACGCAGCCCGAGCCGTCCCGCACCGACCGCGAGCTCGCCGGCCTGTGGTCGGGACGACCGTTCCTGATCTACTCGCTCGCGTTCGACGAGCTCCGCGCCTGGCGGATCTCGCGGGATGCGGTCGAGGAGATCGAGCTGACTGCCGGTTAACCGCCGGCCCGGCGGGAACAGCCCGGGCATGGTCCGGGCCGCGTCGTGGGTCACCGTCCGGCTCGGCTTCCTGCTGGTGCCGGCCTGGATCGCGGCCGCCGTCGCCGCGGTTCACTTCCTGCCGGGGATCTCGAAGGGCTCAAGCGGCCCGCTCGGCGGGCTCGTGCCGGGCGGGGCGTCGGCGATCGAGACACAGGATCGGGAGGTCGCCGCGTTCGGCACGACGCTGCTCACCCGCATCCTCGTCGTCCAGCACGCAAAGGGCCGCCTCACCGGCGCGCAGCTTCGCCGAACGGCGGCAACCGCCGTCGGCGTCGACCGGCGGCGCACGCCGCGGTTCCGGCGCGTCGCCTTCGCTGCCCCGCTCGTCTCGCCGAACCGTACGACCACGGTGACGTACCTGTACTTCAAGCCCGACGTCAGCGCGGACGACCAGCTCGCTCTCGCGCAGGCGTACGCCCGCGGCCTCGACCCACCGGGACTGCGAACGGGCGCGCTGCCCGCACGGACGTCCGAGTTCGACCGCATCCAGCACGGCCTGCCGCGCGTGACGATCGCGACGGTCGCGCTGATCATGCTGATCCTGCTGCTGACGTTTCGCGCGCCGGGGCCCGCGCTCGTCGCGCTCGGCGCGGCCGCGGTCGCGTACACGATCTCGATCCGAGTGATCTCCTGGCTCGTGCAGCACGAGCACCGATCGCTCCCGAAGGAGATCGAGCCGATCCTGATCGCGCTCTTGCTCGGGCTGCTCACCGACTACGCGGTCTTCTCCGTCTCGGGCATGCGACGCCGCCTTGCCTCCGGCGAGTCGCGCTTTCGCGCGGCCGAGGCGACGACCCGCGAAAACCTCCCGATCATCCTCACCGCCGGGCTGATCGTCGCGCTCGGCTCGCTGACGCTCGTCGTCGGCCGGCTCAGCGTCTTCCGGTCGTTCGGCCCCGGCATGGCGCTGACGGTCGCGATCACGATGGCGGTCGCGCTCACGTTCCTGCCCGGCTTGCTCGCGCTGCTCGGCCCGATCCTGTTCTGGCCCTCCGCGCTCGACCCCGAGCCGGATCGCTCGGGCCGGCGGCGGCTCTGGCGGCTCGCGACGGCGCGCCCGGCGTCGGCGACGGTCGCCGCGCTGGTCGCCGCAGGTCTCGTCGCCGCCGCCACGGGCCTGCTGCACGCGCACCTCGGCTTCACGATCATCCGCGGGCAGCCGTCGAACGCGGAGGTGAAGGTCGCGGCCGAGAACGCCTCTGTCGGGTTCGCGCCCGGCATCGTCGCGCCGACCGAGGTGCTGCTCGAAGGAGACGTGGGGCGCCGGCGCCCGGCGCTCGCGCGCTTCGAGCGCGGCCTGCGCGCTGTTCCGGGCGTCGCAGATGTGATCGGCCCGCGCGAGCAGCCGAAGCGGCGCGACCTTCCGGTTTTCGTCGCCCGCAACGGCCGCGCGGCG
>Ga0070741_10020736_pt1 | contig 10307 bp, 11 predicted proteins | sample Coa_R1_4_FD_66440 | JGI IMG/M metagenome (GOLD analysis project Ga0070741, IMG submission 66440) | Surface soil microbial communities from Centralia Pennsylvania, which are recovering from an underground coalmine fire - Coalmine... | ecosystem: Environmental > Terrestrial > Soil > Unclassified ...
GTCGACCTTCGAGCGCTGCGCCTGCAGGAAGAATGCCTTTGCATCGGCGCCCATCCGGTCCTGGAAGTCTTTGAGCGGTACCTCGGAGCCGGTCTTGACCAGCGGCGAGACGACGTGGCCATCGGAGAGGACGTAGCGCTGGTTGGTCTCCGGCCGCATCCAGTACTTGAAAACCTGCCACGCCTGCTCCTTGTTCTTGCTCTCTGCATCCATGTACAGCCCATGGACGCTGATGCGGCCTGAGACGTTCTTGGGCTGCGACGGGTTGGGTGTGTAGGGGAGTGCGGCCACCCCCCAGCGGAAGCCCGGCCGCTCTGCCAGGTTACTGATCCGCTCCAGCGCCACCTTGCCGGTCAAGAAGGCGGGCTGGCTGGGCGTGGAGCGCAGCGCATTCAGCTCGTCGTCTGTCGGCTGCACGTGGTGTCGCAGGAGCAGGTCGACCCAGAACTGCAGGCCACTCCTGAAGCCGGGCGTGTCGATGGTGACCTTCCGGGCGGCCAGGTCGACCGGGCCGTAGCCGAAGTACGTTGGGGCATTCATCCAATCGATCCCGCCGGTGATGCTGCCGCCGAAGCCGAACTGCTCCGCCCCTTTGGTGAGCTTCCTTGCCGTCTCGAGGAAGGCATCCATCGTCCAGGAGCGATCGTCCGGGTCCTGGGGCGGCGGCCGGAGTCCCGCCTGGTCGAAGAGCTCCTGGTTATACGCCATGGCGTCGGCCGAAATGGACACCGGCATGCCCCAGACTCGGGAGCCCTGCTTGAGGCTAGTGATTGCTTCTGGGATCCATTGCTTCTCGTCGATCTTGTCGCGGGCCATGAATGGGGTAATCTCGCCGATGAGCCCTTCCAGCTCGCGCCAGAGGCGCGGCCACTCCCACATATCGGCCGGCGTGCCGGAGACGTGCATGGTGGTGAGCTTGGCCAGCAGCAGGTCGTTTGACGTGGTGGCCGGATTGACGAACTCCACCACGAGGCCCTTGGGCTGGAACTCGCGATTGAGCTCGGTGTAGAGGGCCGTCTGCATCTCGAGTCTGGGGCCGCCCGTCTGATAGCTAATCACGAGCACCTTGCCGGGAACCACGCTCGGTGCCGACGGCTGGCCCGCGCCGCCGGGCGCAGCGCAGGCGGCCACGGCGCCGGGCAGGATCGGCAGTCCCAGGAGCCAACGGCGCCGCGATAGCGGCCAGCGATCCACCGACGATCTATCCATCATGCCACCTCCGAGGCGGGCCGCCCGCTGAGGATCACAGCCCTGAGGAGCCAGTGTGCCGCGGCGCCGCATGGCTCCCATTCTAGTCGCCGTAATCGATTTTGTCAATCCACAATCGATTTGGGACAGTCTCCGCAAACGATTGTGCTAGCGTGCGCCGTCGGTGGGCGGGGGCCCAGCGTGGTGCGGGAGCGGGTAAGATTCGTGTGCCAGCCATCCCGGTTTCCGGAAGCCGTGCGTATGATCGAAACCCACCCCCGTGGGGGTCGCACCAGGCTGCGCGACGTTGCGGCCGCCGTGGGGCTAAGCTCGGCGCAGGTGTCGCGTGCGCTGGCCGGCTTCGGCGACGTGGCGCCGGCGACGCGGGAGCGTGTGCTCCGTGCGGCGCAGGAGCTGGGGTACCGGCCTAGTGCGCGGGCGCGGGCGCTCCGCCAGGGGAGCGCGGCGATGCGCCGGTGCGCCGTCGTGCTGCTGGGCACGACCTCGGAGGCCTTCGGCCGGTCGGCGCAGGGCGGCCCTATCCTTTCCGGCATTCTCACCCAGGCGCCGGCGGAGCGCCTGGAGGTGCATCTGGAGGCCGTGCCGCTCCCGCCGCATGGGAGCAGTGCCGAGCGAGAGCGGGCCGTGGCAGAGGCGCTGCGCCGCCTGGTGGCGGAGGATCGGGGCGACGGCTTCATTATCCTCACCCCGGCCTCCACCACGCAGGACGCGCTGCTGCCCTTTGATGAGGCCCAGGTGCCGTACGTCGTGGTCAACCGCCACTTCGAGACCCGTCCGGTCAACTGCGTCACGATCGACTATGCCTTTGCCGTCCGCGCGGCCGTGGAGCACCTCGTGCGCCTGGGCCACCGTCGCCTGGCCGCGCTGCTCCCAGCCCGCGACTCCTCCACCGTGCGCGACCGCGAAACGGGCTGGCGCGAAGGGGTGGCGCGCAGCGGCCTTGTGGCCCAGGAGGCGCCGATCGTGCGCTACATCGATGGCGACCCTGGATCGGCGCGCCGCGTGGTCGAGGCGCTCCTATCGACGGGCCTGCCTGGGAGTGGCAAGATCCCGACCGGCGTCGTCTGCCATACGGACACCCTGGCCCACGCCGTACTCCAGGCCGCGTCCGCCGCCGGCGTGCGCGTGCCGGAGCAGCTCTCGGTGATTGGCATCGAGGACGTCATTGCCGAATATCTCACCCCGCCCCTCTGTACCTTCGACTGCCACCTGCATCAGATGGGTGTCGCCACGGCGGCGCTGCTGGGGTGGGCGCTGGAAGAGCGGGGAGCAGCGCCGCGCCGCGAGATGATCCGGCCCGAGCTCGTCTGCCGCGCCAGCTGCGGGCCGGCGCCTGCGCCATGAGCCGGACCGGCGGTTCAGGCCCCGGCCGCCGCGCTAGGGCAGAGTTTACTTTATTGCTAAACTAGGGAAGAAGCATGAGCGTGCAGCGGGAAGGCGCAGCCGCAGTGGCGGCGGGCGCGCGAGGGCGGCGGGCACTGCGCACACCGGGCGTGCTAGCGTGGCTGCGGCTGCTGCGCGTGTGGCACAAGGTGAGCCGGGCCACGAGCGAGCCGCTGCGCCGCGCCGGGCTCACCCCCGGCCAGTTCGCCGTTCTGGCCACCGTGGGAGGGGCCGAGGGCATGGCGCAGCAGCGGCTGGCCGGATCGCTGGCTGTCACGCAGGGTAACGTCTGCCAGCTGGTCGATCGGCTGGAGCGCGCCGGGCTGCTCGAGCGGCGGCCGGAGGGGCGCACGAACCGCCTCTTTCTGACGCCGAGGGGGCGCGCGCTGTTCGAGGAGGTGGTCACGGCACACGAGGCACTGGTGGCGGCGCAGTTCGCCGCGCTCTCCCGTGAGCAGCAGGTGCAGCTGCACCATCTCCTGCGCGAGCTGGACCGCAGCCTGGATGGCTGCGGCGGCATGCCCCCGGCACGGAGCGTGCCGGCAGCAGGGGTGCAGCCGGCGCAGACGGTGGATCGAGGGGCTCATTAATGATGGTCATCGCTACCCGGCGAGAGCCGCCAGTGCCTGAACGCCTGAGTGCGCCATTTCAGAAGACAGTGATCGGCTACCACCGGCTGGAGTACCCTGGGCTGCTCCTAGGAGGACACAATGGCTGAGACAGAACGCGAGCGTGAGGCGGTGCTGGTTGCCGACTCGTACATGGTGCTGGAAGGGGCCGGGGTGCCGATCCGGCGCGTGCTGCCGTCACGTGCCGTGCCGGTGGGGCTGGTCGACCCGTTCCTGCTGCTCGACCATTTCAAGATGGAGGCCTTCGGTGGGGAGGGGGAGGCTTTCCCGCCGCACCCGCACCGCGGCTTCGAGATCGTGACCTATATGATCGAGGGGAGTAGCTCGCACTCGGATAGCGAAGGCAATCGAGGCACCGTTCCCGCCGGCGGGCTGCAGCGCATCACCGCCGGACGGGGCATCTGGCACGGCGAGGGCAGCGGCGAAGGGCGGGCTGGCCCGGCCGAAGGGCTGCAGCTGTGGATCAATCTGGCCCGGGCGCAGAAGGGGATTCCGCCCGGGTATCAGGCGGTGCAGCCGGACGAGATTCCGGAGCGGACGATTGGCGCGGCACGGGTGCGGGTGCTGGTGGGGGAGGGCTCGCCGACGCGGCTGCAGACGCCGGTGCGGTACTACGATGTGCAGCTACCGCCGCAGGGCCAGGCGACCTTTGACGTGCCGGTGGGCGATCAGGGCTTTGCCTACGTGCTGCGCGGGGCCGGCCGCTTCGGCCGCAACCGCGCGGCGGCCGGCGCCGGCCAGCTGGTGGTGCTGGGCGCTGGTGGCGCGTTTGCGGTACAGGCCGGCGACGAAGGCGTGCGGTTCGTGCTGGCCGCCGGCCGGCCGCATCGCGAGCCGGTCTATTTCAACGGGCCATTCGTCGACTGATCGCCCGCCCTGCCAGGCTGCGTCTCCGGTAACGGGCGGCTCGGGGACGGCGCCCGAGAGCCAGCTTGCTTCGGGGAGGATGGGAGAGTGTTCGGGCACTTGACTTTAGTGCTAAACCATAGGTAGCACAGTTCAGTGCTAAACCTTCTACCGTTCAACAGGAGGCTGATGGATGGCGGTTGACGCGGGATTGCTGGTACTGCGTGTGGTGGTGGGGGCGCTGCTGTTTGGCCACGGGACGCAGAAGCTCTTTGGCTGGTTTGGCGGCCACGGGCTGCGCGGGACGGCGTGGTGGCTGGGCTCGCTGGGGTTCCGGCCGGCCGGGCTGTGGGCACTCCTCGCCGGCCTGGGTGAGGCGGGTGGTGGGCTGCTGCTGGCACTGGGGCTGCTCCACCCGCTTGGCTCGCTGGGAGTAATCGCGGCGATGCTGATGGCCATCGTGCGGGTGCACTGGAGCAAGGGACTTTGGAATAGCGATGGTGGGGCAGAGCTGCCGCTCGCGTATCTGGTAGTGGCGGCGGTGGTGGGGCTGGTCGGCCCCGGCGCTTATGCGCTGGATAGAATGCTGGGCCTCACGCTCCCGCTTTCGGCGTCGCTGATCTTCTGGGGCGGGCTGGTAGTAGTGGTGATAGTCGATGGGATCGGGCTGCTGGTCAGCACCAGCCACGTGGCAGCCGAGCAGCGCGCCGCCTGATCCGGGGGCGAAGGGGCGAAAGACGAAGGACGGAAGACCAGGGGCGAAGGACCATCGCCATTCGTCTTTGGTCCTTCGTCTCGCCCATGGCCGAAGGCACTCGAGCGCTGCTCTCCCCGATGGGGAGGTCGAGGGGCTTCGGCCGCGAGGAGGGGGCGAAGGCAGGTCCGAGCAGATCACGCCGCCATGCGTGGCTGGAGCCCCGGCTCGAGGTGCGGCACCATGGCCGGATGCCGCGCCTGGGTGATGATCCAGTCCACGATCACGGCAACGAGCGAGCCGATGAGAGCGGTGAGAAGATGGATGCCGCCGAATTTGGGATCGAAGGTGAGGATAGGTGCGAGTAACGCTTCCCCGGCGAAGACACCCAGAAATGGGTAGGCTGCGACCCGCCAGACCTGCTCCGGTAGCCTGCCGGGGAGGAGATCGTACCAGAGCAGCCCAAGCGGGAAGGAGAGAGCGAGCATCAAGAGGAAGGTACCGACGTCCATATGCGTCCTCCTTCGGAACGCCTCCGCCCCCATCTATAGTGTAATCGGCTGCTCAAGCGCCGTCTATCCGGCGCCGAAGGCGGGTGGATGCTTCGAGCCAGTCGGCGCACGTCCCGATGCGGGTGGGCGCCGGGGCCGAGGCAGCCGGGGCCGAGGCAGCCGGGGCCGAGGCAGCCGGGGCCGAGGCAGCCGGGGCCAGGCCGGCCTCTTCAAGGTAGGTGCCCGGGGTGACGATGGCGGCGTAGGTCTCGGGCCGGCGATGGCGCCACAGCTCGTGGCGGAAGTCGGCCTCGCCGGCCACGCCGAACGAGCGCACCACGCGCCGCCGGGCGAGATCGAGTGTGGCGGTGGCGACGCCGGCGTAGCGGCCGGTCTCGGCGAGAGTGAGCCCATCGGGCCCGACAACGCCGCTGCGGCCGAGCGACATGCCAGGCATCCAGGGCTCGCCATCGCGGATGCCGTGGTTTACGACGCAGAGGTAGACGCAGTTATCGATCGCGCGGGCGCGCAGCACCGCCTCCCAGCCGGTCTCGCCATACATGCTGTAGACGGTGGGGTGGAAGAGCAGCTCCGCACCGCCAAGAGCAAGCAGGCGCGCGGCTTCGGGGAAGTTGAGGTCGAAGCAGATGAACACGCCGGCGCGCACGATGCCGGCGGCGCGGCAAGGGATGGCAAAGACCGGCCACGCATCGCCCGGCACAAGCCCGCTTTCGAGCTCCGGCGTGGTGAGGTGCACCTTGGCGTAGGCCCCGGCGAAGCGGCCTTGGGCATCGAACCAGCAGGCGGTGTTGCGAGGCGCGCCTTCGAACCGGCCGATGAGCGGAGCGATCAGGTGGAGGCGGTGGTGCCGGGCAAGGGAGGCGCACCATCTGGCGGTGGGGCCATCGGGCAGGGGCTCGAGCGGCAGCGCCTCGGCGCCGGGGCGGTGGAACGCTTCCGGCAGGCAGGCGATCTCCGCCCCCTGGGCGGCCGCCTGAGCGACGAGCTGAGCGGCAGCGGTGAGGTTCCACTCCAGGGCCGCTTCGGGGGCCAGGCCCGGCGGCGGGCGCGGCGTCGAGCAGGCGGCGATGGTCACCGGGCGTGCTGGCGGGCTCGGCTGGCCGAGCCCATCGCCATGGGCCAGCGCTTTGGGGTGCCCGGCTGAGCGCGACTGCTCTCCCGGCCGGCGGGTGCGGTGCTTGCTCTCCACGAATGTTCCTTTCCCGGCTTCTGACCATACCAGCTTGCCGTGATCAGACCGCAAGCTCCCAGGGAGGAGAAGATAGCCGGCTCGTCGCGGCTGATAGCCGGCTCGTCGCGGCTGCTGAAGATCTCCCCCGCATTGGCGCCAGGGGGCAGAAGCTAGCTGGCTCAAGCAGCACCGGCCGTACCAGCCCCGACCGGCCGGCTACCGGCCGACTACCGGCCGGCTACCGGCCGACTACCGGCCGCCGGGCCGCGTGGAGCCGGTGGTCGGCCGGCCGCCCATCATGCCCAGTACATCGGCGCCAACACTGGCGGCTTCGCCGGTGAGCAGGCGGTGCCAGAGGCGGTAAGAGGTCAGGCCCAGGGCCAGGGCGAGGCCGACGAGGACGAGTGGATTGAAGAGCAGGAAGAGGGCGCCGATGCGCAGCGCATCGACGAACGAGACCGAGCCTGATTCGGCGGCACTGCCGCCAGTCTGCGGCACCAGCTCTTTGAGCAGCAGCCCGCCGACGATGGCCACCACGAGCAGTAGCAGCGTAGTGGCCGCGGTGGCGATGGCCGCCAGCTGCCGGCGGCGCTGGAAGGTGTGATAGGCGAGAATGGGGTCGGCGGCGCGACCGGCGTGGGTGGGGCGTGGGACCGGCCGCAGGTCCACACCACGGCAGGTGGGACAGACCGAGTGTCCCGTCGGCACGGTGGTGCCGCACTCTCTGCAGACCAGCGTTCGCTCTCCCATGGCCGGTGCTCCTTTTTGACAGGACGTACGCCGCCACTCCTGAAAGCGTCATGCGAGTCCAACCTGGGACCGCGTAGCTCCTGTTAGTGAGCTCCTCGAACGAGCCCCTCGATGATTGGTGGCCGGCGCCGCTTCCCTGCCGGGCAGGAGCCGCGCGCCGCCCCTTGCACGCTGCCGGCTGCCAATACCCGTGGCGCTCAGCCAGCAGCCGATAGGATACACCGGCTCCGGCGGTGGGGGCGGACCTCTCCCCCTGGCCTCCACTGGCCCTCACGCCGCGTCGGCGCGGGGGGAACGCTGGTATCCGGCCGGGCACGACGACCCGGGGCGGGGGAACGCCAGTATCTGGCCGGGCGCGACGGGCGGGCGTGAGCCGGAGCTCCACCGCTACCGCCGCTCGCCCGACCGGTCTTCCGCGGCTGTCGGTAGCCACTCGATCCGTTCCCGGATACTATCGAAGAGGCGCTGGATGAGCGACCAGGCAATACAGAGAGCAAGGAGGCACCGGCGATGCGCATTCTGGTCGGCATGAACGATGGGCTGGCACTGGCCACGCGGCACAATGGCCGCTGGCGGCTCGAGACGCGGCTCGACGGGCTGCGGACGGAATGCCTGGCGTTTGACCCGCGGCGGCCGGAGCAGGTGTACTGCGGGACGACGCGCGACGGACTCTGGCGCAGCGACGATGGCGGCGCAACGTGGCAGCCGGTCGGTGAAGGCATCCCGCATCGTGCCGTCACAGCGGTGGCGGTGAGCCCGACCGAGGAGTATCGGGGCCGGGGCGTGGTCTACGCCGGCACCGAGCCGAGCGAGCTCTACCGCTCCGAGGACGGCGGCGCAACGTGGCAGGAGTGTCCGGCGCTACGGGCCCTCCCCTCGCGGCCGACGTGGAGCTTTCCACCGCGACCAGGCACCCATCACGTGCGGTGGATCGAGCCGGATCCAGTAGTGGCCGGCCGCGTCTACGTCAGCATCGAGCAGGGAGGGGTGATGCGCACGCTCGACGGCGGGCGGACGTTTGAAGATCGCCGACCGGACGGGCCGCGCGACGCGCACACGCTGGCGACGCACGCGGCTGCCCCGGGCCGGCTCTACGCGGCGGCCGCGGACGGCCTGGGCGCTCCTGGGCGGGAGTTTGCCGTCTCGCGTGATGGCGGGGTTACGTGGCACAGGGAGGGCGGCGGCATCGCCCACCATTATCTGTGGAGCGTGGCTGCCGATCCGGGCAACGCCGAGGGCGTGGTCATCTCGGGCGCGCACACGCCAGCGCAAGCGCACGACGCGGCGCGGGCGGAATCGGTGCTGTATTACCGCGCCGCCGGCGGCAAGTGGAAGCGGGCAGTGGAGGGGCTGCCGCCGGCGGAGGGAACGGTCATCCCGGTGCTGGCCACGAGCCACGCCGAGCCGGGGGTGTTCTATGTGGCGTGCAACCGGGGGATCTTCCGCTCGGCCGATGCCGGCCGTAGCTGGCAGGCGCTGGAGGTGGAGTGGCCGGTGGCACGCTACGGCCGGCAGCACGTGCAGGGGCTGGCGGTGCTGGCGCTCTGAGGCTCCGGGCTCGCGCGGGATTGCGAATTGCGCACTGCCGGCACAGATGTCATCATCCTGCTACCCATGAGCAGCAGCGACCGACGCTGAGGGTGCGATGGCAGACGAACAGCAGGCACCTTCGGCCCGCCCCGGCTACGGCGGTCCATGGCTCCAGATGGCCGTTTTCTGTGAGCACGTGATCGAAGACCGGACCGGTGCCCTTACCGTCGTGCGGGTTATCGATGAGGTAACCATCACCGCGATTGGCCCAGATGTGCCGGATGCAATGCCCCCGACGGACTATCAGTTCAAGCTGGTGGTGGCGCTGAAGTCGGGGGAGGCGCAGGGGCGGCATACGCTCAGTATCGATAAGCAGGGGCCCGACGGCATTACTCGCCCTGGTCCACGGATGCCCGTCCACTTCGAGGGTGGCAACCGAGGCGTGAATGTAGTGGTGCCGCAGTTTGTCATCAGGCTGGAGCTCGAGGGTCTGTACTGGTTTGACGTGAAGCTGGATGGCCAGCTGCTTACGCGTATGCCACTGCGGGTGATGTACCGACCCCAGCGGGTCCAACTGATGGGGCTGCCGGCACAATGAGCAGGAATCGGTGCTCCAGCGGCCGCGTCGTTTCGTTGGCCGATCCCGTCTTCCACTCATGGGCAGGGGGATCGATCCAGATTGTGATCGGGCGCTCAGCAAGGCTGCGCAATTCTTCCATGGCAGCGGCCGTCGTCAGCTCACACGCTTCCTGCTCATCGAGCACTAGCCAGATATCGGCAGCCAATCCAGACGTGGCCGGGTTCGATGCCAAGGCCTCAGTATGCTCGGCCATCCAGGTACGGAGGCGATCGAGACGCTGCTGGCGCAATGCGTCGGCAAGGCGGGTCTGAAGCTCGATCAGCAAGTCTGTCATGCCTCCATCTCCCTCCGGGCCAACTAGGATACCGCCACGCGCCATCTGCCGCTGGGAGCTACGCTACCGAATTCAATAGACTTCATCTCTATGATCGTTCGCTGCGCCAAGAGGTCAAGAGAGACGGCCGCCACATCAGCCAACGACCGGACGGCCGGCGCGCCGGCACCGTCTTCTACTGGACCCGTACCGGGCAGCTTATTGCCCGCGTGCACTACAACGCCTCCCCTGGCCAGCCTGGACTCGAGGATCCCAAGTATCTCGTCGACGGCGAGCCATTGACCTACTCGCATGGCGAGTTCGTACCGTGTGCCGACTGCGCTCACTGGCAGCCCCTGGCTGAGGCGAGCAAGCACTACATCTGGTAGTACCGCTCGTAGGGCAATACCGTTGACCACTCGTCGAGCGTACCATAGGCAGATGCCGCGCCAGCGTGCGAGCGCCGAGGGCGGCGATGCGGCTGCACGGGAGAGGAGATCGGTACGGGAGGATCAGGCAGGTCGGGTGGCCGACTGCCCGCCGGCAGCGCTGCCGTCGCGGTGGTGGCTGCGAGTGAGGCAGTAGCCGACGCCGAGGACGGCCTTGATCCCGCCGGGCTGGGTGGCACTCAGCCCCAGCTTGGCCCGCAGGTGCGAGATGTGCGTCTTGAGCAGCGTCGAGGTGTGCTCG
>Ga0070741_10020737_pt1 | contig 10306 bp, 5 predicted proteins | sample Coa_R1_4_FD_66440 | JGI IMG/M metagenome (GOLD analysis project Ga0070741, IMG submission 66440) | Surface soil microbial communities from Centralia Pennsylvania, which are recovering from an underground coalmine fire - Coalmine... | ecosystem: Environmental > Terrestrial > Soil > Unclassified ...
GTTGGTCATTTCCAGAGTGACTTTATGGGGATGGGAGTTGAGGTCAAAGACTCTGCGCATTTCCCCGACAAGTGGGCGTACTTCAACTTCGACGAGAATAGCAAGTCAGCGAGCGCCAATCCGAAGGAAGGATGCTTCCAGTGCCACGACCAGCACGCCGCGGTCGAGCACAGCTTCGTCCAGTTCTATCCCACGCTGAAGCCCGTGGCAAAGAAATTCGGGACTTACAACCAGGACCGGGAAAAAGTAGATTAGTGAGCAGCCGATTAGGCACCATGCAGCGGGGAGAGGTCAGTACAAAAATTAACGCAGGATTTTCCATCTGCATTCTGACTTCTCACGGCTGACTCTCTGAGGCTCGACGTATGTCGCGAGCACGATCAATCGGTCAAGGGCAATCTACCCGCGAGCTTTGGCGGCACGCTCCGCGATGCGAACGAAGCCTTTTGCGCGAGCATCCCTTTCCAGCGCATCCAATCGAGCGCGGCCCGCCGCCTTCCCAGTCTTGATCTCGACGATTCCTAACGCCAGTCCGGCTTCCAATTCGTGGTTCACAAAATTGATTTTTACTGCCTCCGCCAAAGCCTGATCTAAGGGTATCCCAGCCTGGGTTATGCTCGCCGCCCCGATTTTTACATCAAGCGCGACTCCTCGATGTTGTGTCTTGGCAGCCAGCGCAAGGCTTCTAGACGCTTCGGAGCGCGCTCCCACGGTTTTGCCCTGTGCCATCAATGCGCGCGCCAGCAAGATGCGGGCTAATGCCTCCTGGTCTCCCACCTTTCCGGGCTGTAAGGCCGCCAATACGCCTCGCAGTTTCGCTTCTGCATCCGCAGCCTGATTCTCTTCGAGCTCAACTCGCGCCAAGTCAATCTGGCTGTCAGCAACCGAGTCCTTCTCGCCTAGCTGAGTCCTCAACGCCAATGCTTCTTCGAACTGTTTTCGCGCGCCAACCAGGTCTGCTTGCTCGAATCGCACATTGCCAAGTCCTGACATCGCAATGGCAGCTTCGTGCTTCTCGCCTGCTTCCTGGCTTGCCGCCAGCCCCTGGGTGTAATTGGACTTTGCCTGTTCCAGATTGCCGGTGATCAGGAGCACGTCGCCCAACCCCACCATGGGGTAGGCGGCTTTCATCTTTTCGCCGTTCTTCTGGAAGGTCGCGAGCGACTCTTCATATGCGTTCCGTGCCCCTTCGGGATCGCCCAAATGCAATTTCATCTCTCCCAGGTTGGTCAGCGCGGTGGCGACCGCAGTATCCGATCCGATCTCGCGCCCGATCGCCAAGGATTCCTCGAACTTGTCGCGGCTGGCCCTAAGGTCTCCCTCGCTCACCAATTGGGCGGCGATGTTATTCAGCGTAGCGGCAATGTTGATCTTGTCTCCGGTGATCCGATAAATCGCGAGTGCTTGTTCGGAAAGCTTTTTCGCCGTTGCGCCATCGCCCTGATCTCCAACCACGCTGGCCCGATTGTCCAGCGCTCCCGCCAGGCCGCCGAGGTTTCCAATTTCCTGATCAATTTGCGCAACCTGCTCGTAAGTCGTTTTGGCTTTTTCCAAGTCCCCCAGGTCGTACAGCGCATTGCCGATGTTGTTCAGCGCCTGGGCGACGCCAAATCGGTCTCCAGCGGATAGCGAAATCTGCTGCGCCGATTCACAAAAGGGAATCGCCGCTTTCGGGTCTCCAAGGTTGCGTAGCGCGGAGCACTGCGCCATCTGCGCCCGCGCGACCAGGAACTTCGCGCCTTGTTTTTGCCCCTGCTCCGCCACCCGCGCCGCCAAAGCATTTTGGCGATTAAAGTCGGAGAGCACCTGGGCGGCATGCGCTTCGGTTAAGTCGATTCGCAGGTCGTCTCTTTGCGGAGAAGGCAGCTGCCGCAACTTCGCGATGGTAGTCAGGGCGTCGTTCGCCTTGCTGCCCGAAATCTGTGCGCTTGCAAGTTTCAAACCAAAATCTGGATTGTCGGGTGAAGCCTCGAACAAGGTCTCAAAGGCTGCGATGGCTTTCGCGTTTTGATTTGAGGACTCGTAGTATTGGCCTTGCACCTCGAGCCGCTCGTCGCGAGGCAGCTTGCCCGAAAGATCGAAGGCCTGCTTGGCAGTCTCCGCGGCCTTGGCATCGTACCCGAGAGCGCTCCATGCAGCAGCCAAAGCCACGCGTGACGGGACGTGTTGCGGATCCGCCGCAATCGCTTTCAGCAAGAGATCCCGCGCTACCAGTGCATCGTAAGTCCGCAATTTTTCGAGTCCCTCGGCATACAACCTGGCGGACTCCAAATTCGCGGGCCGAGTCGCCCTTACCACGACCTCGAGGTTCGACGGAACTTCACCGGCTCCAAGCTTTTCACGCAGGCGCGCCCCTGCGCGGGTGACCAGATCGTCCAATTCGGACTCGGTTCCCTTGTCGGATACCACTGCGATAGTCTGTCCCGATGCGGCTTCCTGCAATCGTAAGTCGAGCCGGATTTGCCCTTCGGTGTTCGAGCCCAGGTCGAAGTACGAGCCCAGCACGACGTAGTCGGTCCCCAAATTCTTTCGCACGCGCGCCAGCGTATCTGCCGCCAAGGTGTCGGTCTCGGGAAGAGAGAGGTCATTCTTTACACGCGCGACGTTCTCTCCTGAAATCGTCAGCAATTTTTCTCCAGCGGCTAGCTCGGTGGTCAGCATTTCTGACAGCGCAGTCGAGAGCCACGCCGTGTCGGAGCGCCCGGAAAGATTTTTAAATCCCAAGACCGCGACCGATAGGCGTGTGTTCACCGGCGTTACGGAAACCGAAAGGCGCCGCCGGTGGAGCAGCCAGCTTCCCGCCGCAATCAATCCAATCACCCCCAACGCGACGCCAATCATGAGCCATGTGCTTCGTTTTCCTGGCTGTGCCTGAATCTCGGCTCCCGCAGTCAAGCGTTCCAGGTCAGCCCTCAGCTCGCGAACAAACTGGTAGCGCTCTGCAGGATTTTTCGCGAGCGCTTTGCGGATGACATTCTCAAGCCCCGGAGATATTTGCGAATTCACCCTGCTGGGCATCTCCGGTTCACGATTCAGGATGGAATCGATCAGCAGCGGTCCGTGAGTTTCGGGGAATGGGCGTTTTGCGGTGGCCAGTTCGTAAAGCACCGCACCCAAAGCCCAGATGTCGCTTCTCGCATCGGTGGGCTCTCCCCGTAATTGCTCGGGCGCCATGTAGGGCAGCGTTCCCGTGATCTGTTGCGAGGCAGTCATGCTCGCTGTTTTGCCGATTTCCTGTTCCGGCTGCGCCAGTTGAGCGAGACCAAAATCAAGGATCTTCAGCCGGCCATCGGTGGTGAGGCGAAGGTTTGCGGGCTTCAAGTCACGGTGCACGACCCCTTGCGCATGTGCGGCTTCCAAGCCTTGCGCCAGCTGTATGCCGAGCGCCAGCACTTCTCGCTGCGGAAGTGGGCCCAAAGCAATTTTGGAATCCAGGGTCGCGCCCGGCACATATTCCGTGACTAGAAAGTCGGTGACATCGGCCGAATCGAAATCGAAGATGGTCGCAATATTCGGATGATTCAATTTTGAGAGAGTAAGAGCCTCACGTCGAAAACGCTTGCGCGCAGCTTCGTCCTCCAGGGTGCCTTGCGGCAGGACTTTGAGGGCAACGTCGCGTTCCAGGCGTTCGTCGTGGGCAAGATAAACCACGCCCATTCCGCCCGCTCCAATTTCCTTGAGAACGCGGTAATGCCCCAGGGTTTGCCCAATCATGGTCAGGGTGAGTTTTCTCGTGTACCGAAAAATTCTGAGCACCGGCCGTGCGTTGCGGTTCTAAGCGCGATATTTCGCTGCCTTCGTGGCGATCAGGTTAAAGTCCTTGGCCCGAGCCTCTTTTTCCAGGGCGCTGAGCCGGCTTCGTCCCGCCACAACTTTACCTGACTGCATCTCTACCTGTCCGAGCACAAGACGCGCCTCAAACTGATAAGGGATATATCCGACTTTTTTTGCATCGGCGAGAACTCCTTGGAGCGTAGAGATGGCCTGAGCCGTCTTTCCTTCCCCCGACAGAACTCGAGCACTCGCCAGAGCAGAATCGAAAATCGGAGGACGATTCCCAGTTTTATGAGCCAGCGTGGTCGATTGCTCGGCTGCATCTCGTGCTGTTTGCAAATCTTTTTGTTCAAGCGCTGAACGCGCCAGAATTGCGTACGCATTCGATTCCAGATCCCAGGCACTCTGCTTTTCGAATTCCGGAATCGATCCACGCACCAGCGTTTCCGCCTGAGCCGGGTGGCCTTCCTCAAGCGCGAGATTCGCCAGTTGCAGATTACTTAGCGCAACATTCAATGTCTCTCCAAGGTCCTGCCGCATCTGCAACGCCTGTTCCGAGTATTTCCGCGCCTGCACTAAATCGCCCTGTGCAAGATAAACGTCTGCCAGGCCAAAAGTCGCGAATGCTTCTCCTCGTCGGTAGGCCGTCTCTTTCTGCACCTCGATCGCTTGCTCATAATTCTGCTTTGCATTCGGCAGATCGCCTACTTCCTGAAAGACCCCGCCTAAGTTGCTCAAGGTCGAACCCATGCCGCGTTTGTCGCCAATTTCGGTGAAAGCCTGCAGGCACTCGCGATTCAACTGCAACGAGCCTTTCAGATCGCCCATACTGTCCAGCACGTTTCCCAGGTTTCCCAGGCCGCCCGCGATCCCGGCTCTATTGCCGGTGTCCCGGTCGATTTTCAAAGTCTCCTGGTAGTAGTCCCGGGCCTCCTGCAGGTTGCTCAAGGAGTAGGCGACATTTCCGATTCGATTCAAAGCTGCGGAGACGTTCTGCTGGGCCCCGAGTTTCCGAAAGGTCGCGAGCGATTCCTCGAATCGCTTTCTTGCGCTTTCGAAATCACCTTTGTCGTAGAAGACGTCGCCCGCCCGCATCACCGCGACTGCCGAGCCGCGCTGATCACCTGCGGCAGTGAACAATTGCTGCGCCTGCAAAAACATCTTCGTAGCTTCGTCGGCTTGACCTATCCGCTCGGACGCGCCGCCCCCGGCCAGCAGAGCTTGAGCAACGACGAGATTCGCAGCTTGCGCTTGACCCCGTTTTATCGCCCGAGATGCCGCCGCTTGTGCATGCTTGAAGTCCCCCAGCGATGATGCAGCGGTCGCCTCCGCCAAGTCGATCCGGGCATCTTCTGTAGCTGGGCTTGGCAACTGTTGCAGTGCCTGGATCGTCTTCATTGCTTCGCTGCCTTCCCCGGCAGCGGTTTGAGCATTGGCGAGCCGCAATCCATAATCCACGTTGTCGGGAAAAAGTCCCCAGAGCGTGCGATAGCTTTGAATCGCTTTTGGCCAATCCCGCAACAACTCCCGGTAACCACCCTCAATCGAAAGTTTCTCTTGCCGTGAGAGGTTACTGGAAAGTTCGAAGGCTTTTTGCGCCTCGTCGCGCGCTTTGGCGTCGTATCCCAAAGCAGACCACGCGGAGGCCAGGGCTGCATGCGATGGCCCATGGCTCGGATCCACCGCCACGGCCTTCTCCAATAGATCGCGCGCCTGTTGTGCTTCGTACACCCGCAGCTTTGCCAGTCCTTCGGAATAGAGCCGCGCCGCACCTGGCTTGGAAGGCAGGGAAGCGCGGACATTCGATTCTTCCCCAGCAGGAACCATCCCCACCCCGAGCTTCTCCCGCAATTCGGCGCCAGTCCGCGACACCAGATCGAGCAACTCACTTTGCGTTCCAGTTTCTGACAGCAGCGCGATCGTCTCTCCGGCTGCTGTGTCTTGCAGACGAATATCGAGGCGAATCTTGTCGCCGCTTTTGCCGGTCGCGACATAAGAGCCCAGAACCACCAGATCCGTGCCGAGACGTTTGCGAATCTTTGCCAGAGTGTCGGATCCGAAGCTGTCGGCATCCGCCAACGAAAGGTCCGACTTCATTCTCGCAACATTCTCGCCCGGAACCGTACGAAGTTGTTCTCCTGCCGCCAGCTCAGTTGTCAACATTTCAGAGAGCGCGGTGGAGAGCCATGCATCATCCGGTTTTCCCGAGAGATTTCGAAAGCCCACCACCGCCACCGATCGCCGCCAGTTCACTGGCGTGGTCGCGCTATTCGCGGGGATTCGACTGAACCCGAGTCTCCATCTCGATAAGTAAAGCGCCGTAAGCGCGACCATCAATAGCAACAGGATGGGTACCAGCCGCCAGGCTTTCGAGGCTGGGCGACGCGTGATGGGGACCGTGCCGCTACTCATGCGCTCCAGATCGACGCGCATTTCCTTCGCTGATTGGTAACGCAGGCCGGGATCTTTGTCCAAAGCCTTGAGAACGATGCTTTCGAGGGCGGGAGAAATTTGCCGGTTGTGGCTGCTGGGCGGCGAGGGAGCGCGTTCTAGAATTTCTGCCACCAGTAGCGGGCCCGAGGTGCTGCCAAAGGCACGCTTCCCCGTCACCAGTTCATACAACACAGCTCCAGCGGAATAGAGATCGCTGCGCTCGTCTGCCTTTTGCCCCCGAAGTTGCTCCGGCGCCATGTAGGGAACGGTGCCGCTCACTTCCTGAGCCTTGGTCAACGTGACTGTCGCCGCGGCGATGTCATCCGGCGCACTCCACTGGGCTAAGCCGAAGTCGAGAACCTTCAACCGCCCATCTGAAGTCAGCCGCAAATTGCCGGGCTTCAGATCGCGATGAATGATGCCTTGAGAGTGTGCCGCTTCCAAGGCTTCGATCATTTGTATTCCGAGCCGTACCACTTCGCGTTCGGGCAAAGCGCCAGACGCCAGCTTGGTGTCCAGGCTGATCCCGGTTACCAACTCCATCACCAGAAAATCAATGCCATCTTGTTGCCCAAAATCGTAAACCGCTCCGACATGCGGATGATTGAGCTTAGCTAACGACATTGCTTCGCGACGAAAACGCCGGCGCGCATTTTCGTCGGACAACGTCCCGGGTGGAAGCACTTTGACTGCAACATCGCGATCCAACTGTTCGTCGTGAGCGCGATACACAACTCCCATACCCCCGGCGCCAATCTTTTCGACAATGCGGTAGTGGCTAAGCGTTCTATCGAGCATGGGGAGTTACTGGAAGTAGTTGCCAAATGGTAGTCACAGCGCTAGAGCCGGTCAACCACTCTGCTACCATGCCGCCGTGTGGTGGTTCGTATTTACCGCAATCGATCTTTATGTCGGCGTGGTGCTGCTGGAGACGCTCGCGCGGAACGACACCATTCCGGCGGAGAAGCGTCAGCGCTTACTCAGGGCGAAACGGATCACGTTGGCACTGCTTGCGCTGACCATCGTCGCCCTGGTGCTGAAACTCGTGGCGAGCAAGTGGATGTGAAAAATCTTTCCCATGTGGAGGTGTCTTCCTAGTAATCTCCACGACCATTACCAAAGGTCGGTGACCGTACGCATTTTGATTCCAAGCATATTGAAACCAACAACTTCCAGCGATTGTAAAAGGTTTGCTGAAAAAGCAATTTTCTATTGCGAGGCAATCCTAAGTCTCTTACTATCGGAGAGTTGCAGGATATAGCCGCTGGCCACGGGATCAGTGGCATGACTCGTGCATCTACTTAGGTGTGAGTGCCGGGGATAGGTATAGGGAATCGATGTCGACCAAGGGTTCCGAATTCACTCGCTTCGTCTTCGTTGCGATGGTTGTATTGGCTGCTTGCGCCAGCAGTTTCAGCGCCAGTGTCAGCACTCGCCCGCTCAACAGCAAGCCCAAAAATCAATCGGTAAGTGAGGCCACACACGCCCGAAAGCACATGCGTCGGCTGGCTCGCAGTCGCGCGCATACCAGCACCACCCGCACCAAGAGCGGAACTCGGGTGCTGCGCACCAGTGTCCACCATCGCCGCCGCTACTATGAGCGATTTCTTGCCAGTTCGTTTGTGACTGGGGATATTGCGGAAGGCGACGTCACCACGGGTGAAGATCCCGTCGTTCGGCAAGCTGCCATCGACGCCCTGGGCAACATGAATGGTACGGTCCTGGCCATTGAACCAACCAGCGGCCGCATTCTGGCCATGGTGAATCAAAAGCTGGCGCTTTCGAGCGGCGCGCAACCTTGCTCCACGATCAAGCTGTCTGTCGCCCTCGCCGCCTTAAGCGAAGGCCTGATCACCAAACAGACGGAAGTTCGCTTGGGCGGTCGTAGCCGAATGAATCTCACGCAAGCTCTCGCGCATTCGAATAATGCGTACTTCGAAGCCCTGGGCCGTCAGCTCGGTTTTGAAAAAGTCAGCTACTACGCTCATCAATTCGGATTAGGTGAGCTTGCCGGCTATGGCGTGCAGGGCGAGCAACTGGGCACCTATCCGGAAGCGGAAATTCCTTCCACCCTCGGTGGAGTTGGAAAAATGTGTTCTTTCGGCGAAGGCATCTCCATGACGCCGCTGCAACTCGGCGCGCTGGTTTCAGCGATCGCTAACGGCGGCACCCTTTACTACTTGCAACATCCTGGCACTCCCGAAGAAGTTGCGAACTTCCAGCCTCGCATTAAGCGGCACCTCGACATCGCAGAGCTCATTCCAGAAATCTCAGATGGTATGGCCGGCGCGGTCTCATACGGAACCGCCCGCACCGTAAAATTGAATTTCAATGAAGAGGAAATTCTCGGCAAGACCGGCACCTGCTCGAAATCAGGCACCCGCTTCGGATGGTTTGCCTCTTATGCGAACACGGAAGTTGGTCGCATCGTGACCGTGGTTTTCCTGGAAGGTGGCCGGCCAACCTTCGGTCCCAAGGCGGCTGAAATCGCTGGACGTATGTATCGCGGCCTCTACGACCACGACTTCTTTATGGTGAAGCCGACTCTTCCAACCAACACTGCAGATGTGAATAGCGTCAGTACGCCTCGCTAAGGAACAATTCCGACTTGGACAGCCCCTCGCAAGAGCGGCTTTTTATTTTGCAGAGTTGCTCAAACCCCATCGCTAGTCAAATTGTGTGACTGACCGAGCATCCGCCGGTCGCGACCTGCCATCCTAGTCTGGCTGATGCTCTTAAAAAGGGGAAAAGCAGACGTGAAAAAGCTACTCATAAAGATTGTTTGTATGCAGGTAGTGTTGTTCGGCGCGCTCACATGGGCGCAGGAGGCCGGGCAGTCGCCCGCGCCGGACAATAGCAAAACCAACCAGCGGGACCGTAACCCCAATGAACCAACCGCCGATCAGCAAAAAAGTAACAAATCCGATCGAGAGGTGACGCGAGCCATTCGTCGCGCCCTGGTTAAAGACAAATCCCTGTCCACTTACGCTCACAACATCAAAGTGATTACCGAAAACGGAGTAGTCACTCTCAAGGGCCCGGTTCGCACGCAGGAAGAGAAACAATCCGTCGAAGCGAAAGCCGCCGAGGTAGTCGGCGCACCCGACAAGATCCACAGCGAACTGGAAGTGACCGGGGTTGAGGCCAGCAAGAAACCCTCACCCGGGCATACCGCAAACCGATAATTTCAAAAAGGAGTTTTAAATATGGCTGGAAAAAATACAGCAGTTTTCGGCATCTATCGCGATCGCGGCACAGTGGAAAACGCCGTCGACACACTTCGCCAGGAAGATTTTCGTAACACCGACATCTCAGTCCTGTTCCCCGAGAACGAAGGAACCAAAGACTTCGCGCACGAGAAAAACACCAAAGCACCCGAAGGCACTGCGACGGGTGCGGGCACCGGGGCTGTCATCGGTGGAGGACTGGGCTGGTTGGCGGGAATCGGAGCCCTCGCCATTCCCGGCATCGGCCCGCTCATTGCAGCGGGACCGATTGTAGCCGCGCTGGCGGGAGTGGGCGTTGGCGGAGCAATTGGCGGAGTCGCGGGCGCCCTGATCGGGATGGGCATTCCTGAATACGAAGCGAAGCGCTATGAAGGCCGCGTAAAAGAAGGCGGTATTCTTCTCTCAGTGCATTGTGACGATTCCAATTGGGTCAAGCGCGCCAAGGATGTTCTTGAACGCACCGGCGCGCAGGATATCTCGTCGACTGGAGAAGCCTCGGCGGACTTCCAGAAAACCGACAAACCGATGCAACGCGCAAGCTAATTCCGTGTTCTCGATTGCAGCCTCCCTCACCTGAGGGAGGCTGTTCTTTTTGGCTTATTTCCCCAATCGCGCCAGTACCACCAAAAGCCCAGTCCAGAATCCCACTGAAAGAGTCAGGGCGGCGGTCCATGTGAGCAGAAAAGTCATGCGAAGCGCTCCTTCAACTTGAACTTTATTGTTTACAAAGTCTATCAATATAGTAGACTACATGGCAATCACTATCCCTTTTATCGAACCTTGCACCCCATGGGCCCTCTCTTCGACGGGAGGGCCTGCTTAAGCTGCGGCATCACAGTGAGGTTAGACGATCCCGCACCGCGCCCAGGAGT
>Ga0070741_10020738_pt1 | contig 10306 bp, 16 predicted proteins | sample Coa_R1_4_FD_66440 | JGI IMG/M metagenome (GOLD analysis project Ga0070741, IMG submission 66440) | Surface soil microbial communities from Centralia Pennsylvania, which are recovering from an underground coalmine fire - Coalmine... | ecosystem: Environmental > Terrestrial > Soil > Unclassified ...
TTCGACGGCCTTTCCGCCGCTTATAAGCGGCGGCTCTGGGCAGTCATCGTCATCAACGCAACCATGTTCCTGGCCGAGATGGCGGCCGGCGCATTGGCCGGGTCGCAGGCGCTGCAAGCCGATGCGCTCGATTTCCTCGGCGACACCGCGACCTACGGCATCAGCCTCGCTGTCATCGGCGCGTCGTTGCATATCCGCGCGCGGGCGGCTTTTGTGAAAGGGCTAAGCCTGTCGTTCATGGCACTATGGGTATTGGGCTCGACGCTTTATCACGTCGTCGTTCTTGGGCTGCCGCGGGCCGAGGTCATGGGGATGGTTGGGTTCGTCGCGCTTGCCGCCAACCTCGGCAGCGTTCTGCTCCTGCTGCGGTACAAGGACGGCGACGCCAATGTGCGCTCGGTCTGGCTCTGCTCGCGAAATGACGCTATCGGCAATATCGCGGTGATGCTTGCCGCGCTTGCGGTGTGGGGCACCGGCACGCGGTGGCCCGACCTGATTGTTGCAGCGATCATGGCGGCGCTGTTTCTCTGTTCTTCGGCGCAGATTTTGCGCCGGGCGGTGGGCGAACTCCGCCTCGGCGTGCAGCCTGCCGAATGACGAATGCGGCCTTCCTTGCCTCCCCCCGTCGGCTTCCGCTATAAGCCGCCTTATCTTGCGCGGCCCCGACACCCCTGGAGGCTGGCCGCGCCCGATGGGCCGCATAAGCGGCTGTTTTTATTCCACAATTAAGGAACGACGACGGATGGCCAATGTCAGAGAAATGAAGGCGCTTGCGCGTCCGCAGAGCGGCAAGGGGGCCGCCCGGGCCGAGCGCCGCGCCGGCCGCGTGCCGGGCGTGATCTATGGCGACAACAAACCCCCGCTGCCCATCTCGCTCGATCTCATCGATCTGCGAACGCGCATCTACGCCGGGCACTTCCTCACCACGATCTACGATCTCGAGCTCGACGGCAAAAAGCATCGCGTGATCCCGCGCGACTTCCAGCTCGACCCGGTGAAGGACGCGCCGATCCATGTCGACTTCCTTCGCCTCGGCGAAGGCGCCACGATCCGCGTCAATATTCCGGTTCGGGTGCGGGGCGCGGAAAGCTCGCCCGGCGTCAAGCGCGGCGGCGCCGTCAACATCGTGGCGCATACCATCGCGGTGCGCGTGCGCGCTGACGCCATTCCGGAGGCCATCGAAGTCGACGTCAGCGACCTCGAAATCAACCATTCGCGCCATCTTAATCAGGTGACTCTGCCGCCCGGCGTGCAGGTCTTGGAAGCCGAGGATGCCACGCTGGTCACCATCGTGCCGCCGTCCGGCTACGCCGAAGAGATGAAGGCGGCGGCCGAAGCGGCCGCTGCCGCTGCCGCTGCCGCAGAAGCCGCCGCCGCGGCCGCGGCCGCGGCTCCGACCGGCGCACCGGGCGCGGCTCCCGCCGCTGGCGCCGCGGCCTCCGCCGCCGGCGCTGCCGCGCCCAAGGGCGGCGCGCCCGAGAAGAAGTAAGCTCGGCAGCGCCCGCCGCGTCATGCGGCGGGCGGCGGAGTTTTTTGGCCATGCTGCTCTTCGTCGGGCTCGGCAATCCGGGCTCCCGCTACGCGCGCAACCGCCACAACGTCGGCTTCATGGCGGTGGATGCGATTGCGCGCCGTCACCGCTTGCCGCCGTGGCGGCGGCGCTTCCAGGGCGTCGCCACCGAAGGCACGATCGGCGGCGAGCGCGTGCTGCTGCTGTTGCCCGGCACTTATATGAACGAAAGCGGGCGCGCGGTGGCGGAAGCGGCGAATTTCTACAAGCTCGGCGCCGGTCAGGTCGTCGTGTTTCACGACGAAGCCGAGCTGCGCCCCGGCAAAGTCCGCGTGAAAGCCGGCGGCGGCAATGCCGGGCACAACGGCTTGCGCTCGATCTCCGAGCATATCGGCAATGATTATCGCCGCGTGCGCATCGGCGTCGGCCATCCCGGTGACAGGAATTTGCTGGAATCCTACGTGTTGCAAGATTTCGCCAAAAGCGAACGGCCCTGGGTGGAAGCGCTGTGCGATATCGTCGCCGACAATGCCGGGCTGCTCGTCGAAGGCAAGGATGCGACGTTCCAGAACAAGGTGCATCTGGCCCTAGCGGCGAAGGGATTTGGTGGCAACAACGAGCGAAACGATACTGATCCCGAGGACAATTGAGTCATCCGTCCGTTCGTCCCCGCGAAAGCGGGGACCCAGTTATAAATTCTGGATTCCCGCTTGCGCGGGAATGAGCGGATAACTTCCCTGTCTGATCGAACGAGTTGATTCCATGGGCTTCAAATGTGGCATCGTCGGCCTGCCCAACGTGGGCAAGTCGACGCTCTTCAATGCGCTGACGCAGACCGCCGCGGCGCAGGCGGCGAATTATCCCTTCTGCACCATCGAGCCGAATGTCGGCGAGGTGGCGGTGCCCGATCCGCGCCTCGACACGCTGGCGAAGCTGGCAAAGTCGGCGCAGATCGTGCCGACGCGGCTGACCTTCGTCGATATTGCCGGCTTGGTGCGCGGCGCGTCGAAAGGCGAGGGGCTGGGCAATCAGTTCCTCGCCAATATTCGTGAGGTGGATGCCATCGCTCATGTGGTGCGCTGCTTCACCGACAGCGACGTCACCCATGTGGAGGGCAGGATCGATCCGGTCGCCGACATCGAGACCATTGAGACCGAGCTGATGCTTGCCGATCTCGACTCGCTGGAGCGTCGCGTCGAGGCGCTGGAAAAACGCGTGCGCGGCCAGGACAAGGAAGCCAGGGAATCGCTCGATCTGGTCAACCGTGCGCTCACGCTGTTGCGCGATGGCAAGCCGGCGCGGCTGCTCGAACGCAAGGCGGAGGAGGAGAAATGCTTCGCTGCGCTCGGCCTGCTCACGTCGAAGCCGGTGCTCTATGTCTGCAACGTGGACGAAGCCGCAGCGGGCACCGGCAACGAATTTTCCCGTCAGGTCGAAGCGCGCGCCAAGGAGGAGGGCGCCGGCTCCGTCGTCATCTCCGCCAAGATCGAGGCGGAGATCGCCGTGCTCTCGCCGGAGGAGCGCGCCGATTATCTCGCGGCCGTCGGGCTGCACGAGGCGGGGCTCGATCGGCTGATCCGCGCCGGCTACGACCTTCTGCATCTCGTCACTTTCTTCACCGCCGGGCCGAAGGAGACGCGCGCCTGGACGATAACGCGCGGCACCAAGGCGCCGCAGGCGGCGGGCGTGATCCATACCGATTTCGAGCGCGGCTTCATCCGCGCCGAGACCATCGCTTATGAGGATTACGTGGCGCTGGGCGGCGAGGCCGGCGCCCGTGACGCCGGCAAGCTGCGGCTGGAAGGCAAGGATTACGTCGTCGCCGACGGCGACATCATGCATTTCCGGTTTGCGACGTAAACAGATTGACGGCGCGCGGGCGCGGACCTAGGCCAATCGCATGAGCAAAGCGGGGGAGGACGACGCTGTCGCAGCCCTGGCGGAGCATATCGGCCGGCGCGTCGAGCGGCGCGCCGCCGCCGTGGCCTGCGGCACGCATGCGCTGCACGACGGCTATACCGATCTCATTTATGTCATGCTGCCGCTGTGGCAGGCGGAATTCGCGATCGGCTATGCGGCGCTCGGCCTCATGCGCGGGCTGTTCACCGGCGTCATGGCGGCGTTTCAGGTTCCCGCCGGGGCGCTCGGCGCCCGGCTTGGCACCGCGCCGGTGCTGGCGGCGGGCACGGCTTTGGTCGGTGGCGCTTATTGTCTCGCCGGCACCAGTTCCGGCCTCGCGCTGCTCACCGCGGCCTTGCTGATCGGCGGCCTCGGCGCCAGCACGCAGCATCCGCTCGCTGCGGCGCTGATGGCGCGCGCTTTTACCGGTGCACGCTCCTTGAAGGCGCTCGGCACCTATAATTTCTCCGGCGATCTCGGCAAGATGACGCTGCCCGCCGCCGCCGGCCTCATGCTCACGATACTGCCGTGGCGGCCGACGCTGGCGCTGCTCGGGGCTCTCGGCATCGCCGCCGCAGCCTCCATCTTCGTGCTGACGCCGCGGTTGAAGCCGGCGCAGCGTGGAACGCCGTCGGCGGAACAGACGAACCAAGCGGTGGGCGCGCGACGCTTTCGCTTCGGCTTCCCGATTCTGTTGACCATCGGCGTGTTCGACAGCGCGACGCGCATGGCGTTTCTCACTTTCCTGCCGCTGCTGCTGGTGCAGAAAGGGGCGAGCGTGACCACCGTCGGCTTCGCACTGACGCTGGTCTTTGCCGGCGGCGCGGCGGGCAAGCTGGTCTGCGCCTTTGTCGGCGCGCGGCTAGGCGTGATTGCTACGGTTTGGTTCACCGAGGTGCTGACGACGTTGACCATTCTGGCTCTGTTGCCGTCGCCGCTCGATGCAGTATTGCTGCTGCTGCCGGTGGTCGGCATTGCGCTCAACGGCACGTCTTCGGTGCTGTATGGCAGCGTTCCGATCCTGGTGGAGCCGTCCCGGCATACCCAGGCCTTCGGCATGTTCTATACGGGCACCATTGGCGCCGGCGCGGTCGCTCCCGCGCTTTACGGCTTGCTCGGCGATCACATCGGGCTCAAGCACGCTCTGGTATTGATTGCAGTCGGCGCGCTTGTCACGGTTCCGCTTGCTGCTGCGCTACGCCCGGTTTTCGCGCGGACGTGATCGCGGAACAAACGAACCACCTCCGCATTAGGACCTGCGACGCGGCTCACGACGTGAGACGTGCGCTCGTCGTGGCGCCCTTGGTCGACACTGGAAGGAGGAAATATGAAGACGTTCATCTTGGTCGCGGCGGCTTCTGCCGCTCTGGCCGGCTTTAGCCTGCCGCTGGTAGCCACCCCGGCCGATGCGGTGACGTTCAGCGTCCGCATTCATGACCGCGATCATCCGCATTACTGGAACGGCCGCTGGTATAGCGAGAGCTGGTGGCGCGCACATCATGCCCGTGCCAGCGCCTGCCGCCTGGTGACCATCCGTACTAAGCATGCGAACGGCGTCATCACCATTCGCAAAATCCGCCGATGCGATTGAACGAACGCGCCGGTGAAAGAAAATGGCCCCAATTGGGACCATTTTCTATTTCTGATCGCCGTGTAGCTGGCTGCCGTGAACCTGGCGATTCACCGCTTCGGGCAACACGTCCAGATACGGACCGGCGAAGAACTCTTCGCCGCTCCCTTCCCCATACAGGCGGTCGTGGGCATCGATCATCGCGCGCATCGGCGCAACGCAGCCATCCATGGAGGCGACGATCAGCACGTTGAGATCCGCAGGAGCCATTGACATTCTGAACCTGGGATTGGCGGCAACCGCCTGCACAATGCAATCGGTGGCGCTACGCATCAGCGGGCGCAACATTGCTTCTTTTTGCTTTGCGGTCAGTTGCAGGCGCGCGGCCATGGCGTCCATGGGCGGCTGATGCGGCTCGTAAGCCGCCGGCAGCACGAACGATAACGCCAAGACGGCCGCCGCAATCATGGCACTTCCCCCGCCGGAATCGCTGCCGCGTGATGCAGGATCTGCAGAAAACGTAGCGTGGTTCAGGGGCGAAGGGGACCCGAAAGTGCCGGCGCCGGCGAGTTCATTGGCGCTATCCACTGCTTTTTGTGACTGTTATGCAACAATTCCGCCGATGGATCGTTATTTCATATCCCGTCATCTGCCCCGGGAGGAAACGATGCAAAATCGGCACCGTGCAGCGCTGTTCGCGCTGGCTGTTTGCACCGGCCCGACGATGGTCGCCGCGCAAGGCGTCGAAGCCCCGGAAGCCAATCCGGCGGCGGCCAATCCCGCCGCCCGCGATGTCAATCCCGCGACCGCGCCCGATCTCAAGCTCTCGTCTGCGCAAAAGACGACGATCTACACCAGCATCAGCAATCTGAATCGGAAGGAAACGGCGCCGCCGACATTCCGCGCCGCGGTCGGTGCCATCGTGCCGCCGTCCATCGATTTGCAGCCGCTGCCGAAGACCGTTGTCGAGCTGGCTCCTATTGTCGGCGGTTACGACTACGCGATGGTGGCCAATCAGGTGCTGCTGGTCGATCCAAAGAACCGGCAAGTGGTCGAAGTCATCAGCCAATAACTGCAAGCAAACGGTAGGCGCCCATGCCGAATGAGCCAAGCGGGCAATTTCCTCCCAATCAGCCGATGAGCGAGGAGCAAGCGCGGCAACTAAAGACGCTCGCCGGTCTGGCGGCCGATCCCGAAGCCTTCGCCGAGTCGCTGACAGCCGGTGAGGCGGCGCAACGCATCGCCGCCTTGCAGACGCGCCTTGAGCGCGAGCGGCAGAGCGGAATCGACCGCTTCCCGCGTACCTAGTTAAGCCTCTGAGCGATCATGGGAAAATCGTCAACGTCCACGGCGGCATGGAACGTGGCTTTGAATGCGGCGTTGCCCTCGGTCACCAAGCGAGGAGAAAAGGATGCACATCACCCGTTTCGCCGCGCTCGCCGCCGGACTTCTGTTGTCGTTTCCGGCATGGGCACAGACCACGGTTATTACCGAGCAACCGGCCACGGCGGTAATCGCTCCGGCACCGCAAGTCACATTGACGCCGGCGCAACGCACCGTGATCTACCGGACCATCGTGCAGCAGCAAGCCGCCCCCGCTCAGGTCGTCGAAGAGCGCACCGTGACCACCGCTCCGGTGCAGGTCGGCACACGCGTACCAGCCACCAGCCAGCTCTATACGATCCCCGAAACGGTAGCGGTGCAGGTGCCTGCGGTGAAGGCCTACCGGTACATGTATGTGAACCACCGCGTCGTCCTGGTCGATCCCGCGACCAGCACCGTTGTGGGCGAGATCGCGGAATAACACCATCGCCGGTCGCTCGGCCGCGCCGCCTGCGCCGCAGGCGGCGTTTTTTTGTCGGCCACTTCGGCCCACAAGGCGCGGAGGTGGGAACCCGACAATCATAGCAGCGTTTTGCTTCACGGATTGCTCCTGGATGGCGTGCGTGCAGGAGACTGGGAAGAGCCATGGCGGACAAAACGACACTTGGAATGTTTGGCCTTGTTCTTGCCGGTGTGACCGTCGCGGTGACGGTCATCGCATTCATGGTCGTGCGCGACGCGGTCGCGAGCCGCATGGCCCTCGACGGCGCACGGGCCAGCCCCGGGATGTCCGCCACCGCCGGTTGATCGGTCGCCAGGGCAGCGGAAGAAGACCGTCGGGGCCACGCAGATGGAGTTGCTCATGGCGAGTCAGCGAAGAACCGATCTCGTCGGGCTGATCCTCGGCACGATGATCGTGTTGGCCGCGATCACGGCCTTCGTCGTCTACGGCGGTCAATGCACGGGCGCGAGCAAAGTCGTCAGCTTCGACCTCTCAAATCCGTCCACGCCGAAATAAGGCCACGGCGCGGCTCGGGTTGCCGCAGCCTTTCACAGAGGAAAAGAACCATGCGACATATCTCACGTTGCGCGTTTATCGGCGTGGCGCTTTTCACCGGCGCCACCATGTCGGCGGCACAAGACAACAAGCCAGCGACGCCGAATCCCGCTGCGGGTGCCACAGCACCTCAGGTGGAACAGGCGCCGGCCGATGCGGCGGCGATGGCGCCCGCTCCAATGCCCGATCCAGGGCCGGCGTTGGTGAACGGCAAGCTCAATCCATCGGGCACCCCGGCCGAAGCGCAAACTGAACCGGCAAAATATTCGCAACGCAACGACGCGCTCGACAAGCTGCCAATCATGGCGCATCCGCTGCCGCTGAATGACGAGCAGAAGCAGGCAATATACCATGGCCTGACGCAGGCGCAGGCGCCAACCGTCAAGCTCGACGCCAAACCCGCGCAATCGCTGCCGCTATCGGTGACGTTGAACGATCTGCCGGCGGCGATCGCGCAAAATTATCCGTCGCTGCGCGGCTACAAATTCGTGCGGGCGCCGGACAAGCTATTGCTCGTCAATCCGGCGCAACGCGTCGTCGTAGGGGAGATTAAGGGCAGCTAGAGGCGAGCACGCGTTTCTATGGCGGTGCCTCCCCAGCCGCGCAGGCGTGGCGGATCATTGATCGCAGGCTTCAGCGCGCCGCCTGCTTCAGCTTTTCGGCGGTGCATTTTTCGACCAGCGGCAGGCGCTGATCGAGGCTGAGGCCGCGGCCTTCATACTTCATCCAGCAATCGGTGCTCGCCTGTTCGCGGGTCATCGGCGGCGCGGACGCCGCAGAGGCTGTCGCTGCCGGAGCCGCCGCAGCGGCGATGCTTCCCGTCGCCGCGGTTTCTCCCTGACCGGTCAGTGCGCCGGCGTGGCTGCAGCCGCAAAGGAGCGCAGCGAGCACAACGAGTCCGGCGGCGGAGCGGAAGGTCGTCGAACGCGGAGGCATCGCTTGGCTTTCCTTTCGTCGATTGCGGGAGTTGCGGCCATGAAGACACCATAAAAGCGCATCGGCGGTGGCTTGTCCATGCGCAGAGGAAAACGTTCACAGCCCTACCGATACAGGCCAAAGTTGCGGGGCGCAGGGTCGATTTTCGGCCCGCGCGGGCTTGCCGCAGCCGTTTGCCGCTTTTATTTGCCAGACGACGGCTCCTGCGGCTAATTTCAGGGCCACAGCGGCGCCCCGCGGAAACCGCGCGGCAAACCGGAAGCCAGGAGACTAGAGCGACGATGACCTTCGACATTTCCGCTTACCTGGACTCGCAATATCTATTGCGCGTCTCGGAGGTCATCTGGATCAATATTCTTCTTTCCGGTGACAATGCGCTGGTCATCGCGCTCGCCTGCCGCAGCTTGCCGGCCAGACAGCGCTTTTGGGGCATGGTCCTCGGCGCCTCGGTCGCTGTCGGCATGCGCATCGGCTTTGCCGCGATCGTCTCGACCCTGATGAATTTCCCTTACGTGAAGCTGATCGGCGGCTGTGCGCTACTCTGGATCGCCGTCTCGCTGCTCGACACCGGGCGTCAGGGCCATGACGAGGGTAAGATCGAAAGCAGCGAAAGCTTGCTGCGGGCGATCAAGACCATTGCCGTCGCCGACCTGATCATGAGCCTCGACAACGTCATTGCCGTGGCGGCCGCAGCCGGCGGCGATCATTCACTGCTGATCTTCGGGCTCGCCATCAGCGTGCCGCTTATCGTCGCCGGCGCCACGCTGACGATGGTCGTTCTGATGCGGCTTCCGATCCTGGTCTGGGCCGGCGCCGGGCTGCTCGGCTGGATCGCCGGCGACGTGGTCGTGAACGATCCGATTCTGGCAGAAGCCGCCGACAGTTCGGACGTGCTCGGCGACTTTCAGCACCGCAAGCAGGAAATCGCGCCTTTTCTCGGAGCCGTCGGCGTGTTGGTCACCGGAGTGGCGCGGCGCTGGCGCGCGCAACAGCGCGCCCTCTAAGACGCCGAGGCGCTAAGCGTGCCGCCGCCGGCGCGGCAGCGAACGGTAGCTGCTCCAGAGCAAGCGCCCGGATCCGGCGACACCAAGCAGCAGCAATGGGGCCGCCAGCACCTCGGGGAACTCGCCCGCTTCGAGCAATTCCATCAATTCGCTGAAATCGGCGAGGCCGGCTTCCTCCACGTCCTCGAAGTAATCGAGGATGGGGTAGGCCCACATGCCCAGCATCGCGCAAAAGACGTCGAATCGCTCTTTCAAACGCATCACATGATCCTTTTGTCTCGATCCTAGGATACGCGTTCGGGGCCCCCCACTGCAAGCGATGCCGGCGCCTGCGCCGCAGCAGCAAAACATTGCGGCCGGAGCGTCCGCGCCTGCTCGGGCTTCACGATTTCGTGCGCCCGTCATCCTGGTCGGATCGCTGAACCCGCGCCCCTTGGCGCGCGTTTTTAAGGCGAACCGACATGGATTGTGTGGAGGCAAAAATGCACTTTTCCTGGGCTGCCGCGGCAGCCGTGGTTGTTCTCGGCGGATCCGCGCAAGCGGGCCGCGCGGTCGATCCGGGCGATCCCCCCGGCGACGTCACCGTCGGCAGCGGCCTGATCTGCAATACCTCGCAACAGGTGGAGCGTTACGTCACGTTGCGCGCCGGCGGCAGCGAAATCCAGAACGCGCTGCAACTGGTCAATCGCGAAGCGCATGATCCGCGCGCCTGCGGCCTGGCCGCCGTCGCCTATCACCGCGATCGCACGGTCGAAACCAAGAGCCTCGACGGCAAGGTGGTGGCGATCGTGCGCATCAGCGTCCTCGCCGGTTACGACGGCCAGCAATGGGCGCCGGTATCGCCGCGTGTGCAATACGCGGTCGTCGAAACCGAGGGCTACGCGATCTGACCTGCGACGTTATTGCAGGCCAGCCTGGGCGCGCGGCGGGCAACCGCCGCCCGCGGCCGCGCGTTTATCGCAAAGAGCCGAAGGAGCAGGTCATGCGGCGTTCCTCCTCCACTGCGC
>Ga0070741_10020739_pt1 | contig 10305 bp, 10 predicted proteins | sample Coa_R1_4_FD_66440 | JGI IMG/M metagenome (GOLD analysis project Ga0070741, IMG submission 66440) | Surface soil microbial communities from Centralia Pennsylvania, which are recovering from an underground coalmine fire - Coalmine... | ecosystem: Environmental > Terrestrial > Soil > Unclassified ...
CCATGATACGGCTCGCGGTCTTCATGATCGCGTACAGGACATGCTCGACCCAGATGACTGTAATGCCACGCGCAGGGAGGCCACCCACGAATTTGGTCATTGTGCCGACTTCGGTCGGCGTCAGCCCTGCCATGATCTCGTCGAACAAGACGAGCTTTGGCCGCATGGCAAGTGCGCGAGCGACCTCAAGACGCTTGAGCAACCCGACAGTGAGTGTTGTCACCGGCACATCCACGTAGTCGCTCAGCCCGACGTCGGCGAGCGTCTCAACCGCAAGGGCCCTTGCCCCGGCAACCGAGCGCTCATGTTGAAAGGCGGTCAGCATGACATTTTCCACGACGGACAACTGCCGATAGGGCTTTGGTATCTGGAATGTGCGTGCAATACCTACGCGGGCGACTCGATGGGATTTCCAGGAACTGATTTTCAGGCCATCGAAGACGATTTCTCCCTTCGTGGGACTCAAAGCGCCTGCGATCAGGTTGTAGAGAGTGCTTTTGCCGGCACCGTTCGGCCCGATAAGACCGAGCAGCTCCCCACGTTCGACGGAAAAGTTCACATTACGCACAGCCCACAATGAGCCGAACCGGTGACTGACGTTATCGACGGACAGAATTGCCATCACGGTTTGCGCTTTCCGCCGGCAATACGCGTCAGCGCACCGGCAATACCGCCCGGGAAGTAGAGCATCACCGCAATCAGCAGCGCGCTGTAGATCACGAGATGCAGTCCGGCCGCCTGATTCCCAAGATAGGACCGCAATAACTCCGACATCGGCGTGATGAGCAGCGAACCCAATACCGGACCGATGGCGGTTCCCAAACCGCCAACTGCGGCAAGCAGGGCAAACTGGAACGAGAGCTCGGGCGAAATGATGAATGTCGGATCAAGATAGAGAAAATATTGCGCAAAAAGGGAGCCCCCGATCGCAGTCAGCCCGGCACTCAGCGCCATGGCCGCTGTCCGGACAGTCAGCGGATTGACGCCTGCGGCACTCGCGGCATCTGCGTCGTCACGGACCGAAAAGAGATAATAGCCATATCGCGATGCTTCCAGACACTTTGTGATTGCATATACGGCCAGCAGAAAAACGAGCATCATAATCACATAGGCGGCCTTCGATGCAAAAACCATGCTCGCCAGGCTGGGGACCGGTGGAATCGACAGTCCTTCCGGTCCGCCAGTAAGCGATGCCCAATTGAGCGCGGCGATACGAACAACTTCAGCGGCCGCCAATGTTGAAAGAATGAAGAACGGGCCGCGCAGTCGCGCACAGATCAGGGCAAGCAATGCCCCGATCGCGGCCGTGACGACTCCACCGAACCAGATACCGACCCAAGGCGTAACGCCGAGGTGAACGAATAGTATCGTCGACGTATATGCACCGATGCCGAAAAATGCTGCATGGCCGAATGAAATCAACCCGGCGTAGCCGCCCGCAATGTTCCAGGCGAGCGCCAATCCGGCCCACAAAAACGTAAGCACGGCAACATCCTGCAAGTTCTGCGGAAGCCCGACGACCGTCAGTGCAAGGCAAATGAGAAAAATGAATATTTCTAGAACCGAAGCGTACGTGCCGCGCTTCGGAAGAAACGGCAACGGACGCCTACCGGATGGCTGGTATGTGCCGCCAAGGAACATGCGCCCTCAATCGTTGATCCCGATTGTCGCCGCACCTTTTTGCCCGAGCAATCCGTTCGGCCGAAAAATCATAACGAGCAGGAAAAGAATGAAATAAAACATTTGGCCATAAGCGGGCGCCACATAATAGCTACTGATCGACTGCACAACGCCGATGCAAATTCCCCCGAGCAGCGCACCTTCAATGCTGCCCATGCCGCCCAAAACCACGATGACAAAGGCAATCAGCACGAAATTGAGCCCGACGGTTGGAAACACCGAAAACAACGGCATCATGATGCAAGCTGCAAGTCCAACAAGCGCGGAGCCGCCCGCGAAAGTGATGAGGAATATTCGCGGAACCGGAATACCCATCAGCATTGCCGCCTCGCCGTCCTGTACGGTGGCCCGGATCGCCTTGCCGAGATAAGTCGCCCGGATCATCCACTGCAGGAACAGGGTGCAGACGATCGTTATCACGAAACCTAACAACAGTTCCGTCTTGAAATGGAAGGGCCCGATTGCAATGGAGCGATCAAATATCGGCGGAACGTCCCAGAGGTCAGCCGTCATCAGCATCAGCGCGACATTTTGCATGAAGATCGAAAGCCCCATGGTCGCGAAAACAACCACGAGGTGCGGCTTATCAAGCGCGGGGCGAACAATCAGCTGGTGAATGATCGCACCGAAAAGAAACATCGCCGGAACGATGGCGATCGCGGCGAAGTAGGGATTGAGGCCCAGGACCCTCGTGATGGCCCAGGCACCGTACATTCCCAGCATCAGGAATTCACCGTGCGCAAAGTTAACGATGCGCAGGACGCCGAAGATGAGCGTGAGACCCATGCTCATCAGTGCGTAGACGCCGCCGATGAATATGCCCGAGAGGACCAGTTGGCCGAGAGTGCTCATACCGGAAGTAGCATCGCAGTTGCGGGCCCGCGGGAACGAAAGTCCCGCGGGCCTGAGCAATCAGCGACTGCTCCAGACCGGCAGTGGAACCATGATCGGCGCGTGGGTCGCCAGCTTGGCTGGGAAAACCTCCTCATTGCCTCCCGGAGTCCACTGCCACACGCCGATTGAGGCCCGTAGATTCTGGCCGGCATCTTTTGGATCTTCGGGCCAGTCAAAATTCGTGAACTTGATGCCGCTGCCATTGACAAGCGAGCCCTCGGGGAGATCCAGCTTGAGCGCGATCTCGCGGAGTTCGTCAGGCTCGAATTTCTTGGCCTTCGGCAGGACGTGAGTGAACAGCGCCCAGATTGCCGAGAAGCCTGCGGCAGCGTGACCTGCCGGCGGCCGTTTCATCTTGGCCTCGTATCGCCTGTAGAACTCGTCAGCGACCTTGCGGATGTCCGGATTGAGAACGTTGGGATTCACCTTAGGCGGAAAATCCGCTACGAAAAGGCCATTCACCATGTTGCCGATCGAATTACGCAGGTCGGGTGAGGAATATCCGGCACTGACTCCGATAAACGCCGCAACATTGAAATCAAGTTCCTTGGCTTTGCGCTGAAAAAGAACGGCATCGTTCGGGAACGAAATCGCGATCAGAATGTCAGGCTTCACGTCCTTAAGTTTCTGGACGATCGGAGTCATGTCCGTGGCGAACTGATCGTATCCCTCGTCATACACCAGCTTGATCTTCTTGCTTTCCGTATAGGCGCGAATTCCGTCGCCGACCGATTTGCCGAATGCCCTGTTTTCCCAGAGCAGCGCGATGCGCAGATCCGCGACGGACTTTTTCAGTTGCTTCGACAGATCTTCAATGACGAAATCAACCGCGACCTGGCCATAGCGGCGGGCCGGAGCACCCACCTGAAACGTGTGTTTGAAGCCGCGGCGCGTGATGATTTCGGCCGCACCTGTCGTCTCCCAATGGAACACGCCGTGACGTTCGGCAGCCTGGCTCACGGCGATTGCAAGCGGCGAAGCAAACGAACCGGTCGTGATCTTGATCCCTTCCTTCGTGATCAGACGCTCGGTCTCACTGATGGCGGCGGCCGGACTGGTGGCGTCGCCATTCACGAATTCGATCTTTTGACCATTGATGCCACCACGTTCGTTGATCATGTCGCGTGCAATCTGCATCGCCTCCCAGTTCTCAATGCCGTTCTTGGCGAACGGCCCCGTCAGTGGCAACAACACACCGATGCGAATGGGTTGCTGGGCGGTCGCACGATCCGCCGCGAGAACAGTCAAGCCCGCCGCGATAAGACAAGCTCCGAGACGCAGCCAGTTGTTGCGCATGGTGGGCTCCTTCCCTGTTTGATCTCCGTCCACCGGCTTCAACGCTAGCAATGGCTGCGACATGCAGCAATCGCATTGTTCCTATACAACCTATACGCATTGTGTATATTTTGCCGAACTCGCCCGTTCGGGAGTTGCCGTTTGGATCTGCAGAAAATCCAATATTTTCTCGCCGTGATGGAGCATCGCAATTTCAGCAATGCCGCCCAGGCATTGCGCGTTTCACAGCCAACGCTCAGCCGCCAGATGTCGGCGCTGGAGCACGAATTCGATGCGCCATTGTTCGTACGACACGGGCGCGGCGTGGCCCCGACCGAGGCTGCCATCAGACTTTACGAAGGATTCAAGGGCCTTGAGCGTCAGCTGCGCTCGCTCAAGAGCGAGGTCGGCGCTGCTTCGGTCGACCCACGTGGTGAAGTCGCGTTTGGCATTCCTCCGTCCCCACGCTCGCTCATCGGCGTCCCGCTTATTGAGCGGTTCGCGAAGGACTATCCGCGAGTGATGGTGAAAGTCAGCGAAGAGACGAGCAGTGAACTGCGTGACCAAGTGGCAGCTGGTGTGCTCGATCTTGCGGTGACAAACCTGAACGAGCCGATGCGTGGGGTAACGGCCGAACCGCTTGGCCGGGAACCGATGCTTCTTGTCGGGCCACTCAATTCAAAATTTCCCAAGCGCGGCGAGATAGGCATCGACTGCCTCGCCGATTTCCCCCTCATATTGACGACCAGACCCAACAGCCTGCGGCTTTCCGTCGAAGCTGGTCTGAGTCGTTTTGGTATTCGTCCGAACATCCGTATAGAAGCAAATACGTTGCCGTTGATGACGGATCTCGTCAGGGCCGGTCTCGGCTACACGGTTCTGCCGTCTTGTGGGGTACGCGCTCTTGTCCAATCAGGGCAAGTGATGGCCAAACCAATCGCGGGGCTCTCAATTACATGGCTGATGGCAAAACCGAAGTCGCGATCACTGAGTTTTGCTGCTGGCCGCTTTTGCGAAATGCTGCGCGTGATCTCACGCGAGCAGATCGACAAGGGCATATGGACCGCACCCCGCGCATAATTAGCTTTCAGCCCAGCGGAGGAAGCGGCTCTGAAACCGGCGCATCGCGGCGTCGAACATAAGGCCGATAGCCAGCATCACAACAATGTAGGCGAAGACGGTCGGACTCTCGAAAAAGCGCTGCGAATAGATCAGCGTTGCGCCCATGCCGCCGCCACCCGCAACCATCTCTGCCGTAAAGGTGGTAATGAGGCCAACCGGCACGGCAATCCGAAACGTGGTAAAAATCCGCGGATAGCAGGCCGGCAGAATCACATGCAGAAACACACTCGACCGGCTGCTGCCGAGCGAAAGTGCCGACCAGATGAACTGCCTGCTCACGGCGCGCGCAGCGCTGTAGGTTCCTATGATGACGGGAAATATGCAGGCAAACATCACAAGCAGGATTTTCGACAGGCTTTCGATACCGAACCACAGGATAAAGATCGGAATGAACGCGATTTTCGGCGCTGGAAATCCCAGCGCAACGAGCGGATCGACCAACCAGTCGACCATTCTATTTCGCGCCATCAGCAGTCCCAGAATGACGCCGCCGGCCGTTGCCAAAACCAACCCGCAAATTGCCCGCGCAAGGCTGAGCGAAAGGTCGGCGGCAAGCGTACCGTCCAGGATCGACCGCCAGAGCTGCTCTGCCACGATTGAGAACGGCGGCAGTAATATTGCAGGCGCAACGTGAACCCGCGCCGCAACTTCCCAAAGAGCAATGAACAGCAGGATCGAGACTGCGGAACGCCAGGCGAGCGCATCTGTGCGGGCCTCGAGCGGGTTCACGGCCGCCTCGCGTCAAGCTCGGCGACGGCCGACTCATGCCAGACCAGCAATCGCCTCGTCAGGAGGATAAGCACTCGGTCGGCAAAAAAGGCGACAATCACGATGCAGACAATCGCCGCAAACATGTAATCGTATGTACCGTTTTCGCCGTACATGAAAATCAGCTTGCCGATGCCGTTTGTGGACGCAATCATCTCGGCGGAAATCGCAAGCACGAAAGAGAATCCAAGCGCGATACGCAGCCCGGTGAAGATGTCGGGCAGCGCGTTGCGGATAAAGATACGCGGCCACAACTCGCGTTCGCCGGTGCCGAGCGCTTCGGCACTCCAGACCAGCACCTTCGGTGTCGTCACCACCCCGTGATACGTGTTCACGATCATCGGAAGAAGGCACGCAAGGAAGACCGCGGCAATTGAGGTGATATTGCCGATGCCAAACCACAAAGCGAAAAGCGGAATAAGTGCGGACTTCGGCAGCGAATAAGTGCCACCGACGATCGGAGTGACGTACTCACGGAAGCGGCGGGAACGAGCCATCATCACGCCGATCCAGATGCCGCAGATCGCACCGAGTACCAGGCCCACGGTCGCCCTGAACAAGGTGATCGTGAGATTTCTGGCGATCTCCCCGCCCTTGAAAAGATCGGCAAGCGCCGCCGCAACTGCGGCAGGTGCGGGCAGAAAGTCCCTGTTGACCAGCCCCGCGCTGCAGACAACGTGCCATGCCAACCCGAAAAGAATCAGAGGCACGATGCGCACAACCCCGCGTTTCGCGGAAAACAAAAGCCTGTCAGGCTTCTTCATTGCGACCTCCGGCGACCAGCGCCTGACGGCGCACCGACAGCCAGACCCGGTTGCGGATGCTGTTGAACTGCTCTGAGACGACGAGCTCTTCGCGGGAGCGGCCCCGATCGAGGGTGACGGAAAACTCTTCGATGATCTGGCCCGGTCGCGCCGACATCACGCAGATCCGGTTGGAGAGATAGACCGCTTCGGTCACGTCGTGAGTGACCATGAGGACAGTCTTGCGGGTCTCCAGCCAGATCCGGAGCAATTCGTCCTGCATAATTTCCCTGGTCTGGGCGTCAAGAGCGCCGAAAGGCTCGTCGAGCAGCAGGATCGCCGGATCGCACGCGAGCGTGCGGGCGATTGCGACGCGCTGTTTCATGCCTCCGGAAAGTTCGCGTGGGTACCGGTTCTCAAACCCGGCAAGACCGATCACTTTCACCAGACGTCCGACAATTTTCTCTCGCTCTGCTGCGGCCATGCCCTGACGCTCGAGGCCGTAGCCGATGTTGTCGCGCACCGTCAGCCACGGAAACAGCGCGTACTCCTGGAAAACGACGCCGCGGTCCGTGCCCGGACCCTTGATCGGGGTACCGTCGATAACAACGTCCCCATCTGCGGCCAGAAATCCGCCCACGACGTACAGAAGCGTGCTCTTGCCGCAGCCCGACGGGCCTACAATTGAAACGAACTCGCCTTCGTTGACGGTCAGGTCGGTGCCCCGCAAGGCGAGCACAGGACCGTGCTCGCTTGCGTAGGTCTTCGATACGCCACGAATCTCGATCTTCGGCCGGGCTAGGTCGAGCACGGGCGGGGCAGATAGTTCAAAGCCAGGTATTTAGAGGCGTCGACAGGTTGCGGGATCAGCTTTTCCTCGACCATCGCGTCGATCGGCTTCTGGATAGCCACGGCTGGAACGCAACCATTGGGATCGCGATAGTAATCGCTGCCCGTTGCGAAATAGCTGTCGAGCACCTCTTTCGGCGACTTGGTGAAGGCTGCGACGAGCTCGATCGCTTTGCTGCGGTTGGCCTTGTCGTAGTACCAGTTGAGACCCGCAACATAGTCTGCGAGAAAACCTCGAACGGCATCAGCATTCTGTTTCAGGAATTCCGTGCGGGCGACCTGAAAGATGACAGATGACGGGCCGAACGCGTCTCCACCGGTAAACAATGCCCGTAGATCACCCTTGCGGCTCTCGACCGCAAGGAACGGAATAACGAGGACACCGCAGTCGACACGTTTCTCGCGTATTGCCGCAGCCATATTCGGGAAGTTGACCTCGACGATCTGCACATCACGCCTGGGATCCAGGCCTTTCTTCTTCAGAACGACGCGCAGAACGAGATCGACAGCCGAGCCATAGGCATTGATGCCGACTTTTTTGCCCTTGAGATCCTCGACCGTTCTGATTGGCGAGTCGTGAAGGACAAAAAACGTGTTGGTTGCGTTGCCGGCGTGACCGTCCTGATAATTGTCCGAGATGATCGAAAGCCCGCCAGCCACCGCGTTTTTTGCAATCGCGGTCGCAAAGGTGGAGAACGCAAGCGTCCCGAGATCCGCCTGGCCCGATGCCAGCAGCGTAGCTGCTTCGGGCGTGCCGCGTGTGAAAGTCATTTCCAGCGTGTAGGATTTTCCGTAGTTCTTGAGGACGTTCTCCTTCAAGTAATCGAGATAGATGATCGTCTCCATCTCGTTCGGTCCGATCCCGCCGCCGGTCGCATAGCGGATCGTAACCGGCGCAGCGGAGGCGCTCGGCACCGCGCCCATTGAGGCGCCGACAAGTCCTGCCGCGCCGACCTGCAACAGGCGGCGCCTCGAGAGTCGACCGAATTCAGCACGTGATGTTGTGTGCATGTTCGTCCTCCTTTGCCACGTCCGTAGTCATCTTGCTAAACGGGGGCAGCGGCCGCAATAGCCCCAGGAGAACAGCAGCCATGACAGTGACCCGGATCCAGCCGAAGACACTGTTTCAACGCGCACTCAAGGGTCGTGTTTTGTACACGCACGTGGTTGTAGTTGAAGCCCACTCGCTCATCTTCATTTCCGGGCAGCTCGCGCGTGACAAGTCGGGCAACATAGTCGGCCCACGGGATATGCGGGCACAAATTCGTCAGGTCGGTGAGAATCTTCGTGCGGGACTCGAGGCCGCAGGCGCAACGCTCGCCGATCTTATCAAAACCACGACCTTCGTAACCGATATCGATGAGTTCTTCCGTCATGTCGACGTTCGGCACGACTATTTGGGGGTCGGCCTTCCTGCCAGCACGACGGTCGAGGTGCGACGGCTGTCGCACCCTGACCTGATGGTCGAAATCGAAGCGGTAGCCGTCAAAGACGGCGATCAACGTATCCGTTAGTTGAAGGGTTTTTCGGCATCGAGCCGCTTCTTGCCTTCTTGGGCTACTGATAGAGGTTGCACGTCCGCCTACTTATTATCGGCGTCGTCCAGCACGGCGTCGTAGAGGTTGTCCCTTGCAATCACCTCGATCAGCTCCCGTGCGAGCGCTGTCTCGGTCTTTCCGGTTGCGGCCGCCCGATTTTGCAGGAGCGCCAAAACGGTCCTGTTGAGCCTGATGGTGCGCTCGTCGCTGCTGGGCCGGCCGCCGCGGCTTCCGGGCGGCCGCAAGCTGATTCTCGCCTGCGAGCAGCGCACCTTGAGTGTGCTGATCTTGCAGCCAAGCGTCTTGGCAATATCGTGCGCCCTCATGCCACGCTGCTCGACCATCTCCGGGATGGTTGCAAGCACTGCCTTTGTCAGAATCCTACGTCGCATCGTGACCATCCTTTTGGTCATCCGGCTCTATGCTTGGTCACATGAGTGGTTCTTTAGGTTCAAATTCGACAAAGGATTTGCACGGTCGACTTTTGTGGCGGGATAGACAAAGAATTGGCACGTTCGCGGCACAAAGTGCTCCCGGCCGCGGCCAGAACACAATTCCGTGATCACCGCAACGGCTTCGGGCAGAACATTCGAAAGTTACAGGATCGACGCCGGCAGCAGGAAAAATGGCCGCTGCCAAGACAACCGCGCACTGCATCGCCTTGCAGGCTACAGGCGAATTACCAACGGCTCTTTCGGTCCCGACGAAATTGAACGCGCGAAGGCCGCCTTTGAGGCCGCCTCGGTCGGAGTGGGCATCGCTGACAGAACTGATCCGCTCACCGGGCTCATTGCAAGATCGATTATCAACGTGGGTGGCAGCCGGCGAACGCGATCGGCAACAAGTTACGAAGCGCGCGCTCAATGCCCTGGGTGTCCGCCGTCCCGCCGCGTGAGGCGGTTCGTTTCAGCGTCTTTCTCGCAAGGGCATTCTCGAGACCTTTGTTCGCCTCATCCTTCTCCGTGTCGGCTTTGTTCCTGCCGAGTCTCGTCCGCGCCCCTCCAGTTCGCGGCGCATCGACTTCATGACGGATTCGACGGCGGCTTCGGCGGCGGTTGCCGCAGCCGCTGCAGCCCTGCTTGCGATATGTTGCACGCGGGCGGTACTTGATCTGGCCGCTCCGACAATGCTGCGCCGAGTAATCTCGATAAGACTTATCTTCGCCATGGTCATCTCCAAGCAAAGCGCGGTTGGTGCGTGCTCGCGAATAGAATCTGGCAGGCCATTGAGTACTCAGCCCTGATACAATCGCGCAGTTGCGCTGCAACCCGCTCGTGCACGCGCCTCCGGCGCAACTTCCGGAGCCTGCTGCAGGGAGCCGATTACAAGCGCTTTATTGAATCGCGGTCGCGATCCCGCTGAAGGTAGTGCTTAGCGTGCTGCCAAGCGTGCGCGCCGCTGCGATGATGACGAGCGCAATGCTCGCAGCAATAAGC
>Ga0070741_10020740_pt1 | contig 10305 bp, 7 predicted proteins | sample Coa_R1_4_FD_66440 | JGI IMG/M metagenome (GOLD analysis project Ga0070741, IMG submission 66440) | Surface soil microbial communities from Centralia Pennsylvania, which are recovering from an underground coalmine fire - Coalmine... | ecosystem: Environmental > Terrestrial > Soil > Unclassified ...
GCCGATCGACCTTCGACACCAGGTACCAGCCAAGCGCGGAAGATCCTGCACCTGCGGGCCTAACCGCCCCCTTTGCTGGCCGATCGACTTGTGCCTCCTTGGCGGCTACCTGAGCGCACAGCACAGGCTCCCCAAATGGGTGGCCGCCTTGCGCCAACCGGAGCGTAAGGCGTATGGTACAGGCACCAGCAATGGGTGCTGCGGCGTAAGGAGCGCTGCCGGCCGTTGCTCCGACAGCGCGACGGGCATGGTGCAGGCGCCAGCAATGGGTGGGAGAGCCGAATCGTTACCGGGGCCGGGGCAGACAGGGTATCCCCGAGAGCAGGCAGAGCCGGGGCTGCAGTGGACGGGGCATCCTCTGGTGGATACAGGGGTGGCTGCGCTCACCGCCCTGGCCGGCCGCCAGGCACCGGAAGAGGTGACCCCGGCGGATCTAGAACGCTTTGCTGCGATTGCGGAGCGCGCATTCGTGGGCGATCCTGCCACGGCGAGCCTGCTCACTATTCTGTTCACCGTCAACTTCCCGGCAACCCAGCCATCGTTCCCGCGCCAGCGGCGGCAGACTGAGGCTGCCGCTCTACTCCGCCTCTTCAAGGAAGCGCCGCGATCGGGCTTGCCGCCATGCGCCTTCTGTGGCCGGCCAGCCGTGCTCCGCGCGGCACGCGACCTGGTGCCGATGCTCTCCGGGCGCGGCACACCGAATTTCTACCCATCCGGCCGCGCCGGACTCCCCATCTGTGGGTGGTGCGCGACGGCGCTGCAGGCCCTGGCCTTTGGCGCACCGCGCTGTGAAGGGCGAGCCCTTGTCGTGGCAGCCGATGACCCGCGCCTGGTCCTGCGTCTGGTGGGCGCCTGGACTCAGCAGGCTGTGCGGCGAGCCCAGTTGGCGGAGGCAGCTTCAGAGACGAGCGGCTGGCGCTATCCACGCACGAGGGTCTTGCATCAGCTTCTTGCTCTGCTCCCGCCGCCGGCTGAGGAGAGCGACCTTGCCCAGACTAATGGGGAGCCGGCTGGCGCGATCGTCGTCTACCACCTTACCAACAGCGGCCAAGGCCCAGACATTTCGATCTATACGCTACCTGCGGTGGCGCTGCGCTTTGCCCAGCGGGCCCGTGCGGCAGCCAATCGCGCTACCTGGGATGCCATGGTTAGTCGCGCCTGGCAGGAGCGCAGGCGCCAGCCGGGGCAGCAGAAGCCTCAAGCGCACGCGCGTAACGAGGCCCCCGAGCACGAATCGGCGGATCTGGAGCAGCGCCGCAATGTGCTGTACGAAGATCTCTTCGCGCTGCCTCAGGCGGCGGGGCGCTTTCTCCGCCGACACGTCCTGGGTCTGGCGCGGCAGTTGATTGCCACCGAGGACGAGTCTGCCACGCAGGGCTTTCGGCTCTGGCGCATTGTTCACATTTTTCTGGAGGAGGTGGTTGGCATGGATCCGCGCCGCATCGACGCCATCCGGCAGCTTGGCGACCGCATCGCCGGGGCGATTAGCGATGGCGACCGGCGACTATTTAGCAGCTTGCGCCGTGTCACCGGCTATCGCGATGCTCGCGGACTTCTCCTGCGAGCCGCTACACGCTACCTGCAGGAGCATGGTGCCCTGCTCCTCTCCCTTGACGATTACCTCCTGATCTTCGAGGAAGGGGAGGAGGTGCCGCGCGTTGACTGGCGCCTGGCGTGGGACCTAGTGTTTCTGCGGGTGCTGGAGCAGCTGCACGAGCGCGGGTGGTTCCGGCAGCATGCTGAGGCGCTGGCAGAGGTCGTAGCGGCTGAGGAGACGGAGGAGGTCGAGGGCACTACCGGGCTCGGGCCGGCGGCAGAATCCGGTGAGAGTGAGCTGCCTGCCTGAGCGCCGGAGAATCGGTACGCAAGCCCGTATCGCTGGAGGCACGTGGCCTAGAGGCGCCCCGCGCCGAACTTCGCTGAGAGCATGTGGAGGGTAGCGTGGCTTTCATTAGTGGTGTCTTGCTCGTCGATGCGCCAGGCTCCGCGCTCAACAACGCGGGCCAGGAAGAGGGAGGCCGGACGGAGAACAAGATCGCCGTGAAGAAAATCGGCACTGCTAGGGGGTTCTATCCTTACGTTTCCGCCCAGGCGTTTCGCTACTGGCTGCGCACTACCATTCAGCAGACGCCATCCTTAGGCTGGCAGGCCGCTCCGGTCTTCCGCGAGGCCAAGATCGCGTATACCGACGCCAACCCGCTGCGGTACTGGGACGATGATCTCTTCGGGTACATGCGAGCCGCCTCCAAGCGGGCTGGCGCGGCCGAACGCCGGGCCGCCGATCCCACGCGCGCTAGCGAGACGCCCACCAGCACGGAGATCACTCGGGCCTCGCCATTCCGCGCAAGCCCCCTCATCTCGCTCGGCCCGGTGTCGATTGCCGATGACTTCGGTACCATGACACGCCACGAGGGTGACCCGGTACCGCACGAGCACGAGTTCTACCGGGCCGTGCTCAAGGGGCTCTTCTCCCTCGACCTGCGTGCCGCCGGTATGTTCACCTACGTCCAGCGTACCGGCTTCCTTAACCTTGATACTAACCGGCGCGAGGAAGCCGCCCGGCGCCACGCGCAGGGAACGATGGAGCACCTGGAGCAAGAGAAGGCCTACCGGCTTCCATTTGACGAGCGCCACCGGCGCGTGCGTGCCCTACTGGGCGGCCTCGGGCTCCTGGCCGGCGGGGCTAAGCAAGCGCTCCACTACACCGATGTCACGCCGGTGGTCATGCTTGCCGTCGTCACGCGGGGCGGGAACAATCCGCTCCATTACGTCCTTGGCCCAGGTGATCGGGGCGACGTGGCCGTCAATGAAGCAGCTCTGGAGCAAGCCGTCACCGCTTGGCATGACCAGTTCCTTTCCCCACTGTACGCCGGCTGGGTGCGGGGATTCCAGGATGCGCAGCGCGTGCGGCTGTCGGAGGCACTGGCAAGGGTGCGGGATCGGTTAACGGTGGCGGCGAGCTTTGAGGGAGACGGAATCGGCCACCCACGGCAGGTGCTTGAGCGGCTGGCCACCGATCTGGGCGATCATCCAGAGTGGTGGGAGTAGCCGGCGCGCTCGCTGAGGCAGGAACGATGCGTGTCGTGCGCGTCGTGCTGGAAGGCACCACGACGTCCTTCCGTTATCCGCACTTCCTCGTTGGCCGCCAGCCAAGCTATCCCATGCCGCCTCCCTCCACTATCTATGGTCACGTCTGTAGCGCGCTGGGCGAGCTGGCGGACCCGGCCGGCCTGCAGTTCGCCTACCATTTCCAAGCTGCGGGCCGGGCCGATGACGTGGAGGCGGCCCAGCTTATCGAACTGGGGAGCGGTCGGTTCGACCGCGACCTCGGCGCACCGAGGAACAGCGAAGCCACCATCAACCCGCTGCGGCGCGAGGTGCTGCTCTATCCTCGGCTCACCCTGTATCTTGCCGCCACTGCGCACGGGACGATCTCCCTCGACCAGCTCGAGGCAGCATTCCGCGAGCCTCGCTACTGCGTTGCCTTGGGCCGCTCACAGGATCTCGCCGCGTACTGGTCGGTGAAGCAGATCGAACTGGCGCGAGCCTCGGCTGCGTACTTTGAGGGCACCCTGCTGCCGTGGGCGTACCGCCGGCGCACCACGCAGGGGATCCCACTCCTTCTGCCACGTTACCTGGACCCAAGCGACCGCCAGTTCGTTTCCTGGGCATCGTATCTCGTGCTGGAGCGACGCATCTTCCTTGCACCACCAGGGCAGGAAGCGGCGCTTGCCCCGGCCAGCCGCCTGCGCCGGCTCGATCCCGACGAGCAGGTCTGGACCGATCCAGATACCCCGCTCGTCCGAGGAGTCCACCGAGCAGTGGTCTGGCATGGATTCGTTGAGAGCGAGTAGTGCCCCCGTTCGCAACCTTCGTTCTCTGCGGCTCCGCCGGGCCGCTAGCCAGAGAGAGCCGGCAAGCACCGGCCGGTGATGAGCACCGCCTCCTCCCCACGCTGGCTACCGCGTGCGGCATCTGAGGACACACCAGGGACCACACCACCAGGAATGCGGTCACCACGCTGGCGAATACGCTCCCGGAAGTGGCATCTGAGGATACACCAGGGACCACACCACCAGTGATGAGCACCGCCGCCTCTCCGCACTGGCTACCCGGCTTGTGGGCCAAAAGCCCGCCCCCCGGGCAGGTCGAGGGCGAGCCGCTGGCGCTCCACACCGAGCGTGTGCTGCGGGCTCTCGCCCAGCTCGCCGCGCGCTTTCCCATGCTTGCGCAACTCGCTGGCTGCGACGACTTCTGGCGGCGTGCTTTTCTGGCCTGCCTGCTACACGATGCCGGCAAAGCCGCCGCGGCCTTCCAGCGCATGCTGCGGAGCGGGCCGCGCTGGGAGCAGCGCCACGAGGTGCTTTCGCTGGCCTTTCTCTCCTGGCTTGTGCCGGCGGCCGAGGAGGCCTTTCCCTGGATCGCGGCCGGCATCGCCTCGCATCACCGCGACGCGCGCTTGCTTATCGGGCGAGGCGAGCGTTACGACCCGGACGCGGACCCGGCCGACCTCGACTTCGAGCACGTGTTTGCCGCAGAACTGGGCGAGCGCACGCTGGCGGCGCTGCGCGACTGGCTACGCGAGGCGCCGGGCCAGTGGGCGCATCAGTTGGAATGGGACCGCTGGTTTCCTCCTGAATCGCTCTCCCTCCGGCCAGAGTACGCGCGTGCGTCGCTTGCCTCATTACGACACGCAATTCCAGCAGCCATTCAGCGCGGACTGCGGAGCTACCGGCAGTTCGTGCAGGAGGCGAGAGACGGGCAGCTTCGGCAGGGTGCTATCCTCCTCCGCGGCGTGGTACTCATGGCGGACCACCTTGCCTCTGCTCATGCGTCGCGCCTGCAGGCACTCAATCTGCCGGAAGATGAGATGCTCCTGGCTCGCCTGCAGCTCTCGCCCAGCACCTTGCACGCGCACCAACGCCGGGCCGCAGAGCACCGCGGCTCCGTGGTGCTCTCGGCACCCACGGGGAGCGGCAAGACTGAGGCAGCGCTCCTGTGGGCGGCACACCAGCAGCGCTTCTTGCCGGCCAGCAGTCTCATCTACCTGCTGCCCTATCAGGCAAGCCTCAATGCGATGCAAGATCGCCTGCGTCATACACTTGGCGCAAGCGTTGGCCTGATCCACAGCCGAAGCGTCGAGGTGCTCTACAAGAAGCTCCTGGATCAGGGCTATAGTCCCCGGGCAGCCGAGACTGGGGCACGGCATGCTGACGATCTCGCGCGCCTGGCCCAGCCAGCTATTCGCGTCACCACGCCCTACCACCTGCTGCGGGCCGCGTACCGCCTGCGAGGCTATGAAGCGAACTGGACCGCGCTGGCTGGCTCACTGGTGATCGTGGACGAGGTCCACGCGTATGAGCCAGAGCGGCTGGCGCTCTTCGTGGAGCTCCTGGTGGAGCTCATTAGGTCGTGGGAGGTGCGGGTGTGCGCGATGACGGCCACTATGCCGAGCTGGTTGCGATCACTGCTGGCCGATGCCCTGGGTGCCGGCCTGATTACCCCTGATCCCGAACTCTTTGCGCAGTTCCAGCGCCATGAATTGCGCCTTCTTGACGGCGAGCTCCTGGAAGAGGAGACACTGACCCTCGTGGCCCAGCTGGTGCGGCAGGGACACCCTGTGCTGGTGGGAGCCAACACCATCGCCCGCGCGTGTGCGGCATACCAGGCGCTGCGAGCCCTGCTGGGGCCAGAGCAGGTACGGTTGCTACACAGCCGGTATACCGGCCGCGACCGGCATGAGCGTGAGCAAGAGGTTCGGCGCCATCTTGACGCGCGCCGCGCGGATCGGCCACCACTGGCAGTGGTCGCCACGCAGGTGATCGAGGTGAGTCTCGACCTGGACTTCGATACCATCGTCAGCGAGCCTGCACCGCTTGAGGCGCTGGCCCAACGCTTTGGCCGGGTGAACCGGCGACGACGGCAGACCCTGGCGCCGGTGTACGTGCTCCGGCAGCCGGGTCCCAATGACGCCCTGGTCTACGAGCGCGAGCTCGTCGGCCGAACCCTGGAGCTCTTGGAGCGGCACCATGGACAGGCGATCGATGAGGCGCAGCTGAGCACCTGGCTGGACGAGATCTATGGCCACGATCTACGCGATCGATGGTTGCGCGAGATCGAGATGCAGCGACATATCTTTCGGCAGACGTGTCTACAGACGCTGCACGCCTTTGAGAGCGACGATGAGCTCGACGAGCAGTTCGACCGGCTCTTCGACGGCACAGAGGTCCTGCCGCGCTCGCTACGCGACGAGTACCAACGCGCACGCGAGCAGTCGGAGCTGGCCGCTCGCGAACTGCTCGTGCCGATCTCCTATCGCCAGCTCAAGAGGGAGATGCAACGAGTGGCCTGGGAGCAAGAGCGCGGCGAGGACGGCCGCGCGTTCCGAACGGTGCAGGTCATCGATGCGCCATATGACGCCATACTTGGCCTGCAGATCTGAACCTTTGGGAAGTCGGCTCGAGGAGCACGCCTTCAGTAGGCTCAGATCCTCCAATGACTTCTCAGGCCTCTGGGCCTCTGTGGAGCCAGCTCGAAGAGCACAAGCCCACCCAGCGGCTCCCACCAATGCCACTGTTGGCGTACCACCAGAGGCGCGCTGCACCCCTAGCAGGTGAACTCAGCACCCGAGGCGCCCCAGGTGGTGTAGACTCGTTAGCGCTGCGACGCGGGGAGCCACGGTAGCCGGAGGCTGTGGGCGTCGCGGGTGGGTAGTCGTGTGGCGGGGTAGCGTCTTGACACCCTGGCAGCGGCGGCGCCGGTGCGGGCTCGGTGCCGCCGCGAGCATCATCGGCGCTCCGCCCAGCGGGCCGGCCGCTCCGCACCGGCCACGGCGGCTCATGGGCCGGCGGCTCCGGCCGGGCCGCGCAGGGGGGAGGTGGCGTGGTGCTCTGCCTCGTGGTCTACGATATTCCGGATGACGCCGCGCGCGCCAAGGTGGCGGATGCCTGCCTGGACTATGGCCTGCAGCGGATCCAGTACAGCGCCTTTCTGGGAGAGATCAGCCCCAACCACCAGGAGGAGCTGCTAATGAAGATCAAGCGCCGCGTCGGCACGCGGGCGGCGAACGTGCAGCTCTTTCCCATCTGCGACCGCGACCTGCGCCAGCGCCGCGTCTTCGAGCAGAAGCCGGGGAGCCCCTCACCGGAGCCGCCAGCTCGGCCACGACGTGCGCGGCGCTATGCGACCCGAGCGCCCTGACGCCTGCCGGTGGCACCTCACACGTGATGAGGCATCTGAGGTTGATGCACCCAGCGCGCTTGCCTGATCCCCTGACACCTGCCGGTGGCACCTCACACGTGATGAGGCACTCGTGTTCGATCGGTATCATACGACCCGAGCGCCCTGACGCCTGCCGGTAGTCTCCACCGCCCTTGATGCGAGCGAGGTCGTCTTCTTACTGACGAACGGCACTTGGTGGAAGCAGTGGCGATGGCTGGCGAGCAGAGCGCGCCGGATGAGCGTGTGGAGCTGACCGTTACCGACGTGCGGCAGTGGCTCTACTGCCCGCGGGTGGTCTACTTTCTGTACGGCCTGGGCCGGCGCCGGCCGGTCACCTTTAAGATGGAGGAAGGGCGGCGGCAGCACGAGCGGGCCGAAGCGCTGGAGGCGCGGCACACGCTCCAGGCGTATGGACTGAGCGAAGGCGAGCGCGTGTTTCGGCTGCGCCTGCGCTCGGCCCGCTTGGGCCTGAACGGGATTATCGACCTTGCCATCCGCACCAGCAGCGAGGCCATTCCCGTGGACTTCAAGCTCACGGAGGGGAATGTGGCGCGCAACCATCTCTACCAGCTCACCGCCTACGCCATGCTGCTGGAAGAGCATTGGCAGCTGCCGGCGCGCCGGGGCTTTGTGTACTTGCTGCCGCAGCGGCGCGCCGTGCCGGTGCGCATCACGCCGGAACGGCGGCAGCGCGTGCTGGCCGTGCTGGAGGAGATTCGCGCCGCGCTGGCGCGTGAGAGCTGGCCCGCGCCGACCTCCGTGGCCGCGCGCCATCGCGATTGTGAGTTCCTCCCCCGCTGCGGCGACGTGGATGCCTTTCCGCCGCCACCGTTCAAAGGAGGATGGTAGCTACATCGCTCGTCCGTCAGGCTCACTACGTCGAAACGCCTTTCCGCCGCCACTATTGCAAGGAGGAAGGAGGATGGTAGCGCTTGGGCGCGGCTGGCTGGTACGGCGGACGCTCGCCGCCGCCACTATTGCAAGGAGGAAGGAGGATGGTAGCGGGCCGGAAAGGATCGGTTGGTCGGTTGTCGGTCGTACTCTGCCATGCTCGTGCCGGCGTCGGTTATCGGTGCCGCTCGTATTCGTCACCATGAAAAGCATGGGCGGTGTGGTCCGGGAGGGCTTCGCCAATGGCCCATTTTTGGCAGGCTTCGCAAATCGCCGGTCGTTTGGTCGTCCGGGCCGTGCGCCGGGCATGTCTTGCTGGCCCGAGATGGCGCCGCTCCACGCCGGTCGATAACGATGGAGCACGCGTGCTCTCTGGGGGAGCGCCCTTCCAGCGGATCGCCGCCTCGGTCGGTGGGGCAGGCAGGCGTTCGCAAACTCCTCGAGCAACGCTGCAGCGGAACGATTTGCGAAACCGGGGCATGGATGCTATCCTGCTGTTGCCGGCCGCAGGCAGGGAATGGCCCACTACAAGGCACGTGTAGGCAGGTTGGGCAGGGCTCAGAAGGCCAAAAGCCTCGGCCGGAGGCAGCCGCAACGTCGGTTGCACTCATTGAAGCCCCGAGGAGGGGACTGAAAGGTGACCTGCTCGATGTCGTCCGGCTCCCAGGTCACGGTTGCACTCATTGAAGCCCCGAGGAGGGGACTGAAAGAAACCCGACCAGTCGGGTACGTCATCACAAAAGCAAAGTTGCACTCATTGAAGCCCCGAGGAGGGGACTGAAAGGTATTTTACCCCCCACAGGTAATCCCACAGGTAATCTGAGTTGCACTCATTGAAGCCCCGAGGAGGGGACTGAAAGCTTTGTACCCATGTCTGGCGTGTTACCCGTGCCAGAGTTGCACTCATTGAAGCCCCGAGGAGGGGACTGAAAGTTGACACCGCGTACACGGCTGCCACGTGGGCGCAGGGTTGCACTCATTGAAGCCCCGAGGAGGGGACTGAAAGTTCTTCCTCCGTCGGGTGCCGCTGCTGAAAGGGCTTGTTGCACTCATTGAAGCCCCGAGGAGGGGACTGAAAGAAAAACGCCGATTTGCTTCGCAGACGCGTACAATGCGTTGCACTCATTGAAGCCCCGAGGAGGGGACTGAAAGTGCTGATCCACCGACTCGGTCGAGGCGACTCCCTCTGTTGCACTCATTGAAGCCCCGAGGAGGGGACTGAAAGCCAGAGCAGGCGGCCGGCGGTTGGGACCTCGCAGCCGTTGCACTCATTGAAGCCCCGAGGAGGGGACTGAAAGACGCGAGGCTGGGAATGGTTACCGCTCGACGAGTAACAAGTTGCACTCATTGAAGCCCCGAGGAGGGGACTGAAAGACTCTTGGCCTTGTGGCAGCTCGCGACTAGCTCTGCGTTGCACTCATTGAAGCCCCGAGGAGGGGACTGAAAGGCCGGGCTGGGATGAGAAGAACCTAGCGTGTCCACTGTTGCACTCATTGAAGCCCCGAGGAGGGGACTGAAAGTCTCCTCTAGGGCAGAGGCAACGAGCTCTGCCTGGAGGTTGCACTCATTGAAGCCCCGAGGAGGGGACTGAAAGTCGTGCGGGCATTGAGGAGGTCCCACGACACACAGCGTTGCACTCATTGAAGCCCCGAGGAGGGGACTGAAAGATCATAGGTCAACTGCAGTACCCGCGCGCCCAGATCAAGTTGCACTCATTGAAGCCCCGAGGAGGGGACTGAAAGGACAGGACAGAACGCGATCGAGCATCGCGGATCAGGGTTGCACTCATTGAAGCCCCGAGGAGGGGACTGAAAGTGAGTACGCGGAAGGTCTCGCCCGGAAAGTCGGGGCGTTGCACTCATTGAAGCCCCGAGGAGGGGACTGAAAGTTGTAGTTAGCGCGAGGCTGAGGCGAGGCTGAGGCGGTTGCACTCATTGAAGCCCCGAGGAGGGGACTGAAAGACCTCTGGCGCCAGCGGTACGGGTACGTCCCCGCTGGCGTTGCACTCATTGAAGCCCCGAGGAGGGGACTGAAAGTGTGGCGCGCAAAGCCCGTGGCCATCTCGGCGTAGAGGTTGCACTCATTGAAGCCCCGAGGAGGGGACTGAAAGGCATTCACCGTGCTGCGGTGTACCAGTACCTCTGGGTTGCACTCATTGAAGCCCCGAGGAGGGGACTGAAAGGCTAAAGCCGG